>Ga0180732_1000271_pt1 | contig 48155 bp, 78 predicted proteins | sample KR11_01MetaG_FD_148674 | JGI IMG/M metagenome (GOLD analysis project Ga0180732, IMG submission 148674) | Groundwater microbial communities from the Olkiluoto Island deep subsurface site, Finland - KR11_0.1 MetaG | ecosystem: Environmental > Aquatic > Deep subsurface > Groundwater | place... | reverse complement strand
TCAAGTGTAGTTGAAAATACCCCAGCAGCAGTTGATACAAATTCATAAGACTTAGTTGCTTCTATTGAATTTTGGATTCCAGAACCAACAGTAGCACTTGTAACAGTAGAAGTTGTAAGTCCAGCAGCATCGCTTGTAATATAACCAGTAACTCTGCATATTTGAGCTAAATTTGTTCCTTTATAGTCTTTAAGTTGGACTGTGACTAAAATAGTTGCAGCAGTTGCACCTACAGTAATAGTGGCACTAGCAGCTACACCTTTTTCCCATCCAATAATATGTTGAGTTCCCATATTTTTTTCTCCTTTAATTTAGTTTTGAAAGCGGGAGTAAGTCTCCCGCTTAATTTTATTATCTAGTAAGTTTAACTAATTGATGTTGCACCGGAAAGTATTTGTACTCCCCAGACAGCATTAAGCACTTTCATACATACGTGAGCTTTCCATCCAGCAGTACTGAACATTTCTAATGGGTCGCCAGTTTGTGTTTTACTATGGAAGATTAGTTGGTCTTGTACACCTTGAATTCTTACACCGGCATAACATTCTTGTCCGAAAATAGGTGTATGGAATACAGCACCAGCAGCAGCATATGTTCCCATTGTGCCAGCAGTACTTCTCCAAGGTAGTGTATTCATAACGAATCTTACTCCACCCCAACTTCCTACTTCTCCATTATACAGTTTTTTAACACCAGAGTAAAGGTCGGCATTAATCCAGTTAGTATCGTTTCTGATATCGTAAGCTGTGAATGGTGATAACACTCCTATAAAGTATCCATCTTCTTTTGCAAGAGCGTGGTTACTTAATAGTACTACCATAGCTTTAGCTACAGCAGCACATGTTAGTTCATCAGCAGCAGTAAGTGCAGTTGAACTTGCAGCTTTAAATGTGTCACCGATAGCACATGCTTCGTTAAGTGCGTAACTAGGTTTAGTTGTAGAAAGTGTGATAGTTGGGTCTGAATAACTTGCAATATATCCACCCATTCCTTTGTTATTTCCAGATGTAACTACAAGTACTCCACCAGCAGCAGGAATTGTAGCTGTTAAACTATCACCAATTACGATTGTTGATTCTACAGCAGTTCCATCTTCCGCACCTGTTGATTCATAAGTTGCACTTCCATCCACTCTCATTGGGTATAGGTTCTTAACTATTGCTTCCCAATACATTCTATCAATATATTTTCCTCTATGTATTCCAAGTGATGCAGCTTTAGTTGATAATTCTGGGTCAATAGAAATTAATCCAGCAAATTCAGATACAGCTAATACTTTTCCATGAATACCTACAGTAGCAGTTACGTTTTGGAATTGTAGTGTATCTGGGTCTGGGCTTATTCCTTCTGTTAGTTCAGCTATTGTTACGCCTAGAGGAATAGTTTTCCACCATTGTACAGTAGCACCGCTATATTTAGGAATGTCTTTACTTTTTAGAGCAAATTGTTCTAAAATACAGTAAGGTTTTTCTGCTTTAAGAGCTACCTTATCATAATATGTATTTATTAATTCTGTTGTATTAGTGCTGATGTTTCCTTCCATATCAGCAAATGCTATTAATACAGGAAGCATTAAAGCATTCTTAAAAATACGTAATAAGAATTTTAATATTTTTGACATTTCGTTGTCTTTCTCCTTTTTTAGTTTTCCCCTAATGTCCCACTATTTAATCGTTTACTTTAACTCCTCGTCTAAGGAGTTCTTTTCTAATTACAGCCATTCCTGTGTCTGGGTCAGCAGCTTGAATTTGTTCTAATGTTAAAGTTTTCTTACCTTGTATAATCTTTACAGGTCTTGCTCCTTCAACATATGTTTGATTTTTAATCTCATCTTCTGTGGCTGTTGTTTCATTCTCTTTCGTTCTGATGTTTTTCTCTCTAATCGTAGCATACTTATCGAAATCTCTATTTCTAAATACATCGTAAGCATGTTCAAATATTTGTGTCCCATATTGTTTCCACCAATCTTTGTTGGCAGATATGAGAGCGTTCACTTCTTTTGCTACATAAGGAACAACATCAACTTTGTGCAGTTCTGTTAATCTATCAATTTCTTTTTTGTTAGTTTCAATCGCTCTGCTTCTTGCTAATGGTTTAGTAAGGATTTTTACAACTTGTGCTAGTGCTTTCTCTGGTTCTGTATTGAATGTTCTGAACCATTCAGCTCTTTCTTCCGGTGTCCAACTTAAGACTTCTGGCATAATCCGCTTTTCAATCTCTTGAAGATTTAAGTTATCATCTGCTTCCTTTTTTGTTTTAAAATCCTTATTCTCTTTTCTTAATGTTCCTAATTCGTCAGTTTGAGACTTCTGCAATTTCTCTAAATTCAAATACATATCTTGTAATTCTTCTGCTGTCTTATTTCTAAGTCTTGGGTCTGGTTGTATTTCTTCTATTAATTCAACAGGTGGTTTATCATTTGGGTCTATTTCTAGGGCATCTACTAAATTAGATTTTTTTATAGGCTTACTCTCAAACTCTTTTGCTTTATTTCTACGATTTACTTCCGCTTCTATTTGTTCTAACGAAAGGTTGTCCTTAACTTCATCGCCCTTTGATATTTCTCCCTCTATAGGGATATCAATAAGGTTATCAATTTGTTTTGACATAATTTTCTCCTATTTATATTTTTTCAGTATTTCGCTAGCATTCGTAGCTAACTGGAAACTGACTCCAATTTTTTCTAATAATCTTCTAATAAATGTGACTACTGCTTGGTTATAATATATATCTCTTTCTTCTTTAGATATAAGTAAAGCATTCATTGCTGCTTCCATTTCCTCGGTGATATACTTTTCTACCAATTTCCAACCGGGACTTCCCCTCATCCCAGCTAACTGTTCGCCACATTCTACTTCTATTTTCAATCCTTCTTTTATTAAATCTTCTTTCTTTTTCCGTTCTTTTTTTAATTCTTTTTGTAAATCCATTTATTATCCCCTTTTAAAATTATTCATTTTTGCTCCCACACCACTTGGCATAGAGCTCAAAGCAGGTGAGGCAGGGGGAGCTCCTCTCGGAGCAACCTCACCCGCATTACTCGGAGTGGGAATTCCGGTTTGAGCTCTTATTTCACTCATCATTTTTCTAGAAGCTTTTTGTTTGTCTCTAAGTTCTTTTAACTTAGGTAGTAATAAATCTATATCTTCAAATTGCATTAATTGAGCTATTCTCTTAATAACTTCTTGTATATCTCCAACAGGTTCCATTTGAGGTTTACCATCTGCTCCCGGAACTTGTTGTCCATTTTGTAAAACTGGCACTACAGTGTCTCTTAATATTTGTAAGAATTCTAATAGATTTCTAAGTTCTATTTGTTTCTCTGAAAATACTGTAACTCCTCTTGGTATAAAATCTGGGTCTCCTACTAATGCTAAATCTTCTTTGGTAATAGTGTTTCTACCACCAAACATTTTACTCCATTGTTCAGCTCCATCTTTACCTAGTACCTTATAAGCCATACTTTTAGGGAATAATTGTACATCTAATTTGTAGAAAATACTTAACATCTGTTCCCAAGCAGGTTCAAGTTCATGTTTAACTACATGTTTTATCGGTTCAGCTGCATTGGCTTGTTGTATCTGCGTTCCACCTAATGTCTCATGCATTTGCCCTTTTTCACTAACAGGTGAAATAGCAGGAACAGCTTGCGATAATTTCATGATTCTTTGGTCTAACATTTCAATAAATTTTATTAGCGGTGATAATGCGGAAGCTGCGGATGTAGTATCTATGAAAGATAATGCTTTTCTAACATCTTCTACCATAGAGTTTGCAACAAACATTTTACCCGGATGTGTAATAAGTGTTCCAGACAATCCAGATATTTGTTGTGGGTTAATAATACCCATTGGGTTACAAATAATATTGATAGCGTCACTTAACTTATTATGAGCATTGGTAAGTTCTTCTGCCATTGCTTCGATATCTTCACCAGTACCAATACCAAAACGTTCTGTAAGCATTCTATCTTTGCAACTTTCAAAGAAAATATTTCCACAATCGTATGGATATGGTTTGGCTCTTAGTACTACTTCTCTATTCCCTAATGTAACAATAGCCTCAACATAGTCATCTTCGTAAGGGTCAATCTCAGAAATTTCATCTAAGGTTCCCTCTAGGAGTGATTTAGGAACTTCTCCATGATATTCCATTAATTCGACACGTACATCTAATTGTTTATCTTCTATTGGTAACTGTATTGTTGGAATAATAAGGACTGCATCATCTTCACTTGGTTGTCCGGTATCTTTGAGGTCTATTACATTCTCATAAATGTTTAATTTTTCTTGCCGTCTTAACTGACTAATATATACATCTCTAGTAAGAATTATTTTCCAACTATCTAATCCGACTGCTGCTGGGTCTGGAAAAAAATGGAAAATATCTAAAGTACGCATATCCGCACCATCAAATGTGATTTTACCCTTTAAATTACTCTCTTTCTTCCAATAACACATTGCAGCAGTATATCCATACATTTCAAATTGTTTAGTATAATTTCCCCATTCTCCGAAGAATCCACCTGTTCTTTTGCCTATATTTCGTAACTGATATTTTAAGATATCTTTTAATATAGGTATCTTTTCCTCATCCTCTAAATCTCCGGGTTTTATATCAAAAGAATCAATCCCCTTACTAAATAGGATATTCATATATAATGGAACCTTAACACGTGAAATCTCTTTCAATGTAGAACATGTATAGTTACTTTGCCAATCTTCTTTTACATCTGAGCGAGTTCCCTTATAATTAAGATAATGTTCCTTCCATTCATTTTGATACGGTTCCATCCCTTCTTTACCATACATATACTTCTCTAATACATATTGTTTAAGTTTTTCCCTTTTTGAATATTCTTTAATTTCTATAGGTTCTTCACTCTTTAGAAACTCTGCTCTATCTGTCATAAAATCTCCTTATTAATAACCACTATATCTATTGCTATGTGCCTTAATATATTCCATTTGTTTATTCATATCTACAAAATCATTTTTACCTAAAATTCTATCTGATTTCTCTGCAAGACCAAAATATCTCATAGAATCAGAACCATGACTGTGTTCATCATGTTTCGGTGTGTCCATCCACACTTTTAGTGTGTTATTCCATGCTTTAGTATAGTTTTCTAAATGTCCAATAAGCAATCTACACTTTTCTTCATCAAAGTAACATCTAGGAATTATAGTTCTTACCGCTGCAAGTCCTTGTTGTAGATTAGTCTTCGGTAATGGTTGGAAATGTAATCCTAAACTATGTGCTATTTGTAATGTAGATTTACCATCTGCTGCGAAACTTCTTGCTCTTACATCGTGTGGAGCGTAGTGGTTTCCATAATAATATCTTTTTTCTCTTGCTTTATCTTGAAGAATTTGAGCATAGAATTGTACTCCTTCTCCCATATTTTCGTAAAAATCAATAAGACGATATTCATTATATATCTTTTGGAAAAAGATTATTGAGCAGAAATCATTTACTCCAATATCCCAAGCAGTATGTACTGGTAGACTATTATCAAATGCAACCTTTCTAATTCTATTTTCTTGTCTAGCATCTTCCATAAGTTTAGCATAATAAGCACCGGCAGTACCCATTCTAAAACTACAATAGTATTCTTGTTGGATAAATTCCTCTGGAACACCACGTGCTCTAAGACTATCAATTTGTTTCAATGTGATAACAGGTTCGCCATCTGCCCTGCGAGTTTGGTCTATTGTACGTAACATATGGAACCAATCTGGGTCTCGTTTTGCGTGTTCATATAAATAATAACCATGGTTTTTACCATTAGGTGTATATAAGAATTTAGCCCATCCACCATTTTCTAATAAAATAGGTTCGATAGTGTCCCATGCTCTTGGGTCTTGTAAAGCATATTCAGAAAAAGTAGCACCTACACAGTTAGTCCCACGGATAGCATCAAAGTTATCAGTACCAATTAACTGCATAATACTGCCATTAATGAACTCTATCTTCATTTCTGTTCCATTAATTTTTCTGATTAAATCAGGTGGAAAATAGTTTATAAATCTGCGACCTTCACTTGTCATGCCATCCCAGATAACCTTCTTAGCCTGTGCAAAAGTTGGAAATAAATAATAATAAACACCAACTCTTTGTATAACGGCTTTTGCCATGTCATTAACAGCGGTTAAATCTTTTCCGGCACGTCTGTGTAAAATGTAGACTTCTCGTAGGTAACCAAGTTCTCTAGCTGTAAGCATAGGTATTTGGTAATCACGTGGGATAAATTCATGCGGTAGCTTTATTTGTCTCATATATATGGCGAATCAAGTAGGATTTGAACCCACATTTTCTGGTTTGGAGCCAGACGTGTTAGCCAGCTTGTCACTATTGACCCGAATTTCCTTTATGTTAAATCTATTGTTCTAGTAACTGAAAGTAGCGGTTCTTTAGGAGTTGATTTCTCTACTTTTTCGTCTCTAATACTATTCCTAAATTGTGCAAAATCTGTGACCATCTTATCTATTGGTTGTCCGATATGTAGGTCTTTAAACCTCAAACTAAAATAAGTCTTTAGATAATGGTCTCCGTAGATAATCTCTAAAATAAGTTTTAGATTATCTATTGTTTTCATATTCATAGTTAGAATCCCCCTTTTATTTCTTCCCATACTTCTTTAATAATTCTCATAATATTATGTGGACTCATATCTAATAAGTCGTCATAAACTTCTTTATCACTTATGTATTCATCAAAATCTTCAACTATTCTTTTATAGTCTACTTCTTTGTTTCGCATGCTAACCCCCTTTAAATGGTAGCGTAACAGGGACATCGAACCCTGATTTCTTGGTTGAAAGCCAAACGAATTAACCTTTATTCGACTACGCCAAAATGGTGGAGAAGGGGAGAATCGAACTCCCCACAGTCTGCTTGCAAAACAGTCTCGCCCCCTTGGAACATGCTCCCCCAAAATGGTAGAAGTACACAGAATCGAACTGTGGTTTTCTGCGTGTAAAACAGATGTTCTTCCGTTAAACTACACTTCTATAATGGTGCCAGCGGGCAGATTTGAACTACCGAACCCGAAAGAACTGTTTTACAGACAGCCTGCTTTAACACTTGCATACACTGGCATAATTCCGGGAACGCATAACGCTCCCTTTTCTTTTTCTACACATGGTAGATAAGATGGCGGACATAATCAGTAACGAACTGACATCTTCTTGCTTGACAGGCAAGTGCTTTGCTTTAAGCTATACATCCATATGGTGCCCAATCTCTGATTCGAACAGAGAAAACCTAGTTTCTAAGACTAGTATGTATGCCAGTTCCATCAATCGGGCATATCTTTTAATAGAAAGTTAATATCAATAATAGCATGTATTAAATCTACAACTTTGTCTGATAAACTATTACCTTCAAGATTGTTAATTAGTGCATCCCTAAATGCTTCTAGTTTTTCTTTATTTGTCATAATTTCCCCCTTATTTAAAATGGCGGAAGCACTAGGATTCGAACCCAGACGGATATTACTCCTTAAATAGTTTTCAAGACTATCCCCTTACCATTCGGTCATACTTCCTTATAAATTCAAACTCCAACCCACAAATAGACAAAAACCTATAAATAGACATATACCTAAAAATATTATATGCATCCATCCAAATTCTATTTTCATAATTCTTTCTCCTTCTAAAATGTGGCGGAAGAAGCAGGATTTGAACCTGCACGAGTGTTACCCCGGCGGTATAGCAAACCGCTGCAATACCATTATGCGATTCTTCCTTATATTTGGAATGCTTATTCGGATTCGAACCGAAAATCTTTTGGTTCGTAGCCAAATGTTTTGTCCGTTAAACTATAAGCATATGGTGCCCCCGGAAAGACTTGAACTTTCAACCAAGTGGTTAAAAGCCACCTGCTCTACATTGGAGCTACGAAGGCATGGTGCATCCTGCTGGTCTTGAACCAACATCTTCCGACTTATGAGGTCGTCTCTTTTCGTTTAAGCTAAGGATGCTAATATGGAGTGCTCGGCAGGAGTCGAACCCGCCTCGTGTGGGTAGAAACCACCTGCACATCCGATTTGCTACGAGCACATATTTGGAGCGGATATGCAGACTCGAACTGCAATCTATCGGGTGGAAACCGCTAATAATACCTTTATACGATACCCGCTAATTTTATCTTTGCCACACCTTCTTATCTGGGTGAGCAGAAAGTGCTTTTTGTACTGCCCCTTCGTAAGTACTTGCCATCATAGCAATAATGTATTTATCTACATTTATATCACATGGGTCAGCGTCTATTTTTATCATTTCAATTCTAAATATTCTTTTATTCATTCTATATTCCTTATTATTTATATATGGAGCCCATAGTACGGAATTGAACCGACATCCCCTGATTACAAAACAGGGATAATACCATTATACTATACAGGCATATATGGTACCGAAACTTGGAATCGAACCAAGATTAATCGCTCATCAGGCAACGGTTCTACCATTGAACTATATCGGTAAAATGGTTGGGAAGGTCAGATTCGAACTGACGACTTCTCGGTTCCAAACCGAGAACGCTGACCAAGCTGCGTTACTCCCCAATATGGTAAAGGAGAAAGGAATTAAACCTGTTATCTCTTGGTTCAAAGCCAAGTGTTCTTATCGTTGAACTACTCCCTTATAATGGCTGTGGAAACAGGTTTCGAACCTGTATAGTTCTGCTTAACAGGCAGACGCATTACCAGTTATACTATTCCACAAAATGGAGCGAATGACAGGATTCTAACCTGTGAACATTTGTTTTGCAAACAACTCCCTTAAACACTTGGGTACATCCGCTTATAATACTTTTTTTTTCGAAACTTAACCCACACTATCTCGTCATGCGATACCCTTCTACTGCATAATCGCTTCCCTTACATTGTTTGTAAACCCCTATTTATTCTTTGTAAACTTTTGTATGTAATAAGTGAACCCCTCACCTACCACGATGGACAGTCCCTCTAAGTGAACCTACACTGCCCTTCCCTCATATGGGGTGACGTGAGGAAGAATTGAACCCTCTTTTCCACGTTCACAGCGTGGGGTACTAACCATTGTACGAACGCCACAGTTGGTGGAGATAACGTGATTCGAACACGTGTCCAGCGGAACCTGTAACCGGGAGCTATCCCAGAATGTAAAGCTGTCGAAACCTTATATCCCCATAATGGTAGCAGAGGACAGAATCGAACTGCCCTTCCAAGCTTATGAGGCTCGTAAACTCAACCAGAGTTTTCTCTGCCTTATTATTTTTTATTCTTTTGATAAAAAATCTAATTGTGTCTTATATGGTTTTTCTAAAAAAATGTAACTAAATCCATTCCAAGATAACCATTCTGCTATTTTATCGCCGGGATTAGCTAGATGTCCACCTTCAATATAATTACCTTGGTGAACCAATACTCCATGATGTTGAGCTATTAAAAAACCATTTACGTCAAAGATACCTGCTCCACTTGAACCCGGTGCTGATGCTATATCAGTCTTGACTTGGTCATTCCAACCTAAACCAGAAGCCCATACTCCTAAATCTAATCCTGTTTGATTGATTCTTCCTCTATTCGTACTAAATGGTAAGGCTAATGGTGCATCTCTACTCCAAATCCTCTCTCCTACTTGGCAAGGTGTTTGTCTAAATGTTGCATAAGGTTGAAAAAATACATTATCTACCTGTAATACTGCTACATCTAATCCTTTATCATAAGCTACCACTTTAGCATTAATCTGATAATGTTGGTCAATTTTACACTTTATTTCCATAGTATTTTTAGTTGCTACATATCCTGTTGTTTCCATTGTTCCTAATTCCATAAACTTCTGCTTAATTGGTCGAGAACCTTCCCTGATTGTCATTTGTGGTGGGTATGTAGATTTTATTATATCGCTTTCAGCATATACATTTATTGGTTTGAACCTACTTCCCAGACTTAATTTATCTATAAGCGGTTCAGCTACATGATAATTTGTTAGTATAAGTGTTGCTCCGTATATTCCTTTTTCCTTAGACTGTAATGGTTCTGGTAAAACAGCGGAATAAATTATTACACCACTACCATAGATTGCAATTTCTACCTTTTCTTCGTCTTTTGTCTGCCATTCTCCATAAACAACTTTGTACCCTAATTTATACCACTCTTTCTCGTCATCACTTAATTTATCAATCTCTTTGTCGGTCAATTTCTTTCCTTCTTCATACTTATACCAAGTCAGAGTATTATAAGTATATACTACAGGTATTCTAATTTGTACACCTACAGATTCAACAAAAGTTTGTACTGCTAATTCGTCTACTGCTGGGGTGGGGTATCCATCAGCTAAAACAGGTATGACTAAAGACATTACTAATAACATTATTATTAATATTTTCTTCATTTCTTCTCCCTAAAGACTTCTTCTGCCTTTTCTTTACATGATTTACATAAAAGTTTGTGATGATAAGCTCCTTGAATTAAATGACCATCGTAATACTCTACTCGTTCCATAAATTCTATTGGTAATAATCTTTTACATTCAAGACAATGACCAAATTTATTCATTTATCTCACCAATATTATCTTTTTAATTTCATATATGCCATCAACTATTTTATAATATACTATGGCAGAATAATCTTCTATTCCTGAGTCCCAGCATATATATATTTTGTTATCTTTACTTCCCATTATTTTATAACATCTACTTCAATTATCTTTTCATCTGTTTGTTGACCAAGATAGTTAGTAATAATTATTTGAATTGCCTCTTTTGTCTTTAAATCTTTATCACCAGCATTAGAGACAAATTTATCTAATACTTTACCCATTAGTTTTGGGTCACTATAAGCCATTCTTATAGCCTGTACTAATATTGGTACTCCATATTCCTGTCCAACATGTTGTACAGCATCTAGGAAATCCCCAACTAGTAATGGTTTCTGACGTTGCTCTTTATTTCCTATTGCAAAAGTTCCATCTGGATTACGACCAACCCTAGTCCAATTAGCTACTTCATTTTTTTTCTTGTCTAAGATTTTCATTATGTTTTATTCCTTACAAGATATTTTGTCGCATTCATTGTTAACTCCGAGTTATCTTTGAAAAATCCTATACCTAAATTACATTGTCTGCAAAGCAATCCTCTGATTTCATTGGTTTCGTGGTTATGGTCTACAAAAGCATCAGAAGAATTTTTGAATTCTTCTCCACAAATAGCACATTTGCCATCTTGTACATCCCACATTGATAACAAATTCTCATAAGATAAATTATATTTTCTTCGAAGTTCCCCATTTCTGATATTTTTAGGATTATCTTTTTTCCATTGTTTATTATATTCTCGTAAATAAATTCTATTATCAATGTAATATTGTTTCATCCGTTCTTTTATTTGTTCTCTATTTTCTTTCTGATATTGTTTGTGGTAATTTTTTCGGTCAAATGCCATTACTTTTCCTTTAATTTTTGGTTAGTTTTAATTATCTCTTTTATAAAATCTGCATTATCAACAATAAATGCGTATATACCATTCGCAATCTTTGCTACTATATGTTCAGTTCCTTCTACATCATAATGTGTATGTATACCATGTAATACTTCATGAATCAATATTGAATGTTGTTTTTGTTTTGTTACATCTGTAGCAATATCTATTGTGCATTGGTCTGTTTTTATAGTACCATTTACACGTTTCCCGGTCTCATCACGTAAATCGTTTATAAAGTTTACTTTGAAAATTTGTCCCCCTATTTTTATGTTCATGCTGTTCCCCCTGTTGTATCTGTCCATTGTGGTACTGTTTCATAGTAATATGGTACACTAGTTCCATAATTTTTATCCCAATAATACCATGTTGGATAAAACCTATTCCAATTCGGATAGTATCTATATGGACAATTCCAACAATTCCAATTAAAAGCACAATAATTACATGGATTATAAGGTGGCACATATGAGAGAGAAGGTATGTTTAACCGTCTTTTTATCTCCCTTAACTCATCCATTATTTCTTCATGTTCTGTTTTCTTCCAAACACTAGTAACCGAACCGCTAGCGATTGTATCTTTTTCTATTCTTACATATTCATTCATTTAATCACCCTCTGTCCACATTCTCCACATATCCCTACCACTCTCAGAATCCTTTCAGTTGCTGTTTCGATTTCATCATTTTTTTCTTCTTGGTTTTTGATATGCCAAATATGCCAGTCTACTTCACTCAAAATCTGTTCTATTTCATATCTTATATCTTTCATTTTTTCCCCCTATATAAATATGATATAACCCCGGCTGCAAATGCTATTGACAGCCAAAATAGTAATTCTGTATACTTATTCATTTTTCCCCCCTTAATAAATTCCTTTACAGGTAAACATAATAGTAGAACCTAATATATTAAAACAATACTTTGTAACGGTTGGTATTGAATACCACCTATTGTATTGCCCAATGCTCCACATTTTATAGTGACCAAATTCAAGTTTAAATTTGCGTAGAAAAATATATACTTTCATAATTTCCCCCCTTAAAACTTGAAATTATCTTTCAGAACTTGATACCACCCGATTGATAATCTTGTTATTTCATCTTCTGTTAAAGTACGCATATTGTAATTAGCATCTACTATATGAAAAATCTCATGTATGAATGTTTCTTCTATCTCTGATTTAGCACTCAATAAATCTCCACGATATCGTTTACACATATATATAATATTCCTATGGTGGTCACTTTCTCCGACTAAACCTTTGTTTGATAATCTTTCATCATCCCATACCACTTTATAGATATGTCCAGCTACTTTTATATTATCTGGTATTTTCATAGTATCCCCCTATTTTCTAAATAACAAAATAATTATTAAAACTATTCCAACTATTAAAGCTCCTATTACAAACGCTCCCCAATTCATAACAAATCCCATCTCACATGAATAACACATAGACATAATCCCCCCTATATTCAATGTTACTGTTAATATTATATCATACTTTCACCCAAATGTCAAGTGTTTTTTCACAAATAATTGCAAATAATTGGACACACTCCACTTAATTAACAAAAGTGTATATTATATGCACTCTGAATGTACACTTTCTAGGTTCATGCCCTATATAGTGGACATATAGGGTAGATTCAGCAAACGCTGAAAGTATGATTTTTAGCACGTTGACTGAATTCCGGATTAAGTACAGATTAGTACCAATAGGGGGTATTATATTCTAGATTATACTGAATTTATACTACAATCCTGCATATTTAATATTGTATATTTGATATACAGGATGGTTCGCAGAGAAACCTTTTATTGGTACGGTGGAGCACCCCCATTTTGGTCATATATAGCAACACTTGTGGAAAAGTGTGTAGGTTTGCGAAACGGCGATATTGGCGATAATTTGGCATTTTGTGGGTGGGAATGTCCCCTCTAGGAGTCCCGCTTCCCTACGATTTCCGATGCCCTACCCCCAAAACCACATACGAACATATGCTCACATACACACAAAACACACGGAACGCCTGTATATACACGTGTTTCCACGCCTGTTGTGTCTTGTGAGCTGGTGCTAACACCAACACACACAGGCAGGTGCTATGTGCTGGTGCTATGGGCTGGTCATAGGTGTTGGTGCTATGTGTTGCGTATGTGAGCAGGTGTTGGGATGAGGGAATTGCCATACCAACGCATACACGGACACGCTTACACACGTGTAACACGATACACACGCACACACGACTACATTATTTATGCTGGCTTCTCTTTATACTCTTGTGTATCTATTAGTCTATGATTATATTCCTTTCTTGCGGTAGATAGCAAAATTAGTAGCAGGTGCTAAACACCAGATACTATGAGCAGGTCATATGTGCGAACAAATGTGTGAAAATGAACAGGCGTTCACAGTTCGCTGATGAATTATACTACACGCCTGAATACACCTGAATACACGCCCGCTACGTGCCTGAATACACGTGAATACGCCCAAATGTTGTTCTTGATACGCAGGCGGGAGTAATCGGCTTCAAATTTCCAGATGTGCTATACTTTTGGCACTGCCAAAGCAGGCAGGAAAAAAAAACGAAAGCGAGGTTAAAAAAAATGCAAAGCGAAAAGTTAGACCAGATACTTGACACACTCGATACAGACCAGATACTTGAAGATAATGCTAATCTTGACTTGATATGGCGTAAACTTGAAAACGATGAGCCAATTAGTCAAGCCGACTTGAACGCAATTCAAGACTATTACTTTAAATAAATAAAAAAAAAGAGGTTAATTATTATGTCAAAAGTTAGTAAAGTCAGTAAAATATTTAAAATCTTTAAGCAAAAAAATGAGAATTGCTCATTACGAGTTTTCCCAAAGCACTATATACTTAAACAAGATAATTACACTAAAATCTTTGAGAGTAAGTATAGCTTACTATGCTATATCGAGAGGAGATTATAATTTATGAAAAGCTTTGAGTTATATAAATTAATAAAAAATGGCATAACGTATAAAATTAACGGTAATGACCATACGTTAGACCAGATAAAAGAGAGGGCAATTTCGAGCGAAAAAATCAAAAAAATGGTTACTCTATCAATCGAAAAAATGGAAATACAAAAAACGTATGCAGTGATTAACGGCGATGATAAATTATTAATACTACGTATTAATACGAGTGTGTATTTTATAATAACTTGCTTGGTCAATACTATGCAAGTAAAGAAAGATACAATTAAACTATACGTTTAGTAGCTGGTGCTAATAGCTGGTGCTAAAACCAACTGGTTCGCAGTGCGAAATATAATATCTTTCTTTCTTATCTAAAGTATGAACTGTAAGCAATAGGCGAAATTTGCAAAAAATTGCAAGCTGTGATATGATTATAACGGCTCGAAAAAAGGGTCAAAAAAAAATAAAGCGAGGTAAATTAAATGTTAACTAAAGAGTATTCAAATTGTAGAGTAACTATTGATGAAAAGAACATCTTAACTGCTGTTATTGATTTAAATAAGAATGTTGGATTGAGTAGCACTACAAAGAGTATTAATGTTGGCACTACTAACGGAAATAGCAAGATACCACATAAGGATAATATACTAAATCTGGGGATTAATTGCTATGTTAAAAATCCAAAGTATGTAGTAACTGCCGAAGATAAGAAGCACTATAAAGAAATATATACCAAATAACAGTAAAGCAGGGAATTATCCCTGCTGGTTGCAACATAGTTTGGTATATACTATGTGGAAACACCAAAATATACTCATATAGTAGGATAACAGTATACTTATCCTACTGGTTTTGAGCATTCTATTGGAGTATGGTGATTATATGATAGTCCTCACACTACTATATATAATGTCGAACATAATACTCCAACGGTTATAGTAGATAAAAAGGAGTGATATTATGTTTATAAAGGAATATAAGAATGATTTATTATACCATTACGCTTGTAAAAAATGTGGTAGAACGTGGAATGATGACGGAGAAGAAATAACTGATATATATTTAAGTAATAAAATATATGAGAGTGAAACAACACTTATAGTAATATGTCCTATGTGTGAAAAAAAATAATAAAATAGGTGGTGATTGGTGATGATATGTAGAACGTGTGGAGAAGAAATAAATTTTGACCTTGTAGAAATAGTAGCTCGATGGAACGATGTAACAAAACAGTGGGATAGAGGAACTGATACATATGAACAACCTATGTGTGGTGATTGTGGTAGTTTTGATATTGAAGATAGAGAATTTGTTATTAATGAATAAAGCAGGATAATACCCTGCTGGTTCTAATAAATAAAAGGGTGGTGAGAAAATGACGGTTAAAATTATTAGAGATACCGACGATAGTTTTGAACGAGAGAAAACTAAAATGTTTTGTGAGGAATTGGAAAAACAAAAACCAAAAACTAAAGAAAATCAATTACGAAATGCCTTCAACAGGATACTTGAAAGTCATTTGAGAGACATTGGGACACTTGATGATATGTGCAGTATATATGTAATTTTCGGAAGTCATATAAAAGACATTACAGAAGAATTGTTGAAAGAAGTATCTATAAGAGTATATATAAAGGGGTGATGATGTGAATATAGATATATTAAGAGAAGAATTTAAGCATTTTTTTTGGAAGTGGATTAAACTTGATGATAAATTAGCAAAGTTAGAACTTGATAAAATAGCCCTAAAAATCAATAAACTAAAGGAAAAACTGGGGTGATACTGTGAAAAAAAGAGATGTATTAGCAAAAGCCAAATTGTTGAGAGCAGTTCGCAGGCGAAACATAAAATTCAAAAGCCATAATTTTGTAGTTAAAACATTGAGTAGACCAACACCAATATTTGATAGTATGACACAGGCAATTAAAGACCAAATCATTAACTTAATGAATATAAATAAAAGACTCATTAAAGAAAGGAGAAAAAGATGAGAGTAAAGCAATTTTATGCAGTGAATCAATTTATTTTGAGGGATGATGAGGGGAATGAATACTTCCAATCGTATGACTCTATAATAGTCAAGATAGATACTAATGGTAAAGTTACTTTAGGTGAAAATTGGGACTATTCTAAAACCACTGGAAAATATCGAAACCTTTATTTAGGAGAATACAAAAAAGAAACACAAAAGAAAATTGACAGCGGGGAATATGAATTAGATTCTACCTTATAGGCAAAAAATAAATTTGACAAATCGCAAAAAGTGTGCTATAATGAGCAAAATTTAAAAAGGCGGTGAAAAAAATGAACGGCTATAGCGGAGTTATAGATGATAAGACTTGTCCTCTGTATGAGTTTGATGAGTTATTAGACGATACACAATCAGATGTTATAGTAGAATATTTGAAATCGTCTACAATGTATGAAGTTGCTATTGACGATTTAAGACATATGAAATTTAATGCGAATGGTAAAATATTAAGGGGGTATGATGAAGAATGACAGATAATTTAAAACAAGAAAATGAAAGAATTAAGGGAATGGATTTCTCCGACATCCCAATGGACAAACAAAAGAGGATGATAAGGATTGTGAAATTGTTTCGGGACACTCCACTTTTACGCCAACAGACAATGTATGAAGGTATGAAAACGATTAAAGCCATTAATCCTGAATTAGAGGGCTTTGTAGAATTCGAAACAGCAATGGCTATGATACAAGCAACTGTTGCTCACGCTATCCATTTTCTAATAGAGAATGACTATTTAAAATACTGTGAAGGAGATAGCAAATGAACTACAAAGACTGGAAAACAAAAGAGCAAATAGAAGAATTATTACGAAATGCAGTAGAAGGAGAACCAATATTAAGTAATGATATAAAAGAAGGAGATGTATTTGTCCAAACCAACGGATGGGTAGGAGAGATGGTAGACAATATGAAAGGAAATACCAGAGTTGCTAATATACACGGATTTTTCACAGAGGCATTCTGTATTTATGTATGGGACATATCACAAGTAGCTAAAGATGGAGTATTGCGAGATATTAAACTAACACCAAAACAGTGGAAAGATAAAGAGAGAATAAGTAGCGGGATGGTCGATATTTGGTGAGCAGGGACTTCCCTGCTTGGTTACATACCTAAAGGGGGTGAAATGTAATGGATATAATAAGAGGAAATATTAAGTCCTATGAGGACATTGAAGCAATGTTGAGAGAAGATGAATTTATCAATGATGACGACAGAACTTGGTGGGAAGGTGTAGTTTATGGGTGTTATCTGTGTGGGGTTATCTCATTAGATGAAAAATATGAATTAGTTGATTTAATAGAAGAAATAATGGACAAAAATATCGAAGTAATGAATAATGGGGGTGAGGAGATAGAATGAATAAATATACAGTTTACTTTAGTAGAGAGATGTATGGATATAAGGAATTTGAAGCAGAAAATGACGAAAAAGCAGAGGATATTGTAGAAGATATGGAAATAAATGGAAATTTTCCAGATGACTTTGATAGAGTAAAAGACGAAGGATGGATATTTGTAGATTTAGACAGACATAAAGGGGGTAGCTTAATAGAATGAGAGAGTATATTAAAACATTAACTTTCAAACTAACGGACTTTAAAAAAACACAGGAGACATATCGGGATTACAAGACCAAAGAATTTAACCAACTAATGAAAACTTGCAAAGAATCAGTGAAAGTGCATTTCAAATATCTAAATGATGATATTGCAAATGAATTTTACAACAAGAGTAGGAGATTTTTCTTCAATTCTTTAGATTTAACAAATAAGGTAGACGTAAGATTCTTAAAAACCAATATCAATCACGTGTGTCAAGAAATTAACCAAAATTTTATAGAAAGTATTGTGCATAGACCTAACAAAAACAAAATAAAATGTTTCGCAATACGCTTTTACTTGAAATACTACACTAAAATTAATCAGATAATGCACGATACATTAGAAAGTATAATGAATTTAGAGGGGGGAAATGAAAATGATAAGTAATGGAATGAGAGTGTTAAGGGAATTTGTAGAAGAATTTAGTCCAATACACGTAGGATTTATAGATGAACTAACCTATGAGGAGTTATTTGATATAGTTGCAGAAGTGGTGGAAAGTCATTACGAAGGGAGTGAGGAAGAAGATGAGAAAAATAACGAAGACAATAAAGATATGCCATTTTGATGAGTTGAATGAGGAAGCAAAGGAAAGAGCGATTAATAACGAAAGAGAAGTTACTCTTGATTATGAATGGTGGAAATGGATTTTAGAAGATTTAGTAGAACAATGTGCTAAATTAGGAGTTAAATTTGAGGTAGATGATGTTAGATTTGACTTGTGTAGGGGTGGATATTGCTATGTATTATCTGATGACCTTTCATTTGACTGGCAATCAGAAGTAAATTTACCTGCTAAATTTGGAGCATACCAAAATTATATGGGTGGCGGGATAAATGGACAGATACAGAGTGAAGAAGTAGATGAAAGTAGGATAACAGAGAGAGCACCCTATGAAAGGGCAGACATTATCATAAATAAATTGAATAGCTGTTATGCTATCTTTGAAGACACACTTGAAAGATTGTGGAAAGAGTATACAGAGATACAAACAGACGAATATCTAATAGATATCATAAAGGGGAACGATTTTGAATACACAGAGGAAGGAGAGATGTATAATGGCTAAATACAGAATTGATTGGGAACTCATAGAAACAGGACATTCTTTTATAGAAGCTGATAGTCCAGAAGAAGCAGAACGTTTAGCAGAGGAAGCAGAAATGGACTTTGGAGAATTATTAGATGTAGATAGTGATGGATGGAGAATATGGGATATAACAAAAATGGAGTAAGCTTTTAGCAGGGACTTCCCTGCTGGTTAGGGGGTGAGATATGAAAATAAACATTACCATAAGCGGTCTAAATCTTGATATTAAAATCAGAAGAAAAGTAGCTTTTAGGTATGAATATTCAAGAAAGAATGCCACTTTCAAAAACGTTACTGAGTTGCGTTCGTTCTTAAATGAATATTTGAATGAAAATATATGGGGGAAATAATTATGAGGGTAATGGACTGGGAAAACCTACAAGAAGCTATAGATTTAAAAAAAGGAGGTGAAAAAATGAATAATTTAGATTATTTAAAAAATAGAAAAGAAATTGATGATGGAAAAAAAAGAGATAAAGACCCGTTATCTATACAAGTCAGTGAATGGGAAATTGAATATCGCAAAATGAAGGCACTTGAAATTATAGCAGAGGAGTTAATAAATCTAAATAGTACTCTGAGAAGTATAACTATTACTTTAGAATATATTGAAACTGCTATTATTGGGTGAAGATAAAATAAGGGGGAGTATTTATGAAAGATGAAATATTTGGTGCAGACTTCTTTTTACCTATGTTATTAATTATCATTAAAACATTTTTCATAACTTATCCATTTGTATCAGACGAGGAATATGTACGCAATTTTTGTGATAATTTTATTGAGGTAAGTGATGAAATATTTAGTAAATTTAATTAATAAGGGGGGGGTGAGAAAAATGGATAGAGAAGAATTATTAGAAGCTTTATACGATATTGTCGAACGTGCAGACGAAGATGATTCGTATACTCTTGATGATATTGTTTTTGATTTGAACGAATTAATTAAAGATTTATGAAGCAAGGGGGGGATTAAAATTTTGCTTGAAATTGGGGAATTTATTCGTGAAAGAGACACTCGTAAAGTAGTATGGATTGAAAAAATCAATTTACGTGATGGTATGATTGAAATAGGGAGCATGGATTGTGCTATAATATGTGGCAAACCAACGTATGATAAAGAGTTTGAAATTGTTAGTATGAAAGATTTTTATGATAGGTATATAGACTTATGAAAAAAGCTTGACATTTCTTCCAATCTGTGGTATAATAGTATAAGAAAATTAAAGAACGGAAGGAAAAACAATGAAAATAGGAGATATAACAAAAGGAAGAAATATAGGAAAAGCTGAAAGCCATGATTATATGTGGACGATTTGTCCCATATGCGGAAGAAAAAGATGGGTAAAATTATATAAAGGAAATGTACCTTCTTCCAGATGTAACAGATGTAGGGGAAAGCAAGAAAGAGGCAAGGATGCTCATGCGTGGAAAGGTGGAAAAATTTATTGTACTGGGGGATACATAGCAGTCCTAGTACTACCAGATAGTCAGTTTGCTTCCATGAGAAAGAATAATGGATATGTCCCAGAACATCGTTTAGTTATGGCTAAACATTTAGGGAGACCTTTAAAAAAATGGGAAATAGTCCATCATATAAATGGGGTAAGAATAGATAATAGATTAGAAAACCTTATAATTGTAACAAATATCCAACATAACAAAATACGAGCTTATCTTGCTGAACTTTGGATTTTAGAACATTTGGATATAGTTGGAAAAGTAACAAAAAATTTCATAAAGGAGATGAAATAATGGAAATAACAAATGTACATAATTTACCAGAGACATTACATAATATTATGAGTCAAGACATTTATAAACCCAGTTATTCTAAATTAAGGGTAACAGAACTTATAGGTGCTCCGTTAGTCAAACAATTAATGATAGAACACTGGGATGAATTATCGGAAGATGTAAGTGATGGATTATGGAAAATATTAGGGACTGCTTGTCATAAGGTATTGGAAAAGGGTAGTCCAGAAAACTCTATTGGAGAAGAACGTCTATCTGTAACCATCGGAGACACAGTTATAACTGGATGCTCTGATTTGTATTTTAAGTCTGGTATCCAAGATTGGAAAGTAACTTCTGTGTTTAGTTTCTTATTAGGAGTAAAAGAAGATTGGATGGCACAATTAAACGTGTATAAGTGGCTATGGGAAAAGAATGGATTTCCGGTAAAATCACTAAAGATAAATGCAATTTTAAGAGATTGGCAACGAAGCAAAGCAAAGTATGACCCAACCTACCCACAAATACCCTTTCTAAGTTTTGACGTGCCTATGTGGAGTGATAGTGTTATAACTGAATATATCTTTGATAGGATAGCAGAACATGCTATTAAACCGGCAAGAGAGTGTAGTGATGAAGAAAAGTGGAAAAGACCAACCACTTATGCTGTGATGAAAGCGGAAAATAAGAAAGCTACAAGGGTATTAGATACACTTGAAGAAGCAAAAGCATACATAGGGGCACTTGATGAAAAGAAACAACCAGAATACAAGATAGACATACGTGAAGGGGAATGTGTTAAGTGTGAAAGTTATTGTATAGTAAAAGACTTTTGTCCTTATTATACAGGGAAGGAGAAGTAAAATGGGAATTAGAGTAAGAGATGTAGTTGATATTGTAGCATATATGAGAGAAAATCCTTTTCCAAAAAGTGCAAGTTATATATTAGATGACATGTTAGGAGATGTAACACAATCAAGCGGAGCTTTGATTGTAGCAGGAACAAAAGAACAGGCAGAATGGGTAGCAGAGTTGATAAATAAATTAATATAATAAAAAAAGGCAGAGTGCTTAAAAAACGCTCTGCCCTGAATTTAACTATTTTAGCTATTCTATTCTATATTCTCTCTCCTAAGCTCAAACTCTCTACCACAGTAAGGACACTTAATTATGCTATATTTTTGACGATTTCCGGGTGTTTCTGCCTTTAAGTCTGCTCTTGATAACACTTTAGCTTTTTCAAACCATTCCTCATGGTTTGTATCGTTCGCTTGCGAACTTGCTATATATAATTTCTCGATTGAAACTTTGGATACTTCATCCGGACTATACCCCCATTTTTCTATCCATTTTTCGTATACAATCATTAGCTTATACGCTTGCGAACGTGAAAGGTCAATCTCCGGATTATCCAAATATTCTTGCCATGTTAGACTATCAAGCTCTATATATAATCTATTATCATGTATTATCTTTAGAAATGCACCCATCTTTAAGAAATTCTTTTGTAATTCTTCTTTAGTCATAACCAATAGATTATGTATTTCCTGTGGTATATAGACTATGGGGGTCATGTCTGTGTCTTCTAATGCACCCATAGATGTTTCGTATACGCCTTCTTTATTTTTGGTTAAATCTATTGTTTTACCCATACCTATTCTCCTCTTTCTTAATTTCCTTTGTTAATTCTTTCTTTTTTTCTTGAAGTTCTGGTATAGCCCACTTTTTTATCATATTGGCTTTGACACGTAAATCATTATACCATTTTATACCACGTTTCTTTTTCATAAATTCAATAAATTCTGCCGGAGCTTTGTGTGCACTATGTATTGTTAAGGTATGGTTGCCAGCAGTAAGACATACTCCATTTTCTTCATCCCAACGTACTGAATAATTGCTCCTGCCAAAAATATGGTGGGCATTTAAGGCTTGACCTCTCCCTTGTCCATTTAGTTTCCCACACATTTCACATTTATTATTTGCTTTGAGTTTAACTAAAACACTCCATAGATTATCCAGTTCCTTAACCAAAAGTGCTCTGGGGGATTTCTTTCTCTTTCTCCTATTAACCCTTTTGAACGCACACCACGAAGGCGAGGTTGAAATTTTAAGCGATATTCCATTTTGTTTTCTTTTTGTATTGGAACATTCCGGGTAAATGCCTTCCCCTCTTTGCACATCTACCCGGTATTCACATGTTTTGCAAGTCCTATTCATTTCTACCCTCTCTTGACTATAATCTTCGCTTTTACAATTTCTCGTATGTTATATAACTTATGCATTTCTTCTAAACTCTTAAATCCACTACACCTATTAATTAGGTTATGTTGTTCAGTAATATCATGCAGTTCAAAAGTTACTTCACAATCAATATAAGCACAATTTATAATACCTAAGTATTCTTTATTCCACCCATAAATACAGAATGCCGGAAATCTAACTTTTTTAAAGTTTTCAAATCTCCCTTCGGGTTTCTTTCCGGTCATAATTATTTCAATATATGGTGTGCTTTTTACTACAGATTTCACAGGTTTCTTAGGTTTTGCAAGTGTTATTGAATTACAATAATCTAAAGTTTCATCTTTTCTCATTTTCTTATATAATTCTTCTGATACCTGAATATCTATCCATTTTTTTGCCATTATTTTCTCCTTTTACTCCTCTCCTTTAAATTTTAAAATCTCATGAAGATAGCTCATGGAATTAAACATTACCCCACAAATAGCATCTTCCATTCCATTTCTACTCTCGTACCCCCTGTGTGCACTCCACATATCCATGAAATGTCTCCACAAACTTTTCATGCACACTCTAAAATGTTCATTCAAACTTCCAAATCCTTTTTGCCAGTTATCACTATCTCTCATGCTCCCATTTGCCATTACTCTATGTTTATTCATGTAGATGGCATATCTTCGAAGGACAATCGGCGAAAAAAATCCTTCAAAATCTAATTTTCCATCTTCTGTGTCTCTCTTTCCCCCGGATTCCCACTCACGTATATCTTTATCTACTGGAACTGGTACTCTTGCCCTATCTATTGTTTTAGTCATACTTCCACCCTCAATGGATAAACGAATAGCTTACCCGCCTTTTTATCCTTTGCAACTTCTTCCTTTTTAGCAATCTCCTTTTCGATATCAGCAATTATATTACCAAAGAATGTAGTTGCTTCTTCTACATCTTTCTTTACTTCCTTAATCATTTCTGGCTTATCTCCTACTACCGTTAAAATAGCTGTTATGTTTTTTAGTACTTGTAAATCCATATCTTCCCCCTCATAATTCTGCTAATATATTATCTATGTTATCGCTGGCTGATTCCGCCCATTCTTTTATGTTATCCAGAATGTCATTTAATTCTTTGACCTCATTGTTGAGGCTTTCTATTTCTGCTTTAAGTTCTTGTATCTCCTCATACTGCTCATCAAATACATCGCTTTCTTTCATTATTAAATTCCCCCTTATTTTATTAATAGATTTAAAATACTGTCTTTTTCAAGGTTCTCTGGTGACAAATCAATATCACAGAAAAATTCTCTTTTGGAATCCAATTTCTCATGAGTGACGTTTGCTCCTGCCCTCACTAAGATATCTTTTAATTCTATACTGTTTTGATAAAAATTTGCAAGGTACTTTCTACTGTGTCCAACAAATTTTGTCCCAGATGATGTGATTGCCTTACCGATTGATGTTTCAACAAAATAGAATTTACTTCCAGTAAGTGTAGTTTTTAACAGTCCTAATATCTTTTGTTTTTGACTAATTTCAGATTGAACAACTGCAATAATTTTGTTAGGATTCACCATATGGTTTGACCTAAAATTTCCACCTAATATTGTTTCTTTGGCAACGATTATCTTAAAAGGAACTTTTACAGTCTCATCATAATTGTAGTAATTTAAGAGTATAATAAGGTTATCTTCACCTTGTCTTCTCACATAGAACAATTCTGTTGCTCCTAAAGGTTTCGGTGCGTCAGTGATATCTCCCGAAAACAAAATGCTTCCATCGTCTGTCCTATAATAAGAATCCCACCCAATTTTTCCAACACCAGAAGAAATCATAGAAAGGTCTAAATCTATTCTACTAAATCCAACATTCTCCCAATGAACTCCGACAATCATATCTTTTGGAATTGAAATATAAGTCCCAGCCGGGAAATTCCCAGTAAACTGTTTTTCTGTTGCTGGTAAACTGTAATTTATATAATCAGGAATATATATGTTTTTACCTTTAACATTCTTCTCAACGTCTTCTGCAATAGAAGCTAAAACAACGTCCAAAACTGCTTGTGCCGTAGCTTTGTTACTAAAATGGAAATCTGTGGCATATGCTTTTCCATTTCGTATGCGAAACAATATAGAGTCCACATCTTTTGTCCGATATTTTAAAGCATAAGCAAGTCTGATTTTTCTAAAAACATTGACTTTTTTTAGTTCTTTTTCTACTCTATCTAATATTGTACGATGCCCTTTTTTAATGTTAGCTGTTACTGAATTAAGATAATCTTCTGGCATAGGTACATGACATTCAACTGCCATTTTTCTCATTTTATTAATGGTAGATTTCAATTCTTGGTTAGTTCTAAAGGCAAGCCAAATAGGTTTGAATCTATAAAAAGTCTCAGCAAGTGTTTCAAGCCCATACTTCTTAGAGTAATCTTTAATGAGTTTAGCGACTTTTACATTCTTTTTCTCTTTAATTTTGTCTATCAGTTGTTTGGACTTTATTAGAAGTGTTTCATCTGTTGCTACATAAACGATATACCTTAAAAATTCGACAGGACTCACAGGGAATAAATTTAAGTACTCATATAGAATTACTTTAACTTCTTTGTTTTTGATTTTCCCAATATCTTTTTCGTCTATTTCCACAAAAAGACTTACATCTACAACATCATCTATTGTGTCCTCTTTTAAAGCTATTCCAGAATCGAGTAACTTTAATAATTTCTCCTTCAATTCCAGTCGAGTGTACCCTTTTATGACTATTAACTTTAGTTCATCTACATCCAATCCGGGAATCGTTAGTATTTCTTTTGGAATATAAACATAATCTACATCATACAGTTTTTCCAATTCAAGGTCTGGTAAATCTAATATTTTATCGGATAGATTGCTTACCCCCCAGCCTTGTTGGTCTTTTTCACGTAAGTACCCTTCTGGGTCTCTTTTACCATAAGTTGTAAGATAGTGAGCAACTTGTTCCACAATTAGTTGTTCCATATCTGTGTCTTTTACTTTTTTCCAAGACTTATGGAAAGAAGCATTGGCTTTCTCCCCTGTTATTCCAAATACTTCTTCGACTAATCTTATTAATTCGTTATAGTCGAAATAATTAGCAATCACTTCCGGAGAAAATACAAATCCTCTCTTAATTGTTGCTTCTAACAATTCTTTAGTTGGTAGTTTCTTTGCCTTTGTTCTTACTGGCAGAGCTTTAAATAATTTAATAGTAGCTTTCATCTTTCCCCCTTTTTATAAGGCGAGCAGTAGTTCAACAGCAATGATATTAGGAACTGCTTATGCCTCATGTGTTTTATTTAATAAGGCGAGTAGTATCAACAGAAGCGGGTCTCCCCGCTTTTAAAAGTAGGAACTACTTATGCCTTATGACTTATATTGTACAAGGCGAGTGATATTTTTGTGCGGGGGGTTACCCCGCTGGCTTGTGTTATAGGAATCACTTTTGCCCTATGAGTTATAAAGGCGGGTAGTATTTTTACGCCAATGTATATTTTATAGGAACTACCTGTGCCTTCGTTTTCGGCGATTTTTTTTAATCTGCTAATATTATATCACACTTTTCTCGATTTGTCAAATTTATTTTAATTTTTGTCGTGGTAGTCCATACTTTGCTGGTATTCTCTCCCAGAAACATCCTCAATACGAGAATATTCCGGGAAAAAGTGCACTTTGGTACGACCGATACTACCGTCACGATTTTTAGATATCAAGATTTCAATTTCTTCTGGTTTTTCTCCCCCAAATCTTTGTTTGTTAGCTTGTTGCAATCTATCTTTCCAATAGAGAAACAACACTATATTCGAGCATTCTTCTATTCTACCCGAATCACGTAAGTCAACTAATCGTGGCTCTCGAATTTCTTCTTTATTTCTACTTAACTGACTCACACAGATTGTCCCTAACTCATTCTGTAAAGTAATTGATTGTAATAGTTTTATATTTCTTGTTGCTGTATTATAATCTGTTTCCCCACTTAAATTTTGTATATAATCAACAAAGAGCAATTCTGGGTCGTACTTCCTGACATATTTACTTATATCATTAATATCATATATTTTTTTAATATTGATATCCCACTGTTCTCCTATTTGTCTTGCTATAAACTCTAATTCTTCTCTTTCTTCTGCACTTAATAATCCCTTTCTTAAATCCATTATATTTACAGAACCCATATTTCCTAGAATACGTCTACCTATTTCAGCTGGAAGCATTTCTGTAGAAAGGAATAAGACTTTTCTTCCCTTAATTGCTTGGTCAATCGCCATTTGAACTGCCAACCCTGATTTAGCTTGTGAAGTATATCCACCTATTGTTAATAATTCACCCTTATCAAGTCCACCTAAGTGTTTATTTAGAGCTTCGATACCAAATGTAAATTCTGTGCCTTTTATTGTGTCTGTCATGGTAGCCTCTAATATTGCTTGAAATGTTTCTTCCTTAACTTCACTATCTCCAAGTTTACCTAACTCTGTCATAGCGTCTTCTATTTCCATTTTCCCTTGTTCTACTTTTGTTAATAATTCATATTGTTTCTTTTTGCGGGATGCATGTTTAATCAACGATATATAGTGCTCTATATTTTTTATTGTTGGAACAGAATTAATTAATTGTGTTAGATATATAACACCACCTATAGCTTCTAAATTATCATCAGACCTCAATTTACTCGTTAGAGTTACTACATCCAGAGACATCCCTTCTTTAAGTAGGTCTAACATATACCCAAATATACATTGGTGTTCACTTTTACCAAAGTCTTTTTGGGTCAATGTCTCTGCCGTGACTAAAAAAGCATCCTTATCAATCAGACAGCTACCGAGACACGCTTGCTCTGCACTGGTCTCTTGCATAAAATTTTTTAATAGATTCATATTATTCCCCCTTTATTGTAATTCTTGTAAAGGCATAGCACCCCTACTTTCTGACCCTTCAACATCTATTTCGTTTACGTAACTTTCGAATTTGTTGACATTAAATAAAGTAATAGGTCTTAGATATATTTGATAGTCGGTGCCAAGCCATTTAGCACATTTAATATCAATAACAGCTTTAACATCAGTTTTTGTATAGTCTTTTAATCTTGCATTTAGAAGTTTAATAGTCTTTTGGTTATCATCCCTAAAATTTTTGCCGGTTTTTTCGTTAAGGTGTGTGATTATTTCTTTAATTTCTTCGTTAGGACATAATATACCATTAGTATTGTTCTTTAGTATTGTTCGTTGCTCTAATTCCGACTGGTGCTGTCCCTCATTCCGACCGGTCGGATTTTTCCTACTGGTTGGTTCTAATAAAAGATAATGATTAACTTTACCATCATCTTTCGTAATATATATTAATTGTTCTTCTTCTAATTTCTTTAAACTTTTTATTACTGTATCTTTATGTAATCTTGCCTGTGATGCTAATGTTGATATAGCCGGAAAACATTTTTTTGTTTCATTATTCATATGTCTCATCAAAACTGCATATACCATCATATCTGACCCGCTTAGGTTTTCATTATCAAATACATCATATCTAATCCATAAGAATCCTTTAATCAGTTGTATTTTCTCCATATTTATTCCCCTATCGCCAAAGCGATTTTCACTGCTGTATCTTTTAATTCTTCCAATGTCTGACTAGCTATTGCTTTAATTCCGAGAGATTCATACGTAATTTGTGTTCCTTTTAGTCTATCTGAAATCCATGCAAGTACTTGTGCCTTAGTTACTTCGATTAATCCGGACTTCATTAAATTAGCTTCTGTTATAACAGCAAATGCATCATCCTCATTATAAAAATAATCTACCAGCTTGTTACACCATGCAAAATAGTTCTTTAATTCTATATGCCCAGATACAATCCATTTTCCGACAGTCTTACAAGCAGACTGTTTTGCTACTATTAGGTCTTTCTTTTCCCACATTTTTCTTTCTTCTTCTTTGGTTTGTATATATCCATTTGATTTTGGTGCAGGTTTGTTGGCTTCTTTTAAATCATCTGCATCCATCACTTGTACTAGTCCTGTTGCTGGTGCAAGTTGTTCTACTGGAAAGTCTTCTACTTCTACAAATTTCTCAATGTGTTCTGCTTTTACACTTGTTTTCATCGGATATGTTCCATCCGGTTTTAGTTGCTGGGTTCTATCTGGATATTTGTCTACCTTTCCCTTAACAATAACTTTTTCTCCTTTAAGGAATCCTTCATCTATTGTTCCAATATTCACATTAACTCCTACAGTGTTTATTACGCCTTCCGGGTCATCCGATACAACAATAAACTGGTTTAATCCTTTACCATATCTTGATTGTTGTGGTTCTTTCTCAAAGATGATTTCCCCCATGATTTCGCAAGGTGTGCCTTTTGGTAAAGAATGTAGTTCTGCTATTCTATTCATTTTTTTATTCCCCCTATATTTTTTTTACATTGAAACCCCATCAATGTAATTATCCCAATTCCCTTACGATTTGCCGTGATGCACCTGTCGGGATATTCCCAATCGCTATAATATTATAGCACAAAATTTGCGATTTGTCAAATAAAAAGAGCAGAAATTTTATTCTCTACTCTTTCTCATGCGAACAAAATATACTTTTGTCTCTATTTTTTTTTAGGAATAACTACAATCCATGCCTCTGTATCGGTGGTATTCCAAAAAACTTCAACGATATAATCAAGGATTGCATTGTCCCTTGTTTCGAGATATCTTTTAATCTCAATGAGCATTTGTCTCTCTAATTCTATATCAAACTGTTTTTGGTCTAGATACGATAACCATTGTTCAATATAAAGTCTATGCTTTTCAAATACACCTTCTTCCTTCATCCTTTTAATTATCTTTTTTAAGAGTTTATATTTGACGAAAGCAAAAGTTATTAAGAGAACTAGTTTTGCTCTATCTTTTTTTACATCCCCTTCTATGCCACTGGGGGGTTTTTTGGTGTCCAAGATTTAACGTACTGAACAGCCTTATAAAATAAACTGTTATCCACTTGTGTTTCGCTCTTAGTTACCCATGCTTCAAAAGCATCAAGTGCTTTATGTGCATATGTTTCCCCAAGTGTTCCTAGTGCAGCAATTATAATCAGAATTATTTTTTCCATTATATCTCTCCTTCCATTTTAATATACTAATCTTTCATCTAAAAATTTCCATAAATCTAATACACGATTTGCCCACCCTCTAAAGTATAACTTAGCTTGTTTGTATGTAGAGTAGGTATATAATCTGCGTAATAGAAAATTATCCCAATCACCTTTTGCGATACAGGTTTCTTTAAGAAGTTTCATAGCCATGCTTCTGCCCATATTTACGGCGGTGTCGAATAGAGCTACAGCAAGTTCCGGACTATTTATATCTTCACATCCCATCTTCTTCCAGTACACTTCGTAGTATATATCTGTTGCTATTTCGAAAGCCTCTGTTTTTTTGCCATTATCTATTAATTCTTTCATTTTTAATACTGCTTCTTTGTGGCTCTTAGAACTAATACCCCAGATGGTTAGCCCACCTGTGTCATTGGGGTCGTCACTAATAAATCCTTCCCATTTTAATACTTGTGGCAAGGCTTGTTTAAATATGTTCATTATATACTCCTTTTTACCGGTGCTGAATACTTTACGAGTAACTCTCTACACAAATCTGTGGAAATTACATCTTCTTTACAATGTGTAAGTACTTCTTCTAATGCTTCTTTGTCTCCCCGACCTGCTCTTACCCATAAATCAGGTGTCATTGGATGGCTTTTAGATTCGATACCAAAGAATTGACATACGGCTCCAAGTCTATTACTATGTAAAGCAAGTTTCATTCTGGAAATATAGTACAAATCAGTATGTAACGCTTCCCTATATGTCGGAAAAGGTATCCCATGAAACTCTGCCCTACTACGTATGTAAGGAATATCAAAACGTGACGAGTACCATCCCATAGTTCTATCATATTTTTTGAATTCTTCTACGCAAGATTTTATAATTCTTTTATCATTTTTGTCTCTTGCTTCTTTTCTAGTTATTAAATCGTATTTGATGATACCAGTATCTACTTCTTTCATACACCAGCACAACATATGCGACCAATTTGCTTTCAATCCAGTTGTCTCGATGTCGAATATTCCTTGTTTTTCTTGGAAGGGTGCGTCTAGTGGTTTTTCTCTCAAAAAACAATTATAATGAGATAAGTAACTGTGAGAATGGGCTTTACAATTATGGGTTGCAAGCCATATTATATCTCTTTTTAGCAATTTATGAATGGGTATTTTTGCATTCCCTCTCATTTATTATCCCCCTTTATCTTATTTTTTAATTTTATTATTCTTTCTCTTAATTTATCATTTTCCTCTTGTAATTCTTTTAAATGTAATGTTGGATAATGAGAATGGTTAAACATGAGTTGTAAATTTTCTATTCTGTTATCTTGTTTATCCCCATTTATATGATGAACATGCTCATCTGTCGTTAGACAACGTCCTAAAAACTTAGCCATTACTAATCTATGTTCTCTAACACGATGTCCATTTTTACAAACCATTTTATAGAATGGAGAATTTAATTGTACTATCACTTGAATATATCCAGCACCGTCTTTTGTTCTTCCGCCCTTCCAGTTGGGATTTTCTTCACCTTTAAGCCAAGAGTCTTTAGGTCTATTCTTGTTTATTAACTTTGACGAACACGAACGACAAAGCGTTGTTTTTCTTTTACGAACAACTTCACGTACTTTTCCACAAGTAGGGCACACAATTTTCGTCAAAATTTTTCCCCCTTTTTTTTAAAATCTACATACATTATACCATAAATTTTATCGTTTGTCAAATTTATTTTTTGTCAACCAATTTCGTTATTGCAACTCTCAAATCACTTATTGCATGAACTAAATCATTAGAAATTGTATTGTTCAGGGCTTTAAGTACCCTAGTCTCTCTCCATAAAAGATATATACACAATGTAGCAGGGAATCCCCAATTTGCAAATATTTTTATAATTTCTAACATTACATCATCTCCTTTAATTTAATCTCTGAGTGGTATCTTCTTTAATAATTTTTTTATTTCAAATAATACTTCATTAGTTACTCTTGCCATTACATCATCTCCTTATTTATCCTTAGGTTTTCGATACTAACCTTATACTAACCCAAGTACCTACTACTGTTCCATCTCCTTCTAAGTTTTTGAAACCAACTTCACTGATATCCAAGTCGCTGAAGAACCACCTGAAATATCAACAGTACTGACTCCTGCATAAGCAACTCCCTTTAAAGTAATATAATCACTTATAGCCAAAGTTATCTCTAATTGACTAAAGTTCACTATCTCACCAGTTATAGAAGAATGCATTAATTGAGAAGTTTTTTGTGCATTATTAACAAAAAATCCTAATTCATATTTCTTATCTGCTATTACAGTTAGGTCTTTCCATTTTATTTGTCCAAACATTAAATATGTACCCGGTATCGGAGCAACAAATTTATAAGTTGATGTATCAAAATTATTTCCTATATCATAATTTTCAGTATTAATAATAATTAATACCCAAGTTGAATCTGTAATATCTAATTGGTCTGTTCCTAAATATGCCCGACATTCTGGTATTTGTCCCAATCCCTCATTTATTACCTGCCAATTAGCACCATCTGAAACTATAGTTACCTCTGCACAATAAGTATTTAACCGTGCATAGGTTAAAGTCGGAGCCCCCGTAGAATTTTCGTAATTAAGAGTTTCTGTTCCATTACCATCTAAAGTAATAAGATTATAATTTGCATCGGTTTTAATAAAATGATATCTTAATCCACTATGTCCTACTGCAGTCGGTAAAGTTAATGTGTAAACATTCTTAATTGTTACACTTGCCCCTGCTGCTTCTGCGGTTAGACTTGCAGTGGCTACGGTAAGAGTACCTGCTGCTGCTCCAGTAATGGTAAAAGTACTATTATTACCTGCATTTGCTGCACCCGTGATAGTGATTGAGTCTCCTACAGCATAACCACCAAATGCGTTAGCAACTGAAGTTATAGTATCTTCGCCTGCTCCACCATCTACAAAAGCAATATCTGTACCTGTAACTATATTCGATTTAACTAAAATTGTTCCTGCTTGTGCTACGGTTAAAGTTGCAGTAGATATTTTAGCTGTAACGGCAGTATCAAACCTTAATTTCCCTGCACCTATCTCATCACTTATCACCCCTGCTAATTCGGCAGAAGTGGTTGCGGCAAAATTAGATAGTTTATTTAAGTTAGTAGCTATTGTTCCAGTAATGGGTAAATTTACAGATGTATCTCCAGAAGGAAGTGGAGTATTTGTTATGGTATCGTTTAACCACATACGATTAGTAGGGGCTAACATAGGTGTGTCAGAATTATAACGGTTACCAATAGAAACTAAATTAGTGATAAGGTTTGCATTTTCTATAATTTTCTCTCCTGCCTTGCTTGCCACAAAAGAATTGCCTTCTAATATAAGCGAACCTATACCACCACTGGAAATATTTATAATTTCTCCACGAGAACTGGCAAAATTACATCCTTTAATAGCCAACTGTGATAGATTGAGAGCTCCACTATAAATAGTTATCAATTCAAGTCCATCGTTTGTTCCCGCAGTCAAACCCCAATCTGCGAAATGGATATCTTCCAAATTAATTATTTGAGCACCGCCTCCCAAATATATAGCTTTGCTGGTTGTGGTGACTTTTCCATTTATTAGAGTATTATTTATAGATATGTTGGTGTTATAAAGTACATTATCTAATCCATCTATATAAATTTGATAACCAGCATCTTTGGGATTTGCAAAGTAACAGTCTCTAATATGAAAATTATTTAACACGGCGTTTCTAATGCTGTAAAGACCATATTTTACGTCGTAAAAAGAACATCTTGTAAGACTCCCAGCAATAATTCCGCCAGAACCTTGACTTGTATCTGCATTATAAATAGCCTTATCGGTTATACTTGTAAAAGAAACATCTACCAATGTTAAATTACTTATTAAACTACCGATTGGAATATATATACCTACTGCCACCTCACTTATACCTAAGTTTCTTAGACTGAAATTATCTACGCTATTACCCAGAGTAAATATTGTTCCCCCAGCAGTTCCGACAAAACCAGATTTTGTAGTATATATTGTGCTTCTTATAGCACCTTCAAAAGTAACATTATTATAACTTGCAGGGATAGATAAACCACCAATAGCAATCTTATACTGTCCTACACATAAAATTTTGCTTAATTCATTATGGTTTGTTCCAATAACATTTATAGCATATTGAACTGCGGCAGTATCATCTGTTATTCCGTCTCCTTTTGCCCCCCACCATTGGGGGATAATTTCTTTAATACTTCCAGAATGCAAATGAACAACTCCTGTTCCTACGTATGCAAATATCTGCCATAACCCAGCATCAATCTGTCCATTAAAAGTAACTATTATTGCATGATAAGCCGTAACTGTCCAATAATCTGTTAAAGTATGTCCTACAATAGCTCCAAAAGTTACAGTTACTCCATTATTTAATGTTTGGGCAGCACCTGTTATCGCCACGCCTGTAGCGTCCCAAGTTGCCCCGCCATCGTCAGACCATTTAAAAGTATCATGTAAAACGGTAATATTGATTGTTAATCCAGTTCCCGTTCCAAGCGTTGCAGTTGTGGCTACGCCATTAGCTACCGTGTATCCTGAACCAGAAGTTAAAATAGAATAAGTTAAAACTACACCAACATTCACAGTTAAAACTTTACCCGTAGCTAACACCGAACCCGTGTTGACGGTAAAAGTATCATTAACCGCATAACCAGTGCCACCTACTCCTAACGTGGAAGTTTTTATACCATTTTTTCCATCTATTTGTATTTTATAAGTAAGGTCTGTAGTGCCAGTATAAGTGCCTCCAATAGTCGCATCATTTAAACCTGTTCCAGTAAAAACAGTTGAACCAAAATATTCACCATTTATTGTCCATTTACCACCACGTTCAAATTTAACACATACATTTGCAGGGACAGTAAAATTAACATCACAGATTTCGACTTCGGTTACCAATAAGGTTTTATTATTTGCACCGATAGCAGTAATGGCGTTATCGGGATTATCATAATTTGCACAGATAACGACATTGGTATAATCTGTGCCCTGAGTATGTCTCTTATCTTTATTTGCTTTTATTTCTGCATCTGCTACGTCTAAACAGTCATGAAATTTACCCATTTCAACTCCACCTGATGCTCCCAATACAGGTTTATAAAAATATTCATTTAAAGTTTTTCCCATTTAATTTCTCCTTTAACTTTCTGTCCAAGTTATTATATTTTTTGTTTCTTCTGTGTAAGGCGGAGTAGATTTATTACTAAACCATCCATAAAACCATCCATTGTAAAACCAATCAGCTATCTCCTCTATCCAAGGGATTTCATTTTTTGTTTCTTCTGTCCAGTCAGGCATGTTATTCTCCTTGCTTATATTTGAAGCGATATTTTCTAAATAACTTATCTTTAATATCGGCTTTCTTTTTAGTGATTGTTTTTTGTTTATCTTCTTCTGACATGCTTTGATATTTTGGATGTTTAATTATTTCATCAAACCATTCCAGCCATTCTTTATTGAATTTTGCATTAGCTTCTTTGTATTTGACTTCTCCGACTTCTTCTTTGAACTGTGCAAGTATCTTTCCTTGTTGGTAATCCCAATCAACTTCGGCAGAATATGTACTTATACCAATACCAACACCCTCTGCTATTAAAGCCAGTAATATGTCAGCAGATTTTGGGTCAGACTTTAGTTCATTAAACTCTTGAATTATGATAGGAACAAATAAATCTTCTAACTGACTTAATGGTGTTGGTTTTTCTCCTTGAAAGTTTCTTCCCCTAGCAAGGTCTCTAATAAATCCAGCAGCCGGTGAAAGTTTATTCTCAAAGAAGTTATAGAATACTTCTAGTCCTGTTTTAGCATTAAAAGTTTCTGCATTTAACTTTGTTATAATCCCTGTGGTACTACTTTTCATCTGTCCTTTTCCCCATGCCATAGGAATAAGTCTGGATGCAAGTGTAACCAAAGAACCCATACCACCAGTTATATCAAAACGTGTATTACCTACTTTAATTCTACCATAATCAGCACTAGTTCTATCTTCTTCTACGCTTCCCGGCAACATAGCACTTGCCATTGCAAGCACTGCTGCGGTTCCTATAACTGTTTTCAATAAATTCTTGGCTGCCTGTTTTTTGGTCCAAGGGTCTACCTTAGAATCAAAAGCATGTGCTGTAAGGAAGTCTAAATTACTTTTAAAGAAACGCATTGAGAAGAACATAACATTGATAGCATCTGCTGCACCTTCCCACATCCCCAAATGTCCTCTACCAGTTAGAGAATTAACCATTCTTCCTATACCAAGCCCAGTTGGTTCTTTACCTTGGTCTTCTGCTATCTTAGCAAAGTAGTCATAGAAATCAACTCTATTTCTTCGAGCTAATCCAGTGAAGGCTACTTCTGCTGCTAAATGCATTCTACCTACTACTGGAAGTTTTTCTAGAATATCACTATAAGGAAATTCTTCTTCCGTTACTCCTATTGCTACCTTATCCTTTAGATATCTTTCATAATTTGGTCTTGATATAATATCTGCATGAATTTCTGCCATAACATCTTTTTTATTAAGAACATTTATGATATCAAGCCATGATTGATTCGCATTGCGAAACCATATAACTGGATTAGTCCAAAATCCTTTTAAATTCTGTCTTAATAGTCCACTGTTATCAAACGTTGACTTAGCAGACTTAGCTACACCGGCTATCATCTTAATAGTTTCCCACCAATTATAAGGTTCCAACCTCTCTGCAAGCGTCATCTTTTGTGCATGTTCTTTTAATGCATTAATATAATCAATAAATGCAAAACTTGCTCTACCATAATTCATTTCCGTGGATGTTGGTTTCTCTAAATGTCCCCTTCTAGGAGAGTTTTCCATAACTAATTTAGCATCACTGGCAGTCTTAGCAAGTTTACTAATTTCTTTTGCCTGTTCAATAGTTACACCAACTCCAAGTTTTCTAGCCACTAAGTCTTCTAAAAATTTATCTAAACTCTTAGGATTTAATGCCTTATCCATTTTTTGTACTTTATCTAAAATAGTCTTACGTACTTTCTCTTTTTTAATTTGTCTAGCCCAAGTTTCTATTCCTTTTTGTTGGTTCTTTAAGAGTAACTTTTCTTCAAAATCAGCATTAACTTTATGTGCGTCTTTTTTTCCAACGTAAAGAGAAAAAATATCCCTTCTTTCCTGTGGAGTTTTATTTACTAATTCTTCCAGATTAATTTTTCCTGATTCTATTGCTTCGGAAATTGTTTTTGGAACATTCTCACTTTCTTTTCGAATATTCTCTATTACTTTTATCTTATCCTTTGCCTTGTCTCTTTTTAAATCGCCTTTATATGCTTTCTCTTGTACTTTTAGAACATCTTGAATAGCTTTAACAGGTGACAATTTATCCATCTGTGAAAGAGCCCAGATTCTTTGCCCCATAGTTGTTTCTTCTGCGAGTAGTCTGGAAGCTGTTGCTAATTCTAAAATAGTCTCTGCATCCCCATCTGCTTTTGCTTTTTCTACAACTACTCCTAAAACAAACTCTGGAAGTGTGTTTTGTGGAGCAGCTTTTTCACCCATAGCTATTGCTTTGGCTAGTTTTGGGTCAACTTTAAGTATTTCTGTAGCTCTTTTGATTTGGTCTTCTGCGGTAACTCTATCATATTCTGGTAGGTTTTCAAATCCTTCTACCATACCAGCAGCAATAGCTTTTTCTTGTAAACTAAGGGCTGCTCCCCTTGTAACTCTTTCACCAACACCTTCTTGTATGTTTAGGAATCCGGGTTCTGCTCTGTATTCTCCAAGGTATTCCCCACCTACAGATTCAACACCTTCTCCTGCTGCTGTGATATCACCTTCTACTTTTCCTGTGATTGTATCGGGAGCTAGTGGTTTTGTTTTGTATTCTTTCTGCCATTCTTCCCATATACCTTCGGGAGACATATCTTCATATTTGAATCCTTTATCCACTCCATTCAATTCTAACCATCTTTTGAAATGGCTTATAGCTTCCGGAGAATAACCTTGTTTCTTTGAAAATGCTTCCCAACCATTTTCTTTCCAATATTCAATTTCTTTCGGAGTCATTTTTTTATCTTTATTAAGTTCTTCTTTATCTACTATATCACTAATTTTTTCATATTCTTTAACAAATTCTTCCTTCGTCATTTCCCATGGTTTTTTGGGTTCTACTTTTAATTCTTCTTTGGTTACCTTAGGTTTTTCTTCATATATATCGTAATCAAATTCTTGTCCTGTATCAATTAAATCTAATATATTTTCTAATGGTTGACTTGAAGTATCATAATCATCAATATCTTTGCCTGTGGTTGTAATTGCTTCTGGCATACCATAATCACCTGTGCCCTCAGGCACTATTGGTGCTAGTGGTTCGGCTTTTCTTGGAAGTTCTTTGCTTACTGCTTTAATGGTTTTGATTGCTTCTGATACACTTGGTTTGTTTTCAATAATGTTATTAGCAACTAGTTGTTGTGCTTTTGCACTCATACCACCGAAACCTGCCAGTACTGTTACCATAGCTGCACCACCAATGGCTGCTTGTTTTGCTCTCTCAGGTAATGTTTTCCAATCTTGTGGTATACCAACAGCTTGTAGGATTGACATAGAGATTGGTTCCATTTCAACTTCTTGTGCAACTTGTAAAAGTCCGTTCACTAACCACTTAACAAGGGTAGGTGATTTGGCTATTTGTTTCGCACCCTTTTCTACTAAAATCTTACCCGGTTTACTAAGAAGACTCATAACACCACTATAAACAGGTCGTTCAGTTGCCATTTCTGCTGCACCGGTCAATGCACTAGCAAGTATTTTTGTTACATAAGGCATATCTGGTGTTGTTTGTTCTAATTCCTTTGCGGTAGAGGCAGCAGCAGTAAGTCCAAATGGTATCATTTTTCTAATATCATTCCAGTATGCAGCTACTTTAGCACCACCCATTTTTGCAACTCCCAATGCACTTATTGGTTCCATAGCTTGACCCATTACAAAAGCACCTATTACAGGTGGAGCAGCTTCTACTCCTTTTCCTATAAAACTCTTTAGTGGGTCTTTAGCTTCCCCTGCTGCACTAGCTGCTTGTTGCATTTTTTGTGAAGCATCTACTAAACCTTTTATTTGTTCTAATGCCCAGTCTTCATCTGGGTTAACACCATATTTTTCTTTAAATACTTCAAGTTTGGTTTTCATTGCTGGAAAGAATACTTTATCAATAAGTTTTTCGGTTTCATTCTTACCTTCGGCAACTAACTTACCTAATTGAAGTAGATTTGTTTGTAAAATACCAAGTCCAGACTTCAATTTTTGGGATAGAACTGTTCCCCATGTAGGGTCGTCTGTAAATTTATAATCTGGTTCTTCTATTCCTTGAACAACTTTACCCCTAGGAGTTCCACCTACAGATTTACCTGTTTTAGTATTAATATTATCAACTATCATATTAGGATGTCCTTCTAGTTTAAATTTAGAAGGAAAATGTCCTGTAGCATCTGGTTCTAATTTACCTGTTTCTTCATACAATGCTCTATAATCATAGAAATGTTTTGGGTCATCTGGGTCTGAACTTAATCCCCATTTGGTAGCCATTATTGAATATGCTTTTAGAAAATTATCTTCGAGAGTCCATGTCATAATTCTAACTCCTAATATTTCTTTGGAAATTGTTCTGGTTCAATCCACTTATCTATCCAATCACTTAATCCTTTTGCTCCTGTTTTTACATCCTCAACCCTACTTCCCCAGAAACCTTGTTTTGGTTCAGGTTCAGGAATAGGCGTTTTAACAGGTGGGTTCAAATCAATACCTATACTAGCAAAGTAAGCATCACCTCTTTGTTGGTCGGCTGCACTCATTAGTGGTCTAACTAACATCCACTTGCTTCTAAGTTCATCGGAAATTTCTTCGTCTAAATCTTTTCCGCTTTCTACATACTCATTCATTATTCCACGAGTTCCGAAGAAAACATCATCAAAACCAGCATATTTTATTTCCTCTGGGTCTACACCTATAAATGCTTTTCTACTTATATCACCTAAATTTATTCCTGTTTCTGCTTCCATATTACTCTTGAATGCTTGGAATTCTTCATCAGTTTTACTCTCTGCTAAAGCACCAAGAACATTAACTAGATTAATATAGTCAGAGGATTTTGGTTGTATTTTTTGTTCTTCTCCTGTATATACAAATCCTTTTCCAGAAGCAAAAGTTCCTTCTGCTTTTTCTCCATATTTAGCTTTTAGAGCTGGAAGATTTGGAAAATATTCTGGTTCTTCTTGTTTTGGTTGTCTATTCTTTAGAATATCAATATAAAAATTTCCTTGATTACGTGCCTTTTCAAACTTAAAACCATTGACTCTTTCTTTTATTTCTGTTAAATCTTGATAATCAGTTGCAGCATATATATTGTATAAACTATCTAGCTCTACTAGTTCTTTATCTAGTTGTTCCTTCGACATATTCCTAGAGTTTGTATATAATGTTTGGACATTATTCATCATTTCATTACTTATAGTGATAGCCCAACTTATCCTATCTCCATACTCTTGTTCTGTGATTACTCCATCTGCTCTATCTTTATCGTATCCTTTTGCTAGTTCCATTGAATTAAAGGTCATTTCTTCTGTTGCTTTATCAATCTTTGCTTTAGCTTCTTTTCTTCGTTTCCAATCAGATGTTATACCATATCCTGTGGCGAACCCAGAACTAAATGCGTTACTCATATTATCACCTCTTTCTCCCATACGCTATAGGCTTTCCTAAATCCATACTTACCACTGGCTCTTTCTACTACTTTTTCATCTCGACTATTAGTAAATACTATTTTAGAAATACCTTCTTCTTTCGCTCTTTCGCTTGCGAACTCTATAAACTCTTGTGCTAATTTTGGAAAGTGAGAATCTCTCCATTGAAATAACACAAAGAATATTAAATCTCCTAATATATCCATTGTTTTTAAAAGAACCACACATCCATTTAATTTATTATTATTATCATGACTAACATATGTTGATACGTTAGGATTACATGACATATGCATAGTTAATTTGTTACTATTTATTCTACAATTTTTTACTTTATTCAGTTCATCACATATTATAAGAAAATCCTGAATATCATTTGTTTTTGTAATCAAAATTTCTCCTTTATAATCCTAAGCAAATATTCCACTTACAGCACCTAGAATTGTTCCAAGCATATTTGCACTTCTATCTGCATTGGCTTGTTCTCTAGCATATTCTATTTCCAGTTTAGCTATTTCCACATTACCTTGATGTATTTGTTCATTTAATTCTGATGTTAATTGTTGTTGTATATACATATTGTTCTCTGCATATGCTTGATTGAGTTTTACTTTATATATATCTACATTCGCTTGAAGTCCACACAATTTAGCTTCTGCTTGTGCTCGATATGTAGTAAATCTAGCTTCTGCTTGTGTCAGATATGTAACTTCTTTGGCTCTTTCTTGTGCTCTCCATGTTTCGAGTTTAGGTGCATAGGCAAGTTGTGATTGTTCGGTCAAATATCCAAGGAATAGTCCTGCTTGACCTAAAGCGTGTTCAAAACTAGCTGCCTTCATAAGTGCAGATTTAATTTGTATATTTGTCATACTATCAGCTAATGCTCTAGTTGTAGTAGCTTTTATATTTTGTTCCTCACTAAAATACAACCCAGCGTTAGTAATTCCCCTACGTTCCATATCTTGTTGAAGTAAACGTATGTTTTCTTTCTCTCTGGTTTTCAGTATATCAAATTGTTGCTGTCTCATTAATTGCTGGGTGGCTTCGTCTATGCCTTTTCCACCCTCTTTTATGATACTGGCTATTTCCCCTGAATACATTTCCGCCCATGCTTCTTCTTCTTCACTTCTTTCATATGCTGGTGCTGGTGCTGCTTCTAATACACCTACTTGTACTTCACCTACGTCTGGTGTAGGGATAGCATTAGGGTCAAATTCTGGTATTGGTACTGGTTCATGTTTCGGAAGTGTCCAAGGTTCTTCTATAGGTTCTTCTGGTACCACTTCTTCTTCTGTTGCTGCTGTCGGTGAAGTTGTAGATGTTGGTGTTGTTATTGTTGGTGTAACTGTAGTCACTCCAACATACGGAGCCTCTGAATCAGTTCCACTTACTACAGTATTTACCGTAGGTTGGTCACTATCATCAACCGGTATATAGTCACCATAAACTTCAACTTCTTCTGCTCCTGCTAATCCTCTTTTTTTTGCCATTTATTCTCTCCTTTTCCCCCTCATCTCACACTTATATCCACTTTCACTTCTATTTGAACAGTCAAACGTGTTCTTGTAGTTGATTCAAATTTCAGTACTTTACTACCAGTTTTAGTTATATTTGATGTAATATCTAACAATTCTTGGTTTATAATTGTATTTCCATATTCTTTTCCATATGCAACTCCACCATCTTGACTGACACTAAACTTAACAATAGGTGTATTGTTTTCTTCATATATGCCATAAGTAATTCCGTGTGAATGTGCAGGAACAGTATGGGTATGTGGAATATCATGGGTATGTGTTCCCCCTGTGTGAGTATGACTACCACCTGTATGAGTATGGGCTGCAATAGTAACTGTGTGTGTATGAGTTGCACTATTAATTGATGTAGGCACGTTTACTGTACCTGCTGTTGACTTTACAAATTGATTGTTTAAGTAAGAAACTGCAACTCCACCAGCATCAGAAAATACGGGCACATCGTGTCTATGGTCTACATTTGGACTTGAACTTGTTGGAGTCTCTCCCCCACCACTTGCACTTGACACTACACCACCAGCAGCAGATGTTACTACTCCACCACTTGCACTACTTACAGCAGAACTTGCTCCACTGGTTACCGCTTCTTTCTCTGTTGCGGCTTTTGAATATGCTCTATATTTATGTATCCAATATGATACTTTAACTGATACTATTTTAACAGTCTCATCTAATATTCTAAAATACACATACATAGGGTACGAATCATCTAAGCTATCTGACGCATTTATAACGTAAGTATTACGAAAACTAGCCATATTTCTGGCAGTAATACCACCATTTAGTGTGTCATTGGCTTCTTGTAATTGGAGTTGGGCAATTTCTAGATTTTCGTTTAGTTTGTCAAAATCCTCTCTGGTTAGTTCTACTTTGTCCCCTATTATCCTTACTTCACTTTCTTGAAATTCTTCTATACCTTCTAATTCCATATTATTTTCTCCATTTCGCTGGTTCTATGCTATATACTAATTCATAGCCATGTATTTCGCAAGCGAACCTATCACTAAAGGATGGTCTAAATCCTAAGGCTCTTGCTCTTAATCCATTAGAACCAAATCCTACAAAATACCACTTTGTCGTATCTGCTGTTATTACATTAGTTATATTAGTTACTTCTATACCATAATCTAAATCGTAATTCATCGTTAATGTTGTAGCATCGGTAGATTTGATTTTAATATAAATTCCATAAAACTTCTTATAAGTATCTGGCATACCTAAATCTATAGGTTCTACATCATCATAACAAGCAATAGCTGCTGTATTATCAGTCAGTCCACTAAACACAGAATATACTTGTCCTATTGTGTTAGACCCAGCTTTTAGTGAATATGTATCTCCACCTTTATCCCATACTGAATAACAACTAAATCCTAAATTATATACACCAGTAGTTTGTGTCTCAAAATCATAGTACACTGTTTCATTAGGAACTGTACTTGCTCCTTTAGCATATGTTAATAAATATTTATCTTCATAATATACTCCACATGATAGTTTCGCATATGTTGCATTAATATTTTTCATTATATACTTAGATAATTTATAAGATAACTTTCTTCCTGCTGTACCATTAAAGTAATATATACCATCAAATCCTAAGTATACTAATATATTCTTACAACTACAAAGTGAACGTGGAGCAACACATCCTTCATTAGAAAATGCGTTCTTAAATTCATAATCCTTTGCATCAAAATTAGTCAATCTCTCTAGCGAATCATCTGTAAATACCGGTAGTGTGTGTAATTGTTCCATCATACCTGTTACTTTCTGTCCGTTCCCAGAAGGAAAATAAAGCGATGGTGGAAAGTATTCTTCTCCCACACTTGACATTTCAGAACATATTGTATTTTCATCTTCTGCTAACATAAGTCTACTTCTACGTTTAGTAATTAGGTGTGGTGTAGTTGGGGGTACATCGTGGTTTGTATGTAACTCTGTGTTTACTATTAGAACGGAATCCGCTTGTGTTAAATCTACTGTTATATCTGTATTATTTGCTACTGCCTTATCATAATAGAAAGTAGAACCACCAACAGATGTTCGATAAATTTTTCTCGAAGCAACCTTTGGGTCGGGAGAAACTACAATAGCTAGTGTAATCATATCATCAACTGTGCATGCTATATTATCACTTTCCGGAGACCCATTACTCTCAAATCCATCTGTGTCCACATAAGTATATTTTACTTTATAGTTACCTGTAGATAAACTACCCCCACCCGGTGATGTCCCTGTAGGTGCAGCAGCTGGTGGAGTGATGCCTACTATTTCATTATATGTTCCATCATATTTCCATATACCTACACTATTTACACCGTAGGTTCTGTCACCAAAATCAGTCCAATATGTATCCATATCTGTTGTGGTAGCAAAGTCTGTAGCTGCCTTCGATAATAGTGCAACACCAGCCCAAGGAGTAGTCTCGGCTATGAGATACCATTTAGTATCCCACGCTGCTAAAAATCCCTTAGTTAAAGTGTTACGTCTATAAAAACGGTGCAGACCTGTAATCTTATGAGATGTTTCCCCGATTCTCGCATTATATATAGCAAAACCTTTTCTTTTTACTAACTGTCCGTATTCGTTGAAAAACATATTATGTAAACCTTCTGCACGTCTGGGTAAATCTTTTAGTTTTAAATCACTAGGACTTAAATCATCAAGAATACGCAATATTTGTTTATCTGACATAGTGTCTCCTAACTTATCGCTAATGCTGGTTGAAATGGTTTGGTAAGTTTGTTACTTTTTTTAATATTTTCTTTTGCTGGTAATAATTGAAGATTTCCTAACGCCCAACATCTTTTAAAATCTATATGTTCTGGTTTAGTATAGTTAAATACCGATACTGGAATTTTATGGTCAATATGCAATTTACCTTTAAGGAAATCTTGCCAAGTATATCCTTTTGGTATAGTTTTTTCTAGGTATTTTTTTAATTCGGATAAAGTATAACCAACCAAATCTTCCCAATGTTGCTTTATTTTATTACCTTTAAGAGATTTTCCTATTGCAGAACTTATTCTGTGATTAATATTAACTTTTAAATCTATTCTACGTTTTATTGCTATATACTGTCTGTGATATTCTGGATTATCTTTACACCATTGTTGGTTATATTGAAAACGATATTCGGGATGTTCTTCAATCCATTTTTTTGAATACTCTAATATTTTTTCTCTATTTTCGATACGATATTGTTTTCTTTGTTTCTTAATTTCTTTTCTATTTTCAATTCGGTATCTTTCCATATATTCTTTTTTATTAATCATAATATTTTTTACATATTCAACGCGTTCACAGCATGACGAGATATCTTGCGTCTCGATGGTATCATTTTATTTGGTTGATTCCTATGTCCATGGATTATCTGATTAACCAATGCTATCCCATCCTTAAACTCTTTCATTTTCTCATAATAAAATTTCATATTTCCCTTTTTATACCAACATTGAGCCATTGCATAATCTCTTATATATGGTCTAAAAGCAATCATTCTATAATCACCAGATAAAGGTGCCACTGTATCAGCTGCTACCATAGTAGGAGTTCTTTCTATACCATAATATTTGACTGTATCTCCTGCTGTTAGTGATGGTACAAATCCTATATAATCTCCTCTACGATAATATCCTATTGGTGTAGTAGTAGATTGGTCTCTCCATGTACTACCTTTGTATTCATCTATTTCTGCTAAGGAAACTTCTGGACATGGTCTACCATTATATAAAACTCCACCTTCATCAAAGGTAATAAAATCTGAACTTAAACGTAGTTCTCTATCATTCTTTATATCTGCTGCAAGAATTACATAACTATATAATTTAGATAGAGTTCTTGTAAAAGAAGTAAACTTTTCACTTCCTTCATTAGCCCACCTTATAATCTCGGTATCTACCCAAAATTTGTTTTCAGCTGTTGACGCTTCATCTAGCAAACTTCTACAATCCGCAACAATCGCATCCACATCGGCTAGTACTGCCATATTTAATCACCTTCTTTGATATCTACAATCTTTAATTTTTCTTCTATGCGTGCTATTCTTTTTAATATCTTTTCATTCTTTACTGTTTGTATACCATTATTTTCTCTTAATACACTAATACAAACGTTTATATTTTCCATCCACACAAACATTTGTATATATTGTTCTTCTATTTTCTTAAATACTTTTTCTAAAATCATTAGTTTTTCCCCCTTTACATCAAGTCAGAAAAATTGGAATTTTCTGGTGTTACTGATTTTGGTAATTTTTTCTTATCCGCTAATCCTAAAAATGCTCTTTTTCTATCTTCTCTTGCATTATGTCCCGGCTTATATGGCACTTTCCAAGCACATTGCAAATTTACACATGGAGTAAATTGTCGTACCATTGTACCATCACATTCACATTGTATCCCTTCTTCTGAATCTTTAAAAGACATAGTCGCTTCTTTGACTAGTCCACATAGTTCGCAGCGAAAATCATAAGTAGGCATTATTTCTCCCCCTTCTTCTTTTTTGTTTTTATATGTCCCAAATAAGTTTTCCCACCTATAATACAAACATGGCGGTATTTATTACCACCTAATTTCATGGTTCTTACTTTCCCACCATTTTTTACACAATCATCAAACGCTTTTGGCATAGTTCCCCCTTAACCTATTCCGTAATACACATCTCCTGCTGTCCAATCTATATGTAATCCAGTTTCAAGTCTTAGTCCTCTGCCCGGAAAGATAACCCATTTACATAATTCATTTGCTGTAGTTTGCATGCTAAATCTTTTTGAACCAGCAGTATGTGTAGCATCTACTTCGTTATACACTGCAACAACCGTTGCAGCACTATGGTCTAATACTAACATTTTTAAGAAACATGCTTGTGTTCTTACTGTTGTATCGGCACCTATTTTTACTAAATTCATTTTTTTGCTCCTTGTATGTTTAAATAGCGGTGTTTCATACGTTAAGGTACACCGCCAAACCCTATAATTTAACTTGTTACAGTAAGAGCAGTTGTAACTGCTGTTAGAGTGGCAGGTCCACTTGCTGGTTTTGCAGCTGTCAATGTTGCAAGATTCTGTGCTATGGTACTGGCAGTTGCTTCAGCTGCTGCACCACCCGTAGATGGTTTAGTTCCTGTAGCTGCTACACCTGCGACACTATGGCGATGGTCTTCATATTTAGCTTTTATATCATCTAATTCAGCCTTAAGGGTTGCATGGTCATCATGTAATTCTTCTATTAAAGTTTCCATTGCATCAATACATGTCTTTGAAGTTGCATGGTCTAATATCAATTCATCAATTATTACTTTCTGTGCTGTAATATCAGCTAATGCAGCTATCAGTAAATCATATATTCCAAGTGGTTGCCCTACTTCTAATTTTTTTTCTATTTTTGGCATAATTTCTCCTTTACAAAAGGGGGAAATTAATCCCCCTCATTTATTTTTTAAGCACTAAATACACATGCACCACTAGCTACAACTGTACCATTAGGTAAAACGACTTGTAAGTATCTAGTATTTGCACCAGTACCATCAAGTGTAGTTGAAAATACCCCAGCAGCAGTTGATACAAATTCATAAGACTTAGTTGCTTCTATTGAATTTTGGATTCCAGAACCAACAGTAGCACTTGTAACAGTAGAAGTTGTAAGTCCAGCAG
>Ga0180732_1000270_pt1 | contig 48410 bp, 37 predicted proteins | sample KR11_01MetaG_FD_148674 | JGI IMG/M metagenome (GOLD analysis project Ga0180732, IMG submission 148674) | Groundwater microbial communities from the Olkiluoto Island deep subsurface site, Finland - KR11_0.1 MetaG | ecosystem: Environmental > Aquatic > Deep subsurface > Groundwater | place... | reverse complement strand
GAACGAATAAATTCTTCAGCAGATACAGAATATTTTTCGGATATTTTTTCTACCTGAGAAAGAGCGCTCATAAAACCTCCTTTCCCGAATAAACGGAATCAAAACAGTACAAATTATCAATTAATAAATATGACCTTATTTTTCATGAAAAAGTAAGAAGACGAAGAGAGATGGTCATATCAGAGAGTTCACAAAATCCCAATTGATTAGGTGTTCCAGAAAGGAAGCCAAGTAGTCAGGCCTTCTATTCTGATAATCAAGGTAGTAGGCATGTTCCCAAACATCTACCGTCAAAAGTGGCTTTAGCCCATGTGCGAGCGGTGTGTCTGCATTAGAAGTTTTCATGATCTCCAGATGATTGTCCTTCAAAATCAACCATGCCCAACCACTGCCAAATTGAGTAATACCTGCATTCTTGAATTGCTCGGCAAACTTCTCATAGCTTCCGAAATCTGAAGCGATTCTCTCGGCTATGGCTCCTGAAGGAGGCCCACCGCCGCCAGGCTTCATGCAGGCCCAGTAAAAGGAGTGATTCCAGACCTGAGCGGCATTATTGAATATCGAACTCATTGAAGTATCTTTCGAAGTTTTCTTTATGATATTTTCCAGGTCTTGATTTGACAGATCCGTGCCTTCAATGAGCTTGTTGGTATTTGTGACATAAGCATTGTGATGCTTTCCATAATGGTATTCGATTGTCTGCTGGCTCATGTATGGAGCCAGTGCATTCTTTCCATATGGTAAAACAGGCAGACTGATAGTCATGATTCCTCCTTTGTTTAATCCTATAAACTCGTCTCAAATGCCTAACTATTTAGTATATAGTTTCCGGCTAAATATCAAATTCAAAAACACTTAACAAGCACCATTCGGATTTTTGTATATTTCTTTAACGCGATAATTATAATTTTGATGCCTAAAACCTGCAACACAGGGGATGCGGTGAGAAATTCGGGCTAATTGAGATTGCAACTTGACGTCAACTATGTTAATTTTAATTTAACTGTCGAGAATCCCAATAATAAATAGCTGAAAGTCAAGCTTTTATTTTTTCATAAGGAGATGTTTGTGCATAAAGTTCTATTCCTCCCTCATAATAAAGAGATAATGGTTAAGGAAGGAGAAAGCCTTATCCGTGCCGCCATGGAAGCTGGAGTACATATTAATGCCTCGTGCGGCGGAGAAGGTGTTTGTGGGAAGTGCCGCGTTATCATTGAACAAGGAAAAGTTGACGGAGGAATATCTGAAAAATTAAACGAAGAGGATATTTCCAAAGGCTACCGCCAGGCCTGCTTAAGCTCCATAACAAGCGATACAGTTGTCCGTGTCCCCATAGAATCAGAGGTAGATGCCGGCGTGCTTAATATGCAGAGCACCCCGCGGCGGGCTGCCCTTATAAAGGAAATAAATCTGGAGAATTTAAAGGAAAAAGGTCTTTTCATACCTCCTGTAGAGAAAAAATACCTTGAACTTGCCGAGCCGACTGCGCAGAATAACAGGCCGGATGTAACCAGAATAGTCAGCCATCTTAGGAAAAATTATAATAAGCATCATCTGGAAATTGAGCTTTCTGTTATTCGCAAAGTGCCTGACGTAATAAGAGAAGATGCTTTTAAATTTACTGTGACAATAGCCAATCCTGTCCAGGAAAGCGGCCTTACACGTATTATAAATATTCAGCCCGGTGATACTACTGACAGCAATTTCGCTATTGCCATGGATATAGGCACTACAACAATATATGGTCAGTTGATTGATCTTAAAACAGGCAGCGTCCTGTCAAGTTATGGCGATTTTAACTCACAGATAAGCTATGGCGAAGACGTTATAAGCAGAATTATATATGCCGAAAAACCGGGAGGACTGAAAAAGCTTCATGATGTCGTTATAAATACTATTAACACGATAATAGACCGAATAATAAAGCAGGCCGATGTTGATATTGACGATATTTCAACTATAACGATGGCCGGCAACACAACCATGACCCAGCTCATGCTTGAAGTCAATCCCAAGTATATAAGACGTTCTCCATATGTTCCAGCCGCAGCCTTATATCCACCGATAAAGGCGTCTGATCTGGGAATAAACTTAAGTGATCATGTTACAGCACTGGTTTACCCTAATGTCTCAAGTTATGTGGGCGGAGATATTGTAGCCGGCATTATGGGATCGGGGATGTACCTTTCTGAGGAAATCACCCTTTACATTGATATAGGGACTAATGCGGAAATCGTTATTGGGAACAAAGATTGGCTTGCCTGCGCTGCCTGTTCTGCGGGTCCGGCATTTGAAGGGGGCGGCATCAAATTTGGAATGCGCGCCACAACAGGAGCTATCGAGGATTTTTCCATAGATCCTTTCAGCCTGGAGCCCATGAACATAACTATTGGAAATGTGAGGCCAAAAGGCATCTGCGGTTCAGGGCTTATAAATATAGTGGCAACTATGTTCGAAATGGGCATTATTGATAATCTTGGTAAATTCAACCGCGAACTTGATACAAATCGCATACGTCAGGTTGATGGAGTATATGAATATGTCCTTGCGCCAGCTCATTTAACCCAGATAGATAGAGATGTTGTTCTTGCAGAGCCGGATATAAATAACCTTATACGGGCAAAAGGCGCCATGTACAGCGGATGCATGACTCTTCTTGAAGAGGTCGGTCTCAGTATTAATAATATTGACCGTATTATTCTGGCCGGAGGTTTTGGAAGCTTTGTAGATTTGGAAAAGGCCATGATCATAGGACTGCTGCCTGAAATAGATCCTGATAAAGTTACTTTTATCGGCAACGGATCACTCATGGGGGCAAAAATAAGTTCGCTCACAAACCGCATCAGAAAAGATGTGGTGGAAGTCGCAAGAAAAATGACAAACTTCGAGCTTTCGGAAACTGCCTCTTTTATGGACAATTACGTGGCTTCTCTTTTTTTACCTTATACAGATATAAATCTTTTCCCAAAACTAAAAGCGCGCCTTGAAGCTCGAAAGGCTGTTAAGATAAGGAGAAGGGTTTGAAGATAAAGTCAAAAGCCCTTGAAGTAAATATAGCCGACTATCATGTTGATGTCACCATAGATGCCAAATATTCAGTTCTTCAGGAAGTCATGTCAAAGCATTATGGCCTGATGGATGGACTGAATACCTTTCTTAAAGAGCTTTCACATCCATATAAGGACTGGAAATTTATCGTTCATGAAGCAAGAAGTTATTCTCTGGACTATTTTTATCTTCTAAAAAACCATCCAAAAGGCCATGAAGCTGCAGCTCTTTTTGTAAATATTTTTACGACCGCAATTAAATCAAGTGACGAAAAAGACACAAAAGCCGACGGCACTGACAATTTGCTGCTTTTTCTGCAGAAAATCATTAAAGACTCCGGCCCGGATATCAAAAGATTTATGCCTGTAATCAATGGCTCCTTTGACCACATCAGAAATTACAACGATGAAATCTTCTTCCTTTTTATTAAAAGTTTCTATCAAATTAAAAACCTGGCCGAAAAGCTTTTAACATACTCATCTGAAATAAATATAAGCTATAAGCCAATCAATCTACTTCTATTAAAATATTTTAAGCACTCATATTCATACTGGTTAAACGAGGAAGACCCTCATGTCTGGTTTGAAAAAGAAACGGATATAATTGATAGGAATTTGAATTTAAAAGAAATTTTTAACGACATATCTCATAATCAAATTAAACAATGGAATGTCAAGCTGAAGGATATTGCCCGGGAAAAAGAAATTGATTCTGAAGAACTTTTAAAAAGCCTGCTGGAACTGCCAGGATACAAAGAACTTGTTGAAATATACAGGAAAATTCCTCAAAAGCTTCTTCAGGAAGGAACAAAAACCAGCGAAGGAAATAGACAGAAACTTTTATTCCTCTTCCATATTATGAATACTTCCGGACTGTCTATGATACATGAGGAAGCTTTAAGGGAGATAAACAGAACGGCAAGCTGGCTTATAGAAAATGAGAAGCACTATAATATAGACAAACTTATTGATAAAACTTTTTCTCTTTTAAAAACTCGAACAAGCAGGTTTCCCGCCGTAGTTCTGAACTGCGTGCTGAATATGGGCAAGGGTGTCTATAAAACAGATGAAATTGATCTTGTTAAGCTTTTTATTGATTCAACAATCGATCTGGGCTTTCAATCTCCAATGATAGAAGGCGTTGGAAACGACTGGCAAGTAAAAGTCAACAGCACTCATATCAGCAATATAAAAACCTGGTTAGAGCTGATCGAACTTAACCCGAAATGGTCGGCAAATCTTCTTTCCAGCCTTATAATCCATCTTTCTATCAGCGGTGTATTTATCAAAGATACCGATCTGTTCCCAAGAGATATCACAAAATTCTTAAATAGCGATATTGAACCGGTATATAATCTTGCCAAACAGTTGATGAGGCTGTTTCCGGTGTATTTTAACGATATCGGCGCTGAAGGAAAACTGAGAGACATTTCTACTGATATCGACGATATAATCGGCAGAAAAGATGTGCTTGTCCACTTTCTACGGAAACAAAGCCATGTTGAAAGCAATAACCTGATAATCGGCTTTATGGAAGCTGTCCTTAATTTCTGGAGGAATAGAGAAAAAAGCCTTCTTGAGCCATTTGTCCCGCCAAGCATTTATAGCCAAATCACCACTAAAGGGCCATATATTGACGGTGTTCACCTTGCGATGACAAGACTTGAGCAAAAAGGTTTGAACTTACCTGCTGACCTCATTGCCATAAAAGATGAAAAAATAAAGGAACTTTTTGCAGATATTAAAGAAGTGCCGCAAGTAGATCTGGAAAGGCTAAAACTTGCAATATCTTTTTATAAACTTTTAAACCAGAAATACAATCTCGATTTTATTGAAATGGATCATTATATTGCGCAGCTTAAAGCCGAAGCCTTTCCGGATTTGGACAGGCTGAAAAAAGCTCTGGCTGAGCCAAGGCTCAAGAAAAAACTTTCCATGCTGATCGATTATATTGAATTGTTAAAAAATCTGATTCTGTCACATAAGTCATATGAAGCCAGAGAAGATATTTATAAAAAAAGACATATAACGGTGGATATACCATCAATGTATGGATATTATCATGAATTGAAATTTGATGCACTTGGTCTTACTTTTCGAATAGAATCTCTGGTGAATGTTCTTTTTGAAGAACTTATTCAAAATATTGACCTCAGCCTTATAACAAGAGCCACATTTTACCAGATTTACGACCGCTTAATTTTGTTTGACAAGGCATTGAAAGTAAATGGAATTTCTTCAGTTGAAATGGAACGTCAGATAGAATTTTTATCCCATTCACTTGGAACAAGAGGATTTACTTTTACTCAGTACGTCGATATATTTAAAGGATTTGCCAGAGCGGTAAAGAATATAATAAATGACTATTTTAACAACATCCACGAAGAGAATTTAACAAGAATTTTAAATCAGATATCAATCGACCAAATCCTACCCAAATACCTCCCAAAGGAAGACATGGCCGACCATGAAAAACTGAAACACAGAATATCTGAAATCTTTTTACGAGACAGAACATCTCTTGCGCTTGGGATTAGGCAGCTTGACATTTTTTTAACTAAAATACTAAGAACCCTCTTCCAGCAATCCGACAAACTGCCTAAAAAAAAGCTTCACCTGCTGCTTAACTATGATCCCCAAATGGCTATGACCTCCATAGTTGACAAAAAAAGCAGGATTTTCGGAATAATTCATCTTGGCAACAAAGGTCTTAACATAATTAAGATGAAAAATTATGGTCTGCCTGTCCCTCCTGGTTTTATAATTACTACAGAAGTATTTCGTTGCAGAGAAATAGTCGACAGCTATCCGCCGGCTGAACAGAATTTTAGAGAACAGGTCGCTAAAAATATATCTGCTCTGGAAAAGCTCACAGGCAAATCCTTTGGAGATCCAACTAAGCCTTTGCTTCTTTCAATTAGAAGCGGTTCTTCCATATCTCAGCCCGGCATGCTGGATACTTTTCTCGATGTTGGGATCAATGAAGAGATAGCAGAGGGGATTGCCGCCCGAACCGGAAATGCCTGGTTTGCTTGGGACAATTATCGCAGATTTCTTCAGTGCTACGGGATGTCATTTGATATTGAAAGAAACGCGTTTGACGCAATCATAAATGATTTCAAGAAAAGATCAGGATTACCTTATAAAAGAGAGTTTACCGGCGAACAGATGAGAGAGATTGCGCTGACCTACAAAAAAATGATAAAAGATGCTGGAATTGATATTATAGAAGATCCTGTAGAGCAACTTCATCTGACAATCAAAAAAGTCTTTAGCTCATGGATCTCAGCGAAAGCAAGAACTTATCGCAAAATTATGGGCATATCAGATGACTGGGGTACTGCCGTCACCGTTCAGGAAATGGTGTTTGGGAATCTTTCTAATTCATCCGGCAGCGGAGTATTTTTTACACATAATCCCAGATGGTCCGGCGACAACCTGAGATTGTGGGGTGACTTTACCCTTGGAAACCAGGGAGAAGATGTGGTTGCAGGGCTTGTTAAAACTTTACCCATCTCTATTAACCAGCAGGAAATAGAAATGAGGGAGACTGACATAACACTTGAAACACATTTCCCCGAAATTTATACGGCTTTAAAAGAGTGGGCCAAGGAACTAATCTATAAAAAAGGCTGGACTCCGCAGGAAATAGAATTTACCTTTGAAGGTCCTTCAATAAAAGACTTGTACCTGCTTCAGACCAGGGACATGGCAATGAGAGAAAGAAAAAAGGCACTAATTTTTGACCCTGAAGAAATAAATAAGGCAAAATATCTGGGTCGTGGTATCGGGGTAAGCGGCGGAGCAATGAACGGCAGAGTAGTTTTCACCCTGGAAGATATTAATAAATGGAAAAAATCTGAACCAAAAACATCTTTAATCCTTGTTAGAGGAGATACTGTCCCTGATGATATCAGGGAAATTTATGCGGCTGACGGCCTTCTGACGGCACGTGGAGGTTTAACTTCCCATGCAGCAGTTGTTGCTCACAGACTAGGAAAAACATGTGTTATTGGTTCAGGCGGTCTGGTATGTAACGAAAAAGAAAAAAACTGCCTCTTTAATCAGGTGTTTTTAAAATCAGGGGATTATATAAGTATCGAGGGGCGGGAAGGTTCAGTTTATCAAGGTAAAATTAAAGTAAAAGAAAATTAATACCAATATTTTAGGGGGGTAAGATGGGAAATAGTGCCTTAAATAAAAAGGGACTTAAACTTGGCGTAAATGGATTTGGAAGAATCGGAAAACTTACTGTATGGCACCATGTAGCCAGAAAATACTTTGATGAAATTATAGTTAATATCGGACGGGAGGCCGGCACATCCATTGAGGATATTGCCCATTATGCAGGCAGAGATTCAAATTACGGTCCGCTGCATGGTTTTCTTTATGGTCAAAAAGCTGTGCCTGTTATCAAGGATTTGGATGAAAAAAGCGGTAGTATGACAATTGACGGTATAAGGGTTAAATTTTTAAGGTCTTACAGGAATCCGCTCGAAATCGGCTGGAAAGATCATGATGTTAAGCTGGTAGTTGACACAACAGGGCAATTCCTTGATCCGACTCTTTCTCCAGACCACCCAGAAGGAGCCTTAAGGGGACATTTTGAGTCAGGAGCAGAGAAAATTATAGTCTCAGCTCCCTTTAAGATAAAAGATAAAAGCAAAAAAATGCCGGAAGACGCTGTAACTACAGTAATGGGAATCAATGGTAATGACTATGATCCCAGACGACATAAAGCGATTTCAAATGCATCCTGCACTACTACTTGCCTTGCCCATATGATGAAACCCATTCTCAACTTTTTTGGCCATAAAAAAATTCTTTCAGCCTCAATGGCAACCGTTCATGCCGTTACAGGATCACAGGAAGTTCTTGACCGTCTGCCAAAAACAGGGTCAACCGATCTGAGAAAAAACAGAAGTGTAATGAATAATATTATACTAACCACAACAGGAGCAGCCAATACACTCAGACTCGTTATCCCTGAAATGGAGCAAATCGGGTTCATTGCTGAATCTGTAAGAATTCCTACTTCAACGGGTTCTCTTATTATTCTAGTAATAAATCTGCAGGAGGACTTGTCTGGAGAACCGATAAGAAGAAAATTAATAAACAACATATATATGCAGTCTGCGGCTGAAGATCCAAACGGATATCTGCACTATACAGACAAACAGAATGTGTCTTGTGATATTATAGGGATACCGATTGCAGCAGCAATAATTGAAGGGCATGAGACTCATACCAGCACTGCTGATGTTAAAATAGATTTAAAAAACGTGCCTGGATTAGATAGAAGTATTCTTTCTTCATTAAATGACACAATCATAAGAATTCCTGTAACTCAGTGTGTCATATACGGCTGGTACGATAATGAAATGGGAAGCTATGTTAACTTGCTCGGTGACAGGACTGTTTCGGTGGCGGAAAATATGTGATTAATCATTGGATTGAATATTGTCGATTGAATATTGAATATTTGTGGAATCGCTTCGCTCCGCTGTTTTGAATAATAAAATAAAAAATTGGCGGAATTCCTTCAATCTTCAATCTTCAATCTTCAATTGCTTTGGTCTTCTGCCTTCAGGCTATTGCTCAGCCTGATAAATTCTTCAACTGTAAGGGTTTCTGCGCGTCGGGTTGGATCTATGCCCGCATTTTGCAGCGCATGAATAGACGTTTCATTAGAAATATGGAAATCGCTGCCCGCAAGAGCATTTTTTAGGTTTTTTCTTCTCTGCCCGAACGCCGCTTTTATTACCCTGTGAAGAAATTCTTCATCATCCGAATATTTCAGACTGTCTTTAAAAGTTATTTCAAGAACTTCGGAATCAACTTTTGGTCTCGGAAAAAATTGAGAAGCCTTAACATCCGCAACTTTTTTTATATCTGCACAATAATTGAGCATAACGGTAAGCCGTCCGTATTCTTTGCCACCTGGATGTGCTGTAATGCGTTGAGCAAGTTCTTTCTGAAACATAAGAACTGCATGGCTTACAGCACTTCTGGCCTTTATAAGTTTAATGAGAACCTGGGAAGAAATATTGTACGGCAGGTTTCCTAAAACTATTATTTTACGATTAGCTTCTTCTGCAAACTTTTCAATACTAACTCTAAGTATGTCACTTTCGATTATAACTACATTCAAAAGATTGTTTGTAATGAGTTCTGTTTTTAACAAAGCAATTATCTGGCGATCCTTCTCAACCGCATAAACCTTTTTTGCTATCCGGGCAACAGGGATCGTGAGGGCTCCTAAGCCGGCCCCTATTTCTAAAACAATATCTTCCGGCAAGACCCTGCAACGGGACACAATCATTTCAGAGGTAGCTGGATTTTCCAAAAAATGCTGGCCCAACTGCTTCTTAGCATGCATTCGCCAGGCAGCAAGTAGTACTCTGGGTGATGTCATATTCAAGATTTCTTTCGCAACCGGATTTTAATAAATATTCTACGCGTTATAAAGTAGGCTAAAATACCAGGAAGAATGCCAAGAATAACTCCACCTGCAATCATGGCAATAGTAACATCCGCTCCCAGTTTTAACAGCTCTAAAATCGACTCATATTCTATATTAAAAGGAGCTGAATTGCCGAGAATATACATCCCGACATCATAGCTGCCCTTGTAAAATAAAGGTATAGTAAGAGGGTTGCTGAACCATACACCGATTGCAGCAGCGGCTTTGCTCCCCCGTAAAATGAATGCCAGAGCTAAAGCAATAGCTGTATGAAAAGGAATAGTGGGAGTTACACTTATAAATACTCCTATAGCCATTCCAAGAGCAACGTAATGCGGATCGCCATTAAGTTCTTTGAATCTGATTATAGACTGACGGATTTTTTCTCTAAGATTCATTCGATTCTACAGTGTCTGATGGCTTTAAAAAATTTAAATTATTACTAGTTTAAAATTAACATCAAATATTATTATTTTCAAGATTCATTCTTTAGTACAGGTTCCTTCGATTTCCCTAATCTAATTTTATATCTTCAAACAGGAAGACTTCTTGACTTTTTCTATATAATTAAGTAATTTTATATGAATATTTCTAAATCTTATTTACTACTTACCCAAGGAGGATCTCATGCCAAAAAAAAGGGGAAAATCAGTTAGTTTTGATGCAATGGTTAAATTTTTTATGCGACATTACAATGTTCCTACAAAAAACGATATAACCAATCTTAGTGCTAAAATAGATCGTCTGGAAACAATGCTCAAGTCGTCACCAGCTCTTACCAAAAGCAAACGTTCATCTAAAGATATCACTACAACCAAAAAATCTATCTCCAAGTCTTCTTTAACAGCTTCCGATATGGTTCTGGAAGCCATTAAGAAGTCCAAGCAAGGCGCTGATTTTGCTGAAATCCAGGCTGCAACCGGCTTTGGTGAGAAAAAACTCAGAAATATTATATTTAGACTTAATCAGATAAAAAAAATTAAGCGCAAAAACCGTGGTGTATATATAGCCGCATAGATATCTTCGATATGTATGTATGTCTAAAACGGTCCAGAGTGTCCATAACTTTATGTTTTTACTAAGAACTCATTAATTAGACGGCTGCCAATATCAAATCTCAAATAAACAACTCCGCAAGGTAGTTATATGGACAATACTTTGGATCAAAACAATCCCGATATTAAAGAAAATGACAATATCTGCGGCTATTTAATAAAAAAAAAAGTAGAACTTAAAGAAATAAGATCGATTTTATATGATATAGAGCATCCTGCAACAGGTGCCAGGCATATTCATATAAGTAACAATGACAAGGAAAATACTTTCGGTGTAGCCCTTAAGACAGTGCCGACTGATTCAACCGGTGTTGCTCACATCCTTGAGCATACTGTTCTTTGCGGTTCCAGGAAATTTTCTGTACGTGATCCTTTTTTTTCCATGCTGAAAAGAAGTCTGAGCACTTTTATGAACGCCTTTACTGCATCGGACTGGACAATGTACCCTTTCTCTACACAGAACAGGAAAGACTTCTACGGCCTGATGGATGTGTATCTTGACTCTGTGTTTTACCCTATCATTAACGAGCTCAGTTTTAAGCAGGAAGGACACCGCCTTGAAATTGAAAATAATATAAAAGCCCCCGAGACATCTCATTTGGAGTCATCTCATCTGGTTTATAAAGGTGTAGTTTATAATGAAATGAAAGGCGCCATGTCATCGCCGGATCAAGTAATGGCCCACGCCCTGTTAAATAAACTGTATCCTGACACAACATATAGTAATAATTCAGGTGGCGATCCTGCTATAATACCAAGTTTATCCTATGCTCAGCTCAAGGCTTTCCACAAACGGCATTATCATCCGAGCAATGCTTTTTTTTACACATATGGGAACCTGCCGTTAATCGACCATCTGTCTTTTATTCAAGATAAGATTCTAAAAAATTTTACGAGAATCAGTCCTGAAACAGACGTGCCCTCTCAACCCCGGTGGGATAAACCTCAAAAGGCAACTTATCCATATCCTATCGGCAGGAATGAAGATCCATCAAAAAAATACCAGATTTGCGTCGCGTGGCTAACTGCAGACATAAGAGATTCTTTTGAGGTGCTTGTCCTTACTCTGCTTGAGCAAATCCTTCTGGGAAATTCAGCATCGCCGCTGCGCAAGGCCTTGATAGATTCAAACCTCGGAACAGCTCTTAGTGACGGAACAGGCTATGACTCAAATAACAAGGACACCCTGTTTGTCTGCGGACTTAAAGACGTTAAAAAATCCGTCGCAGGCAAAATCGAATCTATCATTTTTAATGTTTTAAATGAACTCGCAACCAAAGGAATCGACAATAAACTTATTGAGTCAGCTATTCATCAGGTTGAATTCCATCGCAAAGAAATAACCAGCACCCCTTACCCTTATGGCCTTCGCTTACTTTTAACCTTTTCAGGCAGCTGGCTCCATGGAGGAAAGCCGGAAATGGTTCTGCAGTTTGATACAGATCTTAGCAGACTTCGTGATGAACTTTCCAAAAGTCCTCTGTTCGAAAACCGCATAAAAAAGTATTTTATAAATAATTCTCATAGAGTCCTTCTCACCCTTGCTCCTGACCAGAGGATAGAAGAGAAAGAAAAAAAACGGGTTGCAAAGGAACTCAAAGTTATAAAGGCCGGCCTGACTCAATCAGATATTGAAAAAATAAATGAAGCCGCTGAAGCCTTAAAGAAACTGCAGGAAAAAAAAGAAGATGTTTCCTGTCTTCCGACCTTGGAAATTGAAGATATCCCGCCCTCTGTTCAAACTGTACATGAATCTGAAACATATTGCATGGGTACTGCGTCTTGTTATAATCAGCCCACCTACGGCATTTTCTACTTCTCTTCAGCCGCAGGCACAGGTTCTTTGCAAAATCAGATGCTTCCCCTCGTACCCTTTTTTTGCTATGCTTTCTCAAAAACCGGTACAAAATCAAGAGCATATACAGATTTAGCACGACTGATCGATGCATACACAGGCGGAATTGTTTTATCCGCTCATGCGCACACCAATTTTGAGGGGGCCGGCGCATGTATGCCTTTTATAACATTAAACGGGAAATGCCTTGTCAGGAACCAAAGCAGGATGTTTGAAATAATAAAAGAGCTGTTATATGAATTTGACTTTTCTGATCTTGATAGATTAAAAAGCCTTCTGCTTGAATACAGAGCAAAAATGGAATCCATGATAATTCACAATGGTCATAGATTAGCTATTTCTCTTGCCTCAAGAAATTTTTCAACGACCTGTGCTTTAAGCGAGACCTGGCATGGTATCCACCAGTTACAGACCATAAAGAATATAACTGACAATCTTATTGATAACAAACTTGAATCTGTTTCCGATAATCTATCATCTATAGGAAAAGATCTTTTAGTTGGTAATAACTTCAAGATTGCGCTGATTGGAGAAGACCAAGCCCTTTCCAGCGCATCTTCTCATGCTGTATCAATACAAAAAGGACTTGATGAAAAGTCATCATTCGCAAAGCCGGCAAACGGTTTTATTTCTCCTGCAATAGGTTATGATGATGAAATTACCAGGGAAGGCTGGAGTACCTATTCTGCTGTCTCTTTTGTAGCTCGTGCATTTCAAACCGTACGCATGGAACACGAAGATGCACCTGCTTTGTCGGTAATCAGCAAAATGCTCAGGTCGCTGTATCTGCACAGAGAAATTCGAGAAAAAGGCGGTGCATACGGCGGCTTTTCAATATATGACTCAGAAAACGGTATTTTCTGCTTCGCTTCTTACAGAGATCCGCATATAGTATCGACTCTGAAAGTATATGATGACGCAATGATATTCATCAAATCAGGAGACTATGATGAAGAGGATATCAAAGAAGCAATCCTTCAAATATGTTCAGAAATAGATAAGCCCGATCCTCCAGGCCCTGCTGCAAGAAAGGCATTTTACAGGAAGCTGATTTCATTGTCAGATGATGCTCGAAACCATTTCAAAACAAATCTCCTTTCGCTAAAGCGCAATCAGGTAATAAAAGTTGCAGAAAAATATTTCAATCAGGAAGAAAAAAAACAGGCTGTAGCAGTGATATCCAGTGAAGAAAAATTAAAAGAGGCAAATCAAAAGATTAAAGGAAATCCCCTAAATCTTTTCAAAATTTAAAAATTAAGGAGAATAATTTTATGTCAATGAAGATTTATGCCAAAAATCTTTCTGCAGGAAGATTTATTTGTGTAATTATAGTAGCACTGTCTTTATCCCTAAGCGCTTTAACCGTCCAGGCAGAAAAAAATGAGCCTTCAATAGATAAAGTAGCCATAGTTAATGGATCGGTTATTACCGGTGAAGAATTCAATAGAGAGCTAAGCCAGGTAAAACAAAAAATTTCACAGCAGGAGATAGAAATTGCATCACCGCAGCTTGAAGGTATCAGAAATGAAATTCTTGATAACCTGATTGACCTCGAATTGCTGTTTCAGGAAAGCCGGAATAACGGAATTAAAGTTGAAAAAGAGGCTATCGACTCTCAAATGAAATCTTTAAAACAAAAGTTTCCCAATGACGCTGAATTTGAAAACTTTTTAAGCGAGCTAAAGTTATCCGAGAGTAACTTAAAACTTAAAATCAAAAAGGGCATTGCAATACAGGAACTTGTTGAAACTCAGATCGCTCAGAAGATTAAAATTTCAGATGAAGAAAGCAAGGTGTTTTATGATGCCAATCCCGACCTCTTCAAACAGCCCGAACAGGTTAAGGCAAGTCATATTTTAATAAAAATTGATAACGGAGCAGATGAAGCAAAGAAATCTGAGGCAACAAAAAAAATCAAAGCAATTCAATTAAAACTTAAAAAAGGTGAAGATTTTGCTGCACTCGCCAAAGAGTTCTCAGAATGCCCCAGCAAAAACAATGGCGGAGATTTGGGATACTTTCAGCGAGGTCAAATGGTAAAATCTTTTGAAGATGTAGCTTTTGCATTAAAAACTGAAGAGGTAAGTGATATTGTAGAAACTCAGTTTGGATATCATATTATCAAAGTTGTAGATAAAACGCCTGAAAAGACAACTGCTTATGAAAATGTAAAAGAAGACCTTGCTCAGCATTTGAAACAGGAAAAAACAAAAGAGGAAGTTAAAATATACATACAAAAACTCAGGGAAAAATCTAAAATAGAAAAATTTTTGTAACGGTTCACATATATTTTTTAGCCGCCAAACACCTTGACCGGTTTATACGGATGAGTTCATTAGACCTTCTCCTTTCTTGAATTTGTAAATTTTTGCCGGGAAGTTAAACCTTCTTCAATGCCGCCTCAAGGCTCTTCCCCTTTTTAACGATCTCCGCGTAACCCCCGTCTCCAATCATTCCAGAATTTACAATAATTGTGCTGCCGATTCTATCCTCTCCAACTGCTTCATGAATATGCCCTGTCAGGCAAAGCTGAGGCTGATATTCTTCTATAAATTTTCTAACAGATGTACTTCCGACATGAACCCCGCCTCTCACAACATCCAGGGCTGTGTTATATGGAGGAGTATGAGACACCAGAATCTTTATTGGAATGTTTTTTATACTCTCATATCCTTTATAAATAAATTCTTCCAGTTGTTCTTCGCTGTATTCACTTGGGGTGTTGAATGGTGTATAATTGGAACCTCCCACGCCGAAAATTCCTATATCTTCAATAATAATGCCTTTGCTGTGAAGATTGATTCCGATTTCATCAAAGTAATTGTTTGTTTCTTCAAAGTCCATGTTGCCAAACTGGGCATAAATAGTGGGATTATAACGTGATATGAAGTTTATAATATTTCTGGCCTTTTTAATTCCGCCGAAGTTTGTTAAATCTCCGGTAACCACAACAAAGTCTGCATCTGAGATCCCATTTATTTTTTGCACATTTGCTGGATGCTCATGAATATCACCAAATGAAATAAATTTCACAAAAGTCTCCTAAAATTAAGTGCCTAAAGTGAGCTAAAGTATATTAAAGTGCCTAAAGTTGTGGTACGCCTTCGGCGTGCTAATTAATAATTCAGAGTTGCTGGAGTTACTCGTCTTTTGCGCATTGACGACTGAAGGAATCTATATAAAATGGCATAATTCCTTAACTTTAGGCGCTGTCTTTTCTGTTTGTTATTTTCTTTAGAATATCAGCGGATTTTTCTGAAAGAGTGCCTTTTGATTCTGCAATGCCTATCGTATGAAAACCAAGAGTATTATAAAGGTCAAGTAATTCAGGTAATTTTTTCCCTATTTCTTCTATATGTCTCTTCACGATTTCAATATCTCCTCTGGCGATAGGACCCGTTAGTGCCGCCGGAATTCCGGCCTTCTCTATATTTGAAAGTGTACCTTCAATTAAAGGTTTTAAGACTTTCCATTTATCACTGCCGGATATGCCTGCATGTTCAATAAGACTGAAGGCAAGAGAAAGAAGGGTTACAAGGTAGTTTGATGCAACTACGGCAGCAGCATGATAAAGGGTTTTATCTTCAGTGTTTATTGGAATACAAGTTGCGCCAAGATCAACCGCAATTTTTGCTGCTATATGTAACGCTTGGATATCACCTTCCACAGCAAATATGATCCCGTGAAAAGGGCTTCCATTCCCTTCATTTAAGGCAAAGCTCTGCATGGGATGCATTGACCCGATAAAAGCGCCACAACTTTTTGCCGATGATAAAATCGTTGACGGGAGGGCTCCGCTGCAATGCAACACCAAGGAATCTCTTTTGAAACCGTCATTATATGCAATACTACTGCATAGATCGGATATTGCGCTGTCCGGAGTTGTTAAAAAAACAATATCTGCTTCTTTAGTTATTTCCCAGGGTGTTTTAGTAAAATATTCGGCTCCTGTTAAGCCTGCGACCCTTTTTGCAGACGATAGGCTTTTACTTGAAAGGCCGGAAAGTCTGTAGCCGGCTTCTGATAAAAATTTCGCAAGGGCAGTGCCGACTCTTCCGCAACCAACTATTGCAATCGCAGGTTTCATTATTTGTAACCGTTCACGGAACGTTGAAATTAGAAATTGGAAATTTGGCCTTCATGCTTTTGTACTGTTCTTCCCAATTTCCAATTTCGAATTTCTATTTTAATCTCTTCCTAATTTCTACTTTCCAATTTCAAGTTTCCAATTTATAATGCCGTTGTATCCTCAACAATAAAAGGGAAACTCTTTATTCCCACGCTCATTTTTTTTATCCAAATCCTGGCCATTGTAACAGTTTCACCTTCCATGCTTACAAGACTGGGAAGTTCTTCTACATAAAAAATATCATCAATTTTAAATTCATAGTAAAAAGCATCGGAACTGTATGGGTCAGGCACCAGAATAATCTTACCAGGATCATACTGATGCTTTTGAAGTGATCCGGAGTAAGAAATATGAGTCTTTTTAATGCTTCTCAAATCCTTTGGCCTCTTGTAGGCTTGAATCTCAAATTTTTCGATCTTTCGTGGAAAAGTTGCAGATGACATCTGAGTTGTCTCCTTGCTTGGTTCCCATGCGCCAGCGTGGGAACCCACATGGCATACGTTTTTTGGGGGTTTGCTGAAGTATGCCCAAAATTCATTTAAAAAACCGTGAACCGTGAACCCTGAACCGTTACCCTTGAAGGGATACTATAAATTCCCCTATCTTCTCAGCAGACCTGCCGAAAAGTTCCTCTATCTCAACTGATTCAAGGTAATTATCGTCCCAAGCAATGCTGTTTTCCTGAACAATATTCTTTATATGCTCATACTTGCCGCCAAGCGCTTTTATCTTAGCTGCAAGGGGGACTTCTTCTTTAAATGCAATATTCAATAAAAGAAGATGTCTTATCATATTAGGCATTTCAGGAGAATCTGAGATTATTGGAATAACAAGAATACTGCGGTCATCTTTCCTGCCTTTGCCAATATATACATTCTCCTGTCGAACAATTATTCTTTTAGTACCCTTAAGCTTGGTATCCTTTTCAACCCTTGATGGAATGCTTTTTAAAGAACCATTTTTCTCTAAAACCTCTATTGTGGTCCCATTTGTCGGTTCACCAAGAAGGTTAAGATCGCCTATTCTGTATAGAGTCGAACCCTCGATATGTGAAATAACTCCCTGAAGATTTTTAAGAACAATAATATTTTTGTTTATAAGCTGTGAAACACTAAAATTGCGCTTTGACAGCTCATCAAAAAGAAGACCTTCCAGTTTTTCACTGATGCGACTTGTACCGACAGTAACTGTCTTGGCCTGGTGTTTTATTGCATCCACAGGACGGGACATATAATTTATAGATTCTCCAATATATTCAAACATAGTATTAAGCATGTTAAGTGCGGTTCCCTTTTTCCCAAAGTCTATCTCAAAATCTGAAAAAGGAAGCCTCCCGGACAGATACTTAAGAAGAAGTGTCAGATCTGAAGCCTTGGCAATAGAAGTCGGGAATTCTTTTTCGATTTTTTTTGCTCTGAATTGCTTGTAAAAATGTGCAATTTTTTCTCTGAACGTTTTTTCAAGTATAACTTCGTAAACATCAAGGCCTTTATCTGCATAATTATCAATAGTATCCTGTAGTTCCTTACGAAATGCATATAAAAAACGCGACCCTTCGTTAATGGCAAGGGCGGCATAGTATCCCCACATATGCCCGACAAGAGTGTTCAGGATAGGTGCAAAATGCTGGCTTACAACCGGCACATGAAATACATCTTCTGCATAAGCATAAAATCCATTCTCTCCTTCGTCAGCTATAACGACAGGAGTTGCCTTATGTGCCTGAAAAATGGCCGTATCCTTAATGATGTCACCTATAACATTTCTCTTTGCCCCTGCAGCACACACAATTATAAGAGGCTCAGATGATAAATCTATATGTTTTTTATCCTCTATGTAATCAGAGGAAATTGTCTTGTAGCAGAGTTCGCTCAGTTTGATACGGATTTCATCTGCAGAAGCTTTATTGGGGCCACTTCCAACTGCTGCCCAGTAATTTTTTGTTGCAGCAAGCTTTTGGGCGGATTTTTCTATCTCTTCTCTCATAGATAGAACTTTTCTCATATGTGATGGAATTTTCTGCATCTGCCTTATTTCTTCTGCAATAAACTCATTATTACGTAAACCCTTCAAGCTTGCAATTTTAAGGCCCAAGAGAGCCCCAGCTATAATCTGAGAATAAAATGCCTTTGTTGAAGCCACGGACATCTCAATATCACGTCCGCTGCTGGTATACATAACACCGTCAACCTTAAACGTAATATCTGAATCCCTGCGGTTAACTATGGCAATGGTATAAGCGCCTCGTTCTTTAACCATGTCCACGGTACGATTTGTATCTGTTGTTGTGCCGGACTGACTAATAGCAACAACAAGTGCATCTTCCATGCTGTTCTTGTCATCATCCTCATTAAGTTTAAATCCACTGAGTTCTGATGCTTTAAGTGAACAGGCGATAAAAGACGGCTCATCTATATAGTAATTTAAAATATCTGCACATACCTGTGCAGCAACTCCTGCTGTACCCTGACCTACAAAATAAATCCTGCGTATTTTATTATTTATAAGCGCCTGCTGAATGGATATTGGAAAAACTTTTTCATCAAGTGTTAATACGTACCTCTGTCTCCCGTCTTCCTCGATTTTCCAGCGATTCTGAAGAGTCTTTTCCACTGCAACAGGGGCTTCGGAAATTTCTTTCAGAAAATAATGAGAAAACCCCTGACGGTCTATGTCTCTTGATGTTATCTCTGTATGTTTTATGTCTTTTGCACTAATTTCAACCTGAGTTCCATCGTAAAACATTGCTTTAATGCCTTGCAGGCCTCCGATAGCTTCCTGGCTTAATACAAAAATCTGTCCATGAGTTTTGCCGTCCTTTCCTTCAACAACCTTTTCTCCATCAATCTTGAGATAAAATGGAGTCTGCTCAACAAAACCGTAAACTTCAGATGTTGGTATATAATGATCTTCAGACAGACCTATAAAGATGGCCTGACCACTGCCTTTCTGGGCAAGAAAAAGCTTGCCTGGAGCAAGGTCTGAATGCATGAATATGGCATGAGAGCCTTCAAAATCATTGACCGCCAGGCGGAATGCTTCCTCCAGATCATTTCCCTGCAATATATATTTTTCAATTTGCAGTGGGATAATTTTGGTATCGGTTGTAATGTCTTTATGTATTATATTGCCTTTGCTTTCATATGCTTCTTTAAGCTCAATGTAATTGTCGATATCTCCATTAAGACAGACATGAATTATTCCGCTTTTATCTGATATGTTTTTAGTCCCTTTATTATCAACCGGATGACAGTTGGGTTCAGTAATGCCTCCAACAGAAGCCCAGCGTGTATGAGCTCCAATGGTATGATATTTGTACGGGCAAAAAATAAGTGTTTGAAAAATCAGATCATTTTTTATCTGATCCCTCAAGAAACTAATATTGTCTCCAAGGCTACCTATCTCAGCAGCAATCTTATAGGTAATGGCAATGCTAACGCATTCTTCTCCTTTTTCATCTTTTGTTTCATTAGTATCTATGCTCATGTTGACAAGGACATCATGGTTTGACCTTGCTATGAACTGATCAACCAGATTGCTGTTGCCTGATTTGCTGAGCTTTTCTTTAAATCTTTCAAACTCTTCTTTCTCAAGGATAAACATAAGAGATATACCGGCTGAATCACGGCCTCTTACCTCAAGACGGTCTATACTGTTCAGAACAGCATTGATATCTTTTACGACTTTTAATGTGGAAGAAGTAATGGGCTGAGGATTCTGGTTAAAAAGCTCCCCAACTTTGATAATATTATCTAAAATTTCCGAGGTAATGCACCATGAAATATCCTTTAGGTCTTCAATTCTGCGAGACATAGTATCAACTATATCAGCATCAATAAATCCCATATTATCTGACAGCATTTTTGATTCCCTGTCTATTATGTCATTAAGATGAGCTGATAATTTTGAAAGTTTGTCCTGGATATCTTTTTCGGCAAAACATTCAGTAAAATAGTCGTCTCCCTTTAAAAACTGCACAGAATGCAGAAATGAAGCTATGAGTTCCTGGCCACCAAGATAATCAATAATTAAAGATTTATTATTTTGAGCGCAGTTCATGTAGCCTTTTATGCTGATCTTCATGGCCATATCATTCAGGGATGCTATATTTATATGGTCGGCTTTTTTTTCTTTTCTCTTAAAAGAAACAAGCCCGGCAATACCACAACAAAGGATGTTTTCGCTGCAGGGTAAAAAAACAATGGAATTATCCGGCAAAACTGCAGGGCTCCTTCCAAAATAGACATCAAATAAAAAACAAGGAAGGACAAGGCCGATTAATCCTTTAACAAGACTGACGATTTTCTTTAAATATATCATTAAGATTTTATCTTTCTATTCTTGTAATATTTTAGCTTTATGAAACAAAAACCGGCCGTGCATGAGCTTCAGGTGTGATCGATTTCACGGAACATTGAAATTGGAAATTGGAAATTTGGCCTTGCTTTTGTACTGTTTCCCCCAATTTCTAATTTCAAGTTTTCAATTTCCAATAAGTATTACATCTGTCGATATAACTCTTTAATCCTTTCCCTGTTCATTACCTTCTTCCACTCAGGCCCCAGAGCATTTTCCCATAACGGCTCAAGCATCAGAGCTACATCCGTCATTTTTTCCAGTTTCGAGTTTTCGATACCGGCTGTAAGATTTCGTGGTAGTTTAATATTACTTTTTTCCATCATCCGGCGGAATTCACGAACCCCCTCTGGATAAAATTCCTCCAAACAGTCAAAAACTATGCAGTTGCCTATTCCATGGTGAGTACCGAGAACAAACGAAAGACCGTATGAAAGTGCATGACATACTCCGACCTGTGAGTAGGCTATGCTCATACCTCCAAAATATGAAGCCATCATCAGTTTGTCCGCGCTATCCTCGCCGCCGACCAGAAAAACTTCCCTGCAAAGATCAAGCGCCTTTTCGCCATATGACTTGCTGAAAGCGTTAAGATAAGTTCCAGTTAAAGATTCCACACAATGTATATAACAGTCCATGCCTGTATAAAAATGCTGATCTGCCGGCACCCCGGCAGTTAACTCGGGATCAAGCACTATCTGATCAAATACAGTATAGTCCGAATTTATACCAAGTTTTTTCTCGGGACCGGTAAGCACAGTTGTACGGGAAACCTCGGCTCCAGTACCTGAAAGGGTGGGAATTGCAACATGATAGACAGCCGGATTTTTTATTAAATCCCAGCCCTGGTAATCAGCAGAAGAACCAGAGTTTGTCAGCATAAGAGATACTGCCTTTGCAAGATCCAGTGTGCTCCCGCCGCCTATGCCGATAATTCCATCGGGCAAGCGACTTGAAAAGTTTCTTGCCTTGTCTGTAAGTTCATCAACATAGATTGTTTTAGGTTCATCACCTACGTTGACCAATATGATTTGATCCCTGCTTCCAAGATGAATTCTTTGTATTAAACTGCTGGATTCAAAAACATCATCCACAAGAAAAACCATGAATGAATCGCTATCGCTGCGTTTTTCAGCAAGAATGGATTCAAGCTGATTAAAACAACCTCTACCGAAAACAACATAAGAAATCATTCTAAAATTTCTAAACATATATTATTATTCCTCAATCGTAATAGTTCACCACGGATTTTCACGGAATTACACTGAATTATCAGAATATTCTTCATATAGTAACTTACTCATTGTTTAAAATTTTCAGTGAAACTCCGTGTCGTTCCGTGGTAAAATTTTATCCTTGATCATGATTAGTTTATTTTTAGGACATCAATCATCTTCTCTATACGCTGGGTCAGGTCTTCCTCTCTCCATGACAGCTTTATCAGCATTGATATCGTCCTGCCCATTATACCGTCGGATTGAGGAAGATTTACATTGGCATAATCAGGACAGTAATCAAGCAGCTTTACAGGCAGCATTGCCGAAGATTTAAGCTTTTTAAGATGATTCCAGTTGCGCATATAATGCCAGTTGTTATCATACCAGAAAAAACATGAATCAACACCGGCCTTGCCAAAATTCATAGCCACCTTCCTGGCTCTTGATTCATCAGGCATTAAGAAAGAAAGAAATGTTGCGGAATCTCCTTTTTCATCTGGAATTTTTCTGAAAGATATTTTTGCCGATTTTAAATCCGGTTGTGATAATGCATCCTTTATGGCTTTTTTATTTGCACGCTGTTTCTCCAGAATGTAATCCAGTTTTCTCAGCTGCGCCAGCCCCACTGCCGCATTAAGCTCACTGATGCGAAAATTTGTGCCGAGAATGGGGTGGCCCTCGAGCCCCCTGTCATTGCCTATATGATCATGCCCGTGGTCGGCAAAGTTATCTGCTGCTGTATAAAGTTCTTTGTCATCAGTAATAACAGCGCCGCCCTCGCCGCATGTAATTGTTTTGACGGGATCAAACGAAAAACAACCCATTTGGCCGAATGTCCCCAAAGCCTTTCCGCCAAGAGTTGCACCTATAGCCTGGCAGGCATCCTCTATAAGAATAAGGCCTTTTTTATCACAAAAATCCCTGATTTCATCAATACGAGCCATAGCGCCGCACATGTGAACAGGCAATACAGCCTTTGTACGCGGAGTAATAACTTTTTCGATGGCTTCAGGGTCCAGGCATAGAGTCTCATCTATTTCAGAAAATACAGGGACAGCACCTGCACTCAGGACAGCTTCAATGGTTGCTATAAATGTAAAAGGGGGAACAATGACTTCATCCCCTGCGCCGACACCGCATGAGGCTAAGGCTATGTTCAGGGCAGCGGTACCACTGGAACATAAATGAGAGTATTTTACCCCTACGCGTTCTGACAGTTCAGCCTCAAACATTCTGGCCTTCCAGTGTCCTTTTCTTGCCTGATCAAAACCATAACGGAAAAGCACACCTGTATCGAGGACATCGCCGACCTCTTTGCGCTCCTCATCGCCAAATATTTCAAAACCCGGCATAACAAATCTCCTTAGTATGGTTGTTTAACTGCTCGCTCTCTTAAGATCTGTCTTATTTTTTGCAAAATAATCGCGAAAATACTCTTTTATCGCCATGCGAGCATATTGACTTGCTCTTGTTCCTATATACTTTTCATGAACCACAATAACGGATATAACAAGCTTTCCTGCACCTTCCTTCTCCTCGGCGAAACCCACAAACCAGTCATATCTGCCATCGTGTTTTTTTGTGTCTATAGAACCGGTTTTACCACCAATATTTAGCCTGGAAAGAATATGATCGGTTCCGCGACCTCTAAAAATTTTACTACAAGTGCCCGAACGTATCGATGCCCTCATGAGGTTGTTAACTACATCTGATGATTCGGACGTCATCGCCCGATTCATAGTTACGATATGGCCGCGATAAATGGTATGCCCAGCGCCATCAATTATTTGATCTACAATTGTAGGTTCTATCATCCTGCCCTGATTAAGAATTGCCGAGGTTATAACTGCTCCGTGAACAGGTGATATTTTGGTTTCATGGTTAAATCCGCAGGCAACTTCAGCCCACTGATAAGGATCATCAGATAAAGAAATAAAACTTGGAGAAAGTGGAATCTCAAAATTGATTTTTCGGTTAAAGCCAAATGCTAAAGCATATTCTTCAAGATTGCTCTTGCCAAGGTAATTTGCTCCGATTTTTCCGAAAACAGGGTTGACTGACTGGGCAAATGAGTCCTTTAATGTTGTTTTGTTGGTGTATTTGTTTGTTTTATCTTTTAGCTGGGATTTATATAAAGTGTATTTTCTGCCGTTGTATGAAAATTTGGAGCTTAAATTAAAACCGCATTTTTCAACGGCTGCCGCCGCTGTAACAATTTTAAAAATACTCGCAGCAGGAAATTCGTTGTCTATACATGGATTGTTTGATGGATCTGTTTTATCAAAACTAACCATCGACAAAACCCTTCCTGTAGAAGGATCCATAACCACAATCCCTACATATCGGGATGTATCCCTATCAATCTTTTTTTGTAAATAATGCTGTAGAGAAAGGTCAAGGCTGGTATTAACTCTTAATTTTTGGCTATTTACAACTAAATCAAAGCTCTTATCCTTAAGGTTAACAAAGGCCCTTTTATCCAGCAGAGTCTGAATATCATTTTTGTCAATTAGCTTTTTCTTTGAAACCTGCTTCTTAGATTCGCGACTATAATCTTTTTGTGAGTAATTAAATGCGGTCCAGCCAAGTTTGCCGACTATTAAATAAAAACCAACCAATGTTAATATAAGGAAAAAAGAATATTTAATAATTCTTTTGGTTAATGTAGTTATTAAGACAAACCTTTTCAGCCTTGCCTGATAATCTCTCCATCCAGGTCTTTTAAGGGTTTCATGCTCGGATTTAAATCTGTTTTGTCTCATTATCAGTTATTGCTATAAATAACGAACAACCAGCTTATTAATTCAAATGGTAACTCTTGGGAAAAGTGTAACTAATTTTGGAAGTTTACTACCGGACTTTATAGTTCCCCATTTTTTGAGAATTTCTAATTTGTAATAATTCTCATCAGGATTTGTTCCGAGATGCTTCTGCATGGTTTCAGAGGTATCCGGCATTACCGGATAGATAAGACCGGATATGACTCTGAGTCCTTCAAGAAGATTATAGATTACAGCTTCAAGCTGTTTTCTGCTGGATTTTTTCTTCGCAAGTTCCCATGGCGCTGTGGTATCAACATATTTGTTCATCCGGCTTATAAATTCCCAGATAGCTATGAGAGCCTTATGAAATTCAAAATTTTCCATGGCGCTCTCGAATTTATCAATAGCCTTAATTGCATCTGATTCAAGGCCAAGCTGTAACTCCTGCTCTAAAACAGGATCAACTTCCGGAATTTCCCCTGAGAAATATTTGTGAGCCATTGCAAGAACTCTGCTAAACAGATTCCCCAGGTCATTCGCCAGATCAGAATTAATGCGCTGCACCATAGACTCTTCAGAAAAACTGGAATCAAGGCCAAATACCATATCCCGCATGATAAAAAACCTGAACGCATCCAGTCCGTATTTATTTTTTATTTGAAGAGGTTCTATAACATTGCCGAGGCTTTTGGACATCTTGCTCTGGTCAACATTCCAGTATCCATGAACATTCAGATGCTTATAAACCGGGATGCCTGCCGCCTTCAGCATAATAGGCCAGTAAATACCATGGGGTTTAAGGATATCTTTGGCAACAATGTGATTAACATGCGGCCAGAATTTTTTAAATAATTCTCCATCCGGATATCCAATAGCAGAAATATAATTTATTAAAGCATCAAACCAGACATATGTAACATAGTTGTCATCAAATGGAAGACTGATACCCCACTCGAGGCGTGTTTTTGGACGAGATATGCACAGGTCTTCAAGGGGCTCGCTTAAAAAAGACAAAACTTCATTTTTGTACCGTTCCGGGCGTATGAAATCAGGATTATTATTAATATGGTCTATAAGCCAGTCCTGATATTTGCTCATCTTAAAAAAATAATTGGACTCCTTGATAACTTCGGGCTTTGTTTTATGATCAGGGCATCTGCCGTCAACAAGCTCGCGCTCAGTGTAAAACCTTTCACAGCCGAAACAGTAAAGCCCTTCATATTCACTAAAATATATTTCACCCGAATCATATATCTTTTGCAGTATATGCTTTACCACTGCGATATGGGCCGGATCTGTGGTGCGTATAAAATGATTGTATCTAATTCTGAGTTCCGGACAAAGGTCTTTAAAAAGACCGCTTATTTTATCTACGTATGCCCTGGGGCTAAGATTCTCATTCTTTGCGGCACGAACAATCTTGTCTCCATGCTCATCAGTACCGGTAAGAAAGAAAGTCACTCTATCATGCATTAAATTATATCGGCATACAACATCCGCAACAATAGTAGAATAAGCATGCCCCAGATGAGGCCTTGCATTAACATAATAGATGGGCGTTGTTATATAAAAGGGCTTTGGCATTCCCTATTTATCTCCTGTTATAATTTCATCCAACCGGACCTCTATTTCTGAATCGTTATCTAAACGAACGGTCATCCTGTTGCATATTAAGTTATGACGAATAACTTTGCCATTGCCCTCAGCTGTATTCACTAATTTACCCACTTTAGGAAATTGTTTTCTCAGTTTTTGATAAGTTTCATGTTCAAAAGCCAGACAGCACATAAGGCGACCACACATTCCGGATATCTTGGTTGGGTTCAAGGACAAATTCTGCTCTTTTGCCATGCGTATGGACACAGGATCGAATTTCCCTATGAATGCCGAACAGCAAATTTCACGCCCGCATCTTCCTACACCGCCGCACATCTTGGCCTGGTTGCGTATCCCTACCTGCCGCATCTCAATTCTTACCCCAAACTCTTTGACCAGCATCTTTACGAGCTGCCGGAAATCCACACGGCCTTCAGAAGTGAAAAAAAATGTTAATTTACTCGCGTCAAAGGTGCTTTCAACAGAAAAAAGATTCATTTTAAGCTCTAATTGTTTTATGCAGTCAAAGCAAAAAGTGTAAGCAACTTTTTCTGTAATAAGATTTTTCTCTTTTTGCTCAAAATCCGCTTCACCGGCTAAGCGGAAAACCTGTTTCAAAGGCCTGTCCGTCATTTTTTCCTCATAGGGAACAGGTTGAATAGCAACAACCCCTAAACCAAGCCCCTGCTCGGTTTCAACAATCACATGGTCATTTTTATTTAAAACAAACGCACCGCAGTCAAAGTCATAAAGCTTACCTGCAGGTTTAAATCTTATTCTAACAATTTTTCTCATATTCCAAATTTCTCAACCCTTGAAAGTCTTAACATCATTACTTCTAAGGTCAGTCTTAAATTCGTGTTTGCCTGTATGTCCTTCTGCGCTTTTTGAATGGCTTCTATTTGTGAAAGAAGCGATTTGACCGTAATTTTCTGTGAAGCATATTGAATCTTGCGAATCAAGTCCTTATTGATAATTTTTTCAGGACTATATTTATAAATAATCAGATCGCGCAAATAAGTTTTAATAATCTCAAGAGAGTCCTGAATAATTTCTTTATTCTTTGATAACCGTTCCGCAAATGAGAAAAGTATAATAATTGGTTCTAAAGACAAAGATCCGGTCTTTTCCAATCCAATAATATTTAACAGCCAATCCCTGAGGCAAATCCAATTCGCCTGGCTATTATTTCTTATCATAGAAAGAGCCTTGGCTATACTCCCGTTTGCTATGGCTGAAAATATTGCTGCATCTTCGGCATCAAGCCCATGTTTTTCAACCAGAAAAGTCTTTAGCTTTTCTCTATGAATGGGGTTAAATCTGATATGCTGACAGCGCGATACAATTGTTGGAAGCAAATCAGATGCCTGCAATGCGGTAAGTATTAAAACAGTCCGCTCAGGTGGTTCTTCCAGCACTTTAAGCAGAGCATTAGCTGCTTGAGGATTCATAGCCTGGGCATCGGAAATTATAACGATACGTAATCTTGCCTCGTATGGCTTCAGGGAAAGCGTATCACAGATGTCGCGAATTTGATTGATCCTGATAAAAGGACCGGACGGCTCAACTCGAATTATATCTGGGTGGTTACCTGATTGGATTTTCCTGCATGATCTGCAACGACCGCAGGGATCGGCTGCTGACAGCTGATCATCAGAATAATGTTTATTATTTGGCAGGTCTTCTCTGCCCCTGCAATTGCATGCCATTGCGAAAACGAGGGCCGCAGTGCTTTTCCCAATTCCATCAGTACCGGTAAAAAGAAGGGCATTAGGTATAGTCCCGTTCAGAAGAATATTTTTTAAATGTCTTACTGGCTGTTCTTGATCTATTATTGATTCAAACCAGGACACAAATTTAATTATCTACCCGTTCTTTCAGTTCTTTCCCGGATTTGAAAAAAGGAAGTTTTTTGGGCTTTATTATTACCTTCTCACCGCTTTTGGGATTTCTTCCTGTGTAGCTTTTGTATTTTTTAACAAAAAAACTGCAGAGACCTCTAATTTCAACACGATCACCTTTTGCCATAGCCGCCGCCATACTATCGAAAAATATTTGAACAACCCTTGCTGCTTCTAATTTTGAAATGTTAGCTTCAGCTTTCAAGGCCGAAATAAGTTCCAATTTATTCATATATAATCCTCCATGCAATAACTGATAATCTCATATATACCTTATTAAACATAACTTAATAAGAAGTCAAGCACTTATGCTAATATTTCCGGGTATTATTTCAACATCATCCTCCCGGACTTCCACACTTGCATACTGACCAAGAGCTTCAATATAAACCACAACACGTTCTTTCCCCTTGTATCGGATAAAAGTTCCCGTTACACCCGCAAAGGGGCCGTCAACCACCATAACTCTGTCTCCCTTTCTAAAACGGCTGCCGGTTGTCACAGAGCTATTGCCGGCCACCATAATTTTCAAAGAGTCAATGCTCTCATGGGGAACCGCCCAAGGACCGTCCTTGCTCCCGATTATACGGACAGCTCCGACAGTTTTAACGATCTCAATATGCTCATAAGGATTAAGATCGGTTTTAACAAACACATATCCTGGGAAAAGAGGCACTTGAATCATGGCTTTTCTATCGCGACGCTTGCTCCTGACCTTAACCTTTGGGAGAAAAATCTCTATTGATTTTTTTGTAAGACCTTCATTTACAACATTTTCGAACCTGCTTTTTGTATGAAGAACATACCAGTTTCGGACAAGTTTATCTATATAATTTTTTGTCATTGAAGCCTTTTCTTTACAACATACTCAATTGAAATTCTGTCTTTCGACCCAAGAGCAATTTTCAACAAGGCAGGATCAAGTGCCAGCTTAACAGAAATTTTTCCAGATTCCGATATATTATCAAGTAAAACCTTTTCAGTATATATTGTTGAAATATCTTTCAGCATGTAGCTTCCACCCTCTATCAGCAATTTTTCCGGGTAGAGCTTTACCTCAGACAATATTAAACTTTCAGGTAATTTCCCAGTCCAATCAACCTGTACCGGAAGCTCTTTTGTTATGGGAACATCAAGGGTAACTTCAACAACAGATGGATTAACTCCTTTCAGGAAAGCCCCAGGCGGCAACTTAATATTTTCTTTAGTTATAGTATAAGTGTTGCGACCAATAAGTGCTTTATTGAGATCAAGCTTAACATTAACCTGGTCAGGCCTGATGGTTTTAATAATGGTTCCGGACCCGCCAATATTAAGATTAACGACATTTACAGAAGTATCTAAAATTTCTGTTTTAGGATCACGATTCATGTATTCTATAGGAATCTCAAGTGTAATCATGCTCTCAAGACCCCTTGGGAAACTGAACCATACACCAACTATAAATAAAACAGAAACAACAGCTGCAACTCCTGTCTTGATTTTTTCATTTCTTGTTTGATCCGCACCTTTAGTTGCGACGCCCACCTGCTCCTGCAGTATTGTTGTGAGTTCCTCCTTTCGGTTAATTACCCTAATGCTGGATCCTTTGGCAACAACCACATTACCTCTTTCCTCTGATACAACTATAACCAAAGCATCCGTTATCTCGGCCAGACCAGTAGCTGCCCTGTGCCGTGTCCCGTAATAAAAAGGAATATCTTTGCGGTTTGATAGCGGAAGAATAACTCCGACGTCTGTAATCTGGTCTCCCTGAATTATGGCGGCACCGTCATGCACTGGGTTATCAGGCCAGAATATACTCATTATCATTTCTTTTGATATCCGTCCGCGCCAGGCTATTCCATTCTGAACTAACTCTTTTAAATCCTCCTTTGCAGGAAAAACAATTAAGGCACCAGTTCTCTTTCTTGCCATTTCATAAACACTTTCAACAACTATTTCTACAGGTGTCTTAATAGTTCCGTGGGGAAATCCCCATAGAAGTGCCTTTAAATTCTTTGCCTGAAGCACAGAACGTATTTCATTTCTGAAAATAACTATTATTATAATTGCAGCAACAGCAGTTACACCCTGAACTGCCCAGCTTGTGATAATTAAACCTAAATATGCGGCAATGCGCTGAAAAAACCAAAGGAATGCAATAACTACAACTACCCGCAATGTTGTAGTTCCTCTGAAAAGTACATACAGCCGGAAAAGAATGTAGCTGTTTAGCGTGACATCAACAACATCCTGCCATCTAATATTTGAAAGCAAAAGCTCATTCATTATAGACTATTCCGTAATACTAAATCTTAAAACGTGAAAAATATTTCCCTCAGAATCAGTAACCTCAACGCGCCAAAAACCCTTATCAGCTTCTCGGAATTGAATGCTGCTAAAAGTTGCCCAGCTGGGAGGCTGGAGAAATAGCTTCATCTGCTTGCTAAGGCTGTCTCTGCAATACCAGTTATGGTAAATATATGTTTTTTCAGGAACAGAATCAAAAGAAGTAAAACAGGAGACCTTGCCGATTGTTATTGAAAAAACAACAGCCTGATTCCAGGGTTTGAACTCCTGTATCACTTCACACATAACTGCATGAGCAAGAGTCAACTTGGCAGAGTCCGGTGTAGATGAATTGTTTTCATTCTGCTGAGAATATGCGGGTAATGACAGGCAAAATATGATAAAAAAAGGCGCTATAAATGATATGAGTATTTTATATCTCATTATAATGTCTCTAAAAACATATAATTTTAAGGATAAATCGCATTATATTTATTGCAAGTTTCTTCAAACGACAAAGTTTTCATCATGAAAATATCTGAATTTATAATTTTTTCAAGATAAAACATTTAAAATTTATTAGAAATTTCATTAACTCTTGACGGCAAAGTAAAAAATTTATATGCAAGGCGTACGAATCTTTAGGAATACCGCTATCGCGGCATCCGCAGGATGCGTAATTATAGCTACGCCGCAGACGGGCTTTTTACAAAGCCGTTAATGAATATATAAATTTTCTTGAAATACTATATATGATGTGTTAGTTAAGATTTTTTCGTGTGGTGGGTGTAGCTCAGTTGGCAGAGCACCGGGTTGTGGCCCCGGTTGTCGAGGGTTCAAGCCCCTTCACTCACCCCATCCCTCCTTCATGCGCCCGTAGCTCAGCTGGATAGAGCGCCGGACTTCGAATCCGTAGGCCGGGGGTTCGAATCCCTCCGGGCGTACCATGCTTTACGCAGCCGTTGTCTATAGTTATAAAATTTTATCCCGCATAATCCCAAGTATTGTATCGTCAACTCCAGCCATGCCCAAGATGCTGATTTTGCTTAAATTGCAAATTGTTTCCTCTGCAGATTTTCCTACAAAACCTTCTGTCTCTGAAATTCCATAATTATTCAAAGCCATATAAGCTGAACGAATTGCCGAATTTGTAGAACTGGCCACTTTTAAAGCACATCCCCCTTTTGCGCCGTCACAAAGCATGCCCCCCAGATCGCTGATCAAATTATTAACAGCTAAAGTAATCTTTCCCATATCCCTGGGATACTGCTGAAAAACAATGGCAACAGCCGCACCCACTCCAGCCGCAATCGCACACCCGCAAAGGGGGGATAAATCACCGGTGAAGCACTTTATATAGCTGTTTATTAAATGGGACAAAGCAATACTTTCCACAATTCTTCTTTCCTTGATTTTGAAAAACTTACCAACATTGTAAGGAACCAGTATGGCAACAATCCCCTGGTTTCCACTCCCGCCGCTGGACATCACCGGAAAATTCAGCCCAGCCATTCGGGCATCTGCGGCTGAAGCAGTCAATATTTTACTTGAAGAAAAAGTATCATCTAAAATGAGCCCTCTTTGCACTAACTCGTAAATATAATAACCAACTTTCTGTAATTTTTGGCCTGCTTTGGAAATTTCCAGATTCATATCAATGCCGGACTTGATATAGTCATAGTCCTCATCATCAATCTGCTGAGCCAGCTCAATAATCTCGGATATCTGCATCTCCAATAATATTGTTCTGTACTCATGACCAACGGAGCTTTTATCTTTTAGCTCTTTCTTAACAAGAGATTGACTGTCTTTTTCCAGAACAACTAAATTCGTATGAGTATTTTGAATTACAGCCCTTGCTGAGGATTTTTCGCTTTTTACAAATACTTCAACATACAGATCAGTTTTGGAATTATCATATGAAATTTTTGCCTTTCCTGCCTGAATCAATGCTTTGGCATATCTTATGTCTTCATCGCTGACTTTTTGCAAAATCTCCATCTTTAATTCAGGCTTTTTAATTAAAGCCCCGAGAACACCGGCAATCAGATTGCCTTTTTCTCCACCTGTATTTGGAACTGTTACGGCAAAACCATTTTTATAAACTCCAGGATCAACTGTTATATCTATTTCTTCAATATCTCCTTTGATTTCCCTGGCGGCAATGCTTGCAGCATAAGCAATTGCAATCGGTTCAGTACAGCCTAATGCAGGAAAAACCTCGTGTTTTAGAACTTCCTTAAGAATATTCAATTTACAATTCCTGTGTTTGATTAACTAAGTTGAGCGATTTTTTGCGAAGAAATGTGCCCCCTGATGCATAAAAATATCCTTACTATAAATTAATTTTGAAAAAGCATTGACAAGCACTATATGTTGTATTATTTGAAATTTTATGCTGGCTATATTGTATATTTACTTTTTCGATTTTGCAACCTTATTTTATACTCAAAATAAAGGAGTCAACTATAGATAAAACAAGAAACACTTAAAAAATATTACCAAAAAATTGGCGGGAAATTTCTGAATTCTTATAAACATAACGAATTCGGACTTAACCTCAAACTTTTGAGTAAGAACCTTAGGAAGAAAAGGAAGGAGGAAAGTCGCATGATTTCTTCACCATGCAAAAAATGCGTCAACGTCGATCAACCCAAACAAGATTGTATAGAAGGTTGTAACTTGATTCAGAACCTCCAAAACATCGCTGTAGAAAAGGAGCAATTTGTTTGTAGCGCGATCGATTGTTCAGATGATGCGCGATACGAGTTGCATCAAAGGCACTTTAACTCGAGGTGGAATTCTTAGGGTCTCGTGTTTTAGAACTCGGCTCTCTGGGAAGCAGGCACTTAACTGGATTCAATTGTCTCCAGTAATTCAAGTATTTCACTATTTGACGGAATGTCGGACATTGATCTGCCGTAATGCACGAAACGAAGTATTCCCGTCCTGTCGATAATCATTTGGCAGGGCAGTCTTCCCAGCTTTAGCACTTTGACTTCTTGTCCATAGAGCCCCGAGATTGTGTGTTCCGGATCAGGCAAACCGACAAATGGTAAATTTTCTTTTGTCCAGTATTCCTGAAAAGCCTTTGTATTTTCCGGACCAACAACTAAAACTTCAGTATCCAGGTTCTTAAAGCTTTCATAATCCTGACGCAACTGCGCCATATGCCTGCGGCAGAAGGGTCAAATAAATCCGCGATTGAATACAAGCAGTACATTTTTTTCATTGGCGAAATCGGAGAGCGATACCGAATTTCCATTAACATCTTGTGATGTGAATTCAGGTGCCTGTGTGTTTAAACTTACCTTGTCCATGAAAGCTCCTCCTTCCTTATCAAATTAACGGTTTTGCCTGTGAATACAGATCAAACCGGCAGATCACTTCCCGAGCCTGCTCATGGGGATCTGTTCCCCTTATCAGATAGCCGTGTGTTATGGACCTGTTTTTCAAAAGACCAGGGTCACGCGTCAGGATAATTCGTTTTTGCGTAAGCGCTTCTGTAATAATCTCTTCATTTTTGTAATTGTTTTTGTAAAGAGTATCAAAACCGAGCATCCGAAGCAGTTGTGACAGCCTGCCGAGATGCGCATCCAATATAAAACGGGTTTTGCGCAGGGGTTTTGGCCTCAGCCGGGTGACATGCGATATGTCCAGGTTTTCAAAAACAGGGTAAACCGAAATATGATCGCCATGAGAAAGCTTATGGTCAAATTTTACTGAATTGCCGTTGATCAGGATAAGATCAACTTCTGTGTGCGGCACGCCGATTGCTTCAATGACATCCTTTACTGATGGACTGCCGGAAAGTTTATAAGGGAATGCAATTTTTCTTTTATCAGCCGAAAGAAAATCATTTAATTCTTCGTAAAATCTAAACCATGCGACATGAGAGTTCATTGTAGAATATAAATATTTTTTTACTTTTTAATTCCTTTATCCTTACAATTATTGAAGAACCTGTAGCAAGCTACAGGGAATCTTCGACCGTAAGGAAGTTAGCCATTTTTAGATTCGCTCGCTAACCCCGCAGCAAGCTACGGGGAATGCGCTCGCTATTGCGGTTCAACATAGCCTGCCCTGCCTGCCCCGTAGCTCCGGCAGATGGTACTGGGGTGAAATCATGTTTGCTTTTATTTAACTGGGGTCAACTACCTTCTTCAGATTAATTACCACGTCAACTTATAAACTAATGTACCGAACTTGTCGTCCCGAACTTATCAACTTGCCTGAACTTTTTTAAAAAAATATTAATTTGTTGACAATACCGATAATAAATATAATAATATTATTAATTCTCTGCCAGTGGCAGTAGAATCTATAAAGGCCTCCGCTGAGCCAGCCTGGCAAATCAGCGGTTTTTTTTTGTCCATTTGGGATTCTGACGAATCATATACAATGACCGTCCGCTGTCTGCAACAAAAGCGCTTACGAATCTGGCTTTATCTTTTTTAAAAATACTTATAACGACCACATAGTTTGTCATTACAAGCACCACTCGTCTACCGTAGTCATATTTTTTCTTCTTATTATTCCACCCCACGTATCGTTCACTGGTTGGATCTTTCAAAGCCGCTTTTATCCAGTCAATTTTTTCAGCCCGCTTTGAAGAAAATGTGTCATCTTTTTTTACAACCGTTTCAAAGAATGCATGGTTAAAATCCTGCTTTTTGAAACTAACAGCTATTCCGTCAAAGGTTATGACAGGGGCTCTGCAATAAATCTTTTCAAAATGAAGCTGATATTCATTTTCTGTTTGATAGTATACAAGCGAGGGGTATGCCATTTACCAGCCCCCTTTGAGGTTAATTTTGAATACATTGAATTTTTTTTCATTGAGCGGTGTCGAGGAAATTTTTCGCCCTAAAAGTGTTTCAAGATGCTTGAGCAGTTCAAGTTTAGCCGGGCTTGTATTTGTCCCTTGGTTTAATCTGGCTGAAACTATGCCTATCAGTAAATCGGTCAGCTGAATTAATACGGATTCTTTAGATCTGACAGCCTGAACGGTTTTTATGGTTGCTGAAAGATTAGAGCGGGCCAGGCATTGTTGTAAGACATTGAGCCTGTCGCGTCGTCTGTTGCTTTTAAAATCGCAAAACATCGCGTATTCATTAAAATCATGAATCCAGTGATGAATCATATGGTAATAAAATTTATAAAAACCGAGCTCCTGATCATTGTCATGAAATTTCATGAGGTCTACCTGGGAATAATCAATGGCAATACACCTGAAGCGCAGATTGTCTTTTTGATCGTAAAACCACGAGATCAAAGATTTGTAAAAATCAATTTTTGATGGTGTAACTTTACGCCATTTAAATTCTCCACCAATTAGATAACGATCTCTAAGATCATGTATCGCTTGTTTATAGCCTTCTCGACTATCCGTCTGAAGCCACAGGCTACCGAGAATCATAAATTTTACCTGGGGCTTTGTTGAAGAAAACAGGTCGGGATATGCTTCATCACAATAAACGTCAATTTTCATCGGTTGTTACCCTTTTGTTGAGTTCTTCTTTTTGCTCAAAATAGAGGCTATATTCCCTGGGCTTCTGATTACGCAGCAATAAAAGTTTGTATGGATGCTTCTCGCTATCATCTTTTGATTGAGTAAGTTTTGATTCCAAGTCGTCGCATAGGGATATGAGTTGATTGACTTTATCGATTGCGTCGATTTGTAACTTTGTTTTTATTCTTCTGCTCAATTTTCTTAACTGCTTTTCCTCTTTATCCTTAATTAATTCCCTTCCACTATTTTGATATTGGAGCGTATAGAGGCGTATTAAACTTTCGCGGTGTGAAGGAAAAATAAGTTGACAAGTTTAATGCCCCCTATTTGCTTGGGTTTGAAAAAAGCGAAGATGAAGATTCTGTTATTTCTTTTGATGCTTCTTCATAAGAGTGCTTACTAATCTATTCCCTTTTTTTACTTTAGCGACAGTTCTCCCATAGACATCTGTTGCGACAGGTGTGACCGTAACCTTTTCATCTTTTAAAAGTTGATTAAGAGCTTTTTTTGCCTCGGAATAACCAGGTTGTCCTTTTTCCGGCGTGTCAATGCCCTCTATCCTGATCCTTTTTTCCCGAACGCTGGTTTCGATTGTGTCACCATCAATAATTTTAGTCACCGTTTCTTTACGAACCATGATAACCTCCTTTTGACTTTTGGATTACACATAACCAACAAACCCCGCAATTAGAGCAATTAGAGCAATTTGAGCGCATTGCGTCCATAAATAAATAATCATGGTTAAAAGATAGTTATTTATTTATAGGATGTCCTGCAAGTCTCCCCGATTACTTAATAACGAATCTATGCTTATCGATATAATCAGTTTCTTCTAAGCCTGTTGTGCTATTAAACATAATATATGCTTCTTCCCCTGCTTGATAAAATGCGTTACTACGTACGATATCCGTTAAAGAAGACGCTGTACCTTTTAGTTTTAGATCTACATATTTCTTATAGATACTTCGAATCAATCCGTTGAAAAAAGCGGGAGCATCACTATCTGAAATTGTCAACTCAATATTTCCGGTAACGTTTGACTCTTTAAATAGCCTTTTGATCCTATAAATCAACACTGGGATTATATGCTCAACATTGTAGCTAACGATTTTTCTTATAGCACCCTTGGCGTTATCCGTAAGTTCGCCATTATTGAAGGTGATTTCACTTCCAATTGTTGTATCACCCAAGTCACCGTTAATGGCTTTCGCCTCATAATTTCTTATAAAATTCTTTTTTTGTAAGCCCAATTGAGGAATCAAATAATTATTCCTTATTGAGTAAACTATCGGAATAATTTTTGATATTGCGCCTATGGCATTTTTAGCTTTTTCTTTTTCTCTGTTTTGGATCAACTTTTCAAAGAGCCTATAAACAGGTTCTCTTTTGTTTGAATATTGATATATATCTTGTTCCTTTGTCAAAATGCCTGTAGGGATGATCGGTCTTAACAAAGTTAGAATATGCACTTTTTTCGGCGTCCCCACAACTTCACCCATTCTGTATTCAATTTCAGTATCTTTAATTTCCGTCAAAAAGTTATTAAAGATGTACTTTGCCAGTTCATCCTTACGCTTATTGCCAAAGATATCGTCTACTTTAACTTTTTGGGTGTCATTATTTGCTTGTGCTATCAGGGTACCTACTGAGTAGTTATCTATTTCGTTTTCCAAATCTCTGATGATTGAATTTATCAGATTGACCTGTACTCTTATTCTGGAATTTAGGAAATTTTGTATATCCATGTTGTTAAATTTTTCTCGGTATTTCCCGTTCTTATTCAAGAATCCTATTATTTCATTGACCTTAGATAATTTAATGTATTTTAAAATAGTTTCTATTGTATCTCCATTGAAGTTGGATTTAATAAAATGATTATATTCTTTAGCAATTATTTTTTCTGGTATGCCGTCTTTCAAGAATAATTTTAACAGGGTAATTATCAATATAATGAATCTGGTCTGGTTGCCATTTGTTAAACAACATTCGCTATATCTGATAGTCCTGTCGTCTTCTATTTCGGCACTGGTCAATGATATTATCATGCCAGAATGCAAGAACCTGAACATATTCTCATAATCCATTAAAAGACTTTTTATGATTTCCAGGTTCGTCTTTTGCAAGCCATTGTATTCTCTAGGATTGCTACCTGCTTCCGTATCCCGGTATTCCAAAAACAAAATTTCTTTAAATGAGACTTCTCCCATAACCGTTTTGATATCGTCGGATTTATAGAATTTATCAGCGAATGTTATTTTACCTTTGCCCATACTCTTTATTTCTTCAATAACGCGTTCCATAAGCAATCATCCTATTTGAATTTTTGTCTCATGCGAGCAGACATTAGATTGAAATTGTTAATTAAGTCATCGAAATGTTTGCCATTGTTTTTTAACAGAAAAATACCAGGTTTCATAAATTTCTTATAATCATACAGCCTGTTATAATCATTATAAAGTTTCCTTTGGGAAAAATCAGAATAATGAGAAAGATAATTTCTCATCTTGTAATTAAAGTCGAGCTTCTGTTTTTGAGTTTTCGTAAGTAAAGTAAATGGATTATATGTATCTTCAATTATTTTTTTGAAAAAACCAATGGATCGCTCCACATTATGAAAATCTCTATAGTGGTCGGAAAATAATATAGCCTTGATCAGTTTCGTATTTAACTTCGTTCTCTCAGGCAATCCAATTTCTTTTATTAATTTGTTAGTATCCAAACAAACTGACAGAATAAGTTCTTTTTCAATAAATCTCTCCCAAAGAGCACAAGCCCTGATCAGCAATGCTTCTAACAGCATGCGTTTCTCTTTTGCCGTTTTTTTCTCTTTGTAAGGCAAATCAGCGATAATTTCTTGTCCATACTGAATGATATTTTCAATACTCTCTTCTAATTCAGTATGGTTTTTTAATATTGATTTAAAGTTCATAGCTCTCTTAAATATAATATCACATAATTAAATATCATAGCTTTTCTTATGGCCTCTTACTAAAAGAATTGTTATGTTAAAAAATCTGTCCCTTTTGTCCATCCGTAAAACTGAGCTCTTTTATCTGTTCAATCAGCGTTGTCATCTTTTCCTTCTACGATCTTGATCTCTTCAGGGGTGAGGTCGTAGAGTTTGTAGACAAGCTGGTCGATTTCTTCTCCAAGAGATTTTACTTTGGCTTGTTTTTGCGGATTTTGCATATAATCCTCGTCTTTGGTGATGGCAAGTATTTGGTCGACAAGTGCAATTAGTGGTGCCTGACCTGTAGGATTGATGTGTGCAATCGGCAGTTGACTTACTGTTCTTGCTTGAATTTCCGAGAAGACCTTCTTTGTCGATTTGAACTTTCTCTTGTATATGTAATTCATGACTCTCGAATTCATGATTGCCAGAATATGCTTTAGATTAACTGTCGCCGCTTTCTTAAGATTTACTACTACTAATGTGTTTAGTGCAAAATACTGCTCATTATCATACGCAAACATCAAATCTTCTGATACTCTCCTGAAAAACAACTTTTCATTCGACTGGAAGATATCTTTTCGCTTGCATGAATGTATTCTACTTAGTTTGTAATCTAAATATACTCCATCCCATTTAATCCAGTATTTGCCTATATTCTTACCATCAAGCTTCTTGTAATATTTCCCATCCGGATTGGAGGTTCTCAGAGATAAATTCCTATCACCTTTTAGAGCAATGGCCTGATTGATGTCACAAAACTCACCGAGTGTCTGTTTGTGGCAAGTAAATATTTTATCAATTAATGCATTTTTATTTACGCTGATTGAGAAGTTGGAATCAGTTAAGAATTCTGTATTCAATTTCCGTTGAACAAGCTGCATATCAGACAAATTATCAACAAGTATATCCATCAAATAACTATCGAGTATTTCTTTAGTTACGATTATTGTCACATTCTCAACGATTGCATTTTCAAACGGCAATTCTGTATATTGAACAATAGTTTTCAGACAGTTATCTTTAAGAAGATGTTCTCTCGTAGCTCTATAGTATTCTTGGGTAAGGATGGTATTGGGGATAATGAATGCTAAGTTGCCACAAGGTTTAAGCAGTTCTAACCCTAAGTGCGTAAAAAAAATGAAAGTGTTCAGGCGACCGCCAGACGTATTAAATCTATCTTTAAGACGTTTTTTATACCAATCATCAACTCCAGCTACTTTAGACAATTGCACATACGGTGGATTCGCAATCACCACATCAAACCCGCCTTTTGCCTGAAATATTTCCGAGTAATTTACATGCCATTCAAAGTGTTCGTTAGGTCCTGGTACATCTATGTTTTTTATTTCTTCAATTCTGCTTTCAATTCCTCGGGTCTTCTTTTCGTCTTCTCTTTTATCTTTATCATCCTCAAAAAGCCTTTGTTGAGATTTAATTGCCAATATACCATCTTTCAGACTTTTGATTTGTTTATCACGATCATATCCAAAAAGTTTCTTCATAAGGATATCTATTTCACGCCGCTTATTTTCTTTCTGGGTAGGAATAGTACTATTAAATAATTCGTCTTTTAATATTTTAAGTTCTTTGGCTAATTCAGTCCGCTTATGATCTATAGTGCTGACCAATGATTCTGTGGAAAGTAATTCTATCAAGCTGTTTCCTTGCATTATCTTATAATCGAGGTTAGGCAACGGTTTGATATTTTTAATGTCATCCTCATCCACCACCAGCGACAGCCATAACCGGAGTTTGGCAATCTCCACAGCGCCCGGATCGATGTCCACGCCATAAAGGGAGTGTTCAATGCATTGGCGTTTGAAATTATAGATTTTTCTCTTTTTATCATCTATAAAAACAGACAGAACATTCCTGGTCTTTACAATTTCGCTCATCATTCCCACAGGGAAGGCGCCGGAACCTACTGCCGGGTCGCAGACTGTAATTTCCGCAAGTTTATCGTCAAACAGTTTCGCATTTCTTCGGATACTTTCCGGCAATTGATGGGAATAGGTCTTTGTTTCCCTTCCCTTGCTCAATACCCTTGCTTCATTTTCGCTAAACTGTTCGCCGGCGTGTATCAGGGTTTCAATATCTTTTTTAGGAATAATAGGCTTATATAAATCCGAAGTAAGAGTTTGTTGCACAGGACTTTGAGGCCCAAATATTTTCTTTTGAATAGCCGGTTTTGTGATGATCGATTCTTTATGAGTATTAACTGCTGTATCAAGATAATTAATCAAACTCTGCTGGCACATGTAGTGGACAATTTCACGGGGAGTGTAATAGACGCCGAACTTTTTGTTGAATTTGTTTTCCTCTCCTTTTTTACCGCTTTTTAATGCTTTTTTAAATTCAGCATAATTATCAGGCCGAATGGCATTGAATTTTTCGTATGATTTCCCCAAAAGCTCAGGATCGATTGCCACTTCTTTTTCCAGCGGTTCATCCTCTTTAACGGTAAAATTGTAGCGGTCAAAAACATCAAGTATGCCTGTTCCAATATCACCTTCTTTGGTTTGGTTGGAAAACAGCTTGTTTGGCAGAAGAATATCGGTATGTACCCAGTCGTAATTGCCGATGGGGTCAAAAAGGCCGCCGTTTAAAAAAGGAATTTTGCAGTTAAAACGGCTGTAATAGTAATCTTCATGCTTACGATCTTCACCAGTCCGCAGGGCTTCATAAAAAAGCGGTTCCAAAATATCATTAAAGAAATTGTTATAATCACCATGTTTTTTCTCAAACAGTTCCCTAAGAAAATGCTTTGAGCCTGTGCCCCAGTCATTATCTCGACCGACACCGAACCAGCCTTTTTTCTGCAAAAAATAAAGGAATATAATCTGGCCAAGTAGTTTCTTGGCGAAGTTTACAGCATCAACGCCCTTGGCTTCAAAATCAGCCTTGATTTTCGGATCTTTTTCAACAACCTTGTCCAGCTCTTCCTTGGTGTGAAGGAAAAGTTCACGGTATTTGAGGAAAAACTCTTTGGTGACAGTTTCAATATCAAAGGCTTGTTCAATTTCTTTCAGGGTCGGGTCATGTTTGTCATTTGCCAGGATACTGACAAGCCGGCTTTGCGCGGTGTGGCTTTTTTCATTGGTGCCTACGAGGAACGACCAGCGCCTGGCAGGGGTAATTTCTTTTTTGACCTTCACTTTTTCGCCGGAGGTATCCAGGCGGTAATCCATTTTAACGAGGGAAAATCTCCAGTCTTCGGTATCAGGTGAGACAAAAGCCGCCAGAGCGGCATCTTTTAACACGTCGCCACGACTTCCGTTTAGATACCAGGCTATAAAATTCCTCTGCATTGTGCGGGCGCGTTCAAGAGATGTTTCTTTTTTAAGCCGGACAATCAAAAGATCAATTTTGTTTCCTTCTCTATCTTTATACTTTCCTATCCGTTCAAGAGTGCTAATATATGGTTCGTAGGCATCCGGAATAAGATTGCCACGATAGATAAACGGCGCCGTCTCAATATGATCAAGCATGTTGCTGACAAGATAAGCAAATTTCCTTTTATCAAAAGGATTTTCTAAAGTATCTTGAATCAAGCTGATTGCAGATCTTTTATCCAAGTTCGTCCCCTCCGGTTAAAAATTCAGACAAAATAATCTCCCTTTTTGATGATACAATCGGCTGGTCAGGTCTTTCCACACTCAGGATATTATAGGGGATACTTTTCTTCAGTATTGCCAGAACCTTGAGAGGGTTGATCTCTTTTTCGATCTTCTGTTTGATTCCTTTAGTGGTGTTCTTTGGAATCACACCGTATTCGTATCCCTTCAAAACAAGCATGATGTACTCCTCATCGTCATCGGTAAAACCCTGATATTTTCTAAATTCATTCGCCTTCAAACGCATTATTACATAACGTTCATTTGAAAGTCCTCCCCTGGCTCCTGATCCTCTGCCTCCCAACACATCGCCTGATGTTATTAAATCAAACAGTGTCTTGTTTCTGTCCAGCATCGTGTAGTATTGTTTTGAAATTTTCTGTCGTGGGGTGTCAGTCTCACATTTAAAAATATCCACGGCCTCAAAAAACGTAAGCTCTCTGGAACTTTTGCCACCGGAAATAAAAAACTTTTTCAATTTGCCCTTTCTAAAAAATGTAAGCAACCGGTCAGTTTCTGCATCATTGTCTCTGGCAGAGCGAGCTTTTTTAGGGAGCAATTTGATCTTTTGAAAAAGTTCGGGCTGGTCGTCTCTGATATCCCGGATGAACTTGAGATATTCCAGCTCAGAGCGCCCTTGCCCATCATCATCGCCCTGGTACGTTTTTTTGCTTGTAAGCCGTTTATATAAGCTATCACCAAAAAGTTCATGAGATGATACAATTTCTGCCTCTGTAAGATATCTGGCATCTTCGCCCAGCGTGTCGTGAAACGCCTGGATCTTGGCTTTGATGTTATCTTCAAGACCAATATGCCTGTCTGATTGGTCAGTAGGAAAGAAGTTGAAAATATAGATGTTTTTGTGTTCAGTGCCGACGCGGTTCACCCGTCCCACCCTTTGAAGCACTTTTGTCGGATTCCACGGCAGATCATAATTGATGATAATGTTGGAACGGTGCAGGTTGATGCCTTCCGCGAGTATATCCGTACTGATCAGAATGCGCAGTTCATCATTTTGGACTTTGCATGTTGGATCGTAATTTTCCTTTATCAAATCCCTTGCAACGGAGACGGGCTTTCTGCCATCAGACAACAGACCTCCATTGCTGGAATAGAACAAGACTTTATCCGGAAAATGTTTGTTCAGATTTTCAAACAGATAATCACCCGTTTCCTTAGATTCGGTGAAAATAATGATCTTTTTGCCTTTGAGTTCTTTATCGGTTTTCAGGTCATGAATAAATGTTTCTATTTTAGGATCTGAATCTACCACTGACCATAACTCCCTAATGGCTTTGAGTGATTTAAGGTCTGCATTCAGATCTTCTATTAATTCCGGCTTAAATTCATCGGCATTATATCTTTCAAGCTTTTCCTGCTCTATGAGTTGAAGTATCTTTTCTTCATTGTCTTCATCCAGCAGGTCGTAAACATCCACTTTTTTGCTGATAAGGATCGTTCCTTTGTTGAACATATCAATGAAATTCACATAGGATTCAACAAAGCGATCCAATGTCTTGCGGAAAGCGTAGAAGCTGCTTTCAAGCCGTTTAACTATAATGACCTTCATAAAGCCGCCGACATTTCGTTGGCTTTGCTTTTCAAATTCAGGAAGTTCCTTTTTCAGGTAGAGAAGAGGCGTGTAGCGTGCGTATTTAATTTTTTTCAGCAAATCTATGGTTTGACTAAAAACAACGCTTATATGTTCATCAAACTGGTAAATGAATCGCCTCGGATCTTCAACTTCAGGAAAAAACAGACCCTGTTCATCAATATCATTGCCGAAATATTTGACAACCTCGGCTCGTGTTCGTCTAACCATGATGTATTTGAGTATATTCTCACGGATATCCCTTGATCCTTCCTGCATGATTCCCATATATGCCGGATCGGATTTATTGATGCCTTTGAGTTTATGCTCTAATCTTTTAAAAAATTTTTCAAGGTCCGGCACCCCTGGAATAGTGGATTTTTTGGGAATTTGAAAAAGTTTCAACTGGCTGAGAATATCATCAAAAGTATTGTTTAGCGGTGTGGCCGAAACAAGGATGACTTTTTTGCCAAAACAGATCTGATGTATGCTTTCAAAACTTTGCGTGTATTCATTCCTGAAACGGTGGGCTTCATCTATGAAGATATAGTCATATTTATCCGCCCCATCTTTTATTACTTGATCAAGTTTTCCAAGGGATTCTACTTTGAATTTTTGAATCCCGAATTCAAAGAATGTTTCTTCCCAGTAATCCTTCAGGACAGGCGGACAGATTATCAGTTTAGCGCCGGGCAGTTGCTGCGCCAAAAGCGCAGAGATATAAGTTTTACCCAAACCGACAACATCGGCCAGAAATACACCGTTGTATGCATCCAGAATTTTCCTGGCAGAGACGACCGCCTGCTTCTGATACTTCAGCTCCATAAAGCCTTCCGGAAGATACAGATCAATTTCTTCATCTACGTTGATGTCTTCTTTCAGGTATTCATAGAGCATTTTAAGATATAGATGATATGGTGTGATAGTGTCATTGAGCCAGGTTTTGTTCTGAATGGTTTCGACATATTCCTGTGAGATGTTTACTCCATCTTTCCATAGCGTTTCAAATTGGTTTAATGCGAAATCAACATCAACTTTGTCTTTTAATTCGACGTTGAATTCCCTGTTTGCGACAAGTCCGCTTTCGGAAAAATTGCTGGAGCCGGTGATTACCCTGCCAAAATCCAGCTCTCCTTCTTTGAAACGGCTGATATAAACCTTTGCGTGGATGTTTTCGCTGGGATAGGCCCGCAGCTCCATCTTTTTTCCGTTGCCGCCGCTTGCTATGTCCTGTTCTTTGTTAAGGCAATCGGCAGTCAGAAATTCTAAAAACTTTTTGATTCCGATTTCAACGTCATAGGAATCTTCGGATAACTCCATTTCGGAAGTTGTTTGTTCGCTGAACACGCGTTTTGTTCTACTGTGGGATTCAAAATCAAATTCTCCCCTGGATTGCACTGATTCAATAATTTCATATGCTCTCCGATCGACATTCAACCCGACCAGGATTCTAATTTTATCAATAGATTCAAAGGATTCGCATAATTGATGAAAGCCGCTGGTGCGGAAATATCCCACTAAAACATCAAAGTACTGAACATGCTTCAGTGTCTTTTTGAATCGATCAAGCAGCGCATAGCCTGGTTCGTTTGTGAAAAAGGTTGTGTCGGTAATCATTTGTTTATTTTTCCTGTATTTTAACTTTTATACCTTTGTTCCCTCTGACTGGATGTCCAGATACTTTGCATACACGTATCGCTTGCCACGATTCGCTCAATACCGCTGTCTTTGTATGCGTTATATCGTTTCATTTCTCTTATCTACTGCTGCCTGGCTTCATTGATTATTTTAAGCCCTTTTTTAGTTATACGATATTTTTGCAAACGGCTGCCCGGTTTCTCTGGAATCGTATAAGAAAGATATTCGTTCTTCCGCAACATCGCGAGAGCCCTCTTTACATTCCCTGATTTGCTTGTAAGTCCAATTCTGCCGGTAATTTCTTTCGCAGAAAGTGGGTTTGTGGAGCATTCCAGCAGGATTTTATATTGAATATCCGTTAACTCGACTGGGCCTCTGACTGGGCCTCTGACTGGGCCTGCAACTTGCCCACTCAGTTGGGACTCCGGATGAATATGCAGGGTTGTCAGGAAGTAGGTTCTGTCCTCATCCGTTTCGAATATAGGTCCAGGAGAGCCGTTGGCTTCCAGCGTCCTTCTAATCTTGGGGAATCCAGTTCCTCTTCCTTCGGCAAGATGCAGCTCCTTTAGAAAATCACCGATTCTCCTATTGCGGCATCTCCTTGCTGTTACTTTTCTGCTCATTAGATTGTCCCTGCCGAGCGGCGGCACAGGACCAGGATAACTCAGGATCTCAATACGATTTGGAAACACACGGACCTCAACAGGAGAATCATCCTGATAGCTTCGGTGGTATACCGCGTTTACCAGCGTCTCTTCAACAGCGCCGTATGGATAATTGAAAAAGCGGACGGCCTCCGCCTTCTGCGGCACTTTTCGCACCGATTCGGTTATGATGCTGCTATTGATGTAGTTTAACGCCGATCTGACTTGATTCTGAATCGGTCCGGTAAATATCTTTTCCGTGAAACGATCACCCACATCATCCTGGAATTCGACGACATCAATTTGCGCACCGCGGAAAAAGCGCTTCGGGTCGTCATTGAAAAAAAGAAGCCCCACGTTTTTGGGTTTCAGATACTCGTCAGGCCCCTCGGCTGTATTCATTCGCCGGCAAAGTTCTGGAAAAGGCAGGCTTTTTGTCTCTTCCAGTAGATCACTCTTGATCTCGGCAAGATGAGCCTGAATAAGTGTCAGGTTCAGGTCTGTAATTTTGGCGTGATGATTTGTCTGGTCATCAAATGGTATCCGGTTTGCCATCGAGAGAAGTTCCTGCTCCTCTTCGGTATTGGCCTTCTTAGTGGTTGAATACCGGCGGATGTAAGGTAGGTATGATGCACCTTTTGAAAACTTTTCTGGACATTTGTAAGGTCTGTAAGTTCCACCGGGCACCCAGACGATAAGTATATTTTCCCCCTGAAAATTGACGGGTTCAGCAACGGGAAAATATGGCGGCCTTAATCTATTGCAAAGTTCAATCAATTCTTTCTGGATTGCATCAATCTTTGGAAGAGGCAATCCCTCAGGTGGTAAAACTGGAAGGCCGTTTTCTTCTTTAATTCCAATAATTATATAACCCCCGCCCCAGTTGTTGAAATCATTGGCAAAGGCGCAGATGGTGTGAAGGACGGCGACGGGATTCCAGCCCTTTTTGAACTCGATCCGTTCCCATTCAACGGTTCTTCCGTTTATCAGTTCATTGATGTTGACAGGTAATGCCATCAGCTCAAGATTTCCTTCAGCAATCCCTCAGTTTCTTGTTCAAGCGCTATAGGTTCAAAAAATTCGCATAATTGATGAAAGCCGCTGGTGCGGAAATATCCCACCAAAACATCAAAGTATTTGACATGATTCAGAGATTTTTAAATCGATCAAGCAGCGCATAGCCTGGTTTATTTGTGAAAAAGGTTGGTAATCGTCTCTGTTTTTAAGCTGGGTGTTATTATCTTTCAAAATGCTAATCCGAGAACTAATTTTTTGACTCATCATTGCCTGTTTTTTATTCAATACAGGTTTCTTCATACATTCTTTTACCTTAATTGGCGCAATTATGACGCATTAATGGCGCAATTAGCGCAATAATGAAAGGCTCCGTTCCTCATTACTTTTTAATTATTTTCATTACCGTTGCATTAATCTTCAATATATTATTCTACCCGCATGCCCAATTATTGCCCTTTTTTTGCCCCATTTGCCCAATTATTGCCCTTTTTAATTTTATAAATCCTATGCCTGTAGTGACATGTTATCGAGAGGTTCTTCATTTTTGCTTATTTTGCATCATCGTTGCATCATTTGACTCACCATTGCGCCGCCTATGACACATTTTTGTCAATGGACAATAAAACTGACCCAGTAGCGGACAATAAAACTGACCCACCCCTCGGCACTTAGTTTAAGTTGATTTTTTGTTTCAGCCGATAGCTTTCTCCACCCATCATAAAAATATGTGAATGATGGATAATGCGGTCTACAATCGGAACGGCTACATTGTCATCAAAGAAAAAGTCC
>Ga0180732_1000269_pt1 | contig 48572 bp, 78 predicted proteins | sample KR11_01MetaG_FD_148674 | JGI IMG/M metagenome (GOLD analysis project Ga0180732, IMG submission 148674) | Groundwater microbial communities from the Olkiluoto Island deep subsurface site, Finland - KR11_0.1 MetaG | ecosystem: Environmental > Aquatic > Deep subsurface > Groundwater | place... | reverse complement strand
TGCCTACGCCAAAAGATACTCTTACTAATGACCAAGATGAAACGATTAGAGAGATAGTTAAAACATTAAATCAAGTTGATAGATTAGAGGAATTGTCTCCAAAAGTAACAACAGGATATTTTGAAGGAAGAAGATTTGAACCACAATTTCCTTTTAATAGGTTATTAATGGGTATTAGTCCTGCAAAAGAAGATATAGAATTTAAATCTACGCTTACTCAAGTAAAGGCATCTCACGCTAAAGCAGAGTCTGGAGTGCAAAGAGGATTTAAAGAAATTGAATTTTTGAAAATGGCTATGCCTGACCCTACATATAATCCAGCAGGATTTATGGCATCAACCCAAGAGGCTAAAAGACGAACTGAATTAAACTTAAGAAATGTTTTGATAGGTGCAGATAGGCAGGGTAAAAGGTTAGGCATAGAATATAGACAAATGATGCAGGATTTAATAGAAAAATATCCATTAGAACAATATCCATTTGGAATTAAAAAGACGATTAAAACAAAAACTCCAGAAGATTTATCTAAACTTTCGGATGAAGAATTGCGTAGAATAGCATCGGGGGGTTAATAATGGCAACTCCAGAACAAGCAAGAGTCGAATTAGCACGCAGGGAATTAGCACGCAGAAATATATCTAACATAGAAGCCAATAAGACACAAACTATTGTAGATAAAATTACTAATTATGTCTTTCCTAAATGGATGACAGAAGCAAAGTTTGAACAGGATAAATATAATCTTTGGGGTGATATAGGTGAGAGAGTGCCTGGATTTATTAGAGGTGCTTATCAAGAAGATAAAAGTGCGATACAGGGATTTATGAAACCAAGCACAATTCCTTCTATGGGAGAGTATTTATATCTAAAAGAAGAAATACAGCCCACAGGTAATAAGGTATTGGATTTTGCGAGGGCGCTTCCTGCTTCTTTTGTCGGTGAAGCAATTGATATGGCTTCAAATCCTTTTACTTATATCGGTGGGGCAATGGCAAAAAGTAAAGGTTTACATAGAGAATTTGGTAAAGCAGTTGCAAAAACAACCCAAATGACTTCTGACATAAGTAGTTTTATTAAACCTGTAACTACTCTTGCAGAAAAAGGTATTAAAAATGTTCGTCTTACTTTCGGCACTCCTATGCGTAATTTTAGAAAGTTTGTAGCAAGACAAGAATATGATGAAGATGCTTTACGCAACCTTCCTTTAAGAGACCAAGTTACTGCTCAAACACAAAAGGCAAAAGGCAAAACATTGTTACGAGGACAAGAATTATCCCAAAAAGCAGAAACTTTGACCGAAGATATTGGAAGAACTAAAGAGTCTAAAATGACTTTTCAACAATTTGGTCAAGTAGTCAAACAAGATATAAGCACAAAAAGGAAATTATTAGGAAAACAGAAACAATCGGATTTTACTTTACAACGTATAAATGATAGAAGTGCAAGATTAACCATACAAGACAACCTTAAAATTCTTGATGACGAATTAAACAAAGTTAGTCAGCAGGGCGCAGAAGATATACAGCCATTACTTAAAGATTTTTTTAGAGCAAATAGCAGTGCTTATGGTGAAAGATTAGGTAAATATAGCGAAGTGCTTGGTAATAGCAATAAGCCACTTACAGTAGAAACAGCATTTGGTATATTAGATGATACGACAAAAGAATTAGATGAAATGAATATAGTAACTGGTAAAGGTAGAGGACTGTTAAATAGATTAAAAGCGAAATATGAGATTTATAATTCTGAAGGAGAAGTTACAAGAGACTTAGGCGAAAAGATAGATTTTAAAGAATTTAACAAAGAAGTCAGAGATATTATGCGTTCAATGTCAACAACTTCTAAATCTGGAATAAGAATTACCGAAGATGATTTAGCCCAAATAGTATTACACGATAAATATGGTAATTATGTAGCAGATAATGTTCCAGCATTTAAGGAATTACAACAGGCATATCGTCCTGTAATAGAAGGAATGAAAACTTCTGGTAGAGTATTTAAACCTTATGCTTCAGAATTTCAAAAGACACCTGGTGCAGGATTTTTAAGGAAAGCCGCCACTGGAGAGTTAGTTCCACAAGAAGCAAGAACACTTCAGTTTTTAGAGGAAGGCACAGAGTTTGCTCCTGGTGTAGGAAAAGTAAGTGGAAAGGCAAAAGAGGTTGGCGGTAAATTATTATCCCAAAAAAGTGCATTAGAACAACTTAAAGTAACACAGCGCAGTAATCTTGACGATATGATGACTCGATTTAGCGAAAGAGTAAATGCCCTTGATGAAGGGGAAAGAGAAGTCAATAGGTTACTTGCCGAAAGGTCTTTTGAATTAACTAATCAAATTGACGAATTAGAAAAAGGCAAGATGACTGTTGATAAAATGATAGGATTAAATAAAGTAAATGGCGAACTTCGTCAATTGCAATTAGTAGAAAGGAAATTAAGAGTAGAGAAACTTATACATATTAAGCGAAAAGCCACTATTATAAAAGCGGCAATTGCTGGTGTGGCATCTGTTCCCGCAGGCATACCACAAACTATCGGTCGTTGGGCTTTGCGTTCTGTGTTAGGTGATGTAGCAGCGAATAAATAATCTCTTGACAAACTAATCTTTATATATTATACTTTTACCAATTAAGGGCAGAACCTTTTTACGAAGGATTTGCCTTTTTTTATGTTCTATCTATTATTCTTAAGTTTTATAAGTTGGTTGACATATTGGCATTGTATCAATGCTGGTTTTGTTTCTGATGATATTGAAGGGTTACAAAACTATGACGGCAAATTAAAAAAGTTTGATTATGGCCATCTCAATAAATGGCTTTTATATAAACTGCTTGATAAATCCCCCCGCAGAAATCATCTCTTTTCTATCTTTCTACACAATACCAATGTAATCCTGCTTTTTTCGTTCCTCATTACTTTTATCCCCATAAAGTTAGCATTTTATACTTGTATCCTATTTGCTATTCATCCTATTTGTATCCAGTCAGTAGCGTGGATTTCGGGCAGGGGATACCTTATAGGGCTGTTTTTCTGCCTTTTGGGGTTTAATTGGGTGGCAATAGCCCAGAATAGTCCTATTTTAACGCCCAACGCCTTAAATTCGGGCTTTTTAGCCCTTTGCGTCATATTATATGGTATTTTCTATTATATCTCTACCACTGCCCAGTTTGCTGTTTTAGCGACCTTTGCCTTACAGGCATTTTTTGGCAATTATTTCCTTGCTATAATAGGGTTAGTTATCAGTCTTATGGCAGGTTTAGGGATAATTAAAGAGGTAATAACCTTACGCACTGGTGTTTTCAAAGAGCAGAATTTAGCCCTTTCTACCAAGTTAAAACCCCAGAAAATCATTGTAGCCATAAAATCCCTTGCTTATTATACCCGACTTTGTTTCTTTCCTAAAAGATTAGCATTATATCATACCTTTGAATATCACTATTCCGAAAAAACCGAGAAAGAAAATAAGTGGTTTTGGTTGGGGTTTATCATACTTTTAGGTTTTATAGCAGGTTTCTGGTTCGGTAATAATATCATAAGATTTGCTATCCTTTGGTATCTTGCTTATATCTTCGTATTTCTTAATTGGATTACCATACATCAATTTGTTTCGGAAAGGTATGTCTATATAGCAAATATAGGAATTTGTTTGTTAATCGCCTATGAGGTTTTAACATTAGATACTTTCTTTTTTGGGGGCTATCCCGTTTTAATGGCTCTCACCGTTGGATTATATCTTATGCGAACTTGGGTGCACCTACCTACCTATAACGAAGAAGTATCTTTCTATCAAAGTAATGTGTGGAATTTTCCTGATAGTGAGGTGGCTTTCGGTAATCTTGGGGTGGTGTATATGAAATGTAACTTAATAGGTTCGGCGGTAGATATGTGGCAGATAGCCCTTAAAATTAACCCTACTTATGATGTAGCGCATTATAATATACATTCGGTTTTGAAACAAAGAGGGGATTTTGTCAACGCCAGAGAATATCTCAAAAAGGCGATAGAGAGCCCCCAATGCCATTTTAAGGAATTATGGACTAAAGAATTACAGCAATTAGAACACGAATTGTCATATATTCAAGAATTAAATGCTTTATCTCAACAGTTAGGTATAGTTGAAAAAGACCCTGCTAAATTTGAAGAAGCAAGAAATATCCGTAAGCAGTTAGATGAAGTAAATAACCTACATAAGAAATTTGGAGAAAGCCAAAAAAGAGACCTTACTTTTATCCAACAAGAAGAAAATCAATTAAAGGCACGGCTTATTCAATTGGCAAAAGATAAAGAAACAATGTCTAAACCCATAACTCCCGAAGAAATAATCAAGGTGAGAGATAATAACTTTATCTTTATCAAAGAAACAGTTAATAAAATGGTTAAGCCAGAGGTTATAAGTGCAAAGACTTAATGTAGAATATACGAGAAAAGATGATAGAGGTTTGCTTGTTCAAATAAATACAGGTTTATGGAAACAAGTTAATTATCTTTTAATCAACAAAGGAGATACTTTCGGAGGACATTATCATAAACATAAGAAAGAGTTATTTTATCTTCTACGAGGTAGGATAAAAGTCAATGAAGAAGAAATAAAAGAGGGCGAATGTTTTATGATAAATCCATTAGAAATGCATGCTATTTATGCAATGGAAAATTCTGAATTGATAGAACTTTTGAGTGAACCGTACGATAAAGGAGATATATTTACGAAATGAAATGGATAATTTGTAAACCAAACATTTGTTTACAATGTGGCAAATTCTTCACACGTTCAAAAAATGTAAGACCAAAAATATTCAGATCAACGGGAATAAATTAGATAATCGTATTAGAAATTTGAAGATTATGAATAGAATTGACCATGCAAAATTACACAATTTTGGAAGAAATCTATGTCTAAAAAGGTAGCATTAATTACAGGTATCACAGGGATGGATGGAAGTCATTTAGCAGAATATTTACTTATTAAAGATTATAAAATTTATGGGTTAATTAGACGTTCATCGGTAAATAATATGTGGAGAATTGAAAAAATAATAAATGATATAGAGTTGATAAATGGCGATATATTGGATAGTTCTTCCTTAAATAGAACAATAAATTCAATTCAGCCTGATGAGTGCTACAATCTTGCTGCCCAAAGTTTCGTCAAAGCCTCTTGGGATACTCCTGAATATACTTTTGATGTTAATGCTACGGGAGTTATTCGTTTATTAGAAGCAATTAGGGCTTTTGGAAAGAAAGATACAAGGATATATCAGGCTTCCTCCAGCGAGCAATTCGGTAAGGTTCAAGAAACTCCTCAAACTGAAACTACAAAATTCTATCCTCGTAGTGTCTATGGATGTTCAAAGGCAGCAGCCCATTATATCTGTGTAAATTATCGTGAGAGCTATGATATGTTTATAAGCTGCGGTGTAAGTTTTAATCACGAAAGTTTTCGCAGAGGGCTCGAATTTGTCTCCCGCAAGATTTCTTATGGTGTGGCTAAAATACATTTAGGTTTAGCAACTCATATTGAATTAGGCAATTTAGATACTAAAAGGGACTTCGGTTATGCTCCAGAGTTTTGCGAGGCATTTTGGAAGATATTGCAATTAAATGAACCCGATGATTTCGTTCTTGCAACAGGCGAAACCCATTCTATAAAAGAGTTTGTGCAAATGGCATTTGAGGTGGTAGAAATACATAATTGGCAAGATTATATAAAACAAAATCCCAAATTTATGAGACCTGCGGAAGTTGATTATTTGCTTGGGGATGCACGAAAAGCAGAAAAGATTTTAGGATGGAAATCTAAAATTTCATTTAAAGAATTAGTAAATATTATGGTTTCATCGGATTTGGAAAGATTAAAATTTGGTGCAAGATATGATTAAAAAACTATGGGAGCACTTTTAAGTTGCATTATTACCGCTAAAGACCGCAATGACCCCAAACTAAAAGACCTTGAGTATTCCTTATCTCAACAAACCTTCCATAATTTTGAAACTATAATTATAACTGAAGGTAATTCTGAGATTGCCAAAGCCATAGGATTAAAAAGGGCAAAAGGTAGCATTATCTGTATTCTTGCCTCTGATAATTATCTAAATGATGATAGATTTTTTGAGAAATGCCTCAAACCTATTATAGAAAGTTGGAACGAACCTTATCCTGTATATGGTTCTTATCCTCATCAATATTGGTATTATAAAGATGATGATATATTAAACCGTTATTTTGCTTTGTTTGGAGTTAATGACCCTATACCTTTTTACCTAAAGAAAAACGATAAAATGAGTTATTTATTGATTAATAAAAGAAGTAATATAGATTTTTTGCATTTCAACTTTAATGAATGTTTAACTTTTGGCGATAATGGAATGTTTGTAAGAAAAGATATCTTAATGAAAGCCGATATTGAGCATTATTTTCATATAGATGTATTTCAAGATTTAATAAATTTGGGATATAAAACTTATGCTTTGGTAAATACTACTATTTGGCATAGGACAGGTGGAAATATCTTTAAATTCTTCCTAAAACGCCTTAAATATGCTGATAAGTTTTCCGAAGGTCGTAGGTGGCATATGGTAGAAAGAAAGGATTTACCAAGATTGGCTTGGTTTATTGTTTCAACTTTGACCTTAATCTATCCGCTTTATCTGTCAGTTAAAGGTTATAGGATTATTAAAGACAAAGCGTGGTTTTTACATTTACCTGTTTGTCTTATAACTTTGGGGGTTTATGGAATATGGACATTCAAGAAATTGATAATATCTCTTGCAAAATTACCAAGAAATATTTAGAACAGCGTATAATTGACGAAGAAATTACAGAGAAAGCAATTATCTTTTTTAATCAATATTACAACTTGGTTGAACACCCGATTACACGAGAAGATATAGAAAAATTAGCCTCTATCGACTTTAGTCTGAAGTTAGATTTTCTTTTCTGGAAGGCTTGCAATCCCGAAACCGAAGAAGAGATAAAACAGTTTTATAGAATTACTCCATACGACTTCTTTAGAAATCTATTAAAAAATATGGATATAATGCACTATGAGAAGGTATTGAAGGAAATTATTCTCCCACATTTGAGAAAGAACAACCATAAAAAAGTTTTGGATTATGGAGGTGGAAGTGGCTACCAAGCCATTTTATTGCATAAACTTGGTTTTAAAACATCTTTTGCGGAAATAAGTAAAATCAGTGTTGAATGGATGAAATATTTAACTAAAGAATTGAATATGGATATTGGGGTTATTGATTTGCAAGAACAAGAAATAGAAGATAATTACGATATAATAATTTTAAAAGATGTAATAGAACATTTACCCAATACAAAATATATTACAAATCTCATCGAAACATTATCAAAGAAAACAAAAAATATATTTATCTTCCCTGATAAATTAGATAAAGAAGAAGATTATATGCCTATGCACTTTAGTTATGAATTTAAAAATGGATAATCCAAAAATCAGTATCATAATTTGCTCACTTAATCGTAAAGAAAACCTAAATCGTTGCCTTAAATCAATAGAGAAGCAAACCTTTAAGGATTACGAAATTATACTTTGTGAGGAAGAAGGTCGGCTTGTAGAGTTAAAAGATAAAGGTTGGAGAAAAGCAAAGGGCGAAATTCTACTTTGGGCGGATGATGATATAGAAATAGTCAATGACGATTGGCTTAAAAATATAGTAACTATCTTTGAAACAAGAGAAGATATTGTAGGTGTTACAGGGGCGACTTATGTGCCTACTGACTATTTAAAAAACAGAGATGTATTTAAGGCAAGTTATGTTGGCTGGTTATATGATAAGATATTTTTAGATGGTAAAAAGTTAATTCCAGGTTATATCTCCAAATGCGGTGCTTCTTCTCACGGAGCAAATTATTCTACTGTCTTTTCACACGAATGGCATTATGTAGACTTTCTTGAACCCAGCCAATTTGCCATTAGGAAGTGGGTAATGGAAAAGGTTAATGGATTTGATTTAGGTTTTGAAGGAGTAGCAGAATGGTGCGATGTAGATTTATGTTATAGGATTAAGCAATATGGCAAGTTACTTTATCATCCACAAGTTAAGGTTTATCACTATCCTATTAATGATGCTACTACTAACAAACGGTTAGAAACAGTTTCTCGATACCGAAACTATTGTCGCTGGGCAGATAGATATATTAAAAAGACTTTTAAGCATAGATTATATAGGCTGTTTCTTAAATTTTATTTTTACACAGTAGCTTCCAGAAAAACCGCATAACTTCCCACAATTAAAATTTTCTTTATGAGAGATAGCGTGGATGCATCCTCGTCTAATCCTACAATGCTTTTTAAAATGGCATATTCTCATTTATCCGTGTAATTCGTGAATGAGATATTCTTTGCAACGGTTTAGATAATAAAATAAGGAAGGATTTCTCATTACATATCTATAAAATCCATTATCTAATCTATAAATCCCCTGTCTTTTTCGCCAGATATACTTAAAATTTTTTATATTATACCAAAGACCTTGCATTATCCATTTACTTGCTTGTTTATTTCTGAAGAACATAAGAAGTCCTATAATGAACCAAATCGTTGCGTTAATTAGGACTATATATAATTTTCTGGTTGGCAGGTTTTTTATCAGCATTGTCAAATAGTTCTTACAACCGTGATAATGGATATAGTGTTGGTTGTAGTAACTTTTCGGCTTTAAAACTGTTTCAAATGCGTGATAACCAATAGCACTGGGCAGAACCATTACTTTATAACCCGCCAACCATACTCTCCAACTTAAATCTGTTTCCTCTCCATAAATAACAAAATCCTCATCAAAACCACCTATTTTATTAAACAATTCCTTTCTTATTATACATAAGGCGGATTTACCAGATAGTATTGGAATAGGGTCTATACGATTAACATAAGTTTCATAAAGAAAACCGCACCAAGTCATAAATGAACCAGATGTATCTATTACATTGTGGTTGTCCATTTTATAGAGCATAGCATAAACCATACCAACATCTGAATGGTTATCAAGATAACCTTCCATCCTTTGTATGCAGTCATATTTAATTTCTGCATCATCATCCAAAAAGCAAAGATATTCGGTTTGACTTAATCTTGCACCTTGGTTGCGTTTAAAGGCAGGATTATTTAATGATGGAATAAGATATAAAACATTTATTAAGATACCTCTCTCAAAAAAAGAGGGTTTTTTAAAAGTTTCAACAGTAGTAACAACTATATTTTTTGCTTTTGCTTCTCCTAATGATTTCAAACAACGATAAATTAAGTTACCTTGCCAATGACAGATTATAATAGTGGTTTTTTCCAATCTTCTCCCTCATCCATTTCTTGTATTGTTTTATCCATAAGTTTTTCTGCCTTTTCTCCAATAGGGGCGAGTCGCTAAACTGGAAAAACCTACTCGCAACTGTCTAAATTCTCTCCTAACTTCTTGCGAAGTGGTAGGTGGAGATTGAGGTCAGACTTCCTCACCGTTTTCAGTTACGCAATTATGCGTCCCCATTATTACTTTCCATAATTTCTTAACCTTAAATAAATCCTCTATCCTATGTGCCAAAAACATAACTAATCTAAACTGCCATAATTTAACTGATTTATCCAATAGCAAAGGATTATTAGTATGATGAGATAGTTTATCCCAATCTAAATTCTTGGGTGCATACAGCCAGAACGCTGTTGCAGGAAAAGGCGTTGCCACAAACGCCCATAATCTTTGCGCTCCATTAAATAAACACCATAGCATAAATTTAAGTGTATTTAACATTTCTGATAGGGTTTCGGTAGGAGAACCAAACATAACTGAACCCTGAACATCTAAACCATACTTCCTACATAATTTAATTGCCTCTTTACTTCTATATACACTCAAACTTAAATCATTTTTAAGATATTTCAATACTCTTGTATTACCACTTTCAAAACCAAATATACATAAGGTTATATTGCTATCTTTTAATATCTGGCACATTTCATCATCAATAGTATTTATGCGGGGCTGACAATTGAATTTAATACCAGACTCCTTAAAATAAGGTGCTAATCTTTCCAATCTTTCCCTATCCATTGTGAATAAATCATCCCATATCTGTATATGGGTAACATTTTTCTTCTTTAAATCTTCTATTAGATTTATAATATAATTGTCAGGATAAAATCTTATTTTATTCCAGAATTGTGTTGTGCTACAAAATCTGCATTTGTAAGGACATCCCCTTGAAGTCAAAAGCCAACCTTCTATCCCCCATTCTGCAAAAGTAGTATTAAATTGTCTTTTAAAATATCTTTCATCTATTAAATCCCAATCAGGAAAAGTAAGATTATTTGTAATTTCTTGTTGGTATCTTTCTTTTAATTGATTATTTTCTAAATCAAACAATAATTCCATAAATGCCTTTTCACCTTCGCCAATGACCATACTATCAAAAACGGGATTAAAACTTTCGGGGCAGGTGGATATATGCACGCCCCCTATAACTATGGGTATATTGTGCCAAAACTTTATCCAATTAGCCAATTCAAGTGCCTTCGTATAATTAACTGTCATCGCACTAATTCCTATTAAACCATATTTAGAGTAATCGGCTCTGAATATATCCCGATAGTTAGTATCTATAATATCTACTTTATATTGAGTATGATTTTGGATATAACTTGCAAGATATACAAGTCCTATCGGTGGGCAACCACTTTTTTGAGTGGTAGAGACAAGAGCGATTTTCATTTTAGGCACTTCATACAAAATTCGGGACTAAAATATTTTAAACAATCTTCCATAAACTGAAAAGCCCAATAAGTTAATCCTACTGAAACTATTGTTATCATAAGTTTTTTCATTTTTTCCTCCTTTCATTATTTTTTTCTATTGCTTCTACATCTACCACAGAAAAAATATACTTTATGACGAACAGGATGTATCCTCTTTCCACATTTTCTACATCTTAAATTATAAATTGCCATTACAATTTTTGCAGTTTATACCAGCAAGTCCACTCTTTTGTAGGTTTAATATCCGAAATTTTATAGTTATGCAATTTACACAATTGTTCAATATCCTTCTGGAAATATCCTTGCACAAAATGCCTTTCAAAGACTTTAACTTCCTTTCCTTCTACAATTATATAATCAATTCTTAATAATCGTTTACTAATTTGTTTTGGAATTGCTACTCTATATGCTAAACCAAAATACTTTACTTTTGGGACAGGTGGATATTGTTTAAACTTTGAGGCATCCCAAATATCAAATATAAAATATCCTCCCCTTTTTAATGGTAAATGTGGCAGACATTCTTCCAGAAAACAATAACCCATTACATTAAAAAGTGCCATTGCACAATCTACTTTAGGTAAATCTAATAACTTTTTATCTGTTTTATTAAATATATACCTGACATTCTTAAACTTTTTTGTATGGATATAAGCCAAACTTAACATTTCTAAAGAAGCATCTGTTCCTATAATTTGTTCTACTTTAGGGGCTAAATGATAAATATGCCTTCCTGTGCCACAACCTATCTCAATTATAGTTTTAGGTTTATTAGCCCAATTAAAAACGAATTCGGCTTCTGATTTATAGTTTTTGGTAGAATAAATCAGGTTATAATATTTTGCATAATCAGAGAATATTTTTGTCATAATTCTCCTTTAGAATGCTTTTTTTAAACATTCTTCCTCCATAAAGGTTGTAAACTTAAATCAATATAAGACATTTTTATATCTGGTAAATTTTTCTTTTCATAAATTCTCCAATAAAAAAGGTCTAAACCTCTTGCCGCTTGTGATGAAGTGAAATACATATTATATCCCCTTAAAGTAACACTATCTTTTTCTTTTGGGATTTCTTTTCTACCATCTGCTCTTGCTAATCTAAACCAATCTCTTGCTTTTTTACTATCAGTCAAAATCATTCCGCCTCTGCCGATAGGAAGATGTTTTGCGTATTGAAATGATAAACAAAAATAAAATCCTTTTTTATACATATTCTTCCTAAACCTACAAGCAGAATCTATTATTGGATAATTTTTTAGTTGGTAATAACCTTTCCATTTTTCGTTTGTCCATTTAACTGTTCCACCAGCCATAACTACACTACAAGGCACACTAAAATAAGTAAACTTCGGTATTATAACTTCTTCTACTTTACAATATAGACAACATAGAAATAAAGCTGCAGAACAACTCTCTACAGCTATTCCATAAGGTGCTCCGCAATACTTAGCGATAGTTCTTTCAAATTGTCTTATAACATTATTTCTTTCATACATTTGTTTTTGTCTTCCTATGTAACCTATGATGTCTTGAATGGCAACTTCTACACAAAGCTTGTAAATTATCCAAATTATTATTTTTATAATTTTTATCTTTATGATGAATACAAATGTTAAAATTAGAGCCACAGTGTTCACAAATTATATTTGTATGGTGTTCATAATAAATCGCCCGTGTTTTTTGCCAATAATAATTCGCACTTCCACCTTCCCAATGAGGATTATCTTGAGGTATTTTCAAAAGAAATTTTTTAGCACAAGACATACATCTTATTGATTTCTGATAATATGCCGACTCCCCTAATACTTTGCTACAATCTTTACAATAAACTTTTCTCATTATTACCTCCTTAAGCGACCTCTACATAATAAAAGAATAAATTCTGCATTTTATCGGGGTCTAAATATAAGCCAAATGAAGTAATTATCTGATGAATACCGCTATTTTGAATAAAGGTAATACATTCTTGTCCTTCTTTTATGCGACTACCTTCTCTAATGATAGGTTTTTTAGTCATAGCATAATAAGCGTTACTTAATGTATGAATTAACAATGTTTCCCCTAATGAGTCAAGTCCTACGGCTTTATACATTTATTTCTCTTTCTTTCCAGACGGCAATTTGATTTTTTTCGTTTTTACGAATACTCGCTTTACAATTAAATCTTTTTATTTCTCTTTCACACCATTCTTGATAGGTAAGATTTTTAAATTGAGTATGAGTTATCCAAACACCCATTTTGCTTTTAGGATTTCTCCAAACTGTAAATTGTATCATTTTAGAACTCATATTTTAATCCTCCTTATCATTATTTCTTTTCTAATTTCTTCCAATGGTCTATCTTCATATTTCCTAAAGCAATTTAACATTCCTTTTATTATACTCATATCCCTCATTACTATCGCCTCAACTATCTTAAATATGATAAAACCCCCGAACGCCCACCAAAACGCTATCTTACCGATAAAGTTAGGATTTCTGCTTTTATATCTTTTGATAAGGTTTATAAGCGTGCACCTTAATTTAAGGGCTTGTTTGCTTCGTGGATAAAGTCGGTTATCGTAGCAAACTGCATAAGGATTATAGTAGATAGAATATTTTCTTGTTAATAACCACGCAAAATAATCATCTTCTCCAAACATTCGACAGTCTAAATCTTCGCAAAAAGAGAATTCATTAAATACTTCTTTCCTGAAAGCCATATTGCAACCATAAAGCACTTCGCCTTTAATAGTTTCGGTTATCTTTCGGTGGTAATTTTCAGGAAATCCTGATATACGAAATCTACCTTTGTTACGATAAGTTAATAAGAATATATAAGCAAAGATAGTATAAAAGATATTTTGTTTATATGCGGATATTTGAATATTGCCTGTAACTGCTATAGCATCTGGATGATAACAAAAGGTTGCAAGTATCTGATTAATATATTCTTCATCTAAAATAATATCATCATCAAGAAATAGAATTATATCTCCTGTGGCTACCTTAATTCCTTCATTGCGTTGAACTGTTAAGGCAGAACCGATTACCTCGATTATTTCATAAGGTTTATAAGTTTGATTAAATAAACTTTCTAATAATTGTTGGGGAATACCTAAACGAGTAGGAATAATTATACTTATTTTCATTCAGGAGTCGCCTTCTTTTAATGTTCCTATTTTTCTATATAATTCCATAGTTCTTTTTTTATAATCGGCTACCAAAAGATATTCTCTATTGCCCTTAAGTTTAATCGGTTTAGAGACAAAACAGGTCATTGGTTGCATTTTCGGGGGAATAACATCAATTTTATTTATATCTATTTCGTGTTTCATTGGTGATTTAAATATTTTTAAAAACTTCATAATCTCAACTCATAAATTCCTGTTATTTTCAACAATGCTATAATCCAAGTTCTCGGTGATAATTTAGTTAATACTCGCCATAATCTAATTGGTTTTTTAATAAGATACAATAGTTTTATCCACCTATGAAACTTAATCATCTCCTCAGACGACATCCCATCAACCTTTACCCAAGCATATTTGCGCTCATCTAATTTGTCATATAACTTTTCTGCTATAATCTTGTCATATAAATCACTCCCAGGGATACCGAGATAGTAATTAAACCAAGTCCAATAACTATTTAACTTATGGGCAAAGTTAAGAGTTTCATACATTTCCTTTCTGGTTTCTTTGGGCAACCCAAGAATAAAAGAAGCACCTGTTTTTATCCCATACTTCTTGCACAACCTAAAAGTTTCTATTGCTTTTTCTTTATTAACGCCTTTATGTATCAGTTTAAGCATACGATTACTTCCCGACTCTGTGCCAAACCATATTGCCTTACAACCTGCATTATACATTACCTTAATCAATTCCTCATCTAAATGTTCCACTCTTGATTCACAAACCCATTCTAAACCCAAGTTTTTAATTAAAGTGCAAATACCAATTACTCTTTTCCTATCGTAAGTGAAGTTATCTTCTCGGAAGTAAATACCATTGGTATTATAGTATAGTATAAGATACATTATTTCTTTTACCACTTTTTCAGGACTAAATGAACGATATGTCCTACCCCAGATAGTTTTTACCGAACAGAAAGTGCAATTATACGGGCAACCACGAGAAGTATTCATACTAAATACTCTATCTGCCTTAAGAAATTCATTTCTCATAGGGTATTGTTCTAATGGTAGTTTATAGCGGGCTGGCAGAGGTAATGTATCAAGATTTTCTGTTTTAATGCCCTGTATAATTCCTGTTCTTCTATTTTTGACAATATCCACTATTACCTGTTCTCCTTCACCTTTAACTACTGTATTGAAGTATTCTATCATTTGTAAAGGAAAAAGTGTGGCGTGAGCACCCCCACAGATAAGAAACTTATTCCTTAATCTCTTTGCTAAATCTATTGCCACTAACGAAGTAGCAGTAAGTCCTGTAATTCCTATAACATCATAATCTTGGGCTAATTCTGCCACTCTTTCATTACCCCAGTTAAGTAAATAATCATCGTGTATATCGGCTTGAATACCATTTCTTTCAAGAATGGCGGCAAGATAACAAAGACCGAGTGGTGGCAATTTTTCTGCCTCAAGAAATAATTCCTCTTTAGGCATACTCGGATTAACGAGAAGAATTTTCATCAAGCAAAAATAGTTGTATATAAATCTTCTATTAATTGTTCTAATTCGTCATCATAATCATTTGCATCAAGAAGTTTTAGTATTGCCAATAATTCTTTAATAAGAAACTTTGCTTGGGAGATATTCTGTTCTATCATAGTTTACTCCTTTGTTAACCACCAATCTTCGTTCTGGTTTTTTAATTGTGGTATTCTATTTTCCCTACAAAAATCTATAACAGCATTTTTCACTTGAGGCGTAGTATCAGTAAAATCGTGTCCGCTTAATATACCGCCTTTTTTAACTTTAGGATACCATTGCCTTACTTCCTGTAATACCGCTGGATATGAATGTTCGCTATCTATATAAACAAAATCCAAACTTTCATCTTCAAAGGTTTTAACTGCATTATAAGAATAATCTTTAATTATTTTACAGCAAGTAAATGGCTCTAATAATTGTTTTGTCATAAGATATTGCGCCTCGCCGATAACCTCGCCAGAAGCACGGTCAAAAAAGTTATTCCAAGGGTCAATAAGATAGAGTAATTTAGGTTGAACGATATTGCAGATATATGAGGCATTATGACCTTTATTTACCCCAACCTCAACTCCAATAAGTCCTATGCCTAATTCTCTTTTAATTGTGTCTATGGCTGGACGTGCACCTATATTGATTATTTTTTCTTTCATAGTTCAATTCAATAATGCCAATATATCATTTGGTGTCATTATGAATATTTCTTCATCCTTACCATCCCAAGTAATTATTTGTTTGTGCCCACTAAACTCGCCATAGATTATTCTTTGTCCTATTTTGAATTCATCTACCTTTGTGCCAATTGCAAGTATAGTCCCAGATGTCGGTCTTTTCTTGGTATAGTCAGTTAAGATAATTCCGCTTTCTGTTCTATCTACTATTTTATCAGGTAAAACAAATATTGTTTCGCCATAGGGAATGATGTTCATTCTCTCCTTTCACCAAGAGTTTGTTAATTGCTTTCTTTATCTTCTCCATTAGTCCTCGCTTTCACATATATTGCATCCCCAATCTGTTTTATCGGCTATCTTTGATAAAATGCAATTATCAGGAATTTTTTGTATTTTTCGGTGTTTATCACATAAAGCAAAAGGTTCTCCATCTTTGCTGGCTACCATATTATAAAATCTATATAGTCTTTTTATCATTCCTTCCCCTTTCTGCTGTTAATCTTTATCTAACATCTGCCAAATATCATAATCGCTATATCCCAATCTTCTTAAACAAAATTTGGCTAAATGATACCAGATAAATTCCACCGATTAGTCCTCGCTTTCTTCATAGTCTGCACAATCTTCGTGTCCAATACAATTAGTAGTTCCTTTTATATCTGGATGTTTGCACCTAACAAAAACAACAGAAGGAATACTTGGGGAGATATCCTCTTTTTCCCATTTACATTTGTCCTTCATTATTTCTTTCCCTTTCTGCTATTAAAGGCTTTGATTTTTCTATCATACTTTCTCCTTAGAAATCTTCCCGACAAGGGCGTGGGCAATTCTTTTGCTAAATGCTTCAATAATAATCTTTTCTTCTATGGGACTAATATCTAAATTCCGTATAGTGCTTTCTATTTCTATCTCACTCAATAATTCTGGCTTGGGTTCTGGATGGAGGGGTTTACCAACTATCCTTATTTCTTTTTCACATTTTGCACAAATTGGAGGATTTATTTTTTCAACGGGCAAACTCATTCCAGGTTCTAATTTTTCCCAACACTCACAAAATTCCTGCTGGGGTTTATTCCAGTCTGCTAACTTGCAAATATTACCACACGCATCACATCTATAATATTTGGGAACTCCCAAAGTATAGTATTTTACCGAAGCATTACAACAGGCACTAATAGGGAATTGTTTATTCTGCTGGGGTTGAGGAAGGATTTTACAACCGCATAGTTGCTCAACTAATTCTGCGGTAGAAAGTTCAATGGTGGCTTCATCATACCATTTATCCATTTTTACACCGTGACCCTTTATTTTTTTGTCACATTTTACTAACTTCCCCTTGACAATAATAATCTTGTCTAACATTTAGACCTCCTTCGCTGTTATCCGCACTTTTCTATAAGCACCTTTTCCATAAATTCTCTTTGCTGTTTTTTCGTTTTCATAAATTACACACGCTATTTGATAAACTTTCTCTTTGCCTTCGCTTATCCAAATTGAACTTCTTACTTCTTGTTTGCTCGTGTATCCTTCAATAATTCTTTTTTTGTCCATTACGCCTCCTTTTTCACCAAACAATACTTCACAGGTCTTTCCTCACTCAATTTCTTAATAATCCCCTGCGACAAAGGTTGCTTGATAGAAGTATAAAAAGTGCCTTTACTTATCCCTAATTTAGTCCAAATTTCTTCACCACTCAAACCAGTATTAGTATTTTGCTGTAACAAGTCTATTATTAACAACTCTTTGCCTACACCTCTCTCGGTTTTATCTATCTCAAAGTATAAGGGGTCAGGTTGAACAAGCCTTAAATTGCACTCTTTGATAATCTCCCCTGAACGCTGGGTGGTGCAATAGAAAGCCCGTAGCCCTGTTTGTTGGTCATAAGTTTGTAAGACTATCTGGCTCGCCCACGCTTTAAACCACACGCTCCCAAATGTGGCATCGTCTCCCTCTCTAACCACATTACCTTTAATATCAAACTTTTTCTTATGGGTATGGTGGATAACGATTAAAGCACAATTTAAGGCGTCTTTCATCTCATCAAGATTAGCACATACTTCACGGGTAACCTCATCTCTAACCAGACTGCCTGAAAAAGCCCGATAAAGCGGGTCTATAACTACTACATCGTGGCAATCAAATTTTTGTATTTTGGCTATTATATTTTGGAGACCAAATTCTCCATTTCTTTGATGTAGCATTAAACGGGGCAGAAACATAAATACAAATCTTGTAGGGTCAATATCAATAGACTTTGCAAGGCGTTTTACCCTGTCCATACTTTCTTCAAGGTCGCCTTCAAGTAGGATATAGGTAACTTTGCGTGGCTTGGGGATATTAAAATGGTCAAGGAAAGGGTGTCCTGTGGTTAGACAACAAAGGGCGGCTTGAAAGTTAAGGACAGTCTTGCCTGATTTTTCTTGGCCTACCCAGAGCAAGCAATCCCGTTCTTTAAGCAAGTTTTCTATCATCCACTCCCGCCGAGGAAGTTCTTTGGTAAGGAATTCAGAACCTAAATATGTGCCGAAGTTTGACAAGAATTAATCCTTTTTAGAAAATAAGAAATAAAGTAACCCAAATAACAAAGAGTTTTTTAATTCATTTTCTGCTATATCAAGATTATCAATAGTTTCTTGTTGTAATCTGTTTATCTCTTTTATAATAATTTCTTGTGATAAACTTTGTTGAGCGGTTATCATTTCTTTTTGTCTATATATCTTCTACCAAACGCCAAGAATAATTCTGTAATCCACCTTTGCATCTCTATCCTATTATTAAAGCAATAAAAAGGCACACCATACTTAACATTTATTGACATTAACTGCTGTAAAATTTCCTCGCCACTTCTAATACAAGGTTCACAACCTTTTAATATCTTACTTAATGAAGCCTCAATAGCGATTACTAACATAATTTTATTATCTTTTGCTCGGATTATTTCTTTACGGAAGCGTTTGTAACCTTGCGATAAAGTTCCAAAAATATCTTCTAATGATTTTCTTTCTATGGAAATGGGTGGTCGGTAGGAGTCGCTAAATTCAACCATATAATCGCCTACAAGAAGTTTCTGTCTTTTTATTTCTGTAATGTAGAAATGAGAAAACTCTAAAACTTGCTGTTCACGGGTGTCAATGATAATTTTCATAAATGAAAGGGACTTGGTAGGTTTCCCCAGCCTACTACCCACATTACGCCTTTGCTTTTCATATCCCATAGCTTTTCTGGTTGCCCAGAATGCCACAAGCCCCCTATAAACTAAAAAGGAATTGACTCCGAACTTACTATCTTACCTTTACCTTTAAACTCTTTTACTACATTAAACATCTGCAATGGTGTTCTTTCATCTTCGGGTATTGGTTCACCTGAACGAGTTTTTTCAGGAGACCATACATAAGCCCGAATACGCATTTGCTTATCAATTGCATTGGTTAATGATAAATCAAATGCCTCCCGCACTCCAGTATTATCAAAAGGAATACCTGCAGTAAAAAGTGCATTACAGAGTTTCTTAATACTATCCAGATTATTCTGAAACCTTTTAGTTAAATATCTATTTTCCCCTTTCATACCTTCAATGGTTTCTATTACCTGCACATTGAGCGAATAGAAATCAAAAGGTTCGTTGGTATTTGACATTCCGATATTATGAGTCAATCTTTTTACTACACAAACATAACTTCCTTTTATCGGCTTGAAGTCATCATCCTTTGTTTCTTCTGGCTGATATCCTGCAAGTTCCCCAAAGAAATCATCAGCAGGATTAAAAGGGTCTTTGGTTAAAAAGTCCTCCATTTTGCTACTCCTTTCGGTTATGTTGCTTGGTTAAAGTAAATTCTCCATAGTTTGATTTATTCTTCTTTTGGCGATTTCAAAGTATTTTGGTTCTATCTCTATACCGATAAAATTCCTGCCTAACTCCTTTGCGGCGACTCCAGTTGTGCCTGAACCCATAAATGGGTCAAGGACAGTATCGCCTTCATAACTTAATAATCTTATACATCTACTTGCCAATTTTTTAGGAAATGGTGCAGGATGAGTTCTGTCGTGTTCAGGGGCAATTTTCCATATACCACTACAACTTTCCATAAATTCATTTTTATTTATATCGGTTTTTCCTTGCTTATCTTTCTTCCATTTGTCTTTGTATAAAATAAGTATTCCCTCAAAGGGAGAGTTAATATATGGAGCAGAAGCAGACAACCAACTACCCCAAGCAGTTCGTTTTGTTAAAGTAATATCCCACCATATTGCAAGTCCGTGATGTTTAAACCCAAGACTTGTGCAAATATGATTTAATTCCATAAGGGGGGCGTGGCGATTATTAGATTGCCCTAAAGATAAATAATGGATTAAACAAAATCTTCCATCCTGTTTTAATAGACGCAATATTTCATATAACCATTTCCTACACCATAAATAATAATCATTCCAATCCATATTATCATTATGACTTTCATATTCTATCCCACAATTATAAGGTGGACTTGTCAACACCAAATCTATGGATTTGTCAGGAATAGTTTTCATAATCTCAAGACAATCGCCTAACCGCAAATCAATCTTACCCATCTTATCGCTTGCGCAAACAAATCTTCCTTAATTCTTTTAATAATTCTGCCGCTAAATCTTCAACCATTGTTTCGTCTGGGTCAATACTAAACTCATTCTCACAGGTAGATACTTCACTTTCCCATAATCGACTGGTTTTAATAATATCTTTGATTTTTTCTGCTAATTTTATATTTATTGAATTGATTTTGCCTCCCAATGGTATCATTTTATTCCTTTCTGAAAATTATCTGGAAAATACATTCTTTCCTTTCTGGGAATTAAGATTAAATAGCATCATAAACATAGCCATTATAAAAATGGTAAGTATAGTTTCTAATATTACTAATAAAACTTTCGGTTGTATTTGATAATATAAGTTTATATGTTACAGGAACATCAATTAAGCAGGTCATTTCTTATCTCCTTGCCAAGTTTTTAATTGGCTTGCGTGAAATAATGGTTTTTTAAAAGGGTCTGGCATTATAATATCTTCCTTATAAAAAATCATATACCATCGGTCTTTGTGATAAAATCGGCGTGGTATTTTAGATGTTAATTCTTTTTTTCTCCATTCTGCACCTATTGAAAAACCAATAGAAAAACCCATAGCAATAAGTAGAAAATATAACATAATTTCGCCTATCATTTCATATCCCCTCCCATCTCATCCCCACACCATAATCGTTATTGAACAAGCCAACCTAACCCACCTTATCGTCTGTGCAAACCAATCTTCCTTGCCCCAGTAAGTCCGCAAGGAGTAAATTGCATCGCAGAATAACCACATCCCAATTAGTTTAATCATAACTCATTTAAAGAAACTCCTAAACTTCTTTTTCTTTCCCATTAGCCCAATTTATCAACGCCTTTCCCGCCTCTTCTGTAACAGTAAATAACTTCCCATCAAATAAATGTGTCCTTGCCTTTGAAATCTGAACTCTATGGTTCATATCTACATCAAATAGCATAGAAAACTCATACTCTATACCTTCTCTTTGAACAGGCGCAAGCCCGACTTTAATCGGTTTCATTTTGCCACCTTCATTAGATAGAACATAATCCTGTTTTGAACGCATACAGCAGATTAAATGAATAGGAGCGTTTAGAATGGCGGCAAGAAACTTTTGATGATCAACAGTTAAATTCTTCCAATTAGCAAACTGATTACCCCCCCGCTCATCTAATTCCTGTTTTTGTTCTAATAATCCGCCTTCCCCATTCCATTCTGCGCTTATAGTATCAAATATCAAGATGTCATATTTATTCTCTACTGCATTTTCTATTGATTTAACATACTTGGAGACCAAATAAGGAGGGTTCATCATAGCGGCGTCGAAGTTAGTAAGATGGCTATAAAGCAACGAAGAAGTATGTTCAGTATCTACCAGTGCTATTTTGCCCTCTGTGCCTACAATTCCTCTTGCTAATAACAATGCTGAATAAGTTTTACCTGAACCACTTGGGCCTGAAAATCCTATTTTTAACTTTATGTTCTCTCGTGTTGCGGGTTTAAAAATGCTTTCCATTTAAGCCTCCTTGTAAGGTATCAAATTTCTTAATCCCATAATACTCCTCTGCTAATGCCTCAAACTTGCCTTGCTCGTTTTTCATCTCTCGCTTCTTACCATCTAATTCCATCAATACTTCCTCAAACCATTTATCAATACATTTAACACAGGTATTTATAGGGTAAGGTTTATCCTCTTTTAATTCAAAATACACTTGTCCCGTCTTGATTATATTCATACAGCTGTGCTGATAGCATTTAAGGTCTTTAGGGGCGTGTAATATAGGTAAGGAGATTATGTTGATTTTCATTTCTTTTTCCTCTTTGCCTTTTCTTCTTGCTCTTTTAGGAGGGCGGAGTCAATTAGAGATTGAATGGTCATTTCTTCTTTAATTCTTCTTTGTTTATTTCAAAAATTATCTTTCCATTCTTACCATGCAAACGCCAAATCTTTCCGTCAAAACTTGGAACTATACCTTTTTCCCAAAGGTCAATACAAGATTTAAAGTCATATTTATATTTAATATCAAAAAAGGAAGACATATAAACTCCCACGCTGTCCCCCACGCTGTCCCTCACGCTGTCCCTCACGCTGTCCCCCACGCTGTCCCTCACGCTGTCCCTCACGCTGTCCCCCACGCTGTCCCCCACGCTGTCCCTCACGCTGTCCCTCACGCTGTCCCACACGCTGTCCCATTGTTTTAATAATTCAATATCCTCTTTAGTAACTTCTATTACAGAAAAATCTTTAAATGGATGAATTATAGGTTTGATTATTAATTCTGGAACTATCAATTTGAAATCCAATTCATTGCAGAATTTATTTATCTGTTTAGAATCATCAGTAGTATTTAATTGGTCAACTTGGAATAATTTTGTAAGGGGATTATATTCGTATTTATTGAGTTTATCTTCTTTTTCTGCCTTATACCCGAAATAATCCGCAATGGATGTATGGCTGTCAAGTTCGTATTTTAATTCTTTGTTGAGTATTTTCTTGCGGATTTTAGCGTCAAAATATAAAGGTTTACTATCTCCCGCCGAAACTACGCTGAAAAATTGGCACATATTCCCTCCTTATTTCTTCCTCACATTTACCTGTGTCGGAATTGGTAAGGCAGTATCTTGTAAGATTTCGCCTATGCGTATAAGTTCTTCACGAATTCCTTGTAAGACTTCTCGTAATGTTACTATTAAATCAAAATCTTCTTGGGATAAACTCATTTATTCTCCTTTAATAATTCTGGATTTTCGTTGTCAAGAAGATTTTTATGTTCATAGATGTTGCCGATGATTTCGCATTGTCCATTTATCCCACCAGCAAGATATGGTATATCATCTCGTTCATACCTTCCTACAAAATTATTCCAGATAATTGCACTTTTTAGTTTGCCTCCAATACAATCAAATAAACCTATATCCCCCTCATAAATCTCCTTGCCATTCTTGTCTTTGAGACCTGTAGATTGCATTACTTTTATACAATTAGTCCATTTGCCTTCAATGTAAGCAATATTACTAATTAAACTTTCACTCCATCCAACAGGGATACCTTCTAACATTTCTCCACTATCTAAATTTTTACCATCATAATACCACGCCCTAAACTTAATTTCTCTCATTTTAATCCTTTCTATATCCTCTACCTGTATATTCTTCCAGTTTCTTTTTTTCTTCTAAAGTCAAAGGAGTTAAAACTTTTTCTCCATTAACCACATCATAAGGTTTGGCTTTATGATGTTCGCTTTTACCTCTATTTGCCCATTGACTTTGATAACCATTTTTGCGATTTCTTTTAGCATTTGCAAAATCAGTTAATAAATCAGCCATTTTTACTCCTTTTTACATTCCCTTACGGGAATAAAAACTTACTTGCATCCCAAACACGCTTGAACAAACTATCCTTAATAACATACGATGGGTTTATAAGATAAAAAAGCCCTCTGGTTGGGTTGTGAAGAACACTTTACATCTGGGAGACGACCCATATCCAGAAGGCAATAAAAAATCCGAAGGTTTTATGCCATCGGATTGATTATTAGTATATCTCTTCATCTTTAAGTCTCCCATTTTCTTTGTATTATTTACTCTACCAGAAAATTCCTATTTGTCAAGCCTTATTTTGCGCCTTCTCAAACTTGTTAAGATAGCGTTTGAGTTCTAATTCAGCAAGTTGTAGATGTATATCAATAATACCTATTACATAATTTAAAACTATATCGCTAAACTCGTCGTGGTGATTGTTTTTATAACTTATAAAGCATTCTGTAAGCCCTTTGGCGAAGTCCTCTATTGCTTGATATTCTGCGGGTGAGAGTTCATTCATAAATCCTCCTTTATGTCCCTTTCCTGTTCAGGCGAGTTGGGATTATAGTCATTATCGGGTTCACCTTTCTGTATCTGTATTTCATTTCCTTCATTATCATAAGCCCTATTACAAACTAAACAATAATCATATTCCACCCCATAATCGTCAAAGTATCCAAATTGTTTACTTCCACATTTGCATTTAAGCATTATTAACCTCGCTTTGTCCTAATTGCTAAATAAATTGCCTTTAACCTATTTGAAGTCATTTTTCTAAAATGCGATTTACCTTGTGGATATTTATTCACTAAAAAACTAAAGTATTCTTCTCGATAAGTAGGAAGATAAAAGTCCACAATAGGTTCATATCTTACCTTACCATTCATTTTGCCTCCCTTTTTATTTCTTCAACAAATGATTAAGCACTTCCCAATCACTCTTGGCAGGAACTCTTTTAGTAGTGTTACTCCCCCAAGCCCAAATGCTTTGAGTCGTTCTGCCCAAAGCGACCCCTAATTCTTCTTGGGTATAACCTTTTTCTCTTAATGCTTTCATTAAAGCAATCACTTCTATTTTTTCAATCCTTTTCAATTAAATCACCTCCTTTCATAAATTTACATACTTTTAAGAATGGGCAATCATCACATTGTTTATCTATCCTTATACATACTATTATTTGATTATTTACAGAAGTTAGGGTTAGGTTATGAGAAGTGTCCAAAATCATTTTTGCTTTTCAAGGTAAAACTTAACATTTTTAACCCAGTTTTTATTTAAACCTTTAGGGTCGTTCTTTGCACCTATTGGGCAATAGCGAGAGCCAAGACAAGAGATAAAATCAAGCCCGCAATTATGCTTGGCGTGCCTTATACGCTGATTTCTTATAGTATTAAAGCATATTTGCCTTGCTTCTGCTTTATCTTTTACCTTAATAGATAGTATTCCATAAGGCACTTTGGCTTTTGCTCCGCCTTCTGCCCAATAGATAGCATTAGCTATTTGTTCATTGGTGTATTCTTTTGCCCATACAGGGTCTTGATTACAGCCAGTTAGGAAGAGGATTATAATAAGAAATATCAAGGGTTTCATTGTTTATTCCATTTCTGCCTGTTTTTGGCTTCAAAGATAGCCAAGTCAAGTAGACTTTTGTCATCAATAAAACTAACTTTGTATTGGATAGGTTCTCGGAGTTTTTTAACATATCCTTCGCCTCGTTCTACCACGCTATATTTCTTATAAACATATTGAGAGCCAAAAGGATGGTAAACATAAAAACCACCAAGTTTAGACTTTTTGATTTTATCAATGGGCAGGCCTGCGTCTTTAAAGGCAGTCTGAATGGTTTCTTTGGTTATTTCCATTCTCTTTTGGTGGTTAATTGATTATATGCTTCTTGCCATTCTTTTTTAACTAATTCTGCTGGTTTAAATCTTCTGCCTGCTCCACTATCAAAAGAGGAAGGAGTGAGTGTCAATATTCTTTTATGTTCGGTAGTTTCTGTCAAAGTGATTTTGTATTTATACCATTCGCAAGGCTCAATTTTGGTTACTTCAAAAAGTCCCTCAATATTAGCCATATCGCCAGTATATTTAATTAAGTTTCCTTTTTTGATAAGATAACCATCATTAGTTTTGAATTCCATTTTTCCCTCTCCTTTCCGTTTCGGCTTCATTATTTTGTCGTCTCTAATTCGCAAGGATGAATTAAATGTATTCCTTTATACTCTTTTTTATTACATATATCTTTGTGTAAGCATTTTTTACATTCTTTTTTTATCATTTTTTCCTTCCCGCTCTTACAATGGTTAATTCCTATTATAAACGAGATTATAACACTGCTTACATAAATAAAGAAGATTTTTAGTAACATAACCAGACTTTTCTATAAAATCCTTATTACATCCGAAACAAGTAAATACTTCCAGATTAGTTCGTCTTTTAAAAAGATTAAATCTTGCTAAAAAATTAGGTTCTAATTTAACCTTACATTTTAAGCAATATGCTGACATTCTTGCTTTCTTTTCTCTTTTGCATTCAATACAGATTAAATCGCTTTCATCGCCAATAACTGATTTTATAAGTTTATCATTCATTATATTCTCCTTTCTATTTCGGCTTTGTTAAACATTATTATATGCTTCATTTTTAATACACTCATCGCAGATAATTATTTCCTCATCATCTTTTGTTACTAAACGATTTATTTGTTTCATTTCAAGATTATCTTTTTTACAAATAGAGCAATACATTTTTATTTCCTTTCTGGTTGGTTAGGTGGTTATTAATCCTTCCTCTTTCCAGCTATAATATTGTTTATAGCCAACTTTCTTTTTGGCAATAATAAGATGGTCAATTAAGTTTATGCTTAAAATCTCTCCAGATTTTATCAAGCGTTGAGTAATTGCCAAATCATCTTCTGAAGGTGTAAGCTCTCCAGAAGGATGATTATGACATACAATTATTGAGGCAACGCTTTTCATCACAGCCAGCCTAAAAGTCTCTCTGGGGTGTATTAAAGAAGCGTTAAGCGTGCCTAAAGACACCAATTCAATGTATTTGATTTTATTGCGTGTGTCTAATCCAATACTCCAGAAGTGTTCCTTATCTTTATCGATTTCGTCTTCTCTTTCCAGAATAGCTTGCATTATATCTGTTATACTTTTCGGGGTGGTTATTGCTTCTTTCGGATAGTCTTTAATTTGCATATTTTCCTCCCTCCGTTTCGGCTTATAGCCTCGTCAGTTTTGGGTTATGGGTTAATTATATTCTATCTCTTCTTTAGTCTTTGCCACATTCCACGTCCTATCAATAATTTCTTCAACATAAAATTCCTTTTCGCATTGCTGGCATTCCTTTTTTATAATGCCATCTTCTGCGTGATAGGTTATTAAATCTTCTTTAAATTCACTATCGGTTGTATAATCTTCCCCGCAGAAAGGGCATTTTAAACTGTGTTCCTTCCTAAAACTTTCCTCGAATTTCTTAAAATCAGCTTCTCTTTTGATACACTCTGGACATAATTCTTTGCCTTCCCTTGACATAAAATTATAATCTGCCTCAAATTCATCAAATATCTTTCCACACTTTACACATTTAAATTTATCCATCCCTTCCCCCCTTCTAATTATCAAAAGTTCCTGTTTCTTTTTCTCTTTTATTACTTAATAATCTTGCCATTATTTTTGCTTCCATTATATCTCCTTTTCTTTTTCCCAATATGCAGTTTTACATTTAGGGCATTGCCTAACTTCTGTTTTGCGTGGTAGCCATTGATGGCCACATCTTTTACAATTAAGTTGATTTAATTTTACTTTCATTTTTGTGCCTCCTTTCTACTATATAAGTTAACATATAGGTAAGAGGTTGTCAAGAGAAATCTTTTGTATAAGTAACGGTATAAAGAAAACTCCATAGTATAGATTATAGTAATACTGTCCAATATATTAGTATTCTAATAGAGTCTCTCTTAAGAGAAGAAAGAGATTAGAATACTGAACACTAATTATATACACCTTTTTAGTTAGTGTCTAATTTAAAGGTATTAGATTAAACTAATTGAAATCTTATAGGAAACTTTCTTTCTGCCCGCTTGACCTTGCCTTGATAAACTAATGCCTTAATTCTTTTATAGAAAGTGCCTCTTGAGATATTAAGGGTTTGTTGCAGTTGAGCGGCATTCATTCCTGCTGGGTTAGTTAATAGTAATTCCAAGATATTTTCATTTTGAATATGCTTATGTTTTTCTTCTGGGATATTTACTTTTGAGGGTAAATTAGCTATTCCATCTTTATATCCTTTAACATACGCTTCCTCTTCATATTGCCTAAAGTATTTACAATCTGGTTTCATAAGAACCTCCTTTTGGTAAAGAGTATAACATAATAAGTGTATAATGTCAAGATAATAATAACCTCTACAATAATATCTTTCGGCTAATCTGCCTTAATTCCCCTTTAAAACCTGTCTTAATCCTTCTTTAACTTCTTGGAGTTTCTTTATTCTATATATATTGATATGATTATATTGATATGATTATATTAGTATTTATGTAATAGTATGATTATAATAGTATCTATGTAATAGTCTATATGTAATAGTATATATGTAATAGTATGATTGTAGTAGTAAGATAATGGTATGGATAGATTATTAATAGTAAGTCTTTATTACTAATCCCTAACTTCTTTATAATTACCCTATCTACAGCCTAATTCCTGCTAATAACTACTATTCTACAGCCTTCATAATTGTTAATAACTTACTACTATAACCATATGATATATATGTAATAGATGGACGCTGTTAGTAACTATGTTGACATAATAATTAATATAGGAAGTAATGCGACAGTATTAGCCATATATACCCCTACCTGTTAGATTTGATATTGAGGGGTAGATATATATTATATCAACATAAAGCAGTTTTAGTATTAGTTAGTTAGTAATTAACATCACCATTAAACAGTTTTAGTAATACAGTAACTACTTAATAACTACATAGCAATTACATAGCAATTGATATTATCAGTATATGTAATTGTTTTAATAGTATCTATTACTTATCTTATTATCTTATCAGTAATTGATAGTTACTTATAATCAATGATATATATAACAGATATAATATAGGCGGGCAGGTTAGTATCTTTTTTTCTAACCCCCCCCGATTTTGGCGTTTTTAGAGAATTAGTTTAAAATAGTTTTTCAGACGCTGTTTAGCCTTTATTTGCTTCTTATTCTCTCCTTAATTTTCTGGCGTGTGTTAAACTTATACTGAAGGAGTAAATATGCTTAAGAAGCGAGGTCGCCCTAAAAAACAGAAAGATGTGAAGAAGGTTAATTCGCCCGATGTTATTCTTAAACCAGATTTAAAAGAGCAAACCACCATCGAGGTTGTTTCTTCACCCGACGCTGTATCTGGCAATTGTGAAACTCCCCATTGTGGTTCTAAAGCAGAAGCCATTATAAATGATATGAAGTATTGTAAGCAGTGCGCCCAAGACCATAGATTATAATGCCTGAATTATTAGAAGAGGAAGTTGGACAGGAAGTTTCACAAGAAGTTTCAAAGGGACAGAAAGATTTACTCGTTGAGTTAGAGAAACTGCGCCTTGTAGTTGAACATCGTAAAAAGCAACGGGGAATAGATTTCTATATTCCTAATGCCATTCAATATCAGGCACATCAATCTAAAGCCAAAACTATTTGTATAGTTAAAGGAAATCGACTGGGAGGAAGCACTTTCGGAGCGTGTGAGGTAGTCTATCACCTTACCAAAAAATATCCTGACTGGTATCCTAAAGCAAGAAGATTTAATCATCCGATTAAGATAAGAATTGCCACAGATAAATTCTTTAAGATAGACTCTGTTATAGAACCTAAATTAAGAGAGTATATGCCAGCGAAGGAAATAATCCGTGTCAGGCGTTCTCCGCAAGGTTATATTTCAAAGTTACACACCAAGGATGGTTCTATGGTAGAGTTCCTTACTTCCGAACAAGACCAGATGGCTTGGGAAGGACAGGATTTAGATTTCTTCTGGGGAGATGAACCGCAAAAACGCTCTCATTGGATAGCCACTAAAAGAGGACTACTTGATAGGAGTGGTTATTCCATATTTACCTTTACCCCACTTATTGAACCTTGGATGAAAGAAGAGTTGGTGGATAAAGCCGATGGTAAGTTAATAGAAGTATTCTATGGAACAACAAGAGATAACAAATTTGACATTAAGGGCAATAGGATATTGAGAGAAGAGGATATACGGGAGTTTGAAAACCTGCTTACCGATGATGAAAAAGAAACCCGCATCTATGGAAAGTTCTTTCACCTTAAAGGGCTTGTTTATAAGGAACTTAATCCTTCTGTGCATTTCATCAGTGATTTTAAATATGAGGAAGGTTATCCTGTTATCTGCGTATTAGACCCCCACGACAGATTACCACATCATCTTATTTGGGCTATGGTGGATAGGATTAATGATATTTATATAATACACGAGGCAATAAGAGAAGGCACAGTTCAGGAGATTTCAGCGTTGATTAGGGCTACTGAGCAACACTTCGGTTGGAGGGTAGTTAGGCGGCTTATAGACCCAAACTTTGGGAGAAAACCGTTGATTTCTACGGGCTTGAGTGTTATTGACGAGTTCTTTAAATACAAGGTTTCTTTTACGGAGGCAAACGATAATATTGAAGCAGGGCATCTCAAAGTTAAACAATTGCTCCATTACGACTCTAAACGCCCGCTTGATATAAACAACAAGCCCAAGTTATTTTTTGTTAAAGACAGAGTTCCTAAGACCATTCACTCTATGCTTAATTATCAGTATGAGGAGTGGAAAGGCAATCAGGATAGAGATGCAAAAGAAACCGAGAAACCTAAAGATTGCCACGGGGCAGATACTATTAGATATTTATGTATGTCCAATCCTGAATTTTATTTACCACAGGTTTATGAACCTCAAGGAGCGTATTACTAATGGCTGGGATAAAGAAAGCCGAGCGAACTGGAATAAAGAAACCTAATCGGACTGAAATAAGTAGCGAACACGAACTTTTTGTTATTCAACAATTGGCTCAACTTAAATCTCCGAAAGTGGTAGCAGAGTTATGCGATAAGAGATTTCCCGATGATAAAAAAATATCTATTGCAATGGTAAGATATTACAAGCATACCCGTGAACCTATTATAGAAGAATTAAGAGATAAGTTTATATCTAAGGCAATGAACATCCCCATTGCCAACGAAAGGGTGAGATTAAAACGGACAGAGGATTTATATAATGCTTCATCTAATCTTGTAGCCAGAGACGATGATAGATTGGTATTAAGTGCGGTGGAGGTTTCTCTTAAATGCCTTAAAGAAGCACGGGAAGAAGTGAAAGGCGAGGGGAGTTCTACTCAAAACATTTTGCAATTTAATCAATACAATGAACTTACTGATGAACAGTTAATGGATAAGAAGAAGGAATTGGAAGATAAGTTTCTGGAGTTAAGTAAGAAGGGAGAAGTTTATGCCAAAGTCGAGGGCACTTAAACAAGCAATAGCAGAACCAGAGATGAAAACAAAATCTAAATCCAGAAAAGAACTCCTTAAAGAATTACACAAGTCTGGTGAGGAAGATATGGTGTATGGGCAAGAGGCGATAATGAGAGGCAAAGTGAAAATGATGGGTGCAAAGATGATGATGAAAAATAAAGATATAGGGATGGAGGAATAATGCCATTAAGTAAAACAGGAAAAAAGGTTATGCGTTCAATGAAGAAGAAATATGGTGAAAGAGGTGAAGAAGTCTTTTATAGAAGTATCAACAAAGGTGTTGCAGGTTCAGAGAAATGGCACGCTTCTAAAAAGTTAGGCTTCAGGAGTAAATAATAATGCCCGAACCAATTAAATCTATCCAAATTCAGATTGACTCCCATATGGAGAAATTACTTGTGGAGACTACTATTGACTATTTCAAATCCGCTGAGGATGCCAGAAACAAGAAGGACTATGGCGTGGACTCGCAGAGTATTGCTTTTACATTTGATAGCAAGTTGAAACATCTGAAAGATATGTATTATGGGAGAAGGCAACCAAAGACTGTTCCTTGGAAAAATTGTTTTTCTAAAGATACTGAAATTTTAACTAAAAATGGATGGAAGTTAATAAAAGATGTTAAGGTCGGAGAATATGTTTTATCGTTAAATCCAAAAACATTTATTTCTTCTTATCAGAAAGTTACTGCTTTACAATCTCATTCTGCAGAGAAACTTATTAGTTTTAAAAATAAGGCGATAGATTTATTGGTTACTCACAATCATTCTATGTTGATAAGGAAATTTACGAAGTATCATTTTATTCCTGCCGAAAAATTTTTAAATAATCCTAATAATAATTACATTCCGTTAACTTCCAAATGGCAGGGAAAATATATAGATAAAATTTATGGGTTTGATAGTGAAGATTTTATGGAATTTTTGGGTTGGTATGTTTCTGAAGGCTTTACTTATAAATCTGGAACAATATCAATTTGTCAATCAGATAAAGCAAATAAAGAAAAATGTTTGGAAATAGAAAATCTATTACAGCGAATGGAATTAAAGTATTCTTATTCTACTAATAAACAATATCTTATCTCTTGTAAACATTCTCAAAGATATGCTCATAAAAAACATATTTGTAATCAAATTCCCCAGAAATTAAGAAATGAATTAAAATCTCTTGGTAAATGCACCGAGAAATATATTCCCCGAAGATATTTGGATTTGTCTTCTGATTTATTATCTATTTTATTAGAAAGTTTGACTAAGGGTGATGGGTATAAAAAAATAAGATTAGATAGAGTTCCTATGTGGTCTTATACAACTACCTCAAAATTATTAGCGGATAATATTCAAGAAATAACGCAGAAGATAGGATTAAAAGCAACCATTAGTATTAGAGATGATATTGGTAAATATTTTATTGCTTCAAATCCAGGAATTACAAGAAATCTTCTTTACATAGTTACCATTGGGTTTAAGAAATATATTAAGACTAACCGAATAGAAATAAAAGAAATTGATTATAAGGATTTTGTATATTGTGTTACTACTGAACCTTACCATACTATTTTTGTAAGAAGAAATGGTAAGGCGATTTGGTGTGGAAATTGTTCAAATAGAAGTATGAAAATAGCAATGGCTATTATAGAAATGTTACATTCCCGTATATTCCCTGCTGTATGGAATGAGAATTTAGTGCGTTGGAAGCCTGGTGAGAAAACAGATAGAGAAAAAACAGAACGCATCAATAAATTTATGTTCTGGTGGGTTAATGTTAAAGCCAAGATGCACTCTTTTTATGATAAATGGGTTAAGTCGGCAATTGGATTTGGTGATGTATTTACAGAAGTTTCTTGGGATGTAAAGGTTAAAGACACAGGCGAATTTATTATAACTCCCATAGTTGATGAATTTGGAATTCAGGTTTATGAGAAAGACGGCAAACCTGCCGAGAAAAAAGACAAGAAATTAAAACTTGAAGAGAATACCCGCACCGAAATTATCCCCAGAGAGAATGTATATTTTCAGGAAGGGCAAAAAGATATACAGGAAGAACCTGTAATTATAAAAGTGCGTTGGTTATTCTCCGACCTTGAAACTATGGAGAGAGATAACAAAGCAGTAAACATTAGAGAACCTCTGCACGATGATAGCCAATATCTTGAAAAACAATTAGAGGGTTTTATAAACGAAACAGTTTCGGGCTATAATGAGAACATTGAAATAATTAAAGAAGTCAAATTGAGGGTAACTCCGATAGATGTCCTGAAATGTTATATTAAAATGGATATTGATGCGGATGGTATCGCCGAAGATATACGGCTTTTAGTTGACCCGTTACGCAAGGTTTATCTCGGTGGTGTGTTAATTAAAGATATTTCAAAGCGTGTAGTCCGTCCTATTAACATTACCAAAGTTAATGATTTATTGGAAGACCCTGATTGTCTTGATGGTTATGGTTTCTTGGAAATGGTTATGCCTTTATCCGAAGAGATAGATGCTATCTTTAATCAATTGACCGATGCCAATACTCTATCAGTTTTAAGACCTGGATTTTATGACCCATCAGGAAACTTACAACCGCAGAATATCACTCTTGCTCCCAACAAAATGATACCTGTTCCTAATCCGCAACAGAATATTTACTTTCCTAATATAGAAATTCCGACTGAAAGATTGCTTGTGGCAATGCGAGGGGTATTAGAATTTATTGAAAGATTGACTGCGGCTTCAAGTTATATAATGGGCAAAGAGTCGGAAATAGTTGGAGGTTCTGGAACTGCTACACGAACACAAGCGATAGTAAGTGCGGCTGATACAAGATTTGCCATACCTGCCATAAGATTAAAACGAGGTGCGGCACAGATATTAACATTAGTCTTTGACCAGATACAAAAGAATATACCTATGGGATTAGAAAATAGAGTATTGGGTGAAGATGGCGAACCCATCTTTAAAGGCAATGAACTTACCGAAGAAGGATTAAGCGGTGAATATGATGCCTATTTATTGGAAGATGTTTCTATGGGTTCGGTAAATGTGGAAAGGCAATTGGCGGGTTTTATCTACGCTACTTTACTTCAAAATCCTATTGTCAATACTGACCCTATAAAAATGTATAATGAAACCGCTAAATTGCTTAAAGCGTATGGAGAAGAACCCGAAGAACATTTAGGACAAGAACCAGAAGCCAGCACTTTCCGAACGCCCGAAGAAGAAAATACTCTTATATTACAAGGTAGTTTTAATGAGGTTAGGGCAAAGTTAATGGAAAATCATATTCAACATATGTATATCCATAATCAATTATCGGCAAGTCCGACAATGGCGATGCTTAATCCTGCACAGCAACAGAATGTAATGGGATATATTCAAGCACATATTCAAGAACATCAAATGATGATGCAACAGATGATGGCGATAACCCAAAGGATGAGAGGAGCAGGTGGAAAAACAGGAGCAGGTGGAAATAATCAAGGAAATCCTCCAGCACAAGGGGTGGGAAATCTTCAAGAACCTTTCGCAAGCGTGGAGGCAACAAAAGAACAGGGAACAAGCGGATATTCTCCGACAATGTAACCTTGAGGCAGAAAAGAAAGCAATACTTATCCAAGGCGAGATTGACGGTTCATTATATACGGAAAACATATTAGAGGAATATAAGAAACAACTAACCGCCGAAGAAGGCGAGAACCCTACCTATTGAGGTAGAGAAATGGAGAAAGAGATGCCAGAAGAAAAAACTGCTGAGGAAAAATTAGAGGAAGAAAACTCTAAAATCACAGAAACCACAGAAGGCGGGGTTGAGGTTTCTGTCGAGGAAGAAAACCCTGAAAATATAATTGTTCAGGAGAAAAAAGAAGAAGCGAAAAAACCTGTCAGGCAAGACCCTTTAACCAATAAGGTCTATGCCCACGATAGGATACTTGCCAGTGTTCAAAGGAGCATTGAGGAACTAAAGAATATAATGCTTCAATCTTCTTCTGCAATTACTACTGAACAAGAAGTGAAGTTGGATGAGTTAGACAAATTAGCACAAACGGATTGGAAGGCTGCGGTCGGTAAGATTGCTGAAACAAGGGTAAAAGAAATTATAAATGCCGAAAGAGTGCAGATAGAACAAGCAAGAGGACAGACAGAAGTCGCACAACTTATGGAAAAGAATTCTCAACTTGTTTTATCGAGGCACTCTGAACTTGAAGATGCAACTTCTGAAAAAGCGCAGATATTCCAAGATATCTTAAACAATAATCCTCGATGGAGAACATCGCCAGACGGCCCTTTGCTTACGATGTATGAAATGGAAAGTGAACTGCGTAAGCGTGGATATGATGTTGATGGGAGCATAAAGACTAAAGTTGAAGCGGAAACCGAAAGAATTACAAGGGTTACTGGTTCAACTTTACCTGCTTCACGCGCCACAACATCTGGTAATAAAATTGTTCTAACAAGGGAGCAAAGAGAGTTTTGCGACCAAAACGGCGTAAAGTATGAAGATTATGCCAGAACCCTGAAAAAATCAGGAGATAAGGAAGGAGTAACAATATGAACCCAATAGAGAATATTGAGCCGATTAAAGAAGTTTCTGAACAGGAAGTAAAAGTTCAAGAATATCCGATACTGCAAACTATGTCCGAAGAGGACGCTTATATCAGCGACAGGATGAAATCTCAACCTAAAACTTTGGATGAAGTGCTTATGGTCAAGGAGAAAAAATATGCTCCAGGTGAACATAGGTTATCTTTGCCAAAAGAGTTAAGGAAATATGAGGATAAGTTCGCCTTTCGCTGGATAAATAAGCATAAACGGGCAGTGGACGATGCGATAATCAAAGGTTGGGTAATTGTAAATCGTAGGTTATTCCCCGAAGTAGCAGAAAAAGCAAAACATTTGTTCTCAACGAGTGGGGCAATTGAAAAAGGTGATGCTATTCTTGCCTTTATGAACTTGGAAGTTGCTATACAGATACGCAAAGCACCAGGTGAAAAGTCAAGCGCGTATCTAAAAGCACAACTTGCTAAAGGCACGCAACCATTACCTAAAGGACAATCAGGCTTCTATAAACCCGAAGATACAGGCGAAAAGGAAAATGCGGGTATAGGAGAAGGCGGTGGGCTTCAAGAAGGGCGTGATTTTTAATAGTTAGTTAAAGGAGGTAATAGGTATGGCAAATACAACTGGTAGAAAAGGTTTGCGACCTATTGACCAACCATACGGTAATATCAGATGTAACTACTACCAAGCAGTTACAGGAGCAGCTTGGTATATGTATCAACCTGTGGATTTAGATGCAAATGGCAGGGTAGTAACAGGTGTAGCAGGTAGTGCAGGTAATTTTTTCTTGTTGGGTAGCATTATAGGAATGGCTAACGATGCTTTTTCACCAATAGATGATGCTTCTTCTGGTTATCTTCCAGCAAATCCAGTTATGTCAGGTTCTGGTGGATTTGTTAATCTATTGGTAGCTGATGACCCAGGGCAGTATTTTGTAATTGAAGAAGATACTGGTGGGTCGGCGTTAGATGCCCAGTCTATTGGAGTTGCTTCAACATTCACTTATCTTGCATCATCTGGTAGCACAATTTCTGGTATTGCAAATGTGGTTTTAGATAGGTCAGAAGTTCAAACAACTACTGATTTAGCATTACGAATAATCAAAAAGTGGGATAAACCAGATAACGCTTACGGTAACTATTGCAAATGGGTAGTCCAAATCAATAGGCATAGACGTTCAGGACAAGGGATGACCCAAACCGTAGCAATCTAATGGAGGAATGAAATGAATAGAGCGACGTTTAATAAGGCTGTCGTTCCTGGTTTGTTCGCTTTTATGATTAATGGTTACAAAAAGATGTCAGCACAATCTGACTGGAAAACAATTCTGGCTGGAGGTGCTACAAAGACATCAAAGCGAGCATACGAGGAAGCAGCCTATGCGGCAGGTTTAGGGCTTTTTGCCCATAAACCAGAAGGTGAAGCCATTACTTACGATGACCTTGCACAAGGTCCTACGAAGAGATGGGTTCACAAGACTTATTCTCTCGGTGTAAAGATTACAGAGGAATTAATTGAAGATTCTCTGTATCCCGATATACCAACAGAGATGAGGTCTTTAACAACCGAATTGGGGGCATCAGCCGATGAAACATTGGCGATATTAGTATGGGATATGTTAAATAATGGAACTGCTACTACTAATCATACAGTAGCGGATGCTTTAGCATTATTTAGCGGAAGCCATAAATATATTGATGACTCAATTTGGTCAAACCTGTTAAGTCCAACAGCGGACTTGTCAGCAACAGCATTACAGACTGCTATAGACAACTTTGAAGCACTTAAAGATGAATCAGGACGTTACTTGCTTCTGAAAGCGAGTAAAATCATAGTTAATCCAGCGAATGCTTGGAAAGCAAAAGAATTATTGCAATCAGCATACGACCCCGAGTCAGCAAATAATGCGGTAAATACAATTAAGGAGAGAAATCTTAAATTAGTTGTATCTCCGTATTATACTGACACTGATGCTTTTACTTTAATGGCTGAACCAAGCAATGAATTGTCAGGGATAATTGCATATATGAGGCGGAAGATTACATTCGCTTCGGACGGAGATTTCGAAACAGGTGATTATCGTGCAAAAGGCTCGTTTAGATTTAGCATAGATTGTGCTCGTCCAGACAGTCTATATCATTCAAGTGGAGCCTAAATGAAACAATGTCACCTTTACACTTTGTCTTTAACTGAAACGCAGAAAGCCTATATTGCAGGGTTTTTTGATGGTGAAGGTTGTTTAAGTTACTACAAAATGAAATCCAAAAGTTCTATACGAGGATGGACATTTGTCGGTTGTGCCTATATGACAAATACTCATTTAGAAACTATTATTGCTTTAAAGAATATGATTGGATTTGGTTGTGTAAGAAAAAGAAATGTTTATAGTTATACTGGAAATCGAAAAGAAACTTGGAACATATCTTTTTCTCCACGCCAATTAAAAAAATTACTTAAAGCAATATATCCCTATTTGATAACCAAAAAACAACAAGCAAAAATAATGCTTGATTATCTTGGGACTTTACAATGGGGAAGAGGAGCAAATAATCCTTTAAGTGAAAAAGAAATTACTTATCGGGAGGAGTTATTTGTAGTATTCAAACGATTGAATAGACGAGGTGTTCAAAATAAATCGGGTGAATTCGGTGAAAACACGAAAATACCGAGCCAAGCCATAGAGGGTAAAAGTTCTATGGAAGGTGTAGAGACTACGAAAGTGAGTCCCAACAATAATCTTTCGCAAGAGACCCCGACGGGAAACCGAAGATATAGTCCGAGCTTATTGGAAACAATAAGAAGTCAAGATAAAGAACTTGACGATAACATAACTGAGTCGCTTCAAAGGAACTTTCCGTTTTAGTGTTGAATGTGCAAGACCTGATTCGCTATATCATAGCGCAGGTGCATAACAATTAATATGTGCGAAAAGGAAATCTATGGGAAGCCAGAGGGGTAATGCCCTCACTTATAGAAAAGATTATCGTGGCTCACTTGAAACTGGCTGGTGAACATCAAGGAGATAATCGCCCTTGCCTAAAGTGACAACCTCAACCAGACTCTTTAGGATAGATTTCCCCACGCATATTAAAAAGGAGAAAAAATGAGTGTATCAAGATTTTACAGTTTAGCATTAGGAAAGTTTAGGAACTTTCAAGTCAGAACCGACGGGTTAATTGCACAAGCAGATACCACTCCTGATGTATCATTGAATAGTTTGCTTTATGCCAATAATTCATCAACAGTGGTTATTAGTTATTTCGATAATGGTGAAGAAGGACAATTGATTAAACTGTTCAACTTGGGTTCAAACTTAGCTTTTGCGGGTGCACAGTTAAAACTTAGTGACTCTTCCAATTTGGCTAAGAATGACTCAATTACATTTATCAATTCAAATTCAAGTTGGTATGAATTGGACAGGTCGCATTCTGGTGCTTTAGATACAAAATTTTCTGCTGAATTAGGCGCAGATAACCAAGCCCCAGATATAACCAATATTAAAACATTGATTATCAATAACTCTGGTGCAACTGTTTTAGCGGGTTTGTCAGGCGGTTATGTTGGGCAGATATTGACTATTGTTAATATCTTATCCAATGTTACATTATCCCACAATGCCTTGCTTTTAAATCAGGCAACTGCTGGTGTAGGATTTGTATTATCAGTATCTGGTGCGGTAACAGTAGTGCATTTAAAAGGCGGGAAGTGGTTACCTATTAGAGAAGCATATACAGGGGCTAATCCAACCTAATGGATAGTAGAAGAATACCAAGAGAGAAAAGAAAGTATCTTAAATACGACTCCGATAGGTCGGGGTTTACCCATTTTAAGCGGGAGTTAGTTAAGGATGAGGGGAAGTGGGTTCATCCAGATGAATTTGATGAGCCCGCTCCCCACAAAAAATACATTGGCGGAGAGGGTGAAGCGAATACGGGAGAAATGAGGACTAACCGAAAAGACTATCCTACCGCCAAAACAGAAATCTGGACTCCATAAAAAAGGTTTGGATACCTCCAGATTGGATAGGGGGAAAATATGTTACACGTGAGAGGAGTTAGGGAAGTAAGCGGAACAGTAATTTCTGTTTACAATATAGGAACTATTACCACTATTTATACCGAAGGTATCAATACTGAGCGGGCTGGTGATTATGGATTGTTATTTGTTATTGCGGGTGGAACAGTAGCAAATCTTGCAAGACAAGTAAGTATTGATAATTCTACCTTTTATGACCCATATGACAGCACAGGAATTAATCTTGCCAATCTTAGCACAAACATCTTAAACTCCCGTTACATAATGGTAAATAATATTGGTTCAAGCACCCTTATTTCTCCTTATACCAGATTTACCTTTGTCGGAACGGGTTCTATAACTACATTAAGTTTGTATTATATCCAGCAAGAAAAATAAATTATGTGGGATAAAATTGAAAGGAGAAAAAATAGGATGCCACCTGATAATTTTACACCTAACGGGGCTTTTGAGGGGTATGTTTATAGTAAATTAGAAACTATGGAGAAAAGATTAGATGTTTTGCCTTGTAATGAACAAAGCAAACGATTAGGTAAGATTGAAAATGATATGTCAAATATAAAAGGTCAAGCAACAATGTTAGGTGCATTAAGTGGTTTTATAACTTTTTTAATCGGTAAGTTATTTTTAGGAAAATGAACGATTGGATAAAATGGTGTTCTTGTGGCAGAATGATTTTAAGGACTTGTCAACATAAAGTAGGCAGATGTGATATTTGTGAATTAGAACACGCTAAAGAATTCCACGAGAAATATGATGTTAAAGATAAGGATACTAAAGAGGATTGGAAATAACTAAAAAGGAGAAAAAATGATAGAATTAATTAAGTTTGTGCTCAATGTCAATTTCATCATTGGTGCAATACTTGGTGGTTTAGTTGGTCATTTTGTAGTGCCGTTTATTTGGAAACCGAAAAAATAATATGTCATCTTTTACAACGCCTTTAGTGGTTGAGAAAGTAGGGGAAAGACTCTGGAAAACTTATAGAGAACTAATGTATTATGTCGGGGAGGAGAACAGTGCAGATATAATCACAGTGCCTGTAGGTTTTACTACGGATTTTGCTTCCATCCCACAACTTTTTTGGGCTTTACTTCCACCCGATGGAAAATATACTGCTGCTGCTGTTGTTCACGATTACCTCTATTTTACTCAGACTCGGACACGATTAGTCAGCGACAGAATATTCTTGGAAGCAATGAAAGTTTTGAAGGTGAATGTTTTTAAGCGGTTAATAATGTATAGAGCAGTCCGCACTTTTTCTTGGATACCGTGGAATAGGCACGCAAAGAGGATACGGAAAGGATTATCAAATGGATAATCAAGGATTTATTAGAATTACAGGTTATTGTGTGCATTGTAAGGTAAGAAGAAATATTGTTAATTATGAAGTAAAAAGGATTAAGACAAAAAAGGGTATTCGCAGAGTAGTAAAAGGCGAATGTTCAAAATGCAGTGCCAAAATGACCAAAATATTGAAAACAAAATAATGAGGTAAATTATGAGTAATTTACGAATTTTGCCCTTTACAGAAATAATAGAGATAGTGGGCGATAGGAGTCGTGCTAATGCCGATACCAAACAACGCATTAGAGGCGTGGTAAATGAAGTTTATACATTAGATATACCCAAAGAATATGATTGGTCTTTCTTAAAAGCAAGTTCCGCCATAAGTGTTATTGCCGAACATAAGAGCGGGTATGTTTCGGTTACTACACAGAATACAGCAGTTGTTTTACAAAGTAGCAATACTATTTCTGCTTCATATACAAATAGAAAAGTTAAATTTGGTGGTAATGCCGATATATATGATTTCACTTTTTCACAACTTACAGGTGGCACAATATCTCCGCCATTATCAGGGATTACCAATGTGTCAACAGGGGGATACACTATATATCAAAATATCTATACCCTGCCTAACGATTTTGACAGATTTCCTGTTAATGGCGGTTTGTTATTTTATTCAGCAGGGCAACCTAAACCTTTACCAGAATTATTGGATGATGATTATTATGAACAGGTAACTGCTTCGCCTTCATCTGTTCCTGATAATTGCAGGTTAGTAGGTTATGATACCGCAGGAAACAGGCAATTTGAAGTTTTGCCTCCGCCTTCACAGGTTTACATATTACTTAATGAATATCTTAAGATACTTCCCCCGATGTCAGAAAACACTATGGGGACAGTAGTAATTACCTCAAATCAAACAGCAGTTACGGGAACAGGAACAGTATTTACCCAAATGAATACAGGGGATTATTTAAGGTTTGACCCATTTGGAAAAGGTGCAGACTCGGTATGGTATCAGATAAATACGATTAGTTCTGATACAAACCTTACATTAGCGACTAATTTTAGGAAAGATAGTAGTGTTTCAGGTTCGTTTGTTATTTGCTCTGTTCCTAAGATGCCTTATAGGTTTCACGATGCCTTAATTTATGGCTCTTTAAGGAAACTATTACCTGATGAAAAAGACCCGATGTTAGCATATGCGGATAAGGAATATGTTAAGATAATTACTTATAATAAGAATTTAGAGCAATCTCGGCACGCTAAAGATGATGTAGAGTTAATTGCTGAAGATTTTAATTATAGGCGCTGATGATAAAAAATGTCCAAGAGATAATAAGACAAAAAGTAGATAAAGGGTTAAATACCTATAAGAATTTCTTTAACCTTTCCGAAGGACAAACCCCCGCAAGCATAAATGTAGTTTATAATAATGATGGTTCTTTCGGCAAACGATTAGGTTCTTCTACAATGAATACAGTGGCATTAGAGTCAACAGGCGGTTATGGAATGTATGATTTTGGAGTTTTGGGACTGGGGGGAAATGATAGTAATACAAAACTTCTTTTACATTTTGACGGAATTCCTATTACCGATAGTTCCCCCAAAGTTTATGCTATTACTACCTATGGCGATATAATGGTTAGTGCCCTAAAAAGCAAGTTTGGCGGAGCAAGTGGTTTATTTGCTAATAGTCCAGAACTTGACTATATGGAATATTCCACCGACGCCCTTGCACAGGCGGCGTATGTAACGGATGCTACTGAAATAGTTGACCAGCAGCAAACACAATCTGGTGCAGGTGACTATCAGTATCTTGGCGATGTAGCTAATGCGGAGTGGAGATTAGCACAAGGTTTTCAGTTATCTGGAACATTATTGACAACTGCTATAGAGATAAGGCAAGATACAACTCCATTTGGTTCTCCTACTGGCAACTGGACATTGAGAATAGAAACAGATAATGCTGGTGTTCCTTCTGGAACTTTAGCAAATGCTAACGCATCAATAGTAGTTACTCCCCCTGCAATAAATACAATAATTAAAGGAACATTCGCAACTCCCTTTGTCCTTTTAGGTTCAACCACCTATTGGGTTGTTATTCTGTGTGATAATCAATCAACTGATAATTACTGGAATATATCTACTAAAGAGAGTAGTTATGCTGGTGGAGTTCCTGCTGTTTCGCACAATGGTGGTTCAACTTGGACTACGGGGATTTATGACTTATATTTTAAGGTTTATGTTAAGGGGTTATTTGTTCAGTCCGAAGCCACCATCAAAACTCAAGGTTCATATTCATTAAAAGGAGTTGCGGCGATAACGGATAGTCTAAATAAAACCCTCACCCGCACTCTTACTTCTACTGCAATTATGGATTTGAGAGGGCAAGACGCGGTATCTTTCAATTTATATTCTTCGAGAACGGGGGCGAACATAGCATTAGCACTTCAAGAGTCAAGTGCTACTTTAGTAACTATGCAAACTACCCCTTACATTGTTACTGCTAATTCTTGGCACGCCTTTAATTGGGATATTTCCTCTTTTGTGGCTGACAGTAAGGATGGAATAAACAGAGTTTTTTTTACCATTACGGATGCCTCTGTCGCAAATACTTTTTATGTAGATAATGTTACTTCTGGAATTTATAAGATTATCAACAAAAATGCCTTTATTACTGCTCCTGATAATGCTGATTGGAATACGGGTTTGGGAAATATGACTATTGATAATCACATAAATTTTAATTTTGTTGGGACATCGCAGGCGCTTATCGGACAAGGAAGCAACGCCACTAATTATTGGTTACTGCAATATAATACCGCTGGAACAAATACATCCAACGGTCTTTATTTTCAGGTATATTCAGCAGGGGTTTTGACTGTTAATCTATCTGGGATATGGAGTCCCGCTACGGGAAGTTGGTATCATTTAGAATTGGTTAGAAATACCATGAATAATTGGTATATGTTTGTGGCTGGCTCAAATATCTTTGTTTCAGGGACAACCGCTGGAATAATCCCTGATTTTGCTTCTCTATTAAAATTAGGGGTGAATGTAGTTACTACAAATAATTCCTATCTTTGTGCTTTCGCTGATGAATGGAGATTTTCAAGTGTTGCTCGACATACGGCTAATTTTACTCCTCCAACAGTAGCATATCATTCTGATATTATTCAAGAACGACGATTACTTTGCGCTTCGGGAACAGGAATTTATTCTTCAAGTGATATAGGTAAAAATTGGGCAGTTGTTCAGACAAATAGAACTGCAACAACCAATTATTTCGGCTTTATCAAAGATTATATAATCAATACTAACGAAAATTATGACCCGCCACAGTATTGGGCAGGAACAGCCACACAGTATTTCGCCAATATCTCTACCGCCACTCCTGCCTGTAAATATTCAGCAAGCCATCAGGGTTTTGCACTATTACTAAATGAAAGTGCCAATAAGACAGGTTTTTATTATGTTGACCAGAATAGTATGTTTAATTCCGCTTGGTCTAATTTCAAACTTCCCACAGGAAGAAATGACGAATTGACTGTAGGATTTACTGTTGGCAGAAGTTTATATATTTCTTCTAAATATAAAATATTCAGGTTAAATTATATCGGCGGCAATCCCGATTGGGAATATGTAGAAATTAGAGATTGGGGATTTGTGCCTAAAACTGTTAAGAAAGTTAATCTGCCTGGGATAGGCGAGGCAGTTATAGGTCTTGACTGGACTAAAAAAATAAGGATATTCTTTGGGGCAGATGATGAGATAATCTCCGACCATATAGCAAGGGATAATGGAATAACTCCATTTTATCTTAACAATTTAAGTTCAGTGGATTTAAATAAATGCTGGGCAGAAGATGATAAAAAAGCACAGATTTATAGATTATTTCTTGCCTATGGCGGTTCTTCTGTTGTTTCTTATTCCCTTTGTTTTAATTATAGGGCGGGTTCTTGGTATCCAGAAAATACAAGACCATATCAATCGGGCGTGCTTGCTTCCGATACAGCAGATAATCTTTATATGATAGGTTGTGATTATAACGGGAGAATAAATGTTATGGACTCTGGAAATACCGAAGCGGGTGTAGCCATAAATGAACATCATATATCTCCATTTCTATATCAACAGTCGCCTGCACGAGTATTCAAAAGCCAGCAGATAAATATGTTTTTTGCGACAAATAGTTCAGGGACAATTTATTTAGAAGATAGAACTCAATTTTCTAATGTTTGGGATTTAAGGAAAGAAATGACTTTGGCAAGCGCCATAAGTGCCATACAGATAAGACACACAATAGATATTCCTGAAAGTATGAATGTATATCAGTTTAAATTAAGTTCTTCGGCGAATACAGCAGAACCGTGGCAATGTAATTTGGTGGATTTAAGTTTGAGTGATTTAGGTGGAATAGGAAAGGAGTAAAAATTAGAATTTCTCCGTATTCTTTCGATAAAATGCCCCAAGAACTTATTGATTTTAAAGACCAAGTTACGCAATTATTGAACTATGGGAAATATCAGAATAAAGTTTTGATTGAAGGCACACCGACTTGGACGGGAAAAGAGGGAGAAGGAGTTTGGTGTTATATAACTTCTGCTACTGCTGGCTGGTATAATTTTTATAATTACTTCTATATGAATTCAGCGTGGAGATGGACAATTGCAGTGGGACAGACTGGTTAAAATTCTATGACAAATGAGCAGAAACAATATTATTATGAAATGGCAAAAAGAGATAGATTGCTTATGCTCTATGTAAATGGCAAGTCAGAAGGGCTTTTAACTTTTTTTATTGGTAATGGTAGCCCAGAAAAATATATAAGAGATGATATGTGGAGCGTAGTTAATGATGACCCAAAAGGTAATACTTGTTATATTGACCATTTGCTCACATCAAAGGATAGGAATAATCCCTATGCGTCTTTATATGTTTGGCACAATATTAAGAACCATATTAAAAATAATTATCCTTTAGTAAAAAGGATTAGATGGAATAGATATAAGAAAAATTGGGAAGAACCAAAAACTTTTAAGGAGGGGGTATGAAAGAATACAAGATTAGATTTATGAACGATGGAGAATTTGAGGCATTGTCATTGGTTAATCCAAGATATGCAAATACAAAGGACGATTTGGGTTTTGCGGATATGCAGACTAACAGAATATTTGTCAGAAAAACAGGGATAAAACCTTTGGATACTTTTACAACTGTCCACGAAATTGAGGAGATACTTGCAAAGAACTCTGCGCATCAAGACGAATTTAATATCCGCCATAAAAAAGTATTTAAGGAAATAATTTTACCAATACTTGCTCCAGTAGTAGGTGGTCTATTGGGAGGCCCTATTGGTGCTGGACTTTTAGGTGGAGTTGGAGGAGCAGCAGTAGGGAGTGGGTTAGGAGCAGCAGGTGGAAGTGCAATACAACAAGCAGCAACTACAGGAAAGGTTCAAGCCTTACCAACAGTTTTATCAGGATTGGGTGGTGCTTTAGGCGGAGCAGGTATGTCTCCTGGCATTGAGGCTTCAAAGGCAGCAGGAGGTGGAATAATAGGACAAACTTTATCAGGTGCACAATCAACATTAGGTTTTCAATCGGGAGCACAAAAAACATTGGCAACAACAGGAGCAGGAACAGCGGCTTCCCCCTTCCAAGCTAATCCTATTTATGTTACTCCTGGTGCAACAATGCAAGAAACAATGACTCCTGCCCAATTAGCAGCCGCAGGAGCAGGTTCGGCATTTGGAAAAATAACTTCTTCTTTAGGTGCTCCTACAACTGCTCAAGGTTTAGGATTTCAAGCTCCTGTTACAGGAGCAACTCCAGCTCAAGCACAAACATTAGGAACGACAACTCCTGCTAAAGTCGGTGCAGAAGCAGCATTACCTACTGGTGGGGTGGGAACTACTGGAGTAACAGGTGCAGGTGCGGGTGCAGGTGGCGCAGGCGCAGGACAAGTTACCTCCAAAACCCCTATGCTTGAGAAAATATTAGGTGCAAATTGGCGACAAACAGTATTAGGTGCTTCAATTCCTTTATTGGGACAATCTATGATGGGACAACCAATGTTCCCTCCAGGTTCTGAAAATGTTCCATTTACTCCAGAGCAATCTCAATTATTCCAAGAAACTGCCCAAATGGTTAGAGAAGGACCAAAAATTGAATTAGCTCCTAATCAACAACAAGCTATTACTTCAAGTTACGATACTGCATTAGAACAGGCAAGACAGAATATAATAGATATGTATAAAAAGAAAAGACCTGGTTCTGATATTGAAACTGATAGTAATATGAGGGAAGCTTTAGTGGAGCTGGAAAGTGAGTTTGCCGAAAAGAGGGCAAATGCCCTCGCTTCTGCACAATTAGGATTAGGTGCTCAACAGACGCAAATGCTTGGGGAACTTGCAAATATGGAAATTGGAGTTTTATCTCAAAAAGCGGGTATAAGTTATGCGGAGAGCCGTGATTTCAAAAATATGCTCGCACAACTTGGCTATATGGTTTCTACGGCAGGACAACCAATAATTTATACTGGTAGTAGATATTAAAGAATGATATAATATATCTTTGGAATCGACAATATTGGATAGATTATTTTAATAAAAGTGAGGTGATTAAAAATGGGTCAATATTTCCCTGATTTTGCTTCGACAGCTCGATTAGGTTTTGTAACAGGTGCTCAAATGGGCGAAGGTCAGAACCCTTTAGGTCAATTTATTAAAACTATGTTAGCGGATTGGCAACAGAGAAGGGCGATAGGACAAGAAGTGGGAATGTTCAAGGCAAAGGAAGAATATAAACAGAAATTAGAAGAAAAAAGCCCACAAGGTAGATATTATAGCGAAATGGCTGAAGCAGTTAAAACCAATCCTTTTATAGCAGGACAAGGAACAAAAGAAGGATATAATCCTTTAACCCAATTTATGACCGACCCTAATCTTACCGAAGAGGATTATATATTAAAACCTACAAAGGTTAGTGTTAGAGGATTTCCTCAAATAACAAATGTGCCTACGCCAAAAGATACTCTTACTAATGACCAAGATGAAACGATTAGAGATATAGTTAAAACATTAAATCAAGTTGATAGATTAGAGGAATTGTCTCCAAAAGTAACAACAGGATATTTTGAAGGAAGAAGATTTGAACCACAATTTCCTTTTAATAGGTTATTAATGGGTATTAGTC
>Ga0180732_1000268_pt1 | contig 48922 bp, 74 predicted proteins | sample KR11_01MetaG_FD_148674 | JGI IMG/M metagenome (GOLD analysis project Ga0180732, IMG submission 148674) | Groundwater microbial communities from the Olkiluoto Island deep subsurface site, Finland - KR11_0.1 MetaG | ecosystem: Environmental > Aquatic > Deep subsurface > Groundwater | place... | reverse complement strand
TCCATGACCCATCTGCCGCCGTCCACGTCGGGAAAGGTTCGCATATAGGCTACGGGCGCAAGACAAAGCCAGATAATGCATTTCTCCTTCTCGTCAAAGAACTGCCCGTCATGGTTCTGATCCATCCATGTCAGGACATTCTGCCCTAAATCGGCGGCAAGTTGATCCTCTTTCTCGTTCGTATTCGGCCACACGCGCGGAACCATCTTTTGATTCATCAGCATAGCCTTGATCGAACGGACGTACTCCCTAATTTCATTGGAACATGGCCTGGGGGTTAAATCGGGAATATTGCGTTTGCGGAAAGTCCTTGAAGAACGGAAATACTGAAGATTCTGGAAGCCGCAGTAATACAAAAGATTCCGCCAGGTTAGGTCCTCGTTCATTATCCGTGTAACATCCAGTTGATCGTCAAAGAACCCGTCTACGGCGTGGAGTAAACTTTCAGTTGTCTCGAAGATTTCCTTGCGCAAGTATTTATCCCCCTAACAGGTTAAACTCAAACCATGTACCACACCACTTCATACCAACTCTCCCCGTTCCTGCTGCATCTGGTAAATCTCTTCTGGCGTCAGTTCCCTTTTGGGTTTCATAAGTTCCTGCGCCTGTACATAGGTCTCGTAATTTTTCGCCATAATACGATTCAGTAAGTCCTTCTCCTGCGCGTCGTAAACCGTTTTCTGCAAGTAGATAAACGCACCTTGAAACACGATCACGATAAACAAAACGACAAAAACAGCGATTTCCATCTCCCCCTCCTATTCGTAAAGTGCCTTAAACTGTTCTTCCGCGTCCTTGACGTTTTGCCAAATCTCCGCGTGTTCCAACCGAGCAACCTCGTTGATATCTGGTCGCCGTCTAATTTCTGCGACAACATCCCCCTCTGGAAACGTCGCAAAGATACCTTTCTTCCCGTGGTCCAGAATCCGCGCAAAGGCATCCAGCATATCGTCGTGCGCCCCTACCGGGAACGTCTTGTATTCCTCTTCAATGAACACTTTGGTCAGATCGACCACTTTCCCGTCCGACCGAGGCCGGATGCACATCATGGGCAGGTAAACCCGCTTCTGTTCAAATATTGGTACTAAAGCCCTTATCCTGTCCTCTTTCCCTACCTGTCCCCCCAAAGGATATATCGGGAATCGGTAGTTCTCTTTCTCCATGACATACATTAGATGCTCAATGTCGCTCTGCATCCCGTATTCTTCGTACCCCACGGCCACAGGTCGGTACATTTTATGCAATCCAAAGAGCGTTTGTGTCCGTTCTGTCAGATTCAGCCGGTCCCGGATCATGTCTATGATATAATAATTCCGGTCCGTACCTAAACCAACAACAAACATGGCCGTGTAGTCGCTGTGTTTCTTCTTCTTCGATGCCGGATCGACCAGAATATAGATTCTCAGATTCGTCGTCGTCTGCGCCGGCCAGGTCTGAAGCCATTCCTCCTTGAAGTTCTGCGCTTCATCCGCCACGGGATTCTGAAGCATCTGACTGGCAAAAACGTATGGCCCAAATTCCTTCCGTTTTGCAGCAATTTCCTCTTCACTTAAAAGAACGGGGTTGTGATTTATATCATATACGGGGTAAATACGCGGTATTGCCGCTTCCCGACGCATTATCTCCCCGTAGGTGTCGTTATAATTGTATCTCGTTCCAATATAACGAACTTTTCCGCCACGAGCACCAAGGTTACGGGACATTGCCCATGCCCCTGTTGTTTTTATGCACATCTCTGGCGTGGTTACGGAGTCCAAAGTCACCACATCATCATAAACCATGAGACTGAAATGCCGTCCCGTGGGTTGTCCGTCCACCAAACCCCATGCCTCAACAGTGGCTTCCTTCGCATTTACCTTCCGTTTGACAATAATCCCCTCATCCTCGGACCATTTTGGAGATTCACTTTTAGGATTCGCCCAAAGAACATCCGGAAATAACCCCTTCAAAAGTTCATTGGTTTCAAACTCCGTTTTAATCATCCCCATCGCTTTTTTAGCCGATGGTCTGTTATAGGAGAATATCCCCACCCGTATATCCGGATCGTTTAGTATCTCTTGAATCGTGAGGGCATAGGTAATGATGGTAGACTTATAACCCTCCCGAAACCATAAATCCAAATACCCGTCCGGGTTCTGTTGGACTTCCGTACATCTCTCATACAACCAATCCCGATCAACATCCGTCCGGCCAAATATGACCGTTATGAGAAAGAACAAATCCCTTAAAGCCGCCCCGCGATAAAAAGCCGGAACCTCCCCCGCCTTCTGCGCCCCTATCGCCTGCTCATAATACGACCGATTAACCTCCGCACGAGTCAACACACTGACACCTTGCAAATATCCAACCGATTCGGGGGCGGCTCAGGAAGCGCAAACATCGTCCCTTTAGGATAATTCTCGTATAACTGCTTCGTCCAGTGTATCGTAAAGGTGTCCACACTATTCACAAATACCTTCGCCTCTGAATCAATATCCTCCAAAACCTTCCGTAACTCACCAACCGTCATCTCTCCCCCTCCCTTTTAAATACGTCTCCATATTCTCCCTCCAAAATTAACAAAGTCTGTTATGGGATTATCTCGGTAAACGCAAACGCCGCATTCACCTTATCCACTAAAACTTTATAGGAACTCTCCACTCGAAGCAAAACCAAATCCCTAAATTTCTCCTTATCCCCCCTAACAGCCTCAAACTCATCCATCTTAATTAAAGCGTATAATGCTTCAGTCGCAAAACAATCACGACGCGGAATATAGGCCATAATAGATGGAACCGGAAACACCTTCTCTTCCATCGGTTCTAAATTATTTATGTACGGCATCTTCTCCCTCCCCTTAAAAATCCCTTTTAGAATATAAGATAACGTGTCAGAAGGGGTATGTGTATGGGACCCACGCCGAACCGTTGAAAGGGCTTACCCCCCCCTCCCCGCCGCTGACAATAAGCATGCTTGCCCTGGTCTGCATCCTGTCCCTCTGTCCCCGTGCATCGTGCTGTCTGTCTCCTGTCCCTGTATCTACATTGTATCAATGTCTTATAATTATGTATTATGTAAACTAATTATGCGTGTATGTCCTTGTTATTATTAGTGACAGGGTTATCAACAGGGAAAGGGGTTAAGCTATCAACAGGTGACAGGCGATTGATCAGCCTGTCAAGGGATTCCTGTAGGGGAGCAGATAGGACAATCCCTGTGCCTAGGTTGGCCGTAGTCTGGCCTCGTTCAAGGCGTTCCGCAGCGTGCAGTTTGACCAGGGCATTTGTGCGTTCACCCAGGCCGGCCATCTGGATACATGACCCGTTAAGTGTTTTTGCTATCAAACATTGAGCTTTTGCGAAGATTTCAGCTCTGGAGTTGATATATTCCCTGGTGTCATCATCTGGGAGTAAATCCTTGATACTGTTAAATACCGCTGGGGCTGATACACCTTGTAGTTTGGCGATTTCCTGATAGGTGAGGCCGTTTTCGATTCTGAGCTTCACGGCCTCTGATTTATTAACTCTGTTAATCTGGGGCATGATCACCTTGTTTATTGGGGCTCGGCTTGCTCTGGTTTGTCGGTGGGCTTGCTGCCGGCGCCGCTGGTTGTTTTGCCTTTGCCCCGTGTTGGGCGCTTGCGCTTTTGAGAGCGCCGCGCTGGTTTGTTGTGTTGGTTCATCCTTCTTTTGCACCCTGGTGAAAGGGTGAGGCCGCCGATGGGACTGGCGGGAGGTACTGGAAACACTTCCTTGCCCTTTATAATAGGTGCGTTTGTAACATGGTTTTTTGATATGCCTGTATTATCATTGATTGATCGTGCCTTTTTGATGTAACATTTTTTGATTATCCTATGTAATTGCATCCTTGTTATGCTTAGGAGCTCGGTAATTTCCTGTTTTGATATCTTTACTGCCATCATGGCGCAGATAGCACGCACCCGTATACCTTTAATGGCGGTGATTTCCTCTTGTCTATCAGGGGGGTCGTGATGTTGCGCGAGGTCGTAAATAATGGTCTTGTAATCAGGCTGGGCGAATTGGAGCATCCGTTCATTTATGAAATTCTCACGGCGGGGAACATTGCCATCAATCCATTCCAGGGGGGAACATGGATCTTCACAACGTCCTTTATTTTTGCATTCGGCGCATATTTCCTTGTCGTGCCCGTTTTTGGGGGCGTGCCATACTCTTGATTTTGGTTTATCATACTGAAATGTTTCACATGGTGGGCAATGCTCAATTTTTCCGCCGTTTTGAATAAAGCTGTCAATCGCTTGTTTTTGCATATACAACCCCCAAGTATGATATCAGTTTGTCGTTGATATGGTCGGGAAATGCCTGTCGATGAGGTCCATGATGTTTATTATGGCACACCATACACAACGTCACGCCATTCTTGATATTATATCGAAATTGGTGATTATCAATCCACCTTTCAACATGATGAGCATTTGGAAAAGAAGGTGATCCGCACAGCACACATTTACTTTTATCGCGGCGGAGGATATCATCACGCCATTTCCGATACTTAGGATTATCGCGGGCGTTGTAGGGTTGTGGGGTCGGTTTGGTTATTTGGGAGGATTTTCTGTATAATTTTATAGGGATGATTTCTTTTATATTTCCAGCACTATCATAAACCTTTATATCTGATCCTCTCGCCCATTCAGGATGTTTATTACTTTCCTGATTATCTGGGTTCCATAACCCGTTCGAAGGTCTCATGCTTTCACCTTGCCCATATTCTTGCGCCTTATTTCTATCCTGTCAAACTTTATTTTAATTCTCGCGGCAGACCGCTTGTGTTATTTGCACCACAGTGTGTTAATTATTTTACCACAGTTATGCATTTATTAACACTTTTGGGGCTGTTTGGGCCTGTGATATGTTTTGTGTTATCTTTGATTGCCTTGTATTATCGCCAGCTTGCACTTTATTATCGCAACCCATTACATTTGGCACGAATAGAGCATATAGATAGGCAACCGGAGGATAAAATCATGAAAACATATGTAGTGTATGTAGTGTTGGTAGATTGGCGGCTTGCGGGCATTTATCGTTCGCCGTCGGCTGCGCGGCGGCGGGCAGTGGAGCTAGAGGCTTGGCCCATCAATTATCGCCAAGAGCCCATGGCGTGCGAGCTGGCCGATCTGCCGGCGGAGTTTGCCCTGTACGGCATCCGCGAGCGTGCGGAGCGACGGGCGGCGGACGGGTACTGGGGCGCGATAAATTAACTTAACCGTTTTTACACCCCGGACAGACGGGGAGAGGAGGATGTTATGAGGGTATTAACGACCGAACAGACAATCGCCGCCGGGTCCGGCCACTATTGGTGGCGGGATTGGACCGACAAGGCCGACGGGGGGAAAGCCCCCGCAAAGTGCAACCTACCGGCCTACTGCTACCTCCACGAGGGGGAGGTCTACAGCCTCACCGTGGATGAGCAGAGAGGTGTGGCGGGCGGGCACGCTGACTGGGAGGTCAAAAAGGCCTCCCCGCCTCTCGCGGCGAAGCTCCGGGAAGTTTTTCCGCAGAAATTTTAGGCAACCTGGACTGACCCGGAATAATCCGGGCACAACTAAGGGGCGTACCGACCTGAGAAATCAGGCACGGGCGCCCTTTTTTATTGCTCATTGAAAACCTGGCGCACCACCGGACACACAACCGGAGCCAGAACGAGAGACGCGACGGGAACAACGGGAACCTGATGTCTTTACCCTTTAAGGTCCTGGCTGATAGCCCCGACAAACCTTAGCAGGGTTTGCAAAGCGCCAGAAAGCATGGTGGATTATGAGAGTAAAATTTTACAACGGCCGGAAATTGGTATTGACCGTAATAACCAACAGCCCCTCGCGTGTAATCCGGGAGATGGAAATGTCAACAGAGTATGAGTGGACACGGTACAAGATTATTGATTAACAACCCCTTTACCGGCGCTTTGCTGATCCTGCTAAGGTCACACAGCTTTGCAGGCTGTGAAGATATGACGGATGAAAGGATGTGAGATCATGGAAAATAGAATATTGATGGGCATTAAGATTGAGGCAACCGACGAATATTATAACGATGTCCATGATAAATGGATGAAGGTTCCGCCTCATTGGATTGGATTGAGAACGCACGAGGTTTCTTTTAAAATCTTCCGCGAAGGAGCGTCTAAATTTGTTTCTGTTTAACCTCTAACCCGCCGTCATATCCTTAGAGCCTGCAAGACAGGACAAATAAACCATAGGAGGGACACCATGAAGATCATTAAAATCAGGAACATCGGACCGTTTATCGTGGGAGTGTTGGACGGGGGAGAGCTGAATTGTCATAGGCGTTACGAGCGTATTTATTTGCATTCCTCGACGGGAGGATACGAGTACGGGACCGGAGGCAAATGCGCTACAATGCGGAAAGAAACGGACGCGGAAAATATCGAAAAGCTAAATAGCTTTGTGAAATCAAAGGGATTCTAACCGACACCCCGGAGAGACGGGGAGAAAGAGGAGCAAAATGATCAGAAAATTTCAGGACAGAGTAGACGCGGCGACGGACCTTAATAACCTCGTGGCGATAATGGAGGAAATCACAGAGGAGATTCACCCCAGCGAATTGAAAATTGACCAGGCTATTGATTTGGCCATGCTCCCGACATTCGGCGGGACGGACCCCCAAGAAGTCAGTGAGGTTTGGAGTTGGGACGAGAAAAACGTCTTGGTGGTTGATTCTCAAAACAGATGGTCTATTGAACCCCGGTGCGCCTGTGGAGAGGCGTCGTTTCACTGCCAATGTTAATCCTAACCTCACCCCATCCGGCGGGAAGCCGGGAGAAAGGAACACCATGAACACACCACTGCCAGAAGGATGGACTATAACGCCAAAGGGATTTATCCATTACAAAAAAGATGAATATTGTAAATATGTTAGAGATTCGTCGGGAAGATTAGACAGGAATTCCATCGCCCAAACGTTGGAAAATTACGGCTACCCAGATCACGCTCGCCGATGGTTTTTATCGCCGGTAGAGATAGCCGCGCCGGAGCTTTTGGAGGCATTGAAAATGGCGGTACGGTATCTTGAGCATCCCGACGTTTTGGCGGTCACGAATCAAATGGCATTGCAGGGCCAGGTGGTCGTTGATCGTACACGCGCCGCGATCACAGCGGCAGAGGGAGGCAAATAAACCTTGACTTTGCCCCTATTATGGCTTATCGTTTTATTCATCAGGCGCGTCGGCGGACGCCTTGCAGCCCTCAGCCTTTACCTGGGGGCTGGCCTGGTGAACAAAAATAAAGCTGTAAAGGAGCTTATTATGAAGAAGAAAGACCATTTACCACCATTCACGCCCACCAGTAACAGCCTAATTGATTCGGACATTTACAAGAAATTTACCAACGCTTCACGGGTTGCCTATCTGTTATTATGCCGACAGAAAAAGCGATTCGATCAAACCGAAGTCATTTTTCCGTATTCTCACGCTCAAGGCTACATGAACAGGAACACATGGAGCAGGGCGATAGCGGAACTGACAGAAGCGGGGCTGATATCTAAGAAGCAGGAAGGCGGACTATACCGGAGAGTAAATATCTATATGATACATGGCATATCTATAAGGGGTATCGATATCGCTACCGTCAAAAAGACGATTATCGTCTAAACAGGTATCGGTTTCGATACGGGTAAACTAAACAAATAAGGTCTGACGGTATCGGTTTCGATACTGAATCGGTATCGATATCGCGCCTTGAATTTGAAGGGAGGCCATAATGGTAGACACGACGAAATATCCCAGGGTTTTTGTGAGTTTAGGCAAGGGGCTGCTGGAAGCATTAGAGGCGCGGAGGAAACAGGATCACAGGCGGACCCTGGCCGATTGTGCCAGAGCGATCATTGAGCGAGAGCTGGAGGATGACGTTCGGCGCATGGAGGCCGACAAAACGAGACGATTCTTACAATAGGAGGGGAAGATGAAGATAAATAATAAAGGGATTATGGAATCCTGGCACGGATGCTGGCCGGCCAGGAAGAACAGCCGGCGGGTAGTAACTGTACTCGCCGGGACAGCCCACAGCGGGCTGGATGATGTGGGGGCGGTATATCTCCGCACCTGCTACAATCGCATATCGCAGGCGGATTATGATTACTACCGGCTGCCCGACGACGTGAAAATAGCCTAATCGCTCAGACCGGGAGGGTTGACAGACCTCCCGGAAATTACACCCCGCCAGCTTCCACAGTGGCGGGTTTTTTTATTTCTCCGACAGATATTTTTTGAGCCATGCGATAGCCGTATGTAATCTATATCTTACCGTACCCGGCGACTTCCTGACCAACCCGGCGACTTCCTGAATCTGTAACCCGGCGTAATATCGCATGGCGATGAGAGCAGCAAGATCCGCCGGCATCAACCGCAAAATATCAATAATTTTATTTGATTTAGGTATCTCAGCAACCTGCTCCAGTAGGGTCTGGGGTAAAATCTCATATTTAATCGTCCGCCGTCTAATTGACAATCGCTGAATATCTTTATATTTGGGGCATTTGAGGCATTTTTTTGTTCCTGCCCCGCGATTATATTGGTCGCATAGGTGACAATTCAACTGACTGTTTTTCCTTCTCTTTGTAGCTCTGTTTCCCCTTTATGTAATGCAATCAACATCTTACCTTCCCGAAATTCCTTTGAAACGCCCTTGATAGTAAAAAGATTGGCCTTGTCGGCATCATTAAAAATCATAATCTCGGTGTCGTCGGCCACCTTTTTTAAAACCCGCCTAAGTTCATGCGCTTTAATCATTTTCTATCTCCCTATTCAATTCTTTTCCCAACTTCGGTCCTGGTCCGCTTGTAATTCCCAAGCCAAAATCTCCTCCATCTCCCGGATTTCCTCCTCAGTCAAAAGGATTAACTGCCGCTTGATTTCGATGCGCCGCTGTAATGTTTCGGTTTTATTCATTGTCATGGCTTTTTCTCCATTCTTTTTTGGGTTCCGGTTCACATTCCCCTTTATTTCGTTCCCTTTCGACAAGATAACATCCTGTTTTTTGAAGGAATATAATCTTTTCCATTATGCCCGTGCGCCGATGAAACTCAATTCTTGCCCGTGCATAATTGTCCCCCTCGTCCGGCGTTCGCTTCACCATAATCACACAGTCGCTTTCCTGGGCAACAAAGGATGAATCCCGAATTGATTCGTAGGTTTCGTTTTCGTCTTTCGCTTTTGAGGTATGACAAAGCAGGAAAATAATAAATTCGTTATTCACGGCGATTCCTTTCAGCCGGCGGATAATAGCGCCGATGTCGAGGGATGGGTTGCGACTCTTTTGGATGTCAAAAAGGTAATGTAAATGATCTATGAATATAATCCGGGTGTTATATTTGGCGAATGATTCCATGATCCGATCTTCGATCCAGTCCATGGCGTTCGCTTTGAGTTTTGACGGCATGAAAATAAACGGGATTTCTTCAAACTGGCTCAGAAATTGCCGTGGTGGAACCTCAAACGAAAACCAGAGGGGGGGGTAATGACGCAGGGTAAAATTGTGGGTTAATGATTGGGCTAATAATGTTTTCCCCTGTTTTGTCCTCCCTGAAATTGTGATCAATTCCCCATCACGGAACCCATCGCAATAATAATCCAGATAAGGAATTCCTGATTTGACGTTGATGGTGAATTCATCCTTCGCCTGAAATGTGAGTACCATCTCATCCGCAGAAATTACACGGTCTTCGCCTTCATACTCAGCGAGATTCTTTTTTATATGATCTCCATCTTGAGATATCATCACGGTTTCCCTCAATCTTATAACGAGCTAAGTTTATAAAATAATTAGCCATGTCTTTTGTGTCTTGCGTTTTGAATGTTTCTTTACACTTCAAAAAAACTCCTATTTCAAAATTTGCTTCTTTAATACTTTCAAGGGCCTCGGCCCCTAAAGCATCTAAAAGCGGCACCATCGATCCCTTTTTCAGCGGTCTCTCGGCATATTCCTTTTCCCGCTGGATCTGCTCCGCTGTTTCCCGGTCGTAATCGACGACCCGTTTTTCTTCGGCGGGGGTAAACATCACCACAATCCTTTCTGTTTTGGTATTTCGTTTTCATCCGCCCACCGCCCTTGATTTATCCAAGTTGAGGGATGAGGTATGTATTTTCCACTTTCTTTTTTCCAATCCTCCGTTTGCTTTTGGCTTTCGATGGCCTTTAATATTATTTCAATTTCCGGTCTGTCTCCGTTTCTATTTTGCCAAGCTCTCCATGCAGCGTCACGAGCTTTCTTTTTCGGGTAGGCTTTATAGAAAGATTGAAAATCATCCGTATATGTTTTATTTCTTTTGTAAGAGTTTCTTTTGTGGTTAATGTTTTCATTAACGGTAGGCTTCACTTTTTGATAACGGTTAATGTTTTTCTTAACGGTATCCCACTTTTCAAAGTCCTTGTTAAATTTATACTTTTTCCCGATACCGTTAATGTTTTCAGTAACGGTTAATATTTTCATTAACTGTAGGCGCGTCACAACCTGAGAACAACGGATCTTTCCCATCCCCGTCGCCTGCATCATTTGAGACAGCGAAACTGCATCTTCATGCTTATTGAACCCATAAGTTTTACGAATGATAAGCAATGCAATCTTGAAATCCTGACCGGAAATATTAGAAGCAATCAAGGCGTCAAGTAATTCATTCGCTATTTTCGTAAAGCCATTTTCAATTTGAGGATTAGCCATTATTCCACGTCACTCTAATTCCATCAGCAAAAGGTACTTCGGGAAGATGTTTTATGATATTATAGAGTGCATTTATTAAATGATCTTGTCCCCATTCCAATTCAAGGGATTCAAATATATCAACAAGATCGTCAATCCCACCCGCGCTAAATCCTATTTCTTTAAGAACTGTCAATAGTCGTGCTTCGCTTTGTGGCCGGTCCGTTTTCTCTTTTCCATGACAATCCTCACATAAGGTCACTAAAATTTCTTTCGGATATTCCCACGGATCAAGACCTTTCATGTAATAAATATGATGGACACATAAGGTTTTGGTTGTTTCTTTACAGCGTTGGCAGGTCCAGCCATCCCGGTCGAATATTTCTAACCTTAACTTTTGCCAGCGAGGATCGAGCAGCTTTTCAGCGTATTTCATGGTAGGCACCCTTTCGCGCACAAGAAAACCCCCTTGCAGGTGCGGAGAATGACTGGAAGCCAATCTTTCCTGAAGGGGGTCTCTTATGCGCTTTAAATTTTATGGCTACCATATTTATTCTCCGCAAACCCACCCTACGCCCAGCTTTCTATCCTGTCAAGATTTATTTACAGTCGGCATTTTTGCCCCTTCCGAAAAAACCAGCATCCCGAACCGTCACATATCGCGCCCTCGATCCCGTGGAATTTCATCCTTTGGAGCACCCATTGCTTCTCTGCCGGTGTCCAGTCACCCCTTCCCGGTTTTGGCACGATCACCCACCAGAGTAACCATATTACGAGGGCGATATACAAAAGGGCAAAGATGCGGGCGAAAGGCTTCAATTCAGCCCCGCCTTGTCTGCTATCAAAAAGGTCAGCCGGTCCAGTTCCCCCTTGAGATTCGCTATTTCAGAATCACGTTGTTCGTTCTCCTGGACCACATCGCAAATCTGGCTGATAAGGTCCCGGTTCTCCTTTTTGAGCCGGTCAAAGGATTTTGCTAATTCGGTCCAACCGTTTTTTAACATGTTTCGCCTCAATTTTCTTTTGACGTTTCGCTTTTCGGGCCTTATTTTTTTCTCGGCGGCCCTCCATCCGATAACGGGCGCATTTAACCTTATTCCGGCCATGCTTTTTGTTTCCGCTCTTTTTACTGGATTTTTGCCCCTTCTTTTTTTTACCACCCGCTTCTAAGAGAACTTCTTTAACTGTTTTGGACATTGGTGTCTCCTATGGCTTTAAGCATTATCGTTCAACCTGGCTTAATTGTGTGCGCCTACTGGCAGGTTCCTGCGTATGTCAAACAGACGCCGAGGGCACTCCAAACGTCCTTCGATACCCCCTTCGTGACATCCTTCCCCAAAAGGTCGATAATTGCTTGCCGAATATTGCCGTCTTTCGCCTTCATGCTGCCACAGAGGTACGATTTTACATCCTTGCGGTAAATAAGATGGTGCAGGTCGGGTCGGAAAGTCTGAATGAACCGGCCTATCCAAATGCAGGTAGCAAAGACTTCCTTCCCAACAGGCATCCCGTAGGACGCTATGGCCTCGATAACCAGGGCATCGAAATTTGTATCATTGATGATTTCAAGTATCTTGTCGTTCGGCCAAATACCTTTGTCGAGGATGATTTTTTTGTAGGAATCCCAAAAAACGAAGGCCGAGGAAAAGGTGCCGGGATCAATAGCCAAAATGAAACGCTCACTCATTCCTTCCCCCCGATTTCTACCCATTGATTTTTGATTGCATCGAGATATCCGGAGGATTCTGAGGAGAGTCCACATTTCAGACATCCCCATATTTCCGGTGCCGGCATGCCGAATCTTACGCCGCCAACCTGCAAATATCCCCGGCATTTCGGGCAGCGACCAAAGTTTTGAGATTGCGACTTAACGACTTTCTGGCGAAGGTTACGCATGGGAACCTCTTAGATTATTAAATCTTTTGGGTCGAGATCAAAAAAATCCGCTATCCTTTGGATTGTCTTTAACTGGGTTTGCTTGACTCTCATAATATAATCCCAGTTCTGATAATGGATTCCAAGGGCTTTACATAATTGAACTTTCGTGAGGCCGAGCCGTTCCCGTTCCCGTTCGAGTTTTTTGATATTGATTTCCATGATCGATACGATACGCCCTTATTCATCCAATGTCAAGAAAATAAAGTTACCCCAAAGCAGTCCCCTGTTTCCACTCCTCGAAAAAAGTAAAAGATTTTTCTTGACAAGCCGGAAAATATTTCGTACTATGTAATTGATCATTGAAAACCCCTGAAACGCCCGGTTTTTTAGAGCCTGCTTCCCTCGGGATGAAAGTTGATCATGCAGATCACGACAGGACGAATGATCGGACACGAGCCACGGATGAAACCCGTATCCAATGTGGAAGATAGGGATGCCTTGCGGTGGCAAGCAGCAGCTCTTTTTATCAACGGCATGGGCAGGTAGTAGAGGTATCCGGCGGCCAGCAATGGCGGTAGTTTTTTCGGTTGAGCGTCAACCGACAACAACGGTGCGACATGTCAACGCGCCGTTTGGACAAAACAAATCTAATAAGCCGCTCTGCACTCAAACCAGAGACCGCGTAAGTGGTGGTGTTACGACCGAACCTTCCTGCCCATGCCAGAATCAATGGCATGGGGAAGGCGAAAGACGCCTAACCAGCGATCCCATCGTGCAGGGGAGTTGACGGCCAAGTTACCCGCTATGGTGGCGGTGATGACAATGGTGGGTCTGTGGAACCCTTAAAATCACGCACGGCCCATGTCTTTAACCGAAAGGGGGTGAGATGGTGCCAGCGAAGAAACCAGTTAAGAAGGTTGCGCGGAAACCTGAGCCGAAGAAGAAGAAAGCTCCGGCAAAGAAAGTAGTTAAAAAGAAGTAGCGGGACTGTGGTGGCGGTTACGCTGAGAGGCTCTTAGGCGACCGAAGATGAGGGGCAAACCAACCGATGACCGTCACCACTTTTTTAGGAGGGAAATCATGGCCAGCGGAAAAGCACAGGCAGCAGCGATAGAAGATCAGGATATGTCGGACCTCAAAAAGCAGATCAACGACATTCTCAGGGTTTTCGGCTCGATTCTGTTCTTTCTCCCCATTGTATTTGTCGGGACCTGTTACGGCATCCGCGCCGGGATTATCGCGGGGACGGAGAAAACCTTACAGCTTTTGAAGTCCTGGGGGGAGTAATGAACCCAAAGACGAATGATTTATGCCAGATCGGAAACAACGGACGTGGAAATAAAAAAGAATGTTGTTGTGTTTGTGGCCATCAGTTCCGGGCAACGGTCTGTAATTGCTTTGGGATGTGGCCGGCCGACATGGTTTTTAATCCCAGTCCGTTGAATGACCGTCATGGTCAAATCCGGGCAACGGTCTGTAATTGCTTTGGGATGTGGCCGGCCGACATGGTTTTTAATCCCAGTCCGTTGAATGACCGTCATGGTCAAATCGGGTGGTGCTGTACGTGCTTTATGCATCCCGATCAGGGTGATTGCATTGAAATATCAAAACATCAGCACGGATTATGTGAGGAATTTCATAGGAGGCCATGATGTCAGAATTCCATGAATCAATCCTTGTTTGTGCCGTAATTTTCGTCGGCCTCGGTGGTGGTGTCATTGTCTTCCACGGGATTGGCCTGTTGATTAGGCGGCTATGGGCGATATGGCAAACGAAGAAAATGGTCGGTCCGCGATACTTGAGGAGGGTGAAATGAAAGAATATACCCTTGCCGGACATCTGAAGAGCGGAGAGGCATTTTACGTTAACCCTGCAGGCGGATATTGCATCGAAAAGGATCAACGATATTTATTTGCGCCAACGCCGGCGGAACTCAAGGAAATTAGAAATTTACAGGAACCCGACCCTGTTGCCCCGGCAAGGGGGATCATGGTCGGGTTCCTGGTTGGCTTGGCCCTGTGGCTGGTGCTCGGGATGGTGATTTACCAGCAAGGTCTTTTCGATCAGCCTCAATATCCGCCGAATCCTTATAAAGAGGGGTCCCAATCGCATCGGATCTACCATCGCCTCATCCGCTGGGACCGGGTGTCGAATATCGAAATTATGCTCGGTCTGGGTGGACCTCATATCCTGAACGGAACCGACAGGACAAGCAAAATCCGCGCCTTCTTGAAGCCCCACGGGATCAAACTGCATCGCGAGCGGGTGTGTAAAGGACTTTTTGAATACAGGATATCGCCATGACCCTCCGTCGCTGGAAATTCGCAATCGAAACCGAATCAGGCTCCGGCTACCTCCTCGCATCCGGGGATATGGTGCGCGACAAGGGCGATGCCGAAGACTGGATCGGCACGGATCTGCAAGCCGGTTATGAGGCCGATTGGCGGGCGAATCTCTACGAAGATCGGCACGGCGGGATCATTACAGAGATCGTTTATGAATCACAGGGGAAGGTGAAGGGATGAAAGAAATTCAGTTAGATATTCGAGTCGGATGTGTTGCGGTTTACCGGGGACCAAGAAGGAACTGCCTATCCGGGATATCCGAGTCGCCCCAATGTCTGTTTTATGCTCACGGATACTATAAAAATGGTCAGTGGAATGTAAGCAGACGTAACATCCAAAAGGCAAGGAGGATCTATAGGGAGGCACTGAAATGACCGCCCCCGTTGATCCCGATACCGTTTACGCCGTCGTCTGCGATTGCGGCTGGTTCGGGGATCGGTGGGATTGCCGGCGGGGGATGTGTCCGAATTGTCATCAACGTGTCAAACGAGAGAGGAGGGAAGATGAAAAAGAGGCTGATTCGATGGGCGATCCGGTGGCTGTGGTGGAACTACCCGGACGCATTTGATTCCATTGTCCGAGAGGGTGGATTTCATATTCATAAAAATCCGGTCAAACGGAAGGTGCCGGAGACTTACCCGGTTTCGGAAAGATAAGGAGGGGGGAGGAGCAAGGTCATGTGCAATACAGCCATAACGTCGGAAAGTGTCTCACGGAATACGGATGCGGAGCCTGTCATTACTCATACCTCATTGATTCAAGCGATTGACAGGCCATATAATGCCGATCTTGACCGGATCACGATGCTTAACGGCGCCATGAACATGATTTACAAGGCATTGGAAAGGGGGAAGAAATGACACACAAGGAAGCTGTTGAGGAAATGAAAAGGTTGGCACCACCAGGGAAGCATTGGGCACTTATGCACGAAGTTGCTTCATACCACGACGTAAAGATTCATGGATATATTGAAGACTGGCTTCCTAACGGTCATGCAGACTCCGCCAAAACTTACGCAGAGGCTATCAAAAATGTCAAAGTAATGCTTGGTTTGACGGTGAGTGAGACCGATCCGGCGCCAGAGGACAAGGAGGCGGTATGATCGACAAACCCGGACGATATAAAATCTCATTTGCGGAATACCTTGCAGATCCCTGTCAGAATCCGTCACTTACCCGGTCAACGATCAAGTCGCTGATTTCGGAGACGCCACGGAGAGCCTTTTTACAGCATCCCAGGCTGAATCCGCAGGTGGTCGAAAAGCAATCTGAAAAGTTTGACATCGGGACGGCGGCACACGCGATATTTCTTGAAGGCGCGGCGGATGCTGTCCATGTTGTTTTGGCAAACGATTGGCGCACAAATGCCGCAAAAGCGGAACGAGACGAAGCACAATCAAGAGGTAAGATCGCTTTGCTTGAACACCAATTCGTTGAAGTCACCGCTATGGTCACGGCGGCGCATGAGGCATTAGCGGAATGGGAAGGAAACGGATGGAAAATTGCCGATGGCGATGTGGAACAAACCTTTGTCTGGCAAGAATCGAATGGGATTTGGTGCCGGACAAGGCCCGACTGGATAAGCAAGGACCGGACGCTTTTGATTGACTACAAAAGTACCTCTATGAGTGCAAACCCACAGACTCTTTCACGGCGTATTTCGGAAATGGGATACGATATTCAAGAATCATTTTATCGTCGGGGGATAACGGCAGTCGAGGGGATAACCCCCCGCTTTGTATTTCTTTTTCAAGAAACGGAATCCCCATATTTATGCTCATTCGTGGATTTATCATCCGAGTTTTCCGACATGGGGGATCAAAAAGTAAAGTACGGCATTGACCTTTGGAAAAAGTGTGTTTCTTCTGGGCAGTGGCCGGGTTATCCGAAAAGAACTTGTTGCATAGATGCTCCCCCGTGGGCCTTAGCTTCATGGGAATTGAACAAATACTTATTAGACAGTCCGGAGGCATTATGACCTGTTGCGATAAGCGAAAATCTGGCGCGGGAAATCCAAATTGGCGAGGAGGAAGGATCACGATGGGAGACGGAAGGGTGTTGATTTACGCACCCGACCACCCGGACGCCAGGGCATTAGGGGGAACACACATCTTAGAATATAGGCTTGTGGCGGAACGGAAATTAGGCAGACGCCTCACAGAAAATGAGATTGTTCACCATGCCAATGGGGATGTCACGGATAACCGCCAGGAAAACCTTGCGGTAATGACGCAATCCGATCATGCGCGATTGCACAGCACAACAACGGGACAACGCTCTAAGATCACGAAAGCGGATGCGGAAATCATAATGGCCGACACGCGATTATCGCGCGAGATCGCGGTTGATTATGGCGTATCTCCTGGGTATATTTCGCGGATCAAAAAACGAGGGATAAGGAGACCGGCGTATGTTTGAATTTAAGCAAGCGGTAAGGGAATCGGTCGGCCTGCTGATCGGCCTTATCGGTCCATCGGGGAGCGGTAAGACCTTTTCGGCAATGCGTATAGCATCCGGGATCGTCGGAGAAGGAAACAGATTTGCGGTGATCGACACGGAGAACCGTCGCGCACTCCACTATGCCTCTCAATTTCAATTCGATCATTGTGAGCTTTCCCCGCCCTTCAAGTCGCTGAATTACGCGGATGCTATCGAGACCGCAGACAAGGCGGGATATGGGGCTATCGTTGTAGATTCGTGTTCCCATGAGTGGAGTTCCGAGGGAGGGGTATTAGACTTTCAGGAAGCTGAGTTAAACCGCATGGCCGGTGATGACTGGAAGAAGCGGGAGCAGGTAAAAATGGCCGCCTGGATCAAGCCAAAGGGGAATCATAAGCAGATGGTCCAAAGACTTCTCCGGGCAAAGGCTCACCTTATCCTCTGCTTCCGCGCCGAGGAAAAGACGAAAATCGAGAAGGGGCCGGACGGGAAAACGCACATCATCCCAATGGGCTTTCAGCCGGTATGCTCAAAAGAACTTCCCTATGAGCTTACGGTTTCCTTCCTGCTGTCGTCGGATCACCCGGGAGTCGGTCAGCCCATAAAACTCCAGGAGCAGCACAAGGCCATTTTTCCGAACGGAAAGCTACTTGACGAGGCATCTGGTAAGGCGGTGGCAGAATGGGCGAAGGGGGGAATTTCACCTGCACCCCCGGCTTCAACGGATGCTGAAAAGGCCCCTGAACCTGAATATCCTGAATTTACCGCCCCGGTGAAACTTGCTACCGAAGGACAGATAAAACAAATCCAAATGTTTATGCAGCGACGGGGATACACAAAAGCCGCTCTTAAAGCCACAGAAGAAGAAGTGAGGGAATTGCGCCTTAAAAACCTAAGTGACTTTTGTGGGCGGGTAATTAAATCATCAAAGGAATTGACCTTCACGGAAGCGAATGACTTTATCAAGGCAAGCATGGAGGCCGAGTGAAGGGCGGCGCTTCGGCGTGACTGACACCCCGGTTAGTAGGCTCGAACCGGCCCCGCCACGATCTTTGAAACGATGAAGGTTGTCATGCAGCAAAGGATGTAGGAGCGTATGCAGAACAAGCATAGCCGGTAGAAGGCGCGGCCATGACAACCGATCTTGAAACTGGTCACGGCTTCGCGGAGACTCCCGATTTGACGGGACGAGGGGCCGCATGCAAGGCGAGTAAGTAGGGGTTAACCGTGACCTTCTTTGAAAAGCTGGCGGAGTTGCACGACGGTTAAAATCCGTAGCTTAAAGTATGCCAAATTCTTCGCTCCGCCAGCACCCGAAAAGGCTCAGATGAAAGGGGGATGAAACATGATAAACACGACCAAAGTGCAGGTTTGGCAAGAGAAAATAGAAAGTATTTCTTGTGATAAGTGCTGCAAGATCGTCCGACCAGACGATATGATAGAATACCCGGAGATGCACCATATCCGGCTTACCGGCGGATATGGCTCCATTTTTGGGGATGAAACAAAGGTTGACTGCGATCTTTGTCAGCATTGCCTCAAGGAAATGCTCGGTCCGTATTGCAGGATAACCGAAGGGGGGTGATTAAACTGAGATGCACTTGTTACGATGGAAATAGTTCTGCGAAGATGCCCTGTCCTATACACCCGCATTTTCAGCAGTAACAGGGGGCCGCGCATCCTGTCGAATAACGCGCCAACCTTTTGAAAGGGGGTGATGCAGTGTCGATTGATCCAAGTACCGGATTACCATACAAATCACTTAGTGGGCGTAAGTCGGGGGATTCACCGAGCCGACTATAACAACGAGTGATTTCAAGGAGGGGGAAAATGGTACTGATATTAACAATAATAGCATGTGAACTTGCTGTTGTAATTAGTCTGCTCTTTTTTATATCACTGCAACTTTATTAAAGGGAAGGAGGAGAAGATGATCCAGAGATATATCGCAGAAATATGTAACGACAGGAAATTCTTTGGCAAGCTGCAAGAAGTTGCTCTCTACGCCGACCACCTTGCCGATCAAATAGCTGTATCGAAGGCATGGGCGAACAAACTTGAAGAAAGTGAATCAGATCATCGAATCAAACTTGCCGCCCTCGAAGCGGCGGTGAAGGAAATGAGAACAGAAGGAGGGGGAGAAGATGAGTTGGTGGGGATATTTTGCCCTGGCAAAATGGTGGCGCAAGATCAAGCCGTTAAGGGATGCTTACCGACAGACGTTAATTGCTAAAGGCATCCATCCACGATCACTCAAGATGGATGAGTTGATGTTTCGGAAGTTTCCGTGTGCCGGATCTTGAATTGTCTATGATCCTGAAAGGAGGGGAAGATGGAAAGTGAACTTGATAAGGTCATTGCCATGAACAATCTTGAAGCGGATCACAGAGATATATGGGGAAAGAATAAGAATAAGAATAAGGGACTCGCCCTTAAAGGCAAAAAGATTAGGATAGTTTTTGATGGACCACCTGGGCCAGAGGGCGGGAGATTTATTGAGGTTGTCGGCGTTACCGGCGAGAGCTTCCAACTCGGAGAATGGGTAGAAGCGGGGGAGTATTGGTATCTTGAAATCCCTGACTTTTACGCCAGGATCGCGGAACTCGAAGCGGCGATGAAGGAGATGAGAACAGAACGGAACGATCTTGGTGCTGCGATCCGTAATGCAGCAGTGAAGGCCGGTATCTGTCGTCCAAATGTTGACTTAACTGGACCTCTTTTGGTAATGCTCTGCGACGACATGGTGGAACAGATCGCTACCCTGACCTCTGAGAGGGATACATATCAACAAAGATACGACGATCTCCTTAAAATGGAGGGTTTTTAATATGCAAAGATATTGCATGAATGCAAGTAATGGTTCCGTAGTACCAATAGAGTCTACTACCGGAGATTGGCTAAAGTATGGCGAAGTGGACTATGAGATGTCTACACTGCGATACGAGAAAGAAGAAGCAATGGATCGGATTGCCGCCCTGACCGCCAGGAACGAACGGCTGCGTGATAGACTAAAGGCTGCCGAGAACGTAGTCTCATACGTGGTGATTTGGGGTGCTGCGCCATCCGACAAGTTAGCCGAGTTAGTAAAAAGGTCAATGAGGCTGCGGGACGCTCTCGGGGAGGCCACCGATGAACAGAATAAAGAATAAGGAACTCGCCTTGAAGTTGGGACTGCCTTGGAGTACAATGGAAGGTTGGTATGGACACTTTGAGAAGAATCCCGACTTCACTACCCCCGACGGCATCCATCTCCTGCTGAGGGAGATGAAAAAGCGTCCAGACTGGAACAAATTTCTTGATTTCATATCTGTGAAATATTGCTCGACCCATTATGCTACGCTTGAAGAAGCCTTTGAGTTAATTCTCGAACCTGGCAAATTAAGAGATGCTGCGATAGAATTTCTCGGGAGGAAACAATGAAGGAAATACCATTAACCAAAGGCAAGGCGGCAATCGTTGATGATGAAGATTATGGGGGCTTGATTTTACATAAATGGTTTGCAAGGAAGCGGGATAATCTGTTCTATGCCGCACGTTCGGAGTGTTTAAACGGCGCACAACGGGAAATACAGATGCACCGTGAAATACTCGGGTTACAATATAAGGATGGAAAGTTGTGTGACCATAAAAACTGCAATGGGTTAGATAATAGGAGGAATAATCTACGATTAGCTACGTCCTCTCTCAATGGACATAACCATCGAATGTTCTCAACCAATACGTCTGGTTTCCGAGGAGTGACATGGCATAAACAAACGAAAAAATGGCAAGCAAGAATATGCGTTAAAGGAGTAGAAATATATTGTGGGACGCATAACACAATAAAAAGCGCGGCACTTGCTTATGACAGATCTGCTGAAAAGTATTTCGGAGAGAGTGCAAGACTTAATTTTCCAGAACTTCGGGATGCGGCTTTGGAGTTTTTGCTGTCTGAGGAGCATATAAACTGTAAACCATATTTGGCCCCTTCGACACGATGGAATAAGGAGAGTCAATCCGGCGAGTAACGCCCCTTTACTTTAAATCGTTTTCTTGCCTTTGTCCAAAGGTTTACCTCAGTAGGATTTGGAGTATGTTCTGTTAGGAGCCACGCCGCCGCCTCTGGATCAACACGCCCTAAATAGTCAATGGTCTCTGAACAGATCCGGTTAAGTTTCAACTGAAACCAGTCCAATCCAAGTAACTGACCAACAATGGCGGGAGCATCGTACAGTGTTTTATACCAAGGTTTAGCAAGATCATCCCGGATAGCACTGATGATTTTTACCCTTTGATATATTGTCCATTCTGGATTATTGACCAGTTTCAAGGTGCATCCAGCAAAGTGGTCAAGTGGAAATTCCCGGAAATAGAACCACTGTGAGGCAAGACGGTCTGGACCGATTAACCACATAAAATGACCGTAACTCCCGTGGTTCCTGATCTTTACGCCGAGAGAAAAGAATCCCCTGATATTATCTGCAAACACCATGAAGGGATATTCATCTACCGGGATCGCACGAATCTCGTCAAGGGTTAGATAATGCTCTTCCGTCATGGTTCACTCCTAACCTCATACCATCTCTTTCCATACATCTTCTTTTCTTCGGCCCGCATTTCCGCCCGCTGTTCGTTGGTTAGATTGGCCTGCTGGCTACGCAGGTATTTCAGTCCCTGTATAGCCACAGTCAGCAGGATTCTGTAAAGGATCGAGTTCAATTACTTCATGCCTCTAATCCTTGTTTTGTAATCAGCCTTAGTAGTGCGTTAATGCCGATCAGCGCATACGCCTGAAACTCTGCCGGGATCACGAACCCATACGCTGTTTGAATCCCCAAGGCTACTGTTGCCAGCGCATTGGCCCATAACGTCTTGCTTCTCCAAAAACTCTTTTTCATAACGCCTCCTTAGTCTATGACCTCCCAATGAGGTCCATCTTTGAACGTCTGATCGTTCAGATCCGTGTCCCCGTCCCAATCACGGCCCCTTTTTCGCGTTACACCGTCTGCAAAGTGCCTGCACGTTGTCTTTCGACAATCCTCCGCCGGCAGTCAACGGGATAATATGATCCCGTTCTGGTCGAGTCATGATATTTTCATGACTGAATATGATATTACACACCGCGCACCGATTACCCTGATCTTCTAATATCTGATTCCACTCAAAAACTGTCAGCGTATTGATCACCTTCAAATTGTTATCTCTTCTGTTAGATCGCCATCGCGCTTGTGCCGTCCTTCCTGACTCACCTTGATTATATCTTCTCCTCGCCACTACGCACAGGACACTCTTTTTGAATTTCCTCTGCGATAGTTTGTATTTTTCGGAAGCCCTATATTTTCTATCCTTTTCCTTATTACGCGCGACGGTTTGTCTTTTACATTGAACTTCCGAGTGGCATTTCTTGCACCACGAAGATCGACCAGTGAGTCGATCCTTTGCAATCTTAAACAGTTCCATCTCTTTCGTTTCTCTACAGCGAGTGCAAGTAAGCATTAGTCCACCAATTCGTAGTGAGGGCCGTCTATAAATTTTTGGTCGTTTAGGTCGGTGTCCATATCGAAATCTTTCCCCCATCGAAGTTTGATCCCCATCGAAAGGGCCGTCGCCATAACATATCCTGCAAAATAACAGATTCGGTTTATATCGGTCCAAATCACCGGGAAGGGCATAGCGTCCACAGCTTTTGACGGGATTGCATTATGCTGTCCATAAGGCCAATCCAGTTTGCTCTTGCCCTGGGTGAAATATAGATGCTGCAATGCCTCGCCCCGATGCCCCTCAATAATCATACAGTCAAAATACTTAATGACTTCAGAGAAAACCTTTTGCAATCGAGAATCGCAGGACTCAAGGCGTTCCCGGCTTATGGCGCTGAATTTATTCATCTATCCCCCTATCTTAATCCCCAGAACAGCCGCAAATCCACCGATTACTCCACCGAGAAATGAAAAGAACTTGTCCATCAATGGTCTCTTTTCCAGTTTCGACAACCGCGCATCGATTGACTTCAACGTATTGAAGGTCATCCAACTTTGCTGTTCCGGCGTCGCACTTTCCCAGTCCTTGTCATTAAGTACCAGAAATCCATTCATTTCAGTATCCTCACTTTCACAGAATTAGGGAGTAGGCGGATAACTTGGCTCGATCACCACCGGAGGCGGTTGATAAACCACCGTGGGGGTACTGGTCTGGTCAATCAGACCGCCTACCGTGTTCCCGCTTCCAATATTACCCGTTCTCATATCGCCCATCGTCCTAATCTGTGCCGTGCTACCCCCACTGACAGATTGATTGTAGGTTGTATTTCCACCAGAATATTTACCGACGGATTCAGCAAGTCCCGTAACTCCATTCACAACAAGTCCGATTCCGCCAAGAGTAGTAACCATCCGTATGCCGTCCTTCGCTACTTCCCAGCCAGGATGGGCCTCAGAAAATTGTTTGAAATCCCTAATTTGTCCAGCCGTAGGCATATAAATAGTAAGTCTTTCAAGATTCTCAATGGATTTTCCCTCAACAGCTTTTAAATCAATCATAGGTTTCTGTTCCTGACTCATCTGCATCTTTACAAATTCCTGTTGGGCTTGATAAAATTGTGCTCTATCTTGAGTTGTAGCGCAACCCATCAGTGAGATCCCATATGCTGCAATCAGGAAACACGCAATGCTAATCCACAAATAACGCTTCATATCATCCTCCTTGGTTAGTGTATTGAATCTGCTCATCTATCCAGTCTTTCAAAGTCAGGTAACGATAGGATTCCTGGGGATAGTGCTGTTTCCAAGGTACGATCTTCATGTAACTTCCGGTCCATATCTCTGTAAGAGGAGTCCACACGTCATTGATAAAGGCCTGGGCCTGAGAATGATCCACTCCATCTCCGATCTTCTGAACAGCAATCCTTACCTGACCCCGCTTCAATGCTCCCCACGTCCACGCGCAAAGGATACTGTTCGGGACGCAGTAGGTCTGGACTCCTTCTGACTTCGTTCTGAGTATGTTAGCAAGCCAACCCATAGTTACCTCATGCAAAATTCGGCCTGGCAAATTCACCAAATTGTTCTCTTGCCGCTTTGTCGTAAGCAAGGGCGGCGAAATCTTCGGTTTCATAATATCCAAGATACCTACGCTTCCCGTTGATTCCAATGTACGCCATCCAGGGCTTTCTTAAATCATACTCGCGATTAGAAAGACGGCATACTCCTTTGTGTTTGCTGTGCTTTGTATCTTTAATCCACGGACTCATGTGCTGTGCGTTTTCTGTCGCTGTTGCGTATCTAAGATTTGCCTTTCTATTGTCCAAACGATTGCTATTAATATGGTCTGTAAACATACCTTCCGGTGTTTTGGCAAGAAGTCTGTGCATCCTGATTGTCGGACCTTTTGTGTGACTATATGCGTATCCACTTCGATTATGGAACGACCAAACGTATTCCCTCAGAATTGGCAAATCTTCCGTATCAACAATGACACGGGCAATCTCATCACACTTTATATTCCGCAAGATAATTTCAGAAGTCTCGCCGTTTATGATAACAAGATTGGGTTCTTTTCTTGATATTGCTTGCGGGTCTTTCCCCCTACATAAACGAGCATAATGTTTTGAACAGTATCCCTGTCCGAAACAAAATTCTTCGCATCCTTCAACCTTACAGATATTCTTCTTTCTTGCCATTACCGTAACCTCTTGATTACACAGTAGTAATCGGCCGCATTGTAAGTAAACGAGGCGTTCTTATACGCAAAGTTATACGTCACCCCACCCTTTGCGGAGACGATGGTGGCGCCGGAGGTCGAGGGGGCAGTGGTTTGCAAAACAGATAGATCGTCAAACAATCCCTGTTGTCCGGTTGTCCCACTTACCAGTAGTTTAATGGTATCAATAGCGATGTTTGTGTAATTACTAATTGTCTTATTAACGTAATTAACTGTGTCAGTAACGGACGTTAATGCCTGTACTAATACAGCACCACCTCCAGAGTAAAGACTCACATTAACAGACGTAGCATTTACATTTTTTTGCCATGAACTCACATTTATTAACGCTCCAACGGGTACAGTAAAAGCCCTGTATATGGATTTATCTTGTGAACCACGAGTTACTAATCCCGATTGAGACCCTCCGTGAACATCAGCACTTACGGCAATTGCGCCGCTAAAGTCACTTGCCCATCCGGTAGGGGGATTTCCTGTTTCCATATTTCCGTTTGTTAAGAGTTCACTTGTTGTTACTGCGCTCCCAGCCGCCTTCAGGACGCCCCGCAGTCCCAATGCTCCACCGGATGAGGGATAGATCTCGATCTGGTGATTTCCATCGGCAAGGGCGGTTATGGAGGCATTCGCACCGTCGATTAGTGCGCCACCCGACTCAACAGCTCCGCCATCGGTACTTTGGATGCGAAGGCCGGTGACAAGTCCCTGATAGACAATAGGTGGCCCTTGTCCTCCGTAACCATATTTATAATCGTAGTAACCCATCGTAATCTCCTTATGGTACGAATAAGAGTTTGATGTTGATTATGGCAGCATTAACGGCATTGTTTGAGATATTGATAGTGATCGGTCCAGTTACCGGCATCGGCATCTCGGTATTGGTAGAACCGGCGCAGCAAGAAGTCATACTCGATGCATCAATCAAATCCGTTCCTCTTGCGCCAAGCAGGTCAACCCCATCAACATCTGTAATGGTAAGGTCGGAGGCGTCCGTCGGAGCCGTCGCGCCGGGGAATACCTTGACGTTGTATAAAGAGTATCCCGTAATATCGAAATTAGCCATCCCTGCAAGAGATTGGAGCACCCTTGACGTAAATGTCGCTGCCGCAGCCTCGGCGGAGCAGAGTAAATGGACTTCAATCATGTCATATTGATTAGGGGAACCTTCTCTCTTGATCCCCCTTGCGTTTGCTCTTATTGTTCCAGCCATCTTAAACCTCCTTATCGGGTGGATAGGTCTGCCCCCTGTGGAGCAGACCCACCAGTAAAATTAGATGTAGATTTCTTCCCACTCCACGCCGAATCCCGTAAGGAACGTGGAACCTGCCGCTGAGAAGGTCGGAACCCACCCAAAGCCCGGAGGGATCACGATGTCCCCGTCGCAAACATCTACGAAGGACACACCACCCAAAGAAGCAAACGTACCCGCGCTGATGTAAAGGTTCATCGGTCTGATTACTTTCAGAGCTGAGCATCCCGTCAAGGTTGCTCCCGCCGCCGAAGTGCAGTACCCCGCAATCGAGGACGCAGACATTCCGACATTGTTACAGGCCAGAGGGGTCACGGCTACGTTTGCAATAGTCGGATTCACCGTCATGTAGCTGTGATAAACGCCACTCACGGGAGACGTGCCTGAAATAGGAATGATAAACGCTTTCAGAAGAGAGATGTTCTTTCCTGAACCCGTCGGATTCCACACGGCAAAGTTTGCCGATGCCGCCGCCGCCGCCGCCATGATGTTCCCCGCTGCCAACGATGTCGTACAAGACGTCAGCACCAGAGAGAAAACATTCCCCCTTGAGGTCTGCTCGTAATACTTCCCCTGCCCGTCTGCTGTTATTAGGGAACCCATTCGTGCCGCCCTTGACGGCAAAGGTTGCGCATCTGCACCTTTGAGTTCGCCTACCCGCGCATACTCATACAACTGATTATCTACTGCCATTTTCTTTTCCTCCTCTTCCGCTCGTTAAATTGTTTATGTTTCTGAATCTGCCGCAATATAAAAAGGGCATCCTGTCTTTCGACTAAGATGCCCCGGTGTTTCCGATAGCGTTATGTTGTTACGGTTTATCTTGCCCTCATTCTCTGTCGGGCGGCCCTTACTCCTCTTTCCATACTTTGTGGCGGTTCTCCCATAACATCTTGCCGGAAAGTATCAAATATTGTGTCTGAATTTCTTTGCTGCGAATTATACGTTTGCAATCCCATTCCAAACATCGAAAGTATGCCTAATGCCGCCGCCGCAGGAACACCCTGTTCTTTCATGGTCTGGTAAATATCGTTAAACGCAAGAGGAGCCAATAGTTTCTCCGGCAATGCCTCTGCTGTTACCCTTTGCCCCACAATGTCTTTCCCGGCGGCAATATCCACACCCGTTCCAACAACGGGACTCAATTTTGACCGTAGGAATCTTGCGATAACGTCTGCCGAATTTCCGCTTCCATAGGGTACGTTATCACCCCGGATCGGGACAATATTCCCCGTGGATGTTTTGGTTTCACCTGATAACAATCTTGCGACTAAAACGGTTGATTGTGAGATACCGGCCATAGGGTCAACGCGGACATTACCGAATTTGATTTTACCGAAGTCCGATGATCGTGGATCAATTTCAATATCGGCACCCGCCGCCGCACCTAACGAATATACAACTCCAAGTCCCGTCAGAAATCTTGCATATTCCCCCGCAATCATGGTCCTTGTGGCCGCCGATCCACGATATAGTGGCTGACCGGCAAGTAATTGAAAACGACTTGCAACATAACGCGGGGCAAAGAACGCAGTATTTAACCCTACAAGCGCATTTTCCTTGGCCCCTAAGTTCCCGCGTCCGGTAGCCACGTTAACATAATTAGCTATCGCATTTAGTTCTTGTGGTGTCGGTTTCCCTTTAACGGAAAGGTTTTGCCACATCGTATCAAACGAATCCGCCCGAAGTTTATTCAAGAATGCCGTATACGCCCGTTGCGAAGCCGCAACACCGGGAATTTTCTCGGCCCACCGGGACATATACACTTCTTCCATTTGGGAAAGTTTCTGCCCGTGTTCCGCTAAATATAGTTTCCCTTGTTCATAAAGGCGATAGTTTGGCCTATTCCTAATTTCCAAATCAACCGCAAATTGACCCTTTTCTGACATCAATGCTTTGAACATGGCCGGAATAGACTTAGCGCCCCTGATTGGATGACCAAAGACAATGAAGGCACCCTGGCGGAGAACCGCCGACAAGTCGAAACTGGTTTTAATCGCCCGTGAAAGGTTTATCGCCTCTCCGATACCGCCACCGATCTTTTGCAAGGTACTGCGATTTGCCAACCGATCTTTCGTCATGGCCTCATGGTAAGAACGGGTTACCTTGTCCAGTTGGAATTTGAGGGCCAGAGCTTCGGGGTCAAGGGCCGTCTGGCGTTTTTCCTGTTTTGTAAAATCTTTATTCGCCAATTTTTGTTCAAGTTCCGTGATCCGGTTCGTAGTTCTGGTCTTAAATGATTTAAGTGCAATCTCTTCAGGGGTTCTTTTAGGATTGGCAATTTCCCGAAGTTCGTCAAGATACTCCTTCATCTCCGTTCTTCTGTTTCTTGCCTCTATCAGTTCTGGCGTTTCAAGAATCGTGCTTACTTTCTTTTCGGGGAATAAATTGCCCTTTGCAGCCATTTCTGAATACCGGCCAGTTGCTTTCTCAGCAGCCCTTATAGCCGCGTTAATTCTCTGTTCTTGCGTCAGTTGACGGGTCTTCTGAACAGGAATAGTTCCTGGTTCTTCTATGGTAAATTCTTTCGGTTCTTCCACCAACGCATCTCGCAAAGTCGCAAGGGCATCCCGACGTTCTCTCAAAGCCTTCGCTTCGGCATCATAAGTGATCCCCTTGCTTTTTGGAAGTCGTTCCCCCGATTCTATCTCTTTGGTAATATCCGCGATACTGTTATTCAGCCGTGTCTTAACGGCATCAATAGATGTCTTCCATTGTTCCTCTGGTGATCTTACTTTGGTACTATCAACCCCGCTTTCACGCATGGCCTGTTGAACCTTCCGCCCCAGTTCCCTAACCGTATCACTCGGAAGGTCACGTTGCAGCCCACTCCTGAGCGGAACCTGCCCCGCCTTTGCATCCTCAAACGCTGAAATCAATCGCATTTGCCGTTTAAGTTCCCTCAGTTGAACAGCAATCGCTTCTTTACTCATCTGCGAAGTAATTCCATAGCCAGATATTGCATCCCTGATGTCCCTCTTGCTGATTTCAAATCCTATTTCCTTTACGGCAGAATAGACCTCATCAACGATACCATCAATCGTTATCACGCCGGATTTAACCCTGTTCTTTGCCATCTTGCCGAGAACGACAACAGCCGCAGGATCAAGGCCAACATTTAACTGACCACCGAGGACTGAATTAAGTTCCTTGACCAATCCACTAAATTCTGTCGAGAGTTCCTCTTTGGCATACGTCCGTTTGGTTTGCCGTTGTTCCTTTGCAACCTCATTTTGTATTCTCTTGACCGTTATATCGGCTTCTCTTTGGGCCTTAGATTCTTCAAGGGTTTTTAATTTCGCATTTACTTCTTCATATCGTTTACTAAGTTCCTCAAACTTTGCCCTCATTTCCGGGGTTACTGGTTTACCACTTTCCACCCGCTGTTTTTGCAACATAGCCGCAAGGGACATATCCTCATCAACCATCATCTTCCGGGCCTGTAAACCGGCACCTTGTTCATACCCCGTAAGTCGTGAAGCAATGTCGTTCGTATTGTAAACCTCTTCCACTTCGGACAGTTTAACCCGCGCCTCGGCTTCTGCGATTGTATCTCCGCTATCCCTTGCTTTTTCAACGGCATCCATCGCGGCTTTATGATCGGTTTTGATCCTTTGCCGGTCGATGGTCAACATGGCGGTTTCTTCGGGTGTTAATGGACGCGGTTTCTTAGAAAGTTCTTCGGCCAATAATCGTGGATCAACTTCCCCGGATTCAATACGCCGCTTCCCCTCATCAAAGGCAACCAGATTAGATCGCCTCGTCTCAACCTCAACCTCAGACAATCCTCTTGCTTCACGTTCGGCCAAAGTCTGAGCGTTTTTGATTCCGGTTGCTCCTTCCGGTTTGCCTTCCGCCGGTGCCCCAGGTTTATCCAAAACACCTTGATTCCAGATGACACCATTTCCGCCTTCTTGCATCACACCGTCATATCCTTGTGCCTGCAATTCTTCCCGCGCCAGACTCCTTTGCTCTGCTATTGGTTTATTTTCGTGCTTTTTTAAGGTGTCCGTCCATTGCTTCGTATTGGCAAAATTCCCTTCGATATTGTACGGTTCCGGGGTTCCGTAACGCGCCGCATATTCAGAATCCTTTGAAACATAAAACCCTCTTCCCATAATATCGGCGTCACTGCCAATATCTACTGACGGTCTTCCGCCAGTAAACTCACCTTTCGTTTTGGCATGGTAGAAAACGCCCGACGTTGCCCCAAGTTCAACGATCTCCGGGGGGGATGGCTCGCTACCCGGACGAGGACCAGGGGGGGATTTAACCTCCATTTCCTTTGCTACTCGCTCATAAACAGGGCCGAGTTTTTCAGCAGTCTCTTTACTCCACCCTTCCGCGAAGTTCGGCATCCCGTTTTCTTTGATATCCCCATAAATATCAGCAAGAATTTCTTCGGGTTTCGTTGAACCCCCGACCGGGTTTTTCCATTGTGAACGGACGCTTCGCGGCGTACCGTCTTGAACCCGTAGGGGTTCCATAAGGTCAACCCATGGTTGCGTCTTATCTGCCAAAATAGCCTTTGAAATGTCGTGTCCTACTTCGTGAATCAACAGAGACTTACGCCCAACGGGGTCTAACTCGAAATATTTATCCCCGACGATAGTTTTCCCGCTATCAAAATCACGGAAGGCAAGGGTCCCGTCTGACAGCGATGTTGGACGATAAATTAACTCGTCGGACAAACCCGCCTTGACGGATGTCTTGTCCATCTCCCACGGCTGCTTGCCTCCCGACGTTGCCCCAGTTTGAACGATCGGAGCAACGGGCGGCTCTACCTTCGCTTCGGGTAAAGTCTCGGCTACGGGTTTTTCTTCGTTAATCTTCAACGGATCATATTCTTGCTTTGCGACAACCGTCTCACGGGGTTTCTGTATTGGTTCGACAGGTCTCTCCCCCGACTCTGGACGCACAATCTCCGGTGCGGGTTCCTCTCCAAACTTCAAACCCTCCTCCATGCTACGCAGAGATTCTTTCGCAGCACGAACTCCACTCTTTACTTCGCTTTTTAATACACCCCCCACTTTACCCGCTTGTTTGAAAGCCCATGCTTCCGCACCTAAAGCCGCAATATCCTCTATGGGAGAATGTTCGTATAATTTCCCACTAAACAGAGGTTCGTCTGGATTAACATTTACACCCGGAAGCATCCGAACAGAACCAGTCATTTGCCTTGCTAACTTAGATACATCACGAAAACCGGGTTCAAGAAATTCCATTGCTGCCTTACCGACTTCGCTCTTAGGCGTCCATGTAGTCTGTTTCCCTACATCTTCCCTTATTTGATTAGCAAATTCTTCATCTCCGGTTAATGCCTTCGCAACAATACCGCTAACCCCACTCGCCGCCCACGCAAGGGGCATAGTTAGAGGGATACCGATCACATCGGCGGTCCTTTTGACATCCTCCATTATCGTATCGAACACAGAATAATCTACCGGCGGTCTGGTATCGGACACTTCATTGATGCCAAGCGGATCGTATTCTTCGGTATCTATTCCTAAAGGATCATATGCCATTTATAATTTCCCTTTAACTTTTGCCTTTTTGATATAGGCTTCGGCACTCGATTTACTGTGGCCGTGAGACATCAAATCTTTTATAAGATCAGATTCGGAGACTGCTGAAGCGGTTGACTTTTCGCTACCCTTCGGCACTAATCGCCATTCACTCGTTTCTTTCCCGCCCCACAATGGTTTATCTATTCCGGGAAGTCCATATTCTGCCGATTTCCCTGTTAGTTTCTTGAATTCATATCCCGCCTTGTCAGCCATGTCTGATATTATGGCCACATCACTTACACTTGGTTCGACAAGATTACCACCCTTATCTCGCGTAGCGATTGCCACCATGTCAGACAAACGTTTCAAGTCAACGGAGGTTGATGGTTTTTTCAATCCGGGAATATCTTTAACCTCTCCAGTATATTTGTTTACCTTTTGGTCGCCTACGATTTGCCAAGCATCCTCTTGCCGTTCTTCCCGTTTCAGTTTGTCGGCGGCCTGCTTTTCTGCCAGTTCCCGTGCGTTCTTGCGTTCCTCTTCGCCCTTTTTGTAATCAGCTTCATACCTTGCGTTAAAGTCCTTATCTATATGATTAACAAGGGCATCGTACCTTGTCTGTTCATGTTGAAATGCCGATTGTCCGGCAATGCGAGCATGTGCATTGATTTGCGCTGCTTCTTTGGGCTTTCTTAGAACTATATCAGAAGTCTGAAGACCTTCATTATAGCTTCTCTGTATTGCTGATTCCGCTTCTTCACGTGCTGATTGGGGATTAGGAATGGGGAACCCTGTCTCTTTCATTTTGTCGAATGTATCCTGGCGGTTCCTCAATTTTTGTTCCGTGATCGAAAGTTGCTGATCGGTTGGCTTAGCCGGGATCCCCCCTTTTACCTTCAGTTGTTCTTCAGATATGTCCCCCCTATAAAAAGCGGCCATCGTATCTTCCATATCCTTTAGATATTCTTCTGATACGGGTTGACCGTAATCATTTGTCGCACCGGCACGCCCCGCTTCGGGTTTTATTAGGGCCATACGCCTACCATAACCCGCGATTAGGGGAGTATTATATTCTTCCCTTCCAAACTTAAATGACGGTCCTGCGGGACGTTCTCGCGGGACAAAGGGAATCCCTACCGGTTCCGGGGGGACATAGGTTACATCCTTGACTCGTTCAGACGTAGGAATCTGCGTTGGGGAACTACCCCTATAAGCTCTCGCAAGTGCTTCTGCTTCGCCAGGACTGAATCCCCCACGGTCATATATCTCTTGGAGGTCAGGAGGCAACAGGAGAACTCCCTCGTCGTCGTACTGGTTTCCATATTCATCGAATGACATCGTTATCTCCTTCTATCTTACGGTACTGCCCTTGTATGGATATTCTTTACTGGAATTCCACGGCGTTGTACCCGGACTCCATGGCGACACTCCCGATTCTTGTTCCTCGGTCCACAGATACTTTTTCTTCCATAGTTCGTATGCGTTCTCAAGGGCGGTCTGTTGTCTCCCGTAAGCAGTTGTGGCTACACCGGCGGCTGTGGCAGCAGCGGTGGCAGCGGTTTCTTTCCCGACTTTGGTTCCGTACCCGGTCAATGCACCCGTATATTGTGTTTGTGCCGTATTTTGAGCGAGTGTATTGTAAGCGCTCGCGGCGTTTGCTTCGCTGGTGTATTTGGCCTGTGCGTTTGAAACAGCATAGCCATATTTCTTCCCGTATTCGCTTGTCGCCGCTTCGTTGGCCTCCGAAAGGGTGCTTTCAACGGTATTGCCATAACTGGACAATGCGTCTCTCAAGGTTTGCCGTTTGACATTCGGATTTTCATAACTCACCCCCGATGCACGGTTAATCTGCTGCCGAGCGGCCCGAAGTCCCGGCGCAGCGCGTTTCTGCGTAAGGGCATCGACTGTTGCTTCATCCCACGATGGAGCTGAATATGTCCCAAGTTCTTTATAAGTAGGGGCCGTATAAGTGGGTAGTGTTGCCATTTTTATCCTCCTGTCCTTCTTGCTGATCGTTTCGCGTTACGAAGACCTTTTGCTGCCACCAACGCATCATAATAGTGCGGGGTATTCCCATAAGGGCCAACAAATTTCCCAAGGGTATCAAGGGAATCATCCAGTTGTAATGCTGATTGTAATGCAACCCTCGTCTTTGAGTCAGTCTTTGACATTCTGTTAAGCGGTCCACCAGGACCATATACGGCCAGAAATTGTTTTGATCTTGCATCCCTAAGTCCCGCAAGACCTCCGGCCATTTTAGACGAACCGGCACTGACCGGGACCGTTGCCTGTGCCGCATTATACATATACTCGTCGGTACGGAAGTCTCCCCCTGACGGTCCTGATTTCTCCGTACTCAATCCGGCCTGACTTGTGGCCCCGCCCTTTGCCCGGAGTTCTGCGTCAAGTGCCTCTTGTTCCTCGATACTCATTCCAACCTTGCTATTGGCGTATTCGGTTCTGTATTTACTCCAGTTTATCTTAGGCATTTGAGACTCCTATGTGTATTTTACTTTTATCCAAACATCTTCGTTACCCGATGATAAATTTACGGTTTGCTTTACCAAACCATCCATGCTGACAACCAACGACCGCGCCCCCGATCCAGAATAAGATCGGTGTTCTACTTGGCACCAATCTATCCATCCAGTCTGATACTCTGGCGGAATAGACGAAATGTCTCTGTTAAGATGTACCGTTGCGTTTCCCCCGTTCAAAGGTAGATGTGTCTTAACGGTGAAGGAAATTTGTTTATTAGTAACACTTTGACTAATCTTACTTGTCGCTCCGGGCATTAGCCTGGTCCTCCACCATCATAATAACTTAACGTATTGTTTTCAATCGCCATAGAATCTGTTGGAAGTGTCCACTTGGATGAATCCGGTGGGTCATTATTATTGCCCGTGAAAGTATCACTATAAATAGACGCAGAACTGGGTGCCGAAAAAGTCAAATCATCAAAATAAACATTAGCATTAGTTGGTTGTTCTAAAGATACATGGTGTTCAACAGAATCTACATTATATTTATCGTATGAAGAATCAGGGATATATGAAAACACATCAACCCAATCACTTCCGTTAAGACTATAAGATACCGTATATCTTCCTTCGATTTTCGTTGGCACTTCAGTCTCCGTTATTTCCTCCGGTTCCCATTCAATGAGATCAGGGGCATCAAAAGAAGGTCTTACGTAGGTAGATGCTTCGTGGCGTGAGGTTGGATAAGGCGATTTCATGCATTGAAGATCATATGTATAGATCATCTCCGGATAACCTGATCCCGTTTTTAGCTTTACCTTTTTCCCACTTTCTGGATACTGATTGGGTTTCTTCATCTCTAACTGCGGGATGATATAACCGTCCCATTCACGTTTCCTCGCAGGAACAACGTCTCTTAATTGATTGTATGAAAGTCCAGGATACATATATGGTTTCCATCCCTTTTCGTTCATCGTTCCGACAACTCTCTGATCTTTAATCTCATATCTTCAAGGTAACAGGATTCTCCCGCCGTATTGTGCTGTATTTTAAGGCTTATATGCTGGCCCGCCAGGTCAATGGATTTCTTATGCCGTCTAATAGTCTGGGTAGCCGTTTCCGCCGTCTGTGACAACGTGTAATCCTTATCCGTCTGTTCAATGGAATTAAGATAAGGCGCAATGGTGATTGTCCCGGCACTTTGGACCTTCATGCGGATCATCAATTCGTCCATTTGAAGGATTTCCCCACCCGTATCATATTCGGGGATTACATGGGCGTCTATCGCCGTGGTCACATCATTAAGACCACTGTTTAACAGATATACAAACCCATCATCAACCCCACCACCCATCTGAAGGACGGGTGCCGTTCCGCTTGCCGCCTCGCATTCGGTAAAGGCCGAAAGTTCCTGCGCGTAAGAATCAACACCCCAAGTTAGGTCCGTAAGGTCGTAAGTTAAGAATGTATTACAGACAGTTCCCGAACCCGTGACAAGACCGATGCGAAGGATATTGAAAGCGGAATCATACTTGAGCCACATGTGTCTTTCGTAACCGACATGGATGCAATTAGCATTTGTCGGATCAAAGTAATTTCTTATTTCATCGAAGTTAGGAACATGACTGATGGTTTTCCCCTCAGTATAGAGTATCCCGAACCGTGAAAGAATGAAGGCTACCAAACCAGCATCCTTTGTACCTCCAAAGTTGAACCCCTCCACAACTTCTACTGATTGAGAGTTCATGGTTCCGTACTTTGAGGAGAGCGTCAATCTTCCAAAGGTGGACGGATCATAACCATCAAAGATGGTAATCATCCCCCCCTCGACACCTTTTTCCTCTTGAAATACCATGAGTTCGTTATAAAAAGGTTTCATACAGATAACCTTGTTTGCCCTACCATCACCGGCCTTCTTTATATCCGAATCTTCCCCGCTCAGGGACATTGGTTGCCCGTCCGCACTGATATAGATAAAATTCGGATACTGATTGAAAGTATAAACCATGCGGTTCTTCCACGGCGCATTGCATACGCCTGCGGGACCAAAATCACTAATATCATAAATTGGGATACCTTGGATGCCAATATTGACAGTCGCACTCAGGGCCGCCGTTACGGACAGTCGATACCAATAGGCATAATATTGAGTGTTATTGAAACAAAGTTTCTGTTCAGTCCCATCCGTCAAGTGGGGTAGAATGATATATCCTGAGTTCGTAAGACCTATGGTGTGATCGGTATAGTTGGTGTCCACAACCCATCCCGTGGTGGTCCATGCCGTACCATTCCAATAGGCGATTTCGTCTATCTTATTGCTTCCCGTGGTACTTGGAGTATCGCCAACATCAAAATAAAGGGCTTGTTGTCGGTCTGCAAAGGCGATATACAGATAATCCGCTATGGCAAACGCATCAAGATCAATGGAGGTTGTTCCAAAGGTGAGGTATTTTGCCGCCGAATTGTCATAAACTTGCGCTTCTGCCCCGTCCACAAGAACACCATCCCACATATTAGAAAGACTGGTGAATGAAGATTCAAAGGTTACTGCCGAAACTTCCGTTTGTGCGTTAAGTGCACCCGAACTAAGACCCCATTGATACCAGTACCCATAAGTCCCAAACATGAAAGTAGGGATGGAATCGGTCGGTTTTGTCCAAGTCATCGTGCCGGTGTAACCAAGTGTTGCAACCTGGGGATGTGCCGCGCCCTGATCGGCGGTTACGGTCCCATTGGTTAAGACTTCTCCAAGGGTAAACGCCCCGGTCCTTCCACTTATCTGATATGTCGTGGTGGTCGTCACGGCAACGATTAAAGCCGATTTAGTGCTGGTTTGCCCGGTGACTGTCTGCCCCGCGAGCCACGGCGTAGCAGGGGCAACATCTAACGTCAAGAGTTCCGTGCCGTCATTAAACGCTGCTGCCGCCGCCCAGGTATTATCGTTTTTTCTGTAATTTATTAAGGATACCGAGGCGGTCACGTTTGCCGTCAGCATTGTCCATGTTAGTTTGTTGATTGGAACAGGCACGCAAATAAATACGCAATCGTAAGCCGCTATGGTTCCAAGGGAATCTAATATTGCAAAGGTTGTTGAAAGTCCGTCTGTTACATCATCCGTATAATCCGCACCCAAAACAGGGAAATCAGGAATTGCTGCCGCCGACACATAGACTATGAATTTCTGTATCCGCGCCGTCTGTCCGTAATAAATTTGGTGCTGGTCCGACCCATTTGAGTAGATCATCGAATCATTATAGTTAGACCACGAGGCCGGGATCATCCCGCTTGCCGTCCCGTTATGAACCTCATCCCCAAAGACAGCATTGGCAAACGTCGGGTTGGCTGCGCCTTGATTCGCCTGATTATCTGCCCCGCCAGTACCCGTACCCATAACCTCGCTTAATGTAAAAGTCCCGCTTCGCTCCTTGACGATGTAGGTCAGGGTAGTAAGATTCTTAACAACCACACAGGTCTTTGTGCTGGTTACGCCCGTCACGGTAACACCGTCCGCCCATACGGTCGCGGGAGCAACGTCAAGGGTCAACAACTCTTCCCCGATAATCGGCGGTGCGGCATAGGATTCCAACACATCGCCGTCGCTCATTTGCGCAAACAGATGCCTTTCAGTCACCTTTCCCTTTGAAAATTGGAAAAGAGACATGACGCGGTTTGTCGAATCCGCCGACCAATGAGATTTTACTTGACCAGGACGTTTCTTCAGGCCGGGATGCATCTGCCGGAAGTTCTGAACCATCGAATATTTCCCAGGTTCCAGTAATGACGGTTCCAGATAGGTATTGCATCCACCACGGAAAGGAACTGATTTTGTTTCAATTTTCTTTTGCATTATTATTAAAAACCCATAGGGGTAAAATCGTTAATTACATCGTTGATATAAACATCCCCATGCTGAGTACCCGCAAAGGACTTCAAAGAGCTTTGCAACATTTCCCCAAATAGTCCAACATCCACTGAGGTTGTCTGTAACGGAGTTTTGGGACTTTTCTTTACTTGCAGTATCGCGTATTCAGAAATCAGGGGTTGAAAAATCTCAGGCAAATCAGAGACAATGCCGTAATACTCATCGGACGTCAGGAAATTGGTGGATATAGTTGCGAGTCTCGCGGCGGAGTAATCCGTGATTGTGCCTACCGTAGAATCCGTAAAATTCTCGATCAACATATTATTGTAGTAATCTGCGATAGCCTTTGCGGTCGTCGCAAGGGTGTTGGCGGTAGTCACCACCTTGCCTGTATCGAGTTCACGACACCGGGAGTAATACCAGATCGTACCGGTACCCGTAACGCTATCAGCGTCAATCCTGAGTGTATTTCCATACCGATAATAAGCATGTTCAGACCCGGTATCGGCGTCTATATGCCTCTGCCCCATGTTGATCGGATAGATAGGGTATCCTTCCGAATCGGATATATCCCGGATTTTGAAGCAATCGCCGGGAAGGGTCGCCACGGAAGAAGTGAAGGCAAGGGAGGCCGATGTCAGGAAATACTCCGGGAACGCCTCAAACAGGATCGCCCATAGATGGTACTGAGCATTATTGATCTGGCGCATCAATTCGGCGTTCTGAAAAGCTCCGGTAGTGTCAGTCCCATAGACGAGTGTGCTCGAATACTCGTTGATCCCGTACCTCACGTCAGACAATATGTTAAATGCGTTCCCGTTGTAAGTCGGCATTATCTACTCCTTTACCCATTTACCGTCGCTGTTCCGCACCCTTACTCCTGATTTCGGCGGTTCCGGTTCCTTCTTCTGCGCCAAAAGTTGTTCCATCATGGTTTTCATTTCGGCCATCGCGGTTTCCTGTGCGGCCAACTTCAGTTTCAGAACTTCATTTTCAATCGTTGATTTGGCAATAGCCGCCTTTTCTTCATCCTTCATTGTGTATGGTTCAAGTAATTCTATCCCCAACTCAACGGCATATTGCCGTATTACTTTGCCCGGCGACTGATAACCAAGCCTTGAAAGTTTCCTCTGTTCGTTGGTTTCATTGTAAATCCGCACCTGCCTTTTTTTGAACTCCAAATTCGTTTTTCTTGCGGCTTCGCCTATTTCGTCCTCGTGACCGGCATCACTGTACCCAAGAGCAACCAGACCCCGCCTGCCAAATTCGGTAATCAAGTGATTCTTGCAGGCTTCATTTACATGATCGAGTTTCTCACCCGTCGCAAGCGTGAACGACCTCCCCGCATACTTCATGTCGAATGCTTCGTTTGTGGGATTCCATAACGTCCAATCCGCTTCCCTCGAACTCCAAAAATCTTGTTTTCCCATTTTCTTCTTTCTCCTTTGTTTTAATCGAGCAGTATGTGTTTTCATACTGATCGTTAAAGTCGATAACCTTATCGACTACATCCTCAATCTCCGGTAGATATTCATCTATTGTATGACCTTTAGGGAAGTCCTTCATCGACCACCCTTTAATATCAGTCGTTGCCAGATAATCGTCATCTTCGATCATCTTTTTATATAGGGCCGCTGAACGCCAATATTTGTCACCCCCGTTACGGTATGGCAGAATCAGGTCAGGATGTTTGCAGGTTGGAATCAAAACGATATAATTCTTGAACGCACCTGCAATGAATAGAGGGGCTGAATCATTCGTAACCAAAATCCTTGCCTTTGCTATCAATGCAATCAATCCCCGAACGCTCAGTTTGTCCCGGAAATCCACGCCATTTGACGGACATTTCACGTCCAGGACACTATGCTGATCGTTGACGTGTTTTCCGATAATGCCGACCCGGAAACCCAATTCTGCAAGGTCGTCTATGATTTTCTGCCAATATTCTATGGGGAACGTCTTTGTCACCCATCCGACACCGGGATGAACCAGCACCAGGTCGTCAAGGTGATCGCTCAACGCAAATGATTCTTGCAGGTCCTGGGGGGCATAATGAAGGAAAATCTGTTTATCCTTATCGGGGATCATCCGGCCTATCGTCGCCATCGACGCCCAATCAAGGGAATGGATATAAATGAACGGGCAGAGTTTCCCAAATTCGCCCCACGGGGTCTGATGGGTGTTCATTTCATGGACAGCATCGAACTCCCCTTCCGGGTACGTTTTGGAAAGATGAATGTCCTCGATGTGTTCGTATAGATAATCCTCTTTGGACATCACATAAACATCGTCCTTCGGGTAAATCTTCCGTTTGATGTATCGAATGACGGGTTCCGTGGCGATGCAATCTCCCAGACCCCCTAATGACCAGATGAAGATTTTCCGTTTGTATTTGTATTCCGGCGTATCCTGTTTCCATCTTTCGATGTCCCTATCCATTTTGAGAAGTAATTTATCGGCATCGCCGGCATAATGGATAATGTAAGAATCAAGGCGCGTCATCCCTGTGATCCGGTCCATGATGCTCATCCTGTTGAACTTGAACGGAAGATTGAACACCTTAACCTGCAGGTTGCACATGATCTTCATGTTCAGATAGGTCTGTTCGCCGAAGGCGTTGCGGAGCGGTTTGATTTCCTCTGTGATCTTGAAGATAAAACGATGTTCTTTAGAACAGACGAATACGCCGGAGTTGTAGTAATCTACCCCGTTCCAATCCTTTATGTCCACACTGAACACCTTGCGAACTTCATAAATGCACATGGCGCGGGGCGTAAACTCTCCCTCGTTGAAGATTCCAAACTTATCTTCCGGCACTATGTCAAAGAGCGAAGGACAATCATCCCGGATAATCACATCCGCATCTATGAACGCTATCCGGTCAAACTCCTTCTTCAAAAGGTCGTAAATCCCGAACTTGATCCAATGGGGAGAGGGAAAGTTTAATCCTTCCGCATTTTTCATAACGATCAAATCGGCATCGCATTTTTCGGCGTAACGGACAAAGAAGGGTTCGCTTCTCTTCCATATTTCTTCATATTTTTCGCCATTTACGACGGTTAAGATTGCTTTTTTCAATTTCCCTCTTTCAGTAGCCAGTATTGCCAATAAATGTCATAATAACCGTTGATCCGTTCCTCCTTAGCCTTTATAGTAACCGCCAACTGTCCCCGGAACATCAAAAAGAATCCGGTTTTGCGAAACATCGCTTGCCATGCCGCATCGGAGAAAAGCGAATAATGATTCGCGTTTTCCATGTGGACCACGTTATCGCTCGGCACTTCAACGTATAACCGCCCTTCCGGTGTCATAACCCGGCGAAATTCCATCAGGGCAATCAGCGGCATGATGCTGTGTTCAAGAGAATGCCGGCACCATACAAGATCGAACGAACTGTCCGGGAAATCCAGAAAGTTCATGTCCATCATTTTCACATCATGGCCGATGAACGCTGCCGTCTGAAGTTCCTTCGGGTCAAGCGTGATCCCGGTCGCCTTGATACCCAATCCCCTGAACTTGTCCAGCGAGTACCCGGTCCCGAATCCAACATCCAACACATTTTGAAAAGAGCCATTCTTGACGAAATTACCAAAAACGGTATCCATCATTTTTTCGTGATACGGCCAGCGTGGTTCGGTATAGACGGACTTTTTCAGCGTTTCGATATGCTTCTCGAATTGCGAATAGTCCGTCATGGAACCACCCGGACTGTATTCTTCCCCGGTTTTGGAGCGATCCGCCTGAAGGTCGAATTGGCCTTACTCTGATTCGTCGCCTGTTCAAACGTCTTCCGAAGTTGATTCTTCCCGTCCTTGGTCATGTCGCGGATTTCACCTGTCATTTTCCGTGCCCGTTCCCGACGTATGAGTTCAGAGACGTAAGCGGCCTTTTTAAGACGCACTTCGGGGTTGTCGCCTCTCGATTTATCCCCTTTCCAAAGAACAGCTAAATCCCGTTTATCCGGTTGCCGGAATCCTCCTCTGTCGCCCTCGACGCATAGAAGGTTTACCGGCTCGCCGTATGCTCTGGCGTATGTAACGACAAATCGTTCCCCGTTGAATTTGCATCCTAAGCGCGAGTCAAGATTCTTGAGATCGCGTAAGAAGCTCCGATCAACTTCTGGCATATCCAATCCCTTTTAAGTAACAGATCATATAAACAATTTGATGTTGTATGTATCTGATAACACGTCCCATTTTAACGGGAACCCTGAATAGTCTTTTGCCGTTGGGATGAATGAGCATCCCACTGCTGTCGCACCCCATAAAACCGCCAATCACACCATATTTCCTTCTCTTCATATTCTCTTTCAAAAGGCGGATCCGGGCGGAGGGAGAAATCCCGGACCCGCAATGTAGGGCGGCCATCCGCCCTGGGTTTAACCGACCTTGGCCTTGATGTAATTAATATCCGCCTGCATCTGGTTTACCTTGGTTTTTACCTCCTGAATCTTGTCGAGAATATTAATATTATTATTTCTCACATAAAGACTCATCCCCCGAAGAGGAAGTGTCCCACTCCCCATACATTCAGTACAAAGTTCGACACCATTTACACCATCACCACCACATGCCGTACAGGACGGAGACACCATGTTCTCTGGCATTTTCGTTCCTCCTTAATGCCATCTTATCTGGTCATACTTTTCCCGATATATCTTACTGACCCTGCCGTGTTTCCATGAATCGGCACGGCAGGCATCAGCATTCCATTTCTCCCACATCTTCGGATTAAACTGCATATCCTTGCCAGTTCCCACAACAAGTGGGGGTTTGTTTCTTGGGCCACGTGTTTTAACGGTTTCCATATTAACTAATTGCCGCACTCGGTTCTCTGCCGATACCACCGCTGGTACTTGACGTGGACATATCTCCCCACACAACACCATAGTCTCCGGTTTCCCACTCATCAACACCGAATAGACCGCAGTTATGAAGAAGCATGGTTTGTTTCTGCGTTCCACCCGTCACGGTGTAAAATGCCGCCGCTAATTGGGTTCCGTCAGCCGCGCTTGCAAAATGTTCAAACGAACAATCATCAAACAACCAACCACGTCCTGAAGAAGTCGTCGCAGGGATACGGACTAAGAAACACGCCGTATCATCCCCGGTACTGACGATTCTTGATTTTCTTATGACACCGCCATTAGGCCTTCCACCGGTTCCTGAAAAACTCAACACGCCACTCTGGGACGTTGTTCTGGTTCCCCACACATTCTGACCGATCTGGCAGTTCTCAATGAGAGGATACATTCCTGCCGCTCCAATATAGAGAGATGCGGCGGCGGCTACTGCACATTGCTCAGTCACGGTAGTCCCCATGAAAGAGCAATCTCGCCATGTGGTTCCGTAGATGTTGATTGTTGCAGCGGTAAGACAAGCGGCATTGGCTCCGAAATTACCAACACCGGCACCCACAAAAATGGAGTTCTGTCCGGTAACGGTGATAACCGAAGCAACCCCGACACCATCCGAATAGATAAACACATTGGGTTCTGAGTAATCCCCATACATATTTGGTCCGCCCATGCCGAGCAGATGCGTCCATGCCTTACTCCAAGTCAATTCTGCATCGAGGTCATAAGCACCTGGGGCAACAAGCATAACATCATTACGCCCCGCTACCATGTCCGCATAGGCCGTTGTCGGGGATGTGTAGATGCTTTCATCCTTAACACCCATGCTCTGTAACTGCGTCCGAAACTGCGAGGTCGAACTGGCAGCAGGGGCAACATAAAACAACTCACCGATCCCCGGCCCTAACCCCGTTTGAGTCATAATCCACTGAACTAACGATGGATCGAGGTTTCTTTTTTTAATCATTTTCTTTCTCCTTTTTAGTTTGCCCCCATAAGGGATACTGGTTAATAAAAAGGGCGGGCCACCATCTCTGGTGAAACCCGCCCCGACTTGCTCGATAGCGTTATGTTGTTAGTTACCTATTTACGCATCCCATTCATCATAACCCGGATTCAAAGAATCCCTAACTTACTAATCATATGAAGGTTCTACTAAATCCTTCAAGAGGGTTAGACTGTTTCTCTGATCGCACCCGAGCTCGGTGTAGATTCTCAAATAAGCATCCCACTCGTCATAACCGCTTCTCTGGTGCAACTGCGAACCGTCAAGGTTCCCCCACCCAAGTGGTGTTAATTCATATTTCTGAATCACACCTTTGGGGAAGAAATACTGCCGGCCCGGCTGGCACATCGGATCGATGATGATTTTGATGCTTCCATCACCCGCAGCAAACGTGAGGGTTCGGTACCCGCCTTTCAGCACTTCGGGTTCAAACCGTACATCACTCAGGAACAGGTTAGCGTATTTCCGCCGCTGACCAAGCCCCATGATAATCGAATCCGGTTTCGCCCCGCCTCTTTTGCGAGAAAGATCGCAAGCCGTAAGCATCAGATCGAGACTTAGTTCACGATCGACCGAAGAGTTGGAAAGGATGTTGGCCTTCCACTTCGGATTGGTTGAACATGTGATACCCTCAAAGACGGCCTTGTTGGTTCCGTCGTCGAAGATTCCATCCAACCCGACGATTTCATACTGCGTATCCGAACTTGTCCACGCCAGGTCTCTCGCGCCCATGTGAACAGCGATGCAACCGTTGCCCATCGTGACCGCCACCCCGTTAGTCAGACTGGACAACGTAGGATGGTTCGACTTGTAGGTCGTGGCATTAGTCTCGAAAATAACGACATTCGTTGAAGGCGTGATGGTTGAAATCCTCTGACCGAAAATAGCCGAGGCGGATGAACCCGGAACGGTATCGCCGGCAGAAGCGTAGAAGTCAACCAACTGCCCTTCGATCATGTACATGACGCCGATGTCGTTATCGAAAGTACCGGCCCACGTACCCGCAGGAACGGTCGCCGCAGCGGTCAGACGACCAAGTTGACCGTACCCGTCCCAATGACTCATCCTGTTCAGATTCGCCAGGATGCTTTTATAATGGTCGTCGATTTCGTCGGCAAGACCATCTACGAACGCCATCACATTACCCTTTGCCGACTCGATTGCCGGTCCGGTGATACGAAGCGATTCGTATATGTACTTCGGGGTGACGGTGTACTGGTCCTTAACGCCGGTCAACGGATCGGGCAGTTTCGCCGATTCGGCTCTACCGCCGCCACTCTGGGCGCGGGCATACCGCACGGCGCCAATATACCCATTGCCACCCGGCTTCTTGTCGGTAGTCTCAAAAAGGTTATAGGTTATGTTCTCTTCGGGGAATTGGTCGGTCATCCCCACCCCGTACACATTTTTAAGGTTCTCAACGATTGAGTCCCTTGCAGCATAAGCCGTAGTCATTTAATTATCCTCCTGAGTCCGCCCATTTCTGCATATTCTCCCGGAATATCGAACGGGCGTCTTTCATAGTCATTTTTTGTTTAGTTCCTTCTGCACTCGCTCCGGCGGTTGAAGTCACCTTAGGAATACCTTGTTTTGAATTAAGGTATTGCTTGATGACCGCCTGATCGTATGCCTCTTTTTTCTTAATCCCATCAGAGATAAGTTTCTTGATCGCCTTCCGGTCGGTAATGTCGATGTCGTTGCAGGGATTCCCCACGCCGAAGAACTCTGCCAAGAAAGCACGTTGTTCTTTTGGCACTTCGACCTCACGAATCAGGTTTTCCACTTCATTTTCATAAGAGGATATAGCCCTTTTCGTATTCTCGACATGTTCCGTTTCCGCCCTCTTGCGGGCCTCAGCCGCGTCACGGCCTTTTAGTTGCGTTTCAAGTCTCCTTATCGTCTCCGATTCTGACTCTGTGTTCCGTCTTTTAAGTTCCTCCTGCTCCTGCCAGTACGCCTCATATTTGTCTAATTTCTCAGACTTCGCTATGAGGACGTCCAATTGGTTCAGGTCTGCCAATTTCCCTTTGACCGTTTTACCTCTTTGAACGAGGTCCAGAAGGTCGTCTGGATCTGTAAGGTCATTGGCTTTCAGGAGGGCTTCGAGTTTCCTTTCGGCTGTTCGTGCCTGCTTCCACTTTGGTTGATCCGACCAAGGCAACGGTTTGCCTTTGTCATCCAACACCACTTCGGGGGATGAATCCGAACCTGCATCCGTTTTCTTGTCAGTAGGGGAATCTGACGCTTGCCCCTTATCCGCAGGTACGGCCCCTGCTGCTTCCGTATTGATTTTCTCGTCTGCCATAATTTTCTCCTTAGTTTTGTTGTCGATGCAGTCAGGGGTAACTGGCTGAATCGCAAATAAAAAAGGCGCGTCACTTTCGTGATTCGCGCCCCGGTGTTTCCGATAGCCTATGTGTTACTTACTCGTATTCATTGCCTCTAATTGTTTCATCTTTTTATCTAATTCTACCAATAGACGTTCCGCTTCTTTTCCGTATTTGCACGATTTATACAGACAGAACATCGAAACAATAATTAAAATAAAACTAATCCATATCAATTCCATACCCCCTCCATTTTCTGAATAGGTTAAAGTTTAATGTTCTCCGTCACCTTCAAATTGACGATGTTCCCGGCTTCCATGCTGATCTCGATCTTGCCATACCAATTCTTTTCGACATATCGCTGAAGCAGGAATATCAGTTTCTTGAGAGCTTCCAATTACTTCCCCTTAGTGTGTGCGTAAACCGCACGCATCATTGCTTTCGCCTTCCTCAAGGACATCGGTTTATTACTTAGTCCCTGGGGATGGTTTGGTGACGCCACGACATAACCCTTACCCCTTTTACGTAATTTATACGGCATTTATAAAGTCACCGATGGATTCCTTCTCATCCACTCTAAATAAGCCTCAATATCTTCTGAGGACATGCGGAAATTAAAATCACCTATTTCCGATGGATCGGGAACATAGTTCCTTATCTCGGTATCTACCGGCCCCATATAAGGCGTTTCCTCGAAGGTATTTCTCGATCCTTCCTGCCTATGGTAAAGACGATCTTCGTTAAACAGTCTTCTTCCCGGACCCAGAAGTCTTCCGCTGTTGTATGGCACTTGCCTTTACCCCTTCGGTAATTCCATGTTTTACCAAATCCACCCGCATCTGATCACGTTTCAGATCGGCTTTTGTGTCGCTATCGATCAGTTTTGCCTTGCTCTTAGTGACCGTGTCCGCATCCGGCAATCCCGTCATCGGCTCGTCCCCCGGAGTGATTCCGAGGTATTTCTTTAAAATCTGCGCCCTCTCACTCTGCGTCAGAATGTTTGCCGCCAGGAGTTTGTCGATCTGCACATAATCCCGAATGTCCGGCGTCGCCTCTTCCATCATCTGCTTATGCAAATCGGCGTGGTAAATCAGTGTCGCCATCTTCTCAAACGGGACTTCCTTGAACTCCGGAGAGATTATGAATTTCCGGTGCGCTTCATAATGTGCCGAATGGTTGTCATATTTGAACAGGGGATCGTCGGTGACAACTTCCTGTTGTTTCGTCTCCGGGTTCATTCGGGTCGTCATCACTTGACCCGTGCCCGAAGCCACGGCGACATTTTCCGCCTCGGCCCTCTCCACATCCACATTAACTTCATCCGTGAACGAGGTCATCCCCATACGTTGTAAGATTTCCTGTTGCGTGGTAGGATTAGTATCTTTGTCCTTAAAGAACCCCGCCTGGACAAGATTGACCAACATCTGCGCCTGTCCTGATTTGGTCGTTATCAGCCCGGAATCAAGTTCAAGCCGCACATCGGTATTGCCGCGAAGGTCGGAGGCTTTGAATTTGGTGATCTTGACTTTATTTCCCCGACCCGTGACCTTAATAAGCCGCTCCTCAGTAAATATCTCCTGAGCCAGAATCATCCGTTTCTTATAAACCCTTGTCAATGCACGATTAAAACGATCCACGTCCGGGGTTTTACCGGCCTCTGCCGTCTCTCTCAGTTCTTGCGTGAGAATACCTGAAGCATTTGCGGAAGGTTGTTGTCCCCTAAGAATATTCTTCGGATCACCGCCTATGTCCTGTATCTGCTCTTTTTGTAATTGCCGTTCATTAAGAACCTGGGTTGGTAAGGGGGTGCCTTCGTGAATCTCCGGTTTCTGTCCCATGATGGGGTTATAGGTCAGTGCGAGAAATCCCTGTCCGCCCATATCCAGTTTCTTCAGGCCAATCTCGCCCGCCGTCATAATGCGCGGCCTTCCGATTCCCATCCTATTTATAACAAGAGCTTGGTCGATGTCGTTGATGATATTCTGCGGAGAAATCAGATCGTTCACGGGCGGGTCAGACCAGAACCGACCCGGAACATAATTGAAATGAAAATCCGTCAACGAGTAATACCAATCTTCAACCGTGGACTTGATCGGCAATCTTTCATATATTTTGAGAATCTTCCCACCGGCGGAAACAACATACCGTCCAAAAGGATAATCCGCCTGTGGTTTGAATTCCACTTCCCGGAAAAGCACCGTGTCATCGTCGTCGGGAATTGCGTTGGATTCCATCGCGGTTGCCCCGAATGGGGATACATTGGAAACCAGTTTTGCAATCTGCGTCTGGTAGTTTAACGCTCTCATGTCCTTGTCGGGCCGGTCAATCTTGATTTTGAAAGTATCTTCGACCCACTCACGCGGTTTCAGGGACTGGATTCCTACCCATTGCTTCTGTTCGAGACGGTCCCCGTAGGTATCCATACGAACATTGAACGGAAGGATGCACTCGCAAGCAACATCTCCGGTTTTCCACAAACCGTTCTCGTCCATGACCCATCTGCCGCCGTCCACGTCGGGAAAGGTTCGCATATAGGCTACGGGCGCAAGACAAAGCCAGATAATGCATTTCTCCTTCTCGTCAAAGAACTGCCCGTCATGGTTCTGATCCATCC
>Ga0180732_1000267_pt1 | contig 48935 bp, 37 predicted proteins | sample KR11_01MetaG_FD_148674 | JGI IMG/M metagenome (GOLD analysis project Ga0180732, IMG submission 148674) | Groundwater microbial communities from the Olkiluoto Island deep subsurface site, Finland - KR11_0.1 MetaG | ecosystem: Environmental > Aquatic > Deep subsurface > Groundwater | place... | reverse complement strand
AGCCATTAGGAGTCCGAAAATTAATCGTTTGAGATCTTAAATTTACAAATGTAGTGCCACTCAGATTTTTTTGATGTCGTAATTTACTGATTTGGTTATTATTTTTTTTGACGTTGTTAAACTCGGGCTAATTGTTATTCACACAATTGCTACCCGTATTACCTCGTCGCTGCACACTTCTTCCCTTCTCGCTGTTAACTTGAATACCTTGCAATGAGTAAAAAGAATGGAGTCAAAGAAAACATGGAGGAAAAATACACACGCTTGGTGCTTCTGTCGGTACGGGAATATATGATCAAAGCATCTCAGCCAGGAATCCTTTGCGCCATCCGTTTGCCAGTCTCTTGGGATGTATCTGGTAATTGTGATTTTGGACTTGTATTAGGGTCCGCAGCTCGGAAGTATTACTGATCAGACCAGGATCAAGGCCATGAACATCGCTTTTCAGGGTGATGTACTCCTGAAGTTTTTTTAATTCTTCCTGCTCTCTTTTATTTAGTTTGTTCTTATGGAGTGAAGGTGGACAGTTTTTTTCAGGGCACAGCAGCCCTTTTTTGATGAGGGTAATGAGTTGCTGCCCATACTGCTCAATAGTATACTTTGTTATAATCTTGCAAAGTCCCATCTCTTCAGTGCTCTCGATCTGTTTAGCGGCCAGCAGGAGGAGAGTCTGATCTGTTATGATATGTCCACGTGGACGATTACGTTTACGTGCTTCCTGTTCACGCCAGGCCGCCAGCAGTTGTAGCGAGGCCAGGGACTGGCGGCTCAGGGTGCCTGCACCTTTGATCTTCAGGTATCTGTTTTTATCGGCTGGTGGTTTGTAGAAGTCGGGATCATCATATCGGTCAAGATCTTCCTGAAGCCAGCTTTTGACTGTTTGGGTCAGAATGCGGGAGAGGAGCAAGACTCTTATTGCCCGTAAGTAGCGAACATCATCAAGGGCATATTCAATCTGTTTTTGATGAAGTGGTCTGCGCAGCCAGTTAGTCCGAGTCTCTGTCTTTGGCAGGTCGATATCAAGCAGTTCATTGATCAGATTGCCAAGTGAAATCGTTGAAGAGAGTCCTGCAAATCCTGAGGCTAGCCTGGTGTCAAAGATGTTCTTGGGTAATACACCTGTGGCATGGTACAAAATTGAGAGATCCTGGGGGGCATCATGAAATATTTTGACAACAGCCGGATCTCCGAGTAATTCTCCTAGGGGAGAAAGATCGGTCAGGGCGCAGGGGTCAATGAGAAAGCATTCCTCATTGGAGAGGGCCAGCTGAATGAGACCCAGTTTTGGGTAATAGGTGCGCTCCCAGAAAAATTCAGTGTCCAGGGCAACGGCGTCAACGGTTTTTGCCCTGCGGATCAGGGCCTGCAGATCTTCTTGGTTAGTGATCATTACGAAGTTAAGGCGGAATATGTTTAATTGTGAAGGAATTTCTTCATATATATACTCTTTTTCTATGCACCAAGACATAAAGATAGAGAAAAAACAAGAAAAATTCCATTTGGCAGTCTGTTCCTTTTTTGTCTGCCTTTTATGAATTAGCTTTCATGGCTGCTTGTCAGCGAGATGTTACAGGGATCAGGTATGTTTTTTTATATCTTGAAACGCATAGGGCTCATGATCCCGACTTTGTTCGGGGTAATGCTTATCACTTTCACGGTTACCCAGTTTGTCCCTGGTGGGCCTGTGGAAAGACTAGTTGCCCAGATCGAAGGTCATGCCAGAGGGGGAGGGGAGGTTGGTGCGGCCACCTCGTCCATGTATAGGGGTGATTCCGGGCTTGATCATGAGAAGGTGGCCAAGTTGAAGGAACTGTATGGTTTTGACAAGCCACCCTTGGAACGATTTTTTGGCATGATGAAAGATTATCTGGTTTTTGATTTCGGCTCATCGTACTACTATCACACAAGTGTGGCCCAATTGGTGATCTCCAGGATGCCGGTTTCCATGTCTCTCGGTTTTTGGAGCTTTTTTATTGTTTATGGAGTGTGTATTCCTTTGGGAATTGCCAAAGCGGTACGTGATGGTTCTAGATTTGATATCCTCAGTTCCACTGCCATTCTGATTGGCTATGCTATTCCTGGTTTTGTATTGGCTATTGCCCTTATTGTTTTGTTTGGTGGTGGAAGTTTCTGGAGTGTCTTTCCTTTACGCGGGTTAGTTTCTGATAACTGGTCACAACTGGGACTGGTCAGTAAGATTACGGATTATCTCTGGCATATGGTCCTTCCCATTACTGCAAGTGCCGTTGGCAGTCTGGCGGTGATGACTATGCTGACTAAAAATTCCTTTCTTGAGGAAATCCGGAAGCAGTATGTGCTCACTGCCCGAGCTAAAGGCTTAAGTGAACAGCAGGTGTTGTATAAACATGTTTTCAGAAATGCCATTATTCCAATTATTACCGGGTTTCCTGGTTACTTTATCGCCGCCTTTTTTACCGGAAGTCTGCTGATCGAGACGATCTTCTCGCTCGATGGTATGGGGCTTCTTGCCTATCAATCTGTTTTGAACAGAGACTATCCAGTGGTGCTTGGAACTCTTTACTTTTTCACCATTGTTGGTCTCCTCTCCCGTCTGCTGTCAGACCTCAGTTATCTATTTGTGGATCCCAGGATAAGTTTTGAAAGTGTTGAGTAACGTGAAAGAGAAAGATGTGCCTCTGAGTCTTGAGCGTACCCAGCGGGAAGTACGGTTGGGGCATAGACGCTGGCGAAGGTTTAAGAGAAACCGCCGTGGCTATGTAAGCCTTGTGCTCTTTGGCCTGTTCTTTATTCTCAGTCTTGGTGCCGAGCTGCTCAGCAATGATGTACCGATCCTGATTATTTATAATGGAGATTCCTATTTCCCACTGCTGCGTGAATATTCAGAAAAAGTTTTTGGCGGAGACTTTGAGACTGAAGCTGACTATAAAGACCCTTATATTCTGGAGCGAATTACCGGTGGTGGGAATTATGCTTTTTTCCCGTTAAACAGGCATAGTTTCAATACTATTAACCTGACAATAGATGGCCCGGTGCCTTCACCACCAACCCGTGAAAATATTCTGGGCACCGATGACCGGGGAAGGGATGTCTTTGCCCGACTGCTTTATGGCTTCAGGCTGAGCGTGTTGTTTGGTTTTGCCCTGACCCTGGTCGGCACCTTAGTAGGCATTATCACCGGGGCTATCCAGGGTTTTTTTGGTGGCAGGACTGATCTCCTGTTCCAGCGTTTTATCGAGGTGTGGAGCGCCATGCCTGAACTCTATCTGCTGATTATCTTTGCTTCAATTTTTAAACCGAGCGTCCTGCTGTTGCTGATCCTGCTTTCACTCTTCAGTTGGATGGGGCTTTCAGATTATGTCCGTGCTGAATTTCTGAAAGGGCGGAACATGGAGTATGTGAAGGCGGCCAAGGCTCTCGGTGTTTCCAATGTCACGATCATGTACCGCCATCTCCTGCCCAATGGTATGACACCGGTCATTACGTTTCTTCCCTTCCGGATGTCGGCCTCGATCCTGGCACTGACCAGTCTCGATTTTCTTGGTCTGGGCGTGCCTCCATCCACCCCCAGCCTTGGTGAACTGCTGGCTCAAGGAAAGGCCAATATTGATGCCTGGTGGCTTTCTCTGACCACCTTTACTCTACTGGTTGGAACTCTGGTCCTGCTGATTTTTATTGGCGAGGCCCTGCGTGAGACCTTTGATCCCAGGAAGATGTAATAATAATTGGCCGCCGCATTGATGAAGCACCAAGAGACAGAATTGAATTACCCTCTTTTTTGGTCGCTACGCAGCTAGTCGGCACAGTCAGCCCTTATCGCCCAATGTCCATATTCACTGCCGGGCTACAGGATTACGCCCCGGCTATTTTTTTGAACTCATTCCGCTCTTGTTGATTGCCGACAACCGCCACCAGATCTCCTTCCTGAAAGGCGTAATCCGCTTTGGGGTTGGAATGGAATACTTTTTCATGGATAATCCCGACGATTGAAGCCCCGGTTCTGCTGCGAACGGCTGTGTCTTTGATGCTTTTGCTGACAAGAGGGCTTCTAGGCATGAGCGTAACCCACGATATCTCCAGCATGTCTTTTATGTTGTCAAGTTTGGTCAGAAGCTGATGTGCATGGCTCGATTGAAAAATCGGAGCATAGTGCTGTTGTCTTACCTCATCAGTATATTGTTGAATAACGGTTACAGGAGTTTCCAGGTGGAGGAGCGCCTGTCTGGCAATTTCCAAACCCGCCTCCATCTCGGGCAGCACAGCCATATAAACGCCGTTTTTATATAAGGCCTGCGCTTGACCAACGCCATTGGCCCGTACAATAATATGTAATTCCGGTTTAACTTGATGGGCCTGTTTTACAATGGCCAGCGATGTCGTAACGGAAGGAATAGTAATAAGTAAAAGTTTGGCCTCCTGCAATTTTGAAACATCAAGGACTGTTGACTGGCTCATATCACCAAAGATTACTGGAAAATGCGCATCCTTACATTCCAGCATCTGTTGATGATTCAACTCAATAATGACAAAGGGGAAATTGAGTTGGGTCAGGATGCCAGCGATGTGTTGTCCCACCCGCCCGCCTCCGGCAATGACGACATGACCTTTGAGCCCAGTATCAGGTATGTTTTCTGTTTGCAATGACTCATGTTGAAAGAGGTGTTTTTTTAATTTATAGAGAGGGGGGGCCAGGGCCGAGGCAAAGGGGGTAAAAAACATGCTCAAGACCGATATGGCGAGAATGAGCGAATACATATTCTGGTCGATGGCCTGCGTCTCAAGACCTACCCGTGCCAGAACAAAGGAGAATTCACCGACCTGAAAGAGACCGAGTCCGACGGCGATTGGCACAATATTGATATACCTGAAGAGCTTGGCCAGAAGGTAGAATATTGACCCTTTGAAAACTCCAATGATCAGAACCAGAGAGATGATTTTGATCCAGTTTTCGAATAAAAAGGCCGGATCGATAAGCATGCCAACTGAGGTGAAAAACAAAAGCCCGAAGATGTCCCTTAAGGGAACAATATCACTCAATGCCTGATGGCCATAATCAGATTCGCTGAGAACCATTCCAGCAACAAAGGCGCCGAAGGCAAATGAGAGGCCGAAGAGATAGGTGGCATAGCCAATCCCAAGACCTATTGCTGTTATCGAGAGGATAAAAAGTTCTCTGGAGTTCCATTGAGCCACATGCGAGAGCAGCCAGGGGAGCAGTTTTCTACCCAGATAAAACATTACAGCCAGGAAAATTACAGATTTGATGACAGCAATGGCCAGGAGCGGCAGGCCTGCCTGGGGGTTGCTCAACTGAGGGAGGATAATCATCATCGGGATGACAGCCAGATCTTGAATGATGAGCATGCCTATCATTACCCGACTGGAAAGTGTTCCCACAAGACCTCTGCTCATAAGGGTCTTGAGGGTCACCATGGTACTTGAAAGAGAGATTAAGGCCCCTAGCCATAATGCGTGCGCGAAAGATAAACCTAAGTATCTGCCCAGGAAATAGCCAAAGACGATGGTAAGGATAATCTGAACAGGGGTGCCGATCAGGGCAATCTTTCGTACCGGTTTTAATTCGCTGAGAGAAAATTCCAGCCCCAGGGCAAAGAGAAGAAGGGCCACTCCGATCTCTGCCAGCAGCTCGATCTCATGAGTGTCGCCAATGGTGATCCCGCCAGTGTAGGGTCCGACAACGATTCCGGCAAGTATGTAGCCCAGGATCAGCGGCTGCTTGAATTTTTGGGCAACGAGCGCGCCAATCAGCGCCGCAACCACGATAACTATAATATCTGCGGCTATACCCATGCGTTGAATCTCACCTTCAAAAGTTTCATTCTTCCTCGTCCCAAAAATCCCAGGTCTCTATTGGGGCTTGTGAGCCTCTTTGCAGCCGTTTTGGGCCGTAGCTTTTCCCTTGTTGCGATATCGGGGAGAATGGTCAGCTGATTCTGCCTGCCTCCTGGACAATGGCCAGCATGTCACGAACTGCCTGGTCGAGTCCGGTGAAGGCTGCCCTGGCGATAATGGCATGTCCGATGGAGAGTTCTTCTATGGTATCGAGGGCGGCGATCCTGGCAGTGGTCTGATAGCTCAGGCCATGTCCGGCGTAGACCCTTAGACCAATCTGGTAGGCCTCTTCGGCTATTGCAGCGATGGTCTGGAATTCCTGTTCGCGTGATTTTTCACTGGTGGCGTCACAGTAGCGACCAGTATGGATCTCCACAAAGGTGGCCCCGATCTCGTGGGCTGCCTTGATCTGTCTGGTGTCAGGGTCGACAAAAAGAGAGACCGGGATTCCTGCTTTGCGCATCTTGTCGATGGTCTTAGCCAGCATCTTTTTCTGAGAGGTCACATCAAGGCCGCCTTCGGTGGTCAGTTCCTGTCTTTTTTCCGGGACCAGGGTCACCATGTCCGGTTTGAGATCAAGGGCAATGGATATGATCTCCTTGTTGGCACCCATTTCAAGGTTGAGTTTGGTCTTGACTGTTTGCCGAAGCAACCTGACGTCACGGTCCTGAATATGCCGCCTGTCTTCCCGGAGATGGACGACAATCCCTGTGGCCCCGGCCATTTCACAGATAGCGGCGGCAGTAACCGGGTCAGGCTCAACACCTCCTCTGGCCTGACGGATGGTGGCAATGTGATCGACATTAATGGCAAGATGGGTCATAGCAGTGCTCCTGGAATGTTGTAATTTAGTAAGTAGTTCCTGCTCTTTGTCCTGCATGATGATGGCATCTGTATCTGATAATTCATGGTCGTAACCAAGTAGATGGAGAAGTCCGTGGGTGATGAGCCAGGTGAGCCGGTCATGCAGAGACTGATTGAATTCTTTGGCTTCACGCAGGGCGGTGTCGACCGAGATGACGATATCGCCCAATTCCTTGACCGGCAGCATGGACAAAGAGCTGTCTGCCCCGTCGGCAAAGGGAAAGGAGAGAACATTAGTCGGTCCGTTTTTGTGCCGGTAGTGATCGTTCAGCCAGCTGATTTCCTGATCGTCCACCATGAGGATGCTGAGGCCATGGTCGGCAATCCGGCATTCCCGCAGCAGGGCTCCAGCGCGTCGCTGCAGGAGGCGGCTGTTTATGCGACAATCCTGGCAATTGTAATGAAAAGAGAGGTCAACGGGCATGGGTCTTGAGGGCGTGGATTGTTAATACAATGCAAATAGATGATTTAATGATGTTGCCGTTTAATGATGGTAGAATGTGGATTGTCTGTCGCCACATTACTCTCCGGTTTCATTTCATAGGCGGTAATAATCTTCTGGACCAAAGGGTGGCGCACTACATCGACCTGAGTAAAGGGGCAGAATGCGATACCTTCAATGGCGTCGAGGACCTTTCTGGCCTCAAGGAGACCTGACTGTTTGGGAACCGGCAGGTCCACCTGGGTGATGTCTCCGGTAATAACGGCCTGGGAGTCAAAACCGATACGGGTCAGAAACATCTTCATCTGTTCACGGGTGGTATTCTGGGCCTCATCAAGGATGATAAAGGCATTACTCAAGGTGCGGCCACGCATGAAGGCCAAAGGGGCAATCTCGATGATGCCCTGTTCGATCAGGGTGGCGCTTTTTTCCGGGCCGAGCATGTCACTCAGGGCGTCATACAAGGGCCTGAGGTAAGGGTTGACCTTCTGGGCCAGATCGCCGGGAAGGAAGCCAAGTTTTTCCCCGGCCTCAACTGCAGGCCTGGTCAGGATGATGGATCGAGCTTGACCATTGGTCAAAGCGGAAACAGCCATGGCTACAGCTAGATAGGTCTTGCCGGTGCCGGCCGGGCCTATGCCAAAGACAATATCGTTGGTGCGGATAGAATCGATATAGTTTTTCTGGTTGCCGGTTTTAGGCGAAATGATCCGATTTTGGGTGGTGATATAAACCTTGTCCAGGAAAATTTTGTCAAGTTTGGCATGGGGAGTTGATTCAAGGACCCGCAGGCCAAAAGCAAAGTCAGAAGAAAAGACCTTCAACCCTTTACGAATCAGGCCATAAAACTGTTCCAGTAGTTCTGCAGCAAGCTCCACTTCATGTCCGAGGCCGGTGATATGAACCCCGTTGCCCCGGACATGGATTGTGACCCCGCAGCATCTTTCGACGGTCTGTAGATTTTTATTCAGCTCCCCAAAAAGAATGGCTGTCAGTGCATTATCTGAAAAATCAAGATCTCTGCTCGACGGTTGAAGGGTTGAATTATTTTTCTGCTGTTTTGCCAAGGGCTGCATCTATTTTCTGTTGAAAGCCTTCGAGGGTGCGTTCGCGTAAGGGGTGGCCATTGACAAAGATTGATGGTGTTCCGGTTATACCTGCTTTCTGGGCATCCATGATATCCTGATCAACTTTTTGTCTGATCTTGGAAGAAGCCATGTCGCTTTTGAACTGATCCATCTTGAGTCCAAGCTTTATGGCGATATCTTCAATAGCCTTATCATCAAGAGTGATATTGAGAGCTGGCAAAGCAAAAAGGGCATCATGAAATTCCCAGTATTTACCCTGTTCTCCGGCGGCAAGCGCGGCACGGGCCGCAGGGTCGGCAAATTGATGCATCCCCAGCGGCAGATTCTTCAGGACAATCTTTACAGTGTCAGGATTTTTTTCGAGCACCTGTCCGAGGAGCGGTGAAAACTTGCTGCAATAAGGGCACTGAAAATCCGTAAAGACTGCGATAATTACCGGGGCCTTGGCCAGACCAAGAAAAGGTGACCCAACGGTATTGATGTCAGTGATAAAATCAATAGAAACGTCGGAGAAGGCCTTGGTCTCCTGATTGATGAGGAAAAGTTTTTCCCCGCGTGGCGCGATGTCGATGGCTGAAACCCCTTTATCTACAGGAATGGAACCGGTGAGCTCTCCAAGATTGTCGTAGACAAGTACAGTCTGCTGCTCGGTCAGGATGAAAACCCGTTTCCCGTCGAGCGAATAAACGATGTCCAGAGGTTTTGCTGGAAGGTTCCAGGTTTTATCTACACTCCAGTCTATCTTGGAAGGGGGTGTTTCTGTCGCAGCCATGACCTGTCCGGTAAGAAGAGATGCCAGAAGCAGGGCACAGCCTGTTGCTGTTTGTTTATAGTGCATTGATTTTCTCCGATGTGGATGATTGTTATTTAGGAGATAGAAATATTTATTTGTACAATAAATAACCATCTAATAATAGTCGTTGTTGCTGGATTTGGCAAGAAGTGAATCTGCAAGGGTGATTGGATGGTTTGTCAGGTTCTGGTGGAAAGATGAATGTATTTTTTGGATAATGAATATTCATTTGGTTTGTTCCGGGTTGAATCTTCCTTGACTGGCAGAAAGATGTGAATTATTAGATAAGAGATTATAAATTAATTCATATGGAAACAGCTTGGAATTATCAGTATCTATAATTCTGTCAGTATAAGCTGTATGGCTATGAACCAGATGTTGAATGCAGTTATGTTGTTTCATGATGTTTAAGGTATTGCGAGAGTGGCGGAATTGGTAGACGCACTGGTCTTAGGAACCAGCGCCTTGTGCATGGGGGTTCGAGTCCCCCCTCTCGCACCAGATGTGATTCAATGTTCAAGTGTTCAGGGAACTTCGAAATAATCTCTTTTGAAAGGATATTAACGATGGATGTTGTTGTTGAGAAACTTGCCGATCTTACCAGGAAAATTACCATTACTCTGCCGGAAAATGATGTCCAGAAAGAGTTGAAAGCTGCCTATGATAAGGTGCAGAGAGATGTGAAACTTAAGGGATTCAGGCGTGGCAAGGTGCCACGTTCTGTTGTTCTGAAGAATTTTCAGCAGAAGGTTGAGGCTGAGGTTGCGGAAAAACTGGTTCAGGACACATATTTTTCAGCCATTGAACAGGAAAAGATTGATCCGGTGGTTCATCCTGAGATCAGCGAGCCACGTTTTAAGGATGATGGTACGTTCAGTTATGTGGCCATGATTGATACCAAACCCGAGTTTGAGTTGCAGGGCTATAAGGGGCTTGAGGTGGAGAAACCTGTGGTTGTGGTGAGCGATGAAGAGATAGCCGCAGAGCTCGAGTCCCTGCGGGTTGAGATGGCCCCTCTGCGTTCCGTGGATGATCGGTCGATTGTGAAAGGGGATGTCGCTGTTGTTGATTTTCAAGGGTTTCATAATGATAAACCGATGAAAGAAGTCAAAAATGAGAATTTTTCCGTAGATGTCGGCTCCGGGCGAATCAGTCCTGAGTTTGAGGAAAAGCTTGTGGGTATGAAGAAAGGGGAGGAAGCCAGGCACGAAGTTGAGTTTCCTGCCAAATATCCAAATCCTGTGCTTGCCGGCAAAAAGGTGACCTTTAAGGTTAAGGTAAAAGATGTCAAAGAACGTCTTCTTCCCGAGCTTGATGATGAATTTGCCAAAGATGTGGGCAGTGAGTATAAGAGTCTGGCAGAATTGAAAACTACTATTCATGATCGTATTGTAAAACAGAAGGAAGAAAAAGCGGATGGTGATCTGACCGATCGCATCATGCATAAACTTCTTGAAAATCACACTTTCCCGGTTCCTATTCGTCTGGTTCGCTACGAAGTGGAAGAAATGATCAAGTCTACTGAAAAGTCTCTGGAACAGAATGGTCTCGATCTGGAGTCTGCCGGTATCAACCGTGAAGAGTTGGCTGAGCGCAACCGGGCGACAGCGGAAAAACGGGTTCGTGGCGATTTTATTCTTAAAAAGATCGCCGAAGTTGAAGCGATTAAGGTCAATGAAGAGGATATGGATCGTGGGTTCAAGCGTATCGGCGATCAATACAATATGCCTGTGGCTCAAGTAAAGGAATATTTTGGCGGCAGCCGTGATGATATCCTTCCCTTTGTCAATGAGCTGCTCAATGAAAAAATTCTTGCATTTCTGAGGGCAGAGGCCAAGCTGGTTGATGCCCCTGATGTTATGTCGGTTTCTTCGGAGAATATAGAGGCTTGAAAAAAAGAACCGCAGGGCTTTTCATTCAGTTTGTGAAAGATAAAAAATGAACGTCAGATGAGTAATTTCGACTGCAGATGGCCGTAGGATTGGTTGCTGCAGTCGAACTGTTTTAAGCCGTAGTCTAAGAATAAACATAACATTGAAAAGCCGCGATCGGCATAAGGAATTTTTTCGGAATAGTCAGAAATGTTTTGATTCTTTCGGAATGTTTTCTAAGGAGAGTGCAGCATGAATCTTGTTCCCATGGTAGTTGAGCAAAGTCCGCGGGGTGAGCGCGCCTTTGATATTTATTCCCGCCTGCTCAGAGAACGCATTATCTTTTTGGGATCATCTGTGGGTGATGAAGTTGCCAGTTCTGTTGTCGCCCAACTTCTTTTTCTGGAGGCAGATGATCCGGACAAGGATATAACCTTCTATATCAACTCTCCTGGTGGTTCGGTAACGGCCGGTCTCGCTATTTATGATACCATGCAGTATGTGAAATGCGATATCGCCACCTTGTGCATGGGGCAGGCAGCCTCAATGGGAGCCTTACTACTGGCTGCCGGCACCAAGGGGAAACGGTACGCATTGCCCAATTCTCGGATCATGATCCATCAGCCCATGGGCGGGTATCAGGGCCAAGCCTCGGAGATTGACATCCATGCCAAAGAGATCCTGCGGATGCGGGATGATCTCAATCAGATTCTGGCCCATCATACCGGCCATCCGATTAAAAAGATCAAACAGGACACTGACCGTGATAATTTTATGAGCCCGGTAGAGGCCAAGCGCTATTGCATCATCGATGAAGTGCTCTTAAAAAGAAAAGATACTGACGAGGAAAAGGAAGATGGCCAATAAGAAAAACAAGGAAATTTTCTCCAGTTGTTCATTTTGTGGAAAGAGCCAGGATGAAGTTGCCAAGTTGATTGCCGGTCCTGATGTCTATATCTGTGATGAGTGTATTGCCCTGTGCAATGAGATTGTTCATGATGATGAGAAGGGTGATGCCGCTCAAGCTGATGGGCTGAGGCCAGCCGCACTCAAGCCCATGCAGATTAATGACCACCTGAACGAGTATGTGATAGGTCAGGAATTTGCCAAAAAAGTGCTCTCTGTTGCCGTTCATAACCACTATAAGCGAATAGAGGCCCCTGTTGATGATGGTCAGGTGGAATTGCAAAAGTCCAATATTATCCTTATAGGGCCTACGGGTAGTGGTAAGACCCTGGTGGCTCAGACCCTGGCCAGGATCTTAAATGTTCCTTTCTGTATGGCCGATGCTACCACCTTGACTGAGGCTGGGTATGTTGGTGATGATGTTGAGAATATCCTGGTAAATCTCCTGCAGGCGGCAGATTTTGATATAGAACGGGCAGAAAGTGGTATTATTTATATTGATGAGATTGATAAGATTGCCAGGAAATCAGACAGTCCCTCGCTAACTCGTGATGTCTCAGGTGAGGGGGTACAACAGGCTCTGCTGAAAATCATTGAAGGGACTGTGGCCTCCATTCCACCTAAGGGTGGCAGAAAACATCCGCAGCAGGAGCTGGTTAAGATTGATACCACCAATATCCTCTTTATCTGTGGTGGTGCCTTTGTTGGCCTCGACAATGTGGTGAAACGGCGGGGCGGTAAAAAATCAATCGGTTTTGGTGCCAAGGTGACCAGTGAAAGCACAAAGAATATCGGTGAGCTGTTAGCCGGTGTCCAGCCCGAGGACTTGTTGAAATTTGGTCTGATTCCTGAGCTTGTCGGTCGTTTACCAGTCATTGCCACCATGGAAGAGTTGGTGGAGGAAGATCTGATCCGCATTCTACGTGAGCCTAAAAATGCCCTGATCAAACAGTATCAGCGACTTTTTGAACTGGAGGGGATTAAACTTTCTTTCACGGAAGGGGCCGTGACGGCCATTGCTCAGAAGGCCTTGAAACGGAAGTCAGGGGCTAGGGGATTGCGTTCGGTGTTGGAGGCAGCTATGCTTGATGTGATGTATGAGTTACCCTCCAAGGAGAATGTTGAGGAATGTGTGATCAGTGAACAGGTGATCAATGACGGAGAGTACCCTGTAATTCTTTATGGCAAAGCTGCTGATATAAAACTGCAGAACGCCTGATTGCGAGAAATTCACAATTGCTCATGTGCCGTCTGTTAAGGGGTTGTTGACAATCCAACAACTTTCACAATAGCCATCTGAGTAGCTACTAAGCCGTTGTCGAAAAATATCTGTAACAATGCATTAGCCATAACGGCATAAAGGGCTGTAAAGAAATAGATAAAGATGTAATGGTTATTTATTAACGGCCCCTAAAGTTCATTTGTTTTTATCCTTTGTTCGGTTCAGGAATTAGATATGGAAGAAATTGAGACCAAATTATACCCACTCATGCCTCTGCGCGATATTGTTATCTTCCCTCATATGGTGGCCCCATTAGTTGTGGGCAGGTCGCGATCAATTCTGGCATTGGAAGATGCCATGGAGAAGAGAACCGAGATTTTTCTGGTGACTCAGAAAGACTCCAAGGTCGATGAACCCACTGAGGAAGAGATAAGTACGGTTGGCACCTTGGCAGTGGTGATGCAGCTTCTGCGATTGCCTGATGGCACCATTAAGGCACTGGTGGAGGGAAAAAAGCGGGCCAGAATCGTTTCTTTTGTTCCCAGTGATACTTTTTTCCAAGTTGAGGTGGAGGAACTGCCGGAAACTGAAGAAACTGATGGTAAGGTTCTGGCCTATGATCGAGAGTTACGTAAAATATTTGATGAATTCTGTGAAAGCACTAAGAAGCTCCCGAAAGAGGTGGTGAAATCCGTCACTCATATTGAGAATTCCAGTAAGCTTGTGGATGTGATCTGTGCTCATCTGCCGCTGAAGACAGAAGAAAAACAAGAGGTCCTGGAGTGTGAGTTGCTGGTCCATCGGATGGAAAAGGTCGTGGTGTTCATTCAGCGTGAGATTGAGGTCTCTGAACTGGAAAGGGATATCAATGAAAAGGTAAAAAAACGCATGGGTAAGATCCAGCGTAATTATTATCTCGGCGAGAAGGCTCGGGTGATTCAGCGGGAAATAGGGCAGAATGAAGACGGCCTTGATGAGATTGATGAGCTTGAGGAGTCTGTTAAAAAGAAAAATCTCCCGGCCATTGCTCGTGACAAGGTAACAAAGGAGTTAAAAAAACTTCGAAGCATGCCTCCTATGTCGGCAGAGACTACGGTCGTCAGAAACTATATAGATTGCATTGTCAGTCTGCCGTGGAAAAAGAAGACCAAGGCCGTCATTGATATTGATAGAGCCGAGGTGATCCTCAACGAGGATCATTATGGGCTGGAGAAACCAAAGGAGAGGATCCTTGAGTATCTTGCCGTTCAGGCCCAGGTGAAAAAGATCAGGGGGCCGATTCTCTGTCTGGTCGGGCCTCCCGGCGTTGGCAAGACTTCCATCTGTAAATCCATTGCCAGGGCCATGAACCGTAAGTTTGTCCGCCTGTCGCTTGGTGGGGTGCGGGATGAGGCCGAGATCCGAGGCCATAGACGTACCTATATCGGTGCCATGCCTGGAAAGATCATCCAGTCCATGCAGAAAGCGGATGTGGCTAATCCCGTGTTCTGTCTTGATGAGGTAGACAAGATGAGTACCGATTTCCGGGGTGATCCGTCTTCTGCGCTCCTTGAAGTCCTTGATCCTGAACAGAACAATAGCTTTAACGACCATTATCTGGATCTGGATTATGATCTTTCTGAGGTCTTTTTTATCACCACGGCCAACAATTTGCATGGCATTCCTCTGCCTCTGCAGGACAGGATGGAGATCATTCGTCTGAATGGGTATACGGAGGGGGAAAAACAGAAAATCGCCGAAGGGTACTTGATCCCTAAACAACTTGAGGCCAATGGCTTTAAAACAGGAGATATCCGGATCAGCGATGGTGGTATTCTCGAGCTGATCCGGCGTTATACCAGGGAGGCTGGGGTCAGGAGTCTTGAACGCAATTTGGCGTCTCTCTGTCGGAAGATTGCTAGGGATCGGTTGAAGAAAAAACAGAAGGATAAACAGTACCGGCTTACTGCCCAGTCGGTTGTTAAATATCTGGGGACTCCAGTCTACAGGTTTGGCTTGGCCGAAGAGCGTGATGAGATCGGTCTGACCACCGGGCTTGCCTGGACTGAGGTGGGTGGTGAGTTGCTGCAGATTGAGGCAACCCTGATGCCGGGAACCGGCAAGCTGACTATTACAGGAAAGCTGGGTGAGGTGATGCAGGAATCGGCCCAGGCTGCCTTGAGTTATGTGCGTTCCAGAGCCCTGCGTCTTGGGCTGGAGACTGATTTTTATCAGAAGCTGGATATCCATATCCATGTCCCGGAAGGAGCCATTCCCAAAGATGGTCCATCGGCCGGAGTCACTATTGCAACTACTTTGGTGTCGGCATTGCTTAAGGCTCCGGTGCGCCACGAAATTGCCATGACCGGAGAGATAACCCTCAGGGGACGTATCCTGCCCATTGGGGGCTTAACGGAAAAACTTCTGGCCGCCAAACGTGGTAATATTACCCATGTCCTGATTCCAAAAGAGAATGAGCGGAATTTGGCAGATGTTCCTGCCAATATCAAGAGGAGTCTTATTATCGAATGTGTGGCGCATGCGGATGATTTCCTGGAACGGGCCATTGTCCTCAAGGAGGGAAAAGCGCTTTTTAATGATCTGCCGGTGCCTGTTGTTTATGGTGAGATGAAAATATCAGCAGATAACGGTCATCATTGATTTTTCTCTTGACGTAAGCCGGTGTTCTTGTTATTAAGTTTTTCACAATTGATTGAGGGGGCGGTTAGCTCAGCTGGGAGAGCATCGGCCTTACAAGCCGAGGGTCACAGGTTCGAACCCTGTACCGCCCACCATTCAATTTAAATGTTTTGGAGTGGTAGTTCAGTTGGTTAGAATGCCGGCCTGTCACGCCGGAGGTCGCGGGTTCGAGCCCCGTCCGCTCCGCCAGTAAATTCAAGGGTTTCAACCGAAAGGTTGAAACCCTTTTTTTGTTTTCCAGACTTGATGGGCAAAACCCACCAGCGTAAAGCAGGTGTCTCTACGATCAGGGGAAGAGAATGCGAATAACAGGTAAAGACTCCGAGAACGTTATCGGTAACAGCAGGGTTTAATGAAGGAGTTAATAGGAAGTAAGTGGTGCATAGGAAAGCGAACCTGATTCGGCGTGTCAGGGGGGTAGGGGTAGGCGTCTTGGTAAGCAAGGTTGCGAGACGCCGCAATAGCGTATTACCGACACTTGGTCGGTCGCGCAACGTGCTTGAGGTTAAACTCTGAGTTAGAGTTTTCCTGGAGGAATCATAAGGACCTTTCGATTCGGTGAATGATGGCAGATGATTCCGTCGTAGTGTTAAAATCTCGCCTTTTGGAAGCTGGTAACAGTGTGGAGGATTAAACTTCGATAGATCTGGTGGCCCAAGTTTCTTGAAGATTATATATAAAAAATATATGAGTTACGAAGGGATGAAAGTTCTCTGGTATTTCTGTGAGTAGTGTGAGTAGTGTGAGTAGTGTGAGGTCAGCATTATCAGCTCACCTCACACTACTTGATTATTTAGGGGTTGATTCCCATTTCTTTTTCCTTCTCGTGGACTGCCAGTCGGGTCTTGACGGCGGTGTCAGGGATCAAGCTCATGGAGTCGATTCCCAACTCAACCAGGAAAGTGGCGAATTCTGGGAAGTCGGAGGGGCCTTGACCGCAGATTCCGATCTTCTTGCCGCGCCGTTTGGCCGTGGCAATGACCATGCGGATCATCTCTTTGACCGCATCGTCACGTTCATCCGCGATGCCGGAAATAATGCCGGAATCACGATCGAGGCCGTAGGTGAGCTGGGTCAGGTCGTTGGAGCCGATGGAGAAGCCGTCGAAGATATCGGCAAAGGCGTCGGCACATATGACGTTGCTGGGGATTTCGCACATGACGTAGAGCTCCAAGCCGTTTTCGCCCTGGACTAGACCGCATTCGCGCATAACCTCGACAACCTTTCTACCTTCAGCAGGAGTCCGGCAGAAGGGGACCATCAGCTTGATGTTAGTCAGGCCCATGTCGTTACGTGCCTTGAGCAGGCCTTTGCACTCCAGTTCAAAAGCAGGGCGATACTTGAGGTCGTAGTAGCGTGAAGCGCCGCGCCAGCCGATCATGGGGTTTTCCTCCTCCGGCTCGTAGAGAGTGCCGCCAGCTAGGTTGGCATACTCGTTACTCTTGAAGTCGGAGAGACGGACGATGACATCCTTGGGATAGAAGCCGGCGGCAATGCGGCCGACACCTTCTGCTACCTTGTCGATAAAGAACTGCTTCTTGTCGGTATAGGCACCGGTTTTGGCGTCGATCAATCTGATAATTTCCTGCTTCTCCGGATCATCAGAGGTCTTGAGCTCCTCGTAGTTGTACAGGGCCAAGGGGTGGAGGCCGATGTGGGAGTTGATGATAAACTCCTCACGCGCCAGGCCTACGCCATCATTGGGAATCTGACATTCGGTGAAAGCCTTTTCCGGAATGGCCAGGTTCATCATGATCTTGGTCTTGGTGGCTGGCAGGTCGCCCAGGTCCACTCTATTAATCTCGAATTTGAGCAGGCCGTCATAGACATTTCCGGTCTCGCCTTCAGCTGATGAGGCAGTGATCTCCTGGCCGTGTTTAATTTTTGTGGTGCCGTCAGCTGTGCCGATAACGCAGGGGATACCCAGCTCACGCGAGATGATAGCAGCATGACAGGTCCGGCCACCGCGGTTGGTGACGATGGCGCTGGCGATCTTCATGATCGGTTCCCAATCCGGATCGGTCATGTCGGTCACCAGGACCTCACCTTTTTTGAAGGAGTGGATGTCCTTGACATTGGAGATGACGTTCGCCGTGCCCTGACCGATCTTGGAACCTACTGCCAGACCTTTGGCAATAACCGTACCCTTTTCCAGAAGCTGGTAGGTCTCCATGACGTTCTTGTCACTCTGGGAGTGGACGGTCTCTGGCCTGGCCTGGACGATGAAGAGCTTGCCGGTACCGACCTCGATGCCGTCACCGTCTTTGGCCCATTCGATATCCATGGCCCGGCCATAATGGTCTTCAATGATGCAGGCCCAACGGGCGAGTTCGAGAATCTCATCATCACTGATAACGTAGGAGTTCCGCTCTTCCTGGGTGGTGGGGATGTTCTTGACTGGATGTGGGGTGGATGGATCGTTGTCGTAGATCATCTTGATCTCTTTGGAGCCAACTGTCTTGGAGACAATAGGTCTCTTGCCTTCCTTGAGAGTGGGCTTGAAGACGAAGTATTCATCCGGGTTGACTGCACCCTGGACCACGTTTTCGCCCAGGCCCCAAGCGCCGGTGATGAAGACTGCGTCTTCAAAGCCGGATTCGGTGTCGATGGTGAACAGAACACCTGAGCTGGCCGCATCGGAGCGGGCCATCTTCTGGATGACGATGGAGAGATAGACATCGAACTGGCCGAAATTCTTGTCGTGGCGATAGGAGATGGCACGGTCGGTGAACAGACTGGCAAAGCACTGGCTGCAGTAGTCCAGGATCGCGTCATAGCCGCGGACATTGAGATAGGTCTCCTGCTGACCGGCGAATGAGGCGTCTGGCAGGTCTTCGGCTGTGGCTGAAGAGCGGACAGCGACATCCACGTCCTTGCCGTATTCGCCTTCCATGACCTTGTAGGCGTTGATGATGGCGTCTTGCAGATCCTGGGGGAATTTGGCCCCGCGGATGATATCGCGTACTTTCTTGCCCCGTGCCTGCAGGTTGTGCAGGTCGTGGGTGTCCAGGCCTTCCAGGGCTGCTACGATCGCATCCTCAATCCCGGCGGCCTTCATCAGGTATTGATAGGCATAGGCGGTTACGGCAAAACCGTGCGGTACGGCTACGCCCTTTGAGGTAAGGTGCTGGTACATCTCGCCCAGCGAGGCGTTTTTGCCACCGACCAGGTGTACATCGTCAATGCCGATATCATCAAACCAGAGAATCAGTTCTTTGTCGTGAGAGTGACCCATGTGTAGTTCTCCTGCTGGGATAAGTTTGTTAAGTGGAAGGGCTTTTGCCCAGTTCTGTAGGCTTTTCCTGGCTGCCTGAGTGCTGGCGAATAAAAATGTCAGCTAAGCGTAGCAATACATTAATTTTGTAAGACTACTATATAAATAATAGTGACTATTCGTCAAGGTTTAGCCGGTGATATTTAGGAGCCATTATGAAATAACCATTCCCTTTGTGATTATTTTATTACGACGGTCATGGTCGGAGTCTTGCTTTCATCTTGCTTGCCAGGCTAGTGTCACTTACACCATTTCGTTTTTGTAGATATTCAGAACGACGGATTCGATGTGAAAGGTCTGAACATCAGGAGAAATTTTATTCGGTTGACTTTTTGTCAGATTTTATTCCATACTTAAAGAAATTGGTAATGGAAGAGTAGAATCAATAGAGTAAAAAATCTTGTTTGTCCCAAAATTTCATAATGAAATTTTGGAGTATTACAGGTTCTCTTCCCAGCAAAAAAATAAATGTCCAGTTTCTGTCTTGGCGCCTGATATTTTATGAATTTTGCAAGAATAACAGGGTGGCATGTGGTATCAACTCGGAGGAAATGATGGCTCCATTGAGTAAGAAATTGTTTAGAGAAATTCACGAGATGCAGATGCAAACAGGGCGTATGCTGCGGAATATGTCTTTTACGAGAATGATAAAGCTAGAATCAGGATCGTGGCAACCACCGGTTGATATTTATGAGTCTGATGAGGAGATTACTGTTTATTGTGACTTGGCCGGAGTTTCGAAGGATTCGCTGGAGCTGATGGTGGCAGAAGATCAGTTGCATATCAGTGGAAGACGGCAGCTTCCAAAGCCGCAATCCATTGTTTGTATTCATCAATTGGAAATTGAGCTGGGACCATTTGAACGGACTGTGGCGCTCCCGACGAGAGTTGATGTGGAACAGGTCTCATCTTTATATCTTGATGGAATCCTAATCGTTTCCCTTAAGAAAAGGAAAGTTGAAAATCAGATAATAGTCAGGATAGAGGTTGGAGGCTGAAATATGGAAAAGAAGAAGCAGCAAACAGCAAAGAAAGTGGATCCTAACAGTTTAGCGGTCCCTGAAATCCTCCCCATATTGCCTCTCCATGGTTTTGTCTTTTATCCTGGAATGGGTTTCCCCCTTCAGGTGACCGATGAGTCGTCTAAACGACTTATTGATGATGCACTCCTTGGCGACCGGATGATAGGGCTTGTTTCCACCAAAAAATCAGCACCAGAAGGCATTGAACATTTTAAAGAAGATGATCTGTTCCGCGTGGGAGTTATTGGCTATATTCATAAACTCAGTAAAGAAAAAGAAGAATATTACCATGTAATGGTCAGTGGCACAAAAAAGATAGAAATAGTTAAGATTGTAGAGACTAGTCCCTATTGCCGGGCTTCAATATTGGAAGTCCCCATGGCATTTCATGAGAGTCAACAGGGTCAGGCTATGATCCTCAGCCTGCGTACTCAGTTTGTCAGGCTCGTACAGTTGACGGAACTGCCAAAAGAGTTGGCTGCTACACTGAATGCCTTGGATAATCCTTTTCATATCAGTTATCTGGTTATTACTCAGCTGAATTTGAAACTTGAAGAGGAACAGGAAATTCTGGAGATCACTGATTTTGAAGAACTTTTGAAACGGGTTATGCTTGAGCTGAGTAAACGTCTTGAAACAGTGGAGACCAGTCAGAAGCTCCAGGATTCGGTTAAAAAAGATATCGATGGTCGTCAGCGTGAATTTTTCCTTCGGCAACAACTGGCATCTATTCGTAAGGAACTGGGTGAGGATGGCGAAAAGGTTGAGGTCAAGGAGCTGCGAGAGCGGTTTGTGACCAAGAAGCTGCCAGATGAGGCGAAGAAGGTGGTGGAAAATGAGCTTGTCCGTCTGGAACGTATCTCTCCTTCATCACCGGAGTATTCAGTTACCCGCAATTATCTCGACTGGATTCTTGATCTTCCCTGGCTGGAATCCACCACTGATACCCTTGATCTTGATAAGGCTGAAAGCGATCTGGAACGGGATCATTACGGTTTGAAAAAAATAAAAAAACGGATTCTGGAATTTTTGGCGGTGCGCAAGTTGAAAGAGGATATGCACGGCCCGATTCTTTGTTTCAGTGGTCCGCCGGGAGTAGGGAAGACCTCTCTCGGGCAGTCCATCGCCAAGACCATGAATCGTGAATTTGTGCGTATTTCATTAGGCGGAGTCAGAGATGAGGCTGAAATCAGGGGACACCGCCGTACATATGTCGGTGCCCTGCCAGGCCGTATTATCCAGAGTTTGAAAAAGGCAAAAACCAACAATCCAGTCTTTCTTCTGGATGAAATTGACAAGCTGGGCAATGATTATCATGGTGATCCTTCGTCAGCGCTGCTTGAAGTCCTGGACCCTGAACAGAACGCAACATTTACGGATCACTATCTCGATATAGAATTTGATCTTTCGAAGGTAATGTTTATTGCCACCGCCAATGTGCTTGATACCATTCCCGACGCTTTGCGCGACCGGATGGAGGTGGTTGAACTGTCCGGGTATACCTTGCAGGAAAAAGTGGTCATTGCCAAGCGTCATCTGATTGCCAAACAGATGGAAGCCCATGCCCTTGGCTCTGATGATCTTTCCATCTCGGATGAGGCACTGCGTGCTCTTGTTGAATCCTATACCCGTGAGGCAGGGGTGCGGAATCTGGAGCGGGAAATTGCTGCTATCTGCCGGGGAATAGCGGCTGAAATTGTCAGGGGACGAACGGGAAAACGGGTTGTTGGCCTTAATGATCTCTATACCATTCTTGGCCCTATTCGATTTTTTCCGGAAATCAAGGCCCGCACCTGGGGACCGGGCCTTGCCACTGGTCTTGCCTGGACGCCTGTGGGTGGAAAAATTCTTTTTATTGAAAGCTCCAAAATGAAAGGAAGTGGCGGTCTGATTCTCACAGGTAAGTTGGGTGATGTGATGAAAGAATCGGCTACGGCTGCCCTCAGCTATATCCGCTCACATGCAAAAGAGCTTGATATTGATGAAAAAATATTTTCCAAAATTGATATCCATGTGCATGTACCGGAAGGGGCTATTCCTAAAGATGGTCCCTCTGCCGGGGTGGCCATGGTCGCATCCCTGGTTTCTGTGATTACCGGACGGTCTGTTCGGCCCGACATCGCCATGACCGGAGAGATAACCCTGCGTGGTGATGTGTTGCCTGTAGGGGGGATAGGTGAGAAGGTCCTTGGCGCTTTACGGGCCGGGATCAGAGAAATGGCTCTTCCAGCCTTAAATGAGAAGGATGTGCTGGAGATCCCGGAAGACATACGGGAAGGTGTGGTTTTTCATTACCCGCAGACTATTGAAGAGGCGCTTGGAATTATTTTGGAAAAAATAGTTGAGTCAAGTGTGCAATTTTCAAACAAATAAGACGATTATTCAGATTCCCTGTTGAATGGAGGTATGACCATGTACGACAAAAATGAATTATGTAAAAAAATTATCTCAATTTATCCCGAGATTGGTGTCTGTAACATTGATATTGATGTTCATTATGATGAGGGGACAAAAACATGGGCTGTACGTTTGAACAAAGATAATCACAAATTAACACATTATCTTGATGTGCCAGAGGCAGATCTCTGTATGAACGGCAAAGAGTGTGTCTCTCTTGGTCTTGAAATAGCTCAGTTGAAAAAAAATATAGAAGGAGAACAGTTCTAATTTACTACCATTTGTCCTCGAAATAAGGATAAATTGAACTGGGAAGAATTTATGGATAAGAAATCTGTCTTTTTAGTTACGATCAGAGGAATTTGAATGACGAAGATAGCTGAAACTGTGCGTGCGTTATATAAAAGCTGCAATATCGGGAGCGATCACTCCGGTAGTGATTATTTTACCTTGATTCGCAATCTTGTGGAAAAAAGAAAGAATGAGGGTGAGGTCTGGCAGAGGTATATAGATCAGGTCTACCTCTTGGTCATGGATGAGATTATTACCAACTTTGGACGGCCGCGGGATCTGGTTACATTCGGGACCTCCGGTTGGCGGGGAATACTGGGGAAGGACCTTTTTGTCCGTTCCGTCTCTTTTGTCACCGCCGCTATCGTGGAACTCTATCAGGTGCTTGATGAGGAGCAGGAACTGATTCCTTTCCTCGGGGTCTCCAGCCTGCAGGAGGCTCAGGAAAAGGGCTGTGTGGTCGGCTTTGATAATCGTTTCGGAGGTGAGATCCTTGCAGCGGCCGTAATTGATGTCCTGGCTCGGGCGGGATTTACTGTTCACTATGCCGGAGAGTCCACCACCGGGGTGCTGTCAGCGGCACTTTTGGAGCTTGATGCCGCCTTCTCCATTAATCTGACCCCCTCGCATAACCCCTTGGAGTATGAAGGATTCAAGTATAATGCTGCAGATGCGGGACCAGCCGCCTCGGAGCTGACCGACAGGATCACAGCCAATGCCCGGCGAATCATTGAGGCCGACGCCACTCTCCTGGTTTCATTTCCTGTTGCTCTCGAGGTGCCTTCCCAGAGAACGGATATCCGGCCAGTTGATTCGCTGGCATGCTGGAAAAGTCTGGTGCGCCGGAATATTGCGGAACATGGTCTTGATCTGGACAAAATCATGCATGGTTTTAAGAAGAACCATGATTTTTGTGTGGTCATTGATTCAGTGCATGGTGCCAGCCGTCTCCATATTGCACCCCTCTTTAGTGGTAATGAGAGTGAACGGCTGATTCATTTGCGGGCGGAAGCAGATGTAACCTTTGGTGGCATTGCCCCGGAACCTTCTTCGGTGAATATGCATCAGGTAGGTGAGACCTTGTTGGCAAGACCGGAAAGGCTCAAGGTCGGTGCCATTATTGACCCAGATGGAGATCGCATTCGTTTCACCGACGGAAGTGTTGAGATCAGTATGAATCAGTTTGGGGCTATGGCCTATCATTTTCTCCATGAGGTTAAAGGGAAACGGGGGATGGTTGCCAAGACGGTGGCTACCTCTAATCTTGCCAATTGTCTGGCTCGTGCATTTGGCGAGCAGGTATTTGAGCCCAAGGTGGGATTCAAGGAGTTTAAGCCGGTTATCGGTCAGGCCCTTGTCTGTTTTGAGGAGTCAGATGGCATCTCGGTCATTGGCCATACTCCGGAAAAAGACGCCTATATCGGCTTGCTTTTGGCGATGGATATGGTCTTGACTCTGGATCTGAATATGGGAGACTATCTGAAGCGTATTGAGGACGAATACGGGGCTTATTACCCTGACCGTGGCGGGGTGACGGTGAGCGCTAAAGGCGAAGAACTCAAGGGTATCCTCCTTCGTCTGCAAAAATATGGCGTGGGTTCTGTGGTCAAGGTGGGCGATGTTGAACAGCGTATAACTGAGGTCATTGATATTGATGGTAGAAAGATGATTTTTGAGGATGGCTCCTGGTTGATGATCCGTCCTTCGGGTACGGAACCAAAGGTTCGTTTTTATGTTGAATCCAGGACTGCCGCAGGGACCGGAAATCTTGTACAGGCGGCCAGAGCTATGCTGACGGAGATCGGTCTGTTGTCATAATTATTTTATCGCGCAGAGACTCAAAGGCGCTGGGAAGGACAGAAAAAGTTTTTCTCGGCGCTTCTGCGCGAAATTATCCTTCGATTCGTGAATATGAATTGTTGTTTTGTTGGAATCATTTTGGCAAGATGAATTGACCGTTGATTTTTATTGGTGAAGTATTTAGTGTGCAAAAATGAAGAGTGAAAAGTGAATGGGTTCAGTTCTTTTTTCCCATTCACTCTTTTTTATATAAAATTACCAGGAGTCGCTCATGTGGGAATATACCAATAAGGTTCAGCAGCACTTTTTACATCCTAAGAATGTGGGAGAGATTGAAAACCCTGACGGTATCGGCGATGTTGGTTCGTTGGCCTGTGGCGATGCCTTGAAATTGACCTTTAAGCTGGACGAAAAAGGAGTCATTGCTGATGCCAAATTCAAGACATTTGGTTGTGCCAGTGCCATTGCCTCATCTTCTGTTCTGACCGAGATGATTATTGGCATGCCCCTTGATGAGGCCGCCAAGGTGACTAATGAGGATATTGCCAATCGTCTCGGCGGCCTGCCCAAAGAGAAGATGCACTGTTCGGTGATGGGCCGTGAGGCACTTGAGGCGGCCATTGCAAATTATCGTGGTTTGAAAATTCCCATGGCTGAGGGAGAAGTGGTCTGCGAATGTTTCGGGGTCACAGATCTCGAAGTTATCAGGGCCATCAAGGAGTCAAGTCTGCGTTCGGTAGAAGAGATTACCAATTTTACCAAGGCCGGCGGCGGTTGTGGTAAATGTATAGATCGTCTACGGGAGATTCTGGTGGCAACGGTACATCAGGGGGCTGATATCCAGAAAGTAGCTGAAAAACCCAAAAGAATGACCACCCTGCAGAAGATAAAGAAGATAGAAGAGGCCCTGGAGCGTGAAATCAGGCCAGGTCTGCGCAAGGATGGTGGAGATATTGAACTGGTTGATGTGGATGGAGACTTTGTTACTGTGTCCTTACGGGGTGCCTGCACTAGTTGTGCAAAATCACAGACTACCTTGAAGGAATATGTGGAGAAAAAACTGCGGGAGCTGGTTCTTGACTCGCTGATTGTGGAGGAGTCAAAATGATAAGACCTGAAATCGTTGTCTATATGGATAACAACGCCACCACCAAGGTTGCTCCTGAGGTTCTTGAGGTTATGATGCCGTATCTGCAGGATTATTATGGTAACCCTTCATCCATGCACCGCTTTGGCGGACAGGTTGAGGCGGCGGTCACTGAGGCCCGAAGGAAAGTGGCCACTTTGCTGGGTGCTGATCCGGAAGAGATCGTTTTTACCAGTTGTGGTACTGAAAGTGATTCAACGGCAATTTTCTCAGCCCTGCAATCCTTTCCTGATAAACGTCATATTGTTACCACCCGGGTGGAACATCCGGCTGTTAAAAATCTCTGCGAAAATCTTGACACCCTGACCGGCCATAAACATCGTGTGACCCGTTTGATGGTCGATGCTGACGGGACCCTGGATCTGCAGAAATATGAAGAGGCTCTAGCCGATGATACCGCCATAGTCAGTGTCATGTGGGCCAATAATGAAACAGGAGTTATCTTCCCCATCGCAGAGATGGCCAGAATGGCCAGGGCACGTGGCATCCCCTTTCATACCGATGCCGTTCAGGCCGTGGGTAAAATCCCCATTAATCTGAAAGAACTGGATGTCGATTTTCTCTCTCTCTCCGGCCATAAACTCCATGGTCCCAAAGGGGTTGGCGTTTTGTATGTCCGTCGGGGAACTCCCTTTGTGCCTTTTCTTGTAGGTGGTCATCAGGAGAAAGGCCGTCGTGGCGGCACTGAAAACGTGGCATCCATTGTCGGTCTTGGTCGCGCCTGCGAGCTGGCGGCGGCAAATATGGCAGAAGAAAACAGCAGAGTCAAGGCCCTCAGGGACAAGCTGGAGCAGGGTCTGCTTTCGTCCATACCGCACGCCATACTCAATGGTCATAAGATTGACCGCTTGCCCAATACCTCAAATATCAGTTTTGAGTATGTGGAAGGCGAAGCCATTCTACTGCACATGGATCAGTATAATATCTGTGCCTCATCGGGGTCTGCCTGCACCTCCGGTTCACTTGAGCCATCACACGTTCTGCGAGCTATGGGGGTCCCTTTTACCGCAGCCCATGGCTCAATCCGCTATTCCCTGAGTATCTATAATACTGAAGAGGAAATTGATTTTGTGCTCGAGAAGATGCCGCCCATCATTGCCGGGTTGCGACAGATGTCACCTTTCTGGAAGGCGGATGCATAGATGATTGTTGTCGATCCAAGCTATGAGATTCAGGATGATCTGGATAAGGGCTCACTGGTAACACGGTTAGAGGCCTGCGGCCGTATCTGTTATAAAAGTGAAGAGAAAATCACTGAGGGTTCAGCCTTGCCTTTTGTGAAGAAGATCGCTGAACATGGTCATAACTCGGTCATGGAGATGGCGGTGGTGACTTTGCGTCTCCATTGTTCTTCTCAGCAGGTCACTGATTTCCTGGGTTGCCAGCCTAAGTATTTTATTATCGATCTGGTGGAGAATGGTCTGCTGGTGACCGGCTCGATCAGAGCGTTCAGGGAGTTGTACCTCTCTTTTCCTGAGACAGTTTTGGTTCAGGCCATGGTTGATTTCCTTGGCGCCAGCCATTCCTATCTGCTGGAAGGCGTCTGGCAGTCAGTAGATAGGAATGGCGTATCGTCTATTGCTGTTGAGAAAATGACTCTGGACCAGGTGGAGCAATTGGCTCCGTATCTATTGCTCCGTCATCGCTTTCTGAGTGTGAAATTTATAGTGAATAGGGCAGTAACCCATGAAATTGTCCGCCATCGGCCCTGTTCTTTTCTTCAGGAGAGTCAACGATACTGCCGTTATAATCAGGATAAATTTGGAAATCAGGTAACTTTTATCCGTCCCATGTTTTTCGCCCCTGATTCTGCTGAATATACACTGTGGAAGCAGGCCATGGAACTGACTGAGGATCTTTACCTGCAGCTTCTTGAGACCTCCACACCCCAGGCTGCCAGAACTGTATTGCCTAATTCCTGTAAAACTGAAATCATTGTCTACTGTAATCTTGCAGAATGGAAGCATATCTTCAGGTTGCGGACCTCTCCTGCCGCAGAACCTTCCATGCGTGAGGTCATGATTCCCCTTGAGGCAGAGATAAAGAAAAGGTATCCGGAATTATTCCATTGATGAGAATAGAAGTGTCGTTGCTTTTTTCAATTTTATAGAAAAGGCCCCTTGTCGTAGATTTACAGACAAGGGGCCTTTTCTCTTTTTTATCATAGTCTTTTGTTGTCTGCGCTCTGATATTGACAGATTTTTAAGAATTAGTTATATGGATCATCAATTATGATGAAGTAGAGATGTGTCAAGGGGTGAACGATGCCTGCTGGTGTCGAACTCCTTGGTTGCATGATCCTTAACCTTTGCCTTGAGAGGAGAACAGAATGGTCCTTGATCCAACTAAACATGCAGACTGGGAAATAGCACAGGAAGCGGAAAGCCGGATGAAAACTGTCTATGAACTAGCTGAAAAGCTTGGTCTTGAAAAAGAGGAACTCCTGCCGCATGGACATTTTGTCGGCAAACTTGATTTCAAGAAAATCATGAATCGCCTGGGTGATAAACCCGATGGAAAATATGTTGATGTGACTGCCATTAGTCCCACACCTCTTGGTGAAGGAAAATCAACCTGCTGCATGGGACTGGTCCAGGGACTTGGTAAGCGGAACAAGAGTGTTATCGGAGCCATCCGTCAGCCATCAGGCGGGCCCACCATGAATATCAAGGGTTCGGCTGCCGGTGGCGGTCTTGCCCAGTGTATTCCTCTGACCGAGTTCTCCCTTGGCCTGACCGGTGATATCAACGCCATCATGAACGCTCACAACCTGGGCATGGTGGCGCTTACCTCCCGGATGCAGCATGAGGCCAACTACACCGATGCCCAGCTTGCACAGCGGAATTTGAAGCGGCTTGATATCCATCCCAAGAAAGTGGAATTCAACTGGATTATGGACTTCTGTGCCCAGGCCCTGCGCAATATTACTATCGGTATCGGCGGCAAGATGGATGGGTTCACCATGCAGTCTTCCTTTGCCATTGCCGTTTCTTCCGAGATCATGGCAATCCTCTCAATTTCCAATGACCTTGCCGATATGCGTAGACGGATGGGCAAGATTGTTGTTGCCTATGACCGGCAGGACAGGCCTGTAACCACTGCTGATCTCGAAGTTGATGGTGCCATGACCGCCTGGATGGTTCAGGCCCTGAATCCGAATCTGCTGCAGACCCTGGAAGGACAGCCGGTCCTGGTGCATGCCGGTCCTTTTGCCAATATTGCCATTGGTCAGTCCTCTGTAATTGCTGATCGGGTTGGCTTGAAGATTGCTGATTACAATGTTACCGAGTCTGGATTTGGTGCTGATATCGGATTTGAGAAGTTCTGGAATCTGAAGTGTCGTTTCTCCGGTAACAAACCAAACTGTGCGGTTGTTGTCGCCACCATCCGGGCATTAAAATGCCACGGCGGTGCTCCCATTCCAGTCCCTGGCAAGCCAATGCCGACCGAGTATGCTAAAGAAAATGTGGGTTGGGTTGAAGAGGGTTGTAAAAACCTGCTTCATCATATTGAAACCGTCAAGAAGGCAGGGATCAATCCTGTTGTCTGTATCAATGCCTTTTATACGGATACGGATAATGAGATTAAGGCCGTGCGTCGTATCTGCGAGGCAGCCGGGGCACGGGTTGCCCTGTCGCGTCATTGGGAACATGGCGGCGACGGTGCGCTTGAGTTTGCCGATGCGGTAGTGGATGCTTGTGAAGAGCCAAATGACTTCAAATTTCTTTATGATCTTTCTGATCCGTTGGACAAACGCATTGAGCTTATTGCTAAAGAGGTATATGGTGCCGATGGTGTTTCCTATACCCCGGAGGCCCAAGCTAAGCTGAAACGTCTGGCCGATGATCCTGATATGAAGGAGATGGGAACCTGTATGGTCAAGACTCATCTCTCCCTCTCCCATGATCCAAAACTGAAGGGTGTGCCCAAGGGTTGGACTCTGCCCATTCGTGATATCCTTACTTACAAAGGTGCCGGTTTTGTCGTGCCGGTTGCCGGGGCAATCAGTCTGATGCCGGGAACAGCATCAGATCCGGCTTATCGGCGTGTAGATGTTGATGTGGAAACTGGGAAGGTCAAGGGCGTTTTTTAATAGCAATTACGAATATGGAATTACGAATTACAAATGATGAAGTCATTATTTTCTAATTCGTAATTCGTAATTAGTAACAATAACGGGTTAAAAAGATTTTTCTTTTTAACCCGTTTGTTTTTTTAGGAAAAAGGATGTATCTTTTGGAAGCTGAAAAGTTTTGTTTGGCTCCCTATTTCAGGTCTGGGTATATGTAATCTTTATTTGTAGGATAAAATGGCTGTATCACCTAATACTAAAATGGCATCCCAGAAAACGGGTCTTCGCGGAACAGTAAAAGACCAGTCCGGCGCCGGTAAATATAAGATTGGTGAACTCCTGAGTAAGGCTGGTTATATTACCCCTACTCAATTGGAGATCGCCAAACAGCAGCAAAAGAAGAATGGTGGACGTCTCGGTACCATCCTGATTCAATTGGAATATATTGACAGGGATACCATCAGTACCTTTCTAAATCGCCAGCATAATATTACCTCTGTTGCCATTAGTAATGAGCCGCCAGGAAAGGATGCTATAAAGCTCTTGCCCTATGAAACGGCCAAGAAATTCATGGCTTTTCCGTTGCGTGTTGTCGGTAATACTTTGCAGATTACCATGGCGGAACCGACTGATACTGAGGCTGTTGCCAAGCTGCAGGAAATTATCGGGAGAGATTTGACTGTCTGTGTCTCCATCGAAGAGGATATTATTGCGGCGTATCAGCAATATTATCGTATTGATGCCGCCGAGGTTGCGGCTTTGCGCAGCGGCCAGGGGGAGAAGGTTGAAGAGGAGATGTCGGTCACCGAGATTGATGATTTCGGTTCCATTGTGGCTGAGGCGGCGGATGATTTTGAGATAGAGTCAGCTGAGGAAAAAGAGGGGAAAGAGCAGTTTGCGGCATCGGATGCCCCCATTATCAAACTGGTGAATGGAATCTTGGTCAAGGCGGTGCAGGAGGGTGCCTCTGATATCCATCTGGAACCGTATGAAAAAAATATGCAGGTTCGCTATCGGAAGGATGGATCTCTTTTCAAGTCAATGAATCTGCCATTGACGATTAAGAACGCCCTGGTTGCCCGGGTAAAAATTCTGGCAAACCTGAACATTACCGAGCGTCGTATTCCCCAGGATGGTCGCATTAAGATGCGCTTGGGACATAATCGCTCCGTTGATTTTCGTGTTTCAACCCTGCCCACGCTTTTTGGGGAATCGGTGGTTCTCCGTATCCTTGATAAAAGTTCCCTGAATGTTGATTTGACTAAACTGGGTTTTGAAGTTGAGACCTTTGAGATGTTGAAAAGGTGTCTGAATCGCCCTCAAGGGCTTTTGCTGGTAACCGGGCCTACCGGCTCAGGTAAAACGGTTACCCTCTATTCGGCATTGAACTCTTTGAACAGTGAGGACATCAAAATTCTGACGGCCGAAGATCCGGTGGAGTTTAACTTCAAGGGGATCAATCAGGTGCATGTGAATGCTGAAGTTGGCATGACCTTTGCCGCAGCCCTGAAAGCCTTTCTCCGGCAGGATCCTGATATTATCATGGTGGGTGAGATCCGTGATCTGGAAACGGCAGAGATTGCGATCAAGGCTGCTATGACCGGACATCTTGTCTTTTCAACCCTGCATACCAATGACAGTGCGGCAACTATTGCCCGTCTGGTGAATATCGGAATTCCTTCCTTTATGCTGGCTTCTTCTGTTACCATGGTTCTTTCCCAACGTCTGGGAAGAAAATTGTGTCAGAAGTGTAAAACTCCGGTGATGCATGATCCACAAGAACTGGTACATATGGGGTTTAATGAAGATGAAGTCGATACCCTGGTCACCTATGGTGCTGTTGGATGCTCTGCGTGCAATGGTGTCGGCTATAAAGGGCGAGTCGGTTTTTTTGAACTGCTGGAGGTGACTGATGAGGTAGCTACGGCTATTAGCGCAGAGGTCCCTGAGGACACCCTGCGCAAGGTGGCGATCCAGTCAGGAATGGTCCCATTGCGTCAGGCAGCCCTGCAGAAGGTTCGTGATGGTGTGACTAGCGTTGAAGAGGTTTTAAGGCGCACTGTTGCACACGAGGAGAGTCTACCCGCCTATCTGGTGAATCCCGATGTGGAGAACTATGAAGATGGTGATATAATTATTCGTGAAGGGAACCGGGATATCGATTTTTTTAAATTGATTCGTGGAGCGCTGACAGTTATCAAGGGAGGAAAAAAGATCGCCGAATTGACCGAGCCGGGTGAATATTTCGGAGAAATGGCGGCAATTTCGGGTGAGCAGCGTGCCGCCTCAATAATCTCCCAGGGTCGTTCTTCGGTTAAACGGTTTCCCGGTGATAAGTTGGAAGAGGTGATAAAGAAATATCCAGATGTCTCCGAACATCTTTTTAAAACAATGGTCACCAGATTGCAGAAGTCAAATCAGATTATTGTCAAACTTGCAGGCAGCAGTAGTGGACGACCGCCCCAACCACCACCGCGTCAAGTATGAGTCAGGTTTCTGTCTATATCATAGCCTATAATGAGGCCGAGAAGATTCAGGCTGCAGTGCATTCGGTTTTGTGGGCCGATGAAATTATTGTAGTGGATTCGCATTCCACGGACGATACGGTGCAGATTGCTGAGTCACTTGGGGTTAAAGTTGTTCAGGTTGATTTCAAGGGATTTGGCGACCTGCGGAACAGGGCGATGTCGGCCTGTTCCCATGAGTGGATCTTCAGTTTGGACTCTGATGAACGGTGTACACCGGAGGCCCGGGATGAAATCCTGGAAATTGTTCGTGCCGATAAGGGCGCTGATGCCTATTATGTGCCGCGCAGGAATTTTTTCATGGGCCAATGGATCAAGCACTCAGGCTTTTATCCCGATTACCGGCAGCCGCAACTTTTCAGAAAAGGGGCTCTTGTTTTTAAACAGGATATGGTGCATGAGGCTTATTCAATCAACTCTTCACGCAAACCCGGATTCTTGCGCCATGCTATCTGGCAGGTTCCTTTTAAAAATATGGAAGAGGTGATGCATAAGGCCAATAAATATTCGACGCTCGGGGCAATCAAGCTTGCTGAAAATGGGAAGGAGGCGACCATGGGTAAGGCATTAGCGCGCGGGGGGTGGTCATTTTTTAAGCTTTATTTTTTGAAACGAGGGATTTTGGACGGATGGCCAGGCTTTGTCATTGCCCTTGGCAACTTTGAAGGAACTTTTTATCGCTATGCCAAATTGCATGAGTTGAAATCACAATGGCGAATGCCGGAGTCGCCCCCTCTCTCGAAATAATCAGGCATTCCTTGAATCACGTTCCCTGAAGATGCTGGGATAGTCCCTTGTCGCACCAGACGAGTTGATTGTCACAAGTGTCGGCCAGTATGGCGTCATTGATTGGCAGACTTTTTCGTGAATTCATCGGGTGATAAAGGTGGTAGGCAAGGGCGTTAAATCTGATATTTTGACGTCTGATGCCGTTGTTAAGTAATCTTGCCGTAAATTCTGAATCCTCTCGGCCCCATCCCAAAAATTCTTCATTAAATCCATTAACTGCCTCGGCATCTTTTTTCCAGAAAGCAAAGTTACAGGTCTTAATTCCGCTCAGTTTTTTACTGCTAAAAGAGCAAAGACTTGATAGCAGGCTGGAACGAAGGCAGTTTTTCCTGTTTTCTATGCCAGGGGCACAGAGACAGACGCGGATTTTTTTTTGTTGTAGGGCCTGTTGAGTTGATTTTTCGTTGAGAAGGACGCGGGATCCCTGCACAAAAAATCCTGTTTGAGCTGCCAGGATATGGTCTGCGATAAAATGTTGCTCCAGAACAATGTCCCCATCAATAAGAATCAGATACTCACCTGTCGCTTTGGCAATAGCTTTGTTGCGGCTGCGAGCTAGGCGAAAGCCTTTGTTTTGCTGCCAGGAGTGAATAAGGGGAACAGGAGATTTCTTTGCCAGACTTTCAACGATTTCTCGTGTCGCATTGTCAGAACCATCGTCAGCGATAATGATTTCATTTGGAAACTGAGACTGTGTGAAGACACTGAGGAGGGAAAGTTCCAAAGCTTCTTTCCAGTTGTATGTGGTAATAATGAGTGAGGTGCGCATAAGCAAGATTCAAGATTTATGTTGAGCGTAAGAGTCCGCTTCTTGTAATTGTTTCTCTGACATGTTCCACGGTGATATCCCTCATGCATGTCCATTTATTACAAGGCTTCCTCCTGTAACAGGGGATACAGTCTAACTGCTCCTGAATAACAGTGTGGATGGTTCCGTAGGGGCCGGTTCTGACTGGGTTTGCTGGGCCGAATATGGCAAAAACCGGGATGCCAAGCGCCGCCGCGATATGCATGGGGCCGGTGTCATTGGAGATGAAAAAATGGGCCCTGGCAATCAGGGCCACAAGCTCCTTGAGGCCGGTTTGCCCTGCCAGATTGATGGCCATGCCCTTGCTGGCCGCAACGACCGCCTCAGCCACCCCTGCATCTGCCTTGTTGCTGATAATCACCGAGGGCAAGGGCAAGCTCGCTGTCAGTTCTCCAAAGCGATCAGCAGGCCAGCGGTTGGCCTCTTTCCCTGCGGAGGGCGCGATAATGCAGAAGCGATCAGGAAGTGAAGAGAGCAGTGGGCTGTCAGAAGGGTAAGGAGGCATCGGGTGGCTGACCTGTGAGGTGTCACAGCCCATGAGGGCGGCCAGCTTGAGATAGCGGTCAATGGCATGGATCTGTCTTCCACCTTCAACCTTGTGGGTATAAAAAAGGGGGCTGCCTTCATCCGAGTCAGCAAAGCCCAGTTTGTAACGGGCACCGGCGGCAAAGGTAATCAGGCCGCTGCGCAGAAGTCCGGAGAGATCAATGGAGACGTCAAATCGTTCTCCTGCCAGAGCTTTTCTGAAGGTATTGATTTCCGGGATGATCTCCCGGAAACGGGAGAGTTGTTTCCATCTCTCTTTGTCCATTATCCATAATCTGTTGATCATGGAATGACCTTCAAGAAAGGTATGCAGGCCCCTGGCCACGACCCAGTGAATTTTGGCTGCAGGAAATGTTGTGCGAACCACGGCCAGAAAAGGCAGGGTGTGGACAATATCGCCGAGTGCACTGGGCTTGATGATGAGAATTTTTTCCGGTGGTTCTGGAAAAAATATGGGCCGGTGGGGTGTCTGTGTCATGGAATATGAATTATTGCATTTGGTCATCGGGGACGCAAGTCAGGATAAAGGGCTTTGATATCGGCTATATGCTGGCTGATGGTCAGTCGGTGTCTATTGGCAAAGTTTTCCGCCACTGGAAATGTTTTGCTCAATTTTCTGATCGTGGTCGCAATGGTTTCTGGTTGATTGTTGTTCAGGAGAATACCATCCTGGTCTGAGAGTAATTCCGCAGCGCCCACTTCTCTGGTTGTGATCACCGGGGTACCGCATTGGAGTGATTCGGGGATAACCAGTCCGAAGGCCTCATAATGAGAGGGCAGGATAGTAAAATCAACAGCACTGTATATGGGGGCAAGATTGTCAATATAGCCGATATAGCGGACGTTTGCCGGAATCTTTCGCGGTAATCTGCCTCCTGCCACCAAGAGTTCAAAGCGGTCAGCGTCAAGCTGGTTGAATGCCAGGAGAAGTTGTTGTAATCCTTTACATTTATGACCGCAGGATGGGAGGAGAAAGGTGAGCTTGTTGGCAGAGATGTTGAACTCTGCACAGGTCTCTTTCACTGTCTGGAGATCTGCTGGAAAAAATTTATCAATATCAATGGGTGGGTAGAGCACTTTAATTTTGCTCTCTTCTACATCGTAATTGTTGATGATCTCTCTGGCAATGGTCTTTGAGTGGGCTATGATAATCGGCACGGTTGCAAACATCTTTCTTTCAAAGGCAATCTCGATTTTGTCATGGAACCAGCGTAGCAGCGAAGAGCGGCTGACCCGTTTGACCACCTCTGGATGGACACCGCCACAGATGGCGATATCCTGACAACTGGTGCGGGTGAGGCTCAGCGAGATGTCATACTCTTCTCTGTTGAAATCGGTTGTGCATCTGTGCAGGAAGAGATATTTTTTCCAGCGTCCGGGCAGGGGGGGCAATTTTGTCAGGCGAATGGCACAGGAAAACCGGGCGGCAAGTTGCCTGTCAACCTCATAGGTGTGAATGGTAACCTTATCTCCAGCTGCAAGAAATCCCTTGACCAGCAAGAGCATGTAAGCCTCCATGCCGCCTCCACGGGAGAACTGGTTATGGATAATGGCAATCTTCATGGCAGGGTGGGTTGAGTGTCGGTCGGGCTGAAGGCGCTGATCCTGGCTAAAAAATTCCTCTCGATGGCCTTGAGCTGGCGGAGGTAGAAAAATCTTTTAATGGGACTGTTGGGCAGCAGTTGCCGGGCCATGGTTTGTCTGTTGTTGAATTTATATTGCAGGTCTGCAAGTGGGTCGTCAGTGATTGTTGGGTCACCATATCGGGCCATGGCTACCAGGTTTTTGAGCCGCCAGTGGGCAGCGTTGTGCCCGTGCCCTTGTTTTTTTCTGAAGAGTTTCTTGTTCCGTTTGACCATTTTCCTGACCGCGGCCGAGGTCTTGGAAAAACTGCCGGAACCACGATGATAGACAAAGACATCTTCGGTGATCATCAGCTTCATCCCTGTCTTGACCGCCCGGTAATTAAAATCCGTATCCTCGTAGTAGCCCAGGCCAAATTCTTCATCAAGTCCGTTTAGCTGATTATACACATCTCTGCGGATAACCACACAGAAAAAACTGAGAATGTCGGTTGGATAATGGCAATCGCGTGAGTGGGCGCACCAGGCAGCACCTTCATCCAGGATCTCCTGCGCAGTGGTGCCTCTGGTGTGGATCTGCTGGTCATTTCCGGTCTGGTTGCTGACGGGCCCAAGCATGGACCACTCAGGATGTTCATCCATGAGCTCCACCAGGCGGGGAATGGAACCCGGAGGAACTTGGGTGTCACTGTTCAAGAGAATCAGGAGGTCAGATGATGCCTCCCGGGCGCCGGTGTTGTTGCCGCCGCTGTAGCCGCTATTGGTTTCCTTCTGTATCACTCTGATCCTGGGCATCTGCTCTGCGGTAGCCCTGATGGCCTCCTGTGTTTGTTGATCAGAATCATTGTCGACGACAATTATTTCCAGAGCAGCATTGTCCTGGTTCAGGCTTTGCAAGCAGGGGCCAGTGGTCTCAGCAAAGTTATTATGGCTGACAATGATAACAGTGCACAGTGGTTTTTTCATGTTGCTGCCGGCAGTTGGTGAAGCTGGTTGCTACACAGGAGGGGGAGGTTGGCCCTGATTTTTTTATCAGGCCAATCCCACCAGGCGAGCTGCAGTAGTTGGGCTATGGTGGTGTCGTCGAAACGTTTTTTTATCTCCTTAGCCGGGTTTCCGGCCATGATCGCGTACGGAGCGACGTCACTGCTTATCACAGCCTGGGCTCCAATGACCGCCCCGCTGCCAATGATGACCCCGGAGAGGATGGTGGCGCCATAGCCTATCCAGACATCATTGCCAATGACAATGTCTCCTTTGGAAGCGGGATGCCCTTTAATGGTTGCTGCTTCTGGCCATGTATCTGTGAAGGCGGAGAAGGGATAAGTGCTGATCCAGTCGCTGCGGTGATTGCCGCCCAGGATGATGGTTACCTGATCAGAAATGGAACAGAACCTGCCAATGACCAGCTGGGTGGTCTGGTCAAATTGCAGGATGGTTGGTTCGCCGTAGGTGTGATCGCCAATAGCACAGTTCGGACTGGTAATACGGTCACGGGTTAGTCCCTGTTTCTTCTTTCGGGAGAAAAACATGATTTTATTTCAGGTCTTGAATTGGTTGGGCCTTATAGACAAACTGGGTGGCCAGGAAATTTTTGAAGAGATCTGTATAGACTCGTCGCAGGCGTATTCCAATAAAAGGGATAAGGCGAAGGAGGTCGGAGGGGGCGAGGATGCGGGTGTCAAAGAGGATCTTAAACGGGCAGATATCTTCAAAGGTGTAACCAAAATCGACCACTGTATAGCCGCTCTCTTCAAGGAGCTGGCGAAAGCTTTTAATGGTGAAAAAACGCAGATGAGTCCGGTCAAAAATACCATAGTCTTCATATTCCCATTTGCCAAAGAGAATCTGTAATCTGCATTTCCAGTGGACAATGCTGCAGGTGGAGATGACGAGATAGCCGTCGGGGGTGAGCAGATTTTTGAGGGCACGCAGGGTGGTGGCCGGGTCGGCAATATGCTCAATAACTTGGGACATGAAGATGGTTTCAAACAGGCCGTGCTCTTTGGTGTGGGCAATGAGCTGTTCTTGTGTCTCTCGTGAGTCTATCAGCCCGGTGATGACCTCCAGGCCTCTTTTTCTTGCCAGCTCAGCCTGCTCTTGGACAGGTTCTATCCCCAGCACATGACATTGCTTGTCCCGGGACAGGTATTCCGTCATGTAACCGGTGGCGCAGCCAATCTCCAGGACGTGGCTTTTTACCGGGATCATCTCCAGTTGGATCCTGTCTATGTTGTTTTGATGCAGTGAAGCAAAATCAATGCGATCCTGGTGATATTTGATCATGGCTGGCACTATCTGGAAAAATCTATCTTGAGGGTTTCGTAAAAAGTAATTAAGGAAAAGGGGATGGCTAGGGAAAAAGGCCCAAAGACGAGGCGTGCAAGTCCTGAGGAATGCGGCGTGCTTTTGGGTACGCTGCGGTGACGAAGGAAGCAGTGCAACGAAGTATTTTTATTTTTTTGCGATGCCATCAATTCTGGTACTGGATGGTATAGAGTGACTCATATTCACCATGGAGGGCGAGCAGAGTCTCATGGCTTCCCTCTTCAATAATAACACCATCTTTAACCACAATGATGCGGTCGGCATTTTTGATGGTGGACAGGCGGTGGGCGATGACAAAGGTGGTTCTGTTTTTCATAAGATTTTCCAAGGCCCTTTGCACCTCACGCTCGGACTCACTGTCGAGGGCGGAAGTGGCCTCATCAAGCACCAGGATTGGGGCATTTTTGAGAATGGCACGGGCAATGGAGAGCCTCTGTCTTTCTCCGCCTGATAATCTGACCCCTGATTCTCCTATTGACGTGTTAAACCCTTGCGGGAGTTGCTCTATAAAGTTAAGGGCATAGGCTGCACGGGCTGCTTCTATGATCTCTGCTTCAGACCTGTCCTGGTCGCCATAACTGATATTATTGCGGATGGTGTCATTAAAGAGGATGGTCTGCTGGGTCACGATGGCAATCTGGCTACGCAGGGATTTCAGGGTTACGTCACGGATATCCATGCCATCAATGAGCAGATGACCTTTCTCGATCTCAAAAAAACGGGGGATCAAGTTGGCCAGGGTTGATTTTCCTGATCCGCTTGGCCCTACAATAGCCAGGACCTCACCTCTCTTAACTGAGAGGTTGATTCCATTGAGAACAGGGTTAATACCATCATAACTGAATGTGATATCTTGCAGGGTGATGTCCTGCTGAAATGGGGGCAGTGTCTGAGCCCCGACCTTGTCTGCAATCTCCGGCGTGATATCGAGGAGATCGAAGACCCGGGTGGCGGCAGCCAGACCCTGCTGTACGGTGGAGTTGATCTTGCTGACCCCTTTGATTGGTTCATAAATCATAATCAAGGCAGTCATGAAGGAGAAAAAGGTGCCGGGCGTTGAGGTTCCGGCAATGACCTCTTTTCCTCCAAACCAGATGATGAGTGCCATGCCGATGCCGCCGATCACCTCCATGAGTGGGTGCTGAATGCGACGATAGCGGGTATCTTCCATGATCACGCCAAAGAGTTTATGGACTTGGGCCGCAAAGCGTTTTGATTCGTATCGTTCCATGGCAAAGGCCTTGACCACAGGTGCGCCGGTAATGGACTCGTGGATGATGTTTGAGGTCACAGCCGTTTCTTCCTGCAAGGTGGTGCTGATTCGACGAAAGGCGCGGCCGAATTTGACAATGGGGAAAGCTGCTGCCGGCAGAAAGATAATGGAAAGTAGGGCCAGCTTCCAGTTCATGGTAAAGATGACGCCGAGCAGAAAAATGACCTGGAAAAAGTCCCTCAGCAGCCCTACCACAACGGTGGAGATTGCACCCTGCATGAGATAGATATCAGAGATGATGCGCGAAATGATCTCGCCTGTGGGGGTTTTATGAAAAAACGAAAGGGATTGCATGTGGATATGGTCAAACAGCCTGACCCGCATGTCACGTATGACAGTTTGGCCGACCTGTTCCAGAAGATAGAAATTCAGACCGTAAAAAAGGCCTTTAATCAAAAATAAAGCAACCAGTGCAAAGGGAAGGACGGCCAGAAAAAAAGTGTTTTTCTCAAAGAATATTTTGTCAAGAAGAGGTTTGACCATATAGGCCTGACCACCAGTCAGCCCGGCAACGACAAGGGCGGCAATCATGGCAAGGATGAACTTGACTTTGTAAGGCCGGATGAGGAGATAGAGGCGAGAAAAAAGCTTTTTATTGGATGCAAGGCTTGTTGACATGATATATTGAAAATATATTGTGAATATAGAAAAGCTATAAAGTGATTTTATGTAGTAATATAAATAAGAATATTTCATTCCTCGCTTGTTGAGGAAAACTCTATCAACACTTAGAGTAATTATTTTGTATCATTACTATCCGTTTATTGTATGGAATTTAAGTGAGTTAATGGACGTTCTTGGTTTGTTTAATCTTGTTTTCTCCGATTTGAAAATAATTCCTCTCGCACGGAGAGCATCCACAGCGATATTGAGACATTCCATTAAGGGCTGTGTTCCTGTATAAAGTTCTAAGTCTGGATGGATTGGTGGCTCATAGGGTGAGGAAATACAAGTGTAACCTTTAATATTTCCTTCCCTTGCTTTTTTATACAGTCCTTTGACATCTCGTTGTTCAAGGGACAGTTGCAGTAAATTTCAATAAAGTCGTCGGGGCCGATGATCTCTCTGATTCGATTCCGGTCTTCTGTGAGGGGCGAAATAAATGCAGTGAGTGAGATTACCCCTGAATCAAGGAAAGGCCTTGTCATTTCAGTAATTCTCCGCAGATTTTCCCGTCGATCTCCCATGCTGAAGCCAAGGTTACCGCACAGCCCATGCCTGACGTTGTCGCCATCAAAGACATAGATTCTTTTGCCCTGTAGGTGCAACCGTTCCTCAACGGCATGGGCAATGGTTGACTTGCAAGAACCGGAAACGCCGGTAAACCAAAGATTGACGCTTTGATGGCCGTTTAATGTCTCACGACGAGGACGGGTTACAGAAGCGTTATGTCTTGTTACATTGGGTGAGCTTGTCATTTGTTTATAGGTTCAGTCTATAATGTCAGTGTTGTCCGTTTAGGAGATACCTTTTAGGTAAAATACTTATCATCAACGAGTTCCATTTTTGCAAAAGAGGGAATGCGCCCTTTTCCTTCGGATTCTCGTAGATAAGTGCAGATGTCTCTAGTTTGATTATCTACAAAAGAGAAATTGAGGGGATTCTGAATTCTTGATGGATTTTACAATTCCGGACAATGTTAATTTTTTATAGCTTCAATATGAAAACATGTTTACTTTACTAACAAGAAATTCGAAAGTTTTATTTGGTTTTTTTGTCTGCTCTTATCAAGAGAGGTAGAAACTAATAATTACTTTTCAGTAATTGAATAGTCTATGAGGTCTAACGTGTTTAGAATATTATCTGTTACATTTGTGATGTTGTTGGTATTAAATATCGGTCAGGCCTTCAGTCAGAAGGTCGATATTGTATCAGAGAAGAATGTTGTTTCTCTTGATTTGAGAGATAAGCCCCTTAAGCTGGTTGCTGAAGAAATTCTCAAACAAACAGGAACGATGGTTATGTTTGATAAAAAATGGAATGAGTTGCCAGTAAATGGACAATATATAGGAATTCCTTTAGAAGAGTTTTTTTGGAGAGCTCTTCGTAAATATAATATTTCTTTGTCTTTTGATGAGAAGCGTAATCTGGTTAATCTTCGTTTTTTTGGGGATAGTAACATTGTAAAAATAAACAATGATACTTTGATAAATGAGAATGTTTCTAACAAGCAACTGCGCGAAGATATTAAAATGTTGCATAAGCAGCAGCATCAGGAATTGCAGACCAATCTTAATGACCCTGAATTTGTTGATCCTCTAAGTGGCATGAAATTGGTTGATATTCAGGAAATGCATGTTGCTCAACAGGCAGAACTTGAAGAATTGCGTAATGACCCGCAAACAATTGAGCCTGAAAGTGGTATGACAAATGCTGAAATTAAAAGTTTGCATGGTGCTCAACAGGCAGAACTGGAACAGTTGCGTAATGATCCGAAAGTAATTGAGCCTGAAAGTGGTATGACGAAAGCTGAGATTAGAGACCTGCATAAAGTTCAACATGCAGAGTTGGAACTGTTGAAAAAAGAATTCAGAAATTCAGGATCTTGAACTCGTTGGGCTGAAAGAAGGAAGATGGGGCTTATTTTAGCAAAGAAGGTTGGAGGTAGTATTGAATTGGTTTGATATATGCTATAAAATGTTATTTATTAAAAATATTCTTGTAAAATAAGTTAAAAAAAAGTATTCTAAATAAGTAGTCCAGTTGTCTAAACTTAAAAAAATGGAGGAAGTTATGAAGAAAAAATTTATTTCCGCAATTCTTGCAATGTCTTTTATTGGTTTGTCTGCCGGGTCGGTGTTTGCAATGGATTGTGCCACTGTAAGCATTACAGGGATTGGTACAACCCCATATACTGACTCTGGTCTTTTTGTAAAGGTCAAGAACGAGTCAGGTGTTGCATGTGGTGCTTTGGCGAATGGAGCTACTATGCAGTATTTTTTGGATACTAATAATACTGATCCCACCTATGCAACCTTGTTGACAGCGCTCAGTTTGCAGAAAAAAATGTATATTCAGACTAGTGGTACCGGAACCGTAAACTCTCTGTTGCTTGTTGCAGCCATAAAAAATTAATTATATTAAATAAATATTGGCCTTGAGCTAATATTTATTTTTAAAACAGTCTGATGTCAGTAGTATATGACACAGGCTGTTTTTTTTTGTTCACTGGAGGTATGTAACTTGGTGTTTTTTAATGAGAATTGAAGCGTTAACCTTCTTGAGGTTTGTTGCAGCAATCATTGTTGTGTTTTTCCATTTTGGAAAAAAGACGGAACTGGCTAGTTACGCGCAACAATTTATTCTTTCCGGTCCAATGATGGTGACGTTCTTTTTCGTTTTATCCGGTTTTGTTATGATGGTCGCGCATTATAATAAGAACAAAGAAACCTTGAGAAACTACTATATGGCACGAATTGCCAGGATAGTTCCCGTTTATATGCTTGGTTTGTTCTTATCATTCTATCTTTACTTCAATCAAGGAGGTAATGATGTAATATCGCTTCTGCTAAGTATCACATTTTTGCAATCGTGGTTTCCTCCATATTCACTATCGCTGAATGGCCCCGCTTGGTCTTTATCGGTAGAAGCTTTTTTTTACCTGGCCTTCCCTTTTATTTTATTTGCAGTTAAAAAAAGCTGTATCTCATGTAAAAAATTCACAATATTGTCCCTTGTGTTCTATCTTTTTTCACAAGCCATTTTGTCAAACTTGTTGAACGTTAAGTTTTATAATGGCTTCCCGTCAATTTCTCATGATCTTATCTATTATTTCCCTCTATCTCATAGTTGTAGTTTTGTCCTTGGTGTTTCGGGTGGGTATATTTATGCAAAACACACGCAATTCTTTAATAAGACGGGATTTTTGCCAATCATTGTATTGATTTTAACTTTTTTTGTAACTTGTCTTACACTCCAAAATTCTCGTGCTCTAAGTGGGATAGTTGGATTTCCATTGGCATATGGATCGAGTTTTTATTCTTTACTCTTTATATTGTTGATTTTGAGTGTAGCATATTCCAAAAGCATCATAACAAGTTTCATGTCAATGCCTTTTTTGGTTCTTTTAGGTGAATCCAGCTATGCGCTATATATCCTTCAAAAACCTCTGTACACGATCTATCATAAATATATAGCAAGGCATTTTGAGTTAAGCTTAGACGGTCATTTTTATTTTTTTATCTTTTTACATATTTTGACCTCAATTTTGGTATTTTATCTCATCGAGCGTCCTTGTAAAAAAATGATCCTTAATGCTAATAGATGTTAAATTTCTGGATATCATTCATTATAAGACTGTTGCTTGAACAGAGTTCGACTATTCTTTTGTAAAAGTTATTGATGGAATTTACTACCTGATAAATATTTCTCGATTTAATAATTTCTATTTTTCATTGCAATGAAACAAGACAGATTAATTTCGGTTATAGTACCAAATTTCAACAATTCTCTCTATCTTGAAGAATGTTTGTTGAGTGTGATTCGTCAAACATATAAAAATATTGAAATTATAGTTGTTGACGATGTGTCAACGGATCATTCTGCTGAAATTATTACTGATTATTCAGTGAAAGACCATCGTATTATGCCTGTTTTTAATGTGTGCAATGTCGGTGTTGCCCAAAATAGGCATAACGCGATAATGATGAGCAAGGGGGAGTTTATAACGACTCTGGATAGTGATGATATCTTCTTTCGGGAGGACAAGTTAGAAAAAGAACTAGCGTGTTTACTGGAGCGAAAGACTTCTAATGGTGATAGTCTCATTGTGTTTTCTGGGATTGTTTTAATTGATTCTGATGGTGCAATCATAGGAAAGCAACATGCGAATATTCAGGAAGGAATGTTGCTCAATGCTATTTTTAGCAGGACGTGCATGGTCCCCAGAGATTTTCTTTTCACTAAAGAACAATATTTAAAAGCTGGGGGTTTTGATAATCGGATTGCAATTTATGAAGATTGGGATCTTAAAATCCGATTGGCAAGTGAAAATAAGTTTTTCTATAGCGGAATTGACGGCATCGGTTATCGACGCCATGGGAAGGGGCTTTCAGCTATTTCTCCTTTACGTCATATTTTGTGGCTTCATCATATTTTTGTTAAAAATATAGGTCTTTTACAGTCTAAAAGAATCAAGACGGTTATTTTGTTTTATAATTTTTTGTGGAAGCTCTTTATAAATCATTTCAGAAAACGGTATCAGAAATATGTAGAAAGTATGTCTAAAATTTGAAGCAGTATACTCCACATCTCCTTTAAAATAAAAAGGAATTTGCTTTTAACTATTTGTTGTGCGTGGTCCAATATGTCGTTTTTACTTTTTTATGAGTAACAACTTATTATGATGAATATACCCGTTGTTGTTGCAGCATTTAATAGGGGATCTGCCTTGAAAAGGTTGTTATCTTCTTTGCTTACAGCACAATATGTAGATATTGTTAAGCTCATAATCAGCATTGATGGTGGTGGTTCATCAGAAGTCATTCAGGTGGCAGAACAGTTTGAGTGGCCTTATGGTGAAAAAGAAATTGTTCTTCATTCCGAAAATTTAGGATTGCGTAAGCATGTTCTTTTTTGTGGGGGTCTGACAAAATTATATGATGGCATTATTTTACTTGAAGATGATTTGTTTGTTTCTCCATCATTTTACCATTATGCCATAAATGCCACTGAGTATTACAAGGATTGCTCGAATCTCAGTGGTATCGCACTTTATTCGTTGAGATATAATGAGTCAGCGTCTCTTCCGTTTTATCCCTTAAATGATGGGTCTGATGTTTTTTTTATGCAGTTGCCGTGTTCGTGGGGACAACTGTGGCTCAAGAAACATTGGCTAGAGTTTGAAGATTGGTATGAAGCGAATGGTGATCTTATCTTGCAGGATGATCATTCACTTCCCAATAACGTAAGGCGCTGGCCTGATACTTCTTGGAAAAAATATTTTATCAAATATATGATTGAAAATGATAAGTATTTTGTCTATCCCAGGTGTTCTTATACAACTAATTTCGGAGATAGTGGACAACATCATAAATGGACAAAACTTTTTCAGGTTCCTTTAGTTTATGGTGAGAAAAAGATATTTGATTTTGTTGATTGTCAGCAGTCAATGGCAAAGTATGATGTGTTTTGTGAAATACTTCCTGATAGCTTGTCACAACTGAGTAAGGACTTTAAAGGGATTGAGTTTGTTGTCGATTTATATGGAGCGAAAGAAAAGCATCTCTTTAATAAAGAATATGTGCTTACCTCTAAGCCATGTAGTCAATATCGAGCCACCTATGGCAAACATTTGCTGCCAATAGAATGCAATGTGATTTCTGGTATTCCTGGGAAAGAGTTGTTTTTGTCGCGGAATGAACATGTAAGTGAAGCCGTGTCTGTTGATATTTATTTGGAGCGTCAATGTTGTAATGCTGATGAACAGTTGTTTTTTTATAATATTGATTATATTCACTTTTACAATTTGAATGAATGTCGAAGAAAGTATCAGGAAGCTCAATTGAGAAGTGAAAGGATTGAGGAGAAATTTCGGGGGTCTAAATTGACAATTCAAGAGATGGATCAGAAACTTCGAGAGATGGATCAGAAACTTTGCGAAGCTCAAATGAGTATTGAAACAATTCGTAATAGTTATTCATACAAGATTGGGAGTAAAGTAGTTTTTCCCTTGAGTTTATTAAAAAAACTTTATAGAAAAATTTACTAATTCCCCCCTGTATCACTAAGCATGAGAGTCCTGTAATGTATCTATTATGTCCATTTTGAACGCAGTGAGAAGTTTTCGCTGAGTGATATCTTTAAGAAATTATTTTCGTTACTTGAAATAACAGAACTTACGGTTTCTAAAATTTTTGAAAGAATCTCTATTGTATTAATATCATTTAATATTCTGGGTTGTGAAAATACTAATGCCAAGTCGAATCAAAAAATTCTTGATAGATATTTATTTGCAACGGAGGGTGATTTATGAACTTGCTAAACGTGATTTCCAGCAACAATATATGGGATCATACCTTGGTGTTATCTGGGTGTTTCTGCAGCCACTTATTTTTATAGGAATTCTTTATGTAGTTTTTACCTTTGGGTTTAAATCCGCACCGACCACATCTATGCCATTTGTAGTCTATCTTATTTCGGGGATGATTGCATGGATGTACTTTTCGAATATCTTGAGCGTTACAACAGGTGTGATTGTCAGTTATGCTTTTTTGGTGAAAAAAGGTGACTTTAGACTCAGTATTTTGCCAATTGTGAAAATATTGAGTGCATTGGTCCCTCATTTATTTTTTGTTGTTCTTGCTATTATAACTGCATGGATAAATGGCTATCCACCATCCTTTTATACATTACAGGTTTTTTATTATTTGTTTGCTATGGTTGTTTTATTGCTTGGCCTCAGTTGGATTACATCTTCAACAAATATTTTTGTGAAAGATGTTTCCAAGGTAGTATCGATCGTTGTTCAGTTTGGTTTTTGGTTGACCCCTATTTTCTGGCAAATTGAAAAAATTCCAGCTGCGTATCAGTGGATAGTTAAGCTTAATCCTGCATATTATATTATTACCGGTTATCGAGACTCACTGGTGAGCAGAATTCCATTTTGGTCTCATGCATGGGAAACGTTTTTGTTTTGGGGGATGACTGTTTTGATACTTTATACTGGTATAAATGTTTTCGGGCGGTTACGACCACATTTCGGAGAGGTCGTGTAAGTGAAAGATACTGTAATTCGCCTTGAGAATGTTTCAAAATATTACAAACTTTATGATTCGCCTAAGGACAGATTAAAGGAGGCATTACATCCTTTTGGTAAAAAGTATCATAGGGAGTTTTTTGCCATTAAAAATATTTCATTAACGGTGCAACGGGGAGAAGTTCTTGGAATTGTAGGAAGAAATGGGAGCGGAAAGTCAACTTTGCTTAAATTGATATCCAGTGTCCTTGTTCCTAGTAGTGGTACGCTGACAGTACAAGGTAAAGTAAATGCCTTGCTGGAGCTTGGGTCAGGATTAAATCCTCAATTCACAGGTCTTCAGAATATTTATTTGATGGGTAGTATTAATGGAATAGCTCAACATGACATGGAAGAAAAAATTAAAGAGATAATCGAATTTTCTGAACTTGGAGAATTTATACATCAGCCTTTAAAAAGTTACTCCAGTGGCATGAAGGCTAAATTGGCATTTGCTCTTGCCACATCAATCTTGCCGGAAATTTTAATTTTAGATGAAGTCCTGTCGGTTGGTGATGCTTTGTTTCGCAGGAAATCCTTTGCCAGAATGGAACAGTTGATTTCAGAGAACAGGACGGTTCTTTTTGTCAGTCATAATGAAGAGAGTGTGAAAAGTATTTGTACCAGGGCAATTCTCTTGGACGGGGGAGAGATGTTGTATAGTGGGGAGCCTGCTGAGACAGTCAATTACTATACAGAACTTTTGCACTCAAAAAATCGGAAGAAAGTTATTGAACAGAAGATATTACGAAAAGCACCTGTGCAGAGTAATATAGAACCAGAAAAGAATGAAGAAGAGGTGATCCAGACTAAGTCGAAGCAGTATGTTAAAATTCATGATGCTGAGATTAAAGATATCAGCATCAGAACTAAAACTAGAGGGGATCGTGTTAAGGTTTTAATGAATGGGGAAGAATATATTATTCGTGTTATTGTATTTCTTGAGAATGCTTATGATAATGTGTCCCTTGCCATGTCGATAAAAAATGAGAAGGGGATTGTTGTTACAGGGATATCTCCACGACTTTCTGGGAAAACAGTTGATAATAAGAAAAAACAGGCTTCATTCGTACTTGAGTACAATCTCACATGTTGTCTTTGTGCATCCGTATATTTTTTGGATGTTTTTTTAATGGGAGATGTGGGTGCTAATAATGAAGTGTTATGTTATGTCAATGATGCTGTGGCGTTAAAAGTTATTGATTCGAGAACTGACGCCCAAATGAGATTTGGATTAGTCTCTCTTGTGGAACTAGTAGATGTCAGGTCGTGATATAAAAAAACGATTTTGCTCAGTAGTATTAACGTGGTGGAATGTTTATGGTACCCCTCCCCCCCCCCGATTTTTTCGGGGGATACAATAAAAGCTTGATAGTTACGGAATAATATAGAAGCTCCTTTAACGTGAACCACTCAACGTCACAAAAATTGAGGATTAAACAACATAGGTTTTTTTTATACGAGATAGAATTGTGAGTACAATGTGGTTTGGATTTCGAAATGTCGGCGGAAGATGTTATATGGCAGCAATTCCCGCACCCGCTTCCATCCCTATGTCTACAGGGGCTGACGACAACTGTTTCGTAAACTTTGACACAAATTCAGCCAATTCCTGATAGAGTACATGTTCATTACGGAATCATACAGC
>Ga0180732_1000266_pt1 | contig 49162 bp, 42 predicted proteins | sample KR11_01MetaG_FD_148674 | JGI IMG/M metagenome (GOLD analysis project Ga0180732, IMG submission 148674) | Groundwater microbial communities from the Olkiluoto Island deep subsurface site, Finland - KR11_0.1 MetaG | ecosystem: Environmental > Aquatic > Deep subsurface > Groundwater | place... | reverse complement strand
TTTGAGCTAAGAGTTTCATAGGGTCGCCACCAAGATTCGCCTACATGAGCCTGGGCAGCTAGATGGAAAATTACTGGTTTTGAGGAACCTTCTTTCTTAATTTTCATCAACACCCTTCTCACCGCTTCTTTATCAGCGATATCGGCCCGGTGAATGGTAATTTTTTTTTGGATATGGGCTAAATTATGATAGACCCCCGAAGAAGATGGTCTGAGCAATACATGAACATCAGCACCAAACTCAACCAGTTTGTCAGTTAAATGTGAGCCAACAAAGCCATTAGCCCCGGTCACCAGAACTGTTCTTCCTTTTAAAATTCTTTTAATATCCTTATCTGTTCTTTTCATTTTTTCTTTTTGAAAAAATTTTTAATTTCTTTACACACTCTTTTGATATCTCTCTTGGTTAAAAACAGGGAGGAGGGAAGCCAGAGTCCGTGCTTTGAAGCCCAAGTTGAAACCGGAAATCCCCCCCTACCTCTATAAGGCTTTAAAGAGTGAATTGCAGGGTAAAACTCACGCGTTCCAATCTGCTTGCTATTTAGATATTCTTTAAGCATTTTCGGGTTATCAACAAAAATATCTACAAACCACGGTGTAGTCTGAGTTAAATCGGTTGGCAACATCTTAATTTCCTCAACATCCCTAAGCTCTTCTTGATAAATCCGGTACATCTTTCTCTTCCATTTAATTCTCTTTTCAAGCTTTTTCATCTGAGCGATTCCTACAGCTGCTTGGATATCAGAAAACTTAAAGTTCCAGCCAATAGTATCGTGTTTTTGAGTCTTGCGATCAATTCGGCCGAAATCTTTGATCCGATACATCTTATCTCTTAATCTTTTACTATCTGTAACTACAACCCCTCCTTGTCCGGTAGTAATAATCTTAGGGGTAGAGAATGAAAAGCTTCCAATTTCTCCAAAGGTTCCCAGGTGTTTCCCTTTATAATACGATCCCAAAGCTTGAGCAGAATCTTCAACAATAAAAAGATTATATTCTCTAGAGATCCTTTCAATTCCATCCATATCTGGAGGCCGTGCATTCATCGCTACCGGCATAATTGCCTTTGTTTTTTTAGAAATTTTTTTCATAACTTCTTCTAAATCAAGACAAAGATTATCTCTTTTAATATCTACTAAAATTGGGGTGGCCCCCGCAAGAAGAACTGCATTTGGAGTAGCCACCATAGTCATATCTGGGATAATCACTTCATCGTCTCTTCCTATCCCTAATGCCATTAAAGCAATCGTTAGACTTACCGTTCCATTATTTGCTGCCAACCCATAACGGCTCCCCACAAAGTCGGCTACCATCTTTTCAAATTTATAAGTCCTTTCTGCTTCAGTAATCCAACCCGAGTCGATACAAGCGATCAGTTCTCGCTTTTCTTCTTCGCCCACCCAAGGCTCCATCTGATTAATTCTTTTCATCTCTATCTCCTTTTAAAGACCTTCATCATGCTCGGATTATACCAAATTTCATATTTTGGATCATAGGGATCAGTAAATATCTTCTTCTCTAAAGCATCTTTTATTTCTAGAAATCCTTCTTCGACTGTCTTCTTGGGTTTAAAACCTAAAACTTTTTTAATCTTGGTAAAATCAACCCGATAGTCACGAAGGTCTTTTTTCTCCTCGATGGTCTCAACTTTGACATCGGGGATGTATTTTTTGACTAACTTAAGCAATTGCCTTTTTTGGTAATTTTGGGTCCCGACGTTAAACACTTCTCCCGAAATTTTATCTAAAGGTGCTTTCAGGCAAGTAAGATAAACATCAGCCGCGTCTTGGACATGAGTAAATGCCCGCCAGCATTGAGGACCATAAACTAACACTCTATTTTTCAATACCGCTTCTCGAGCAAAATCATTAACAATCAAATTAAATCTCATTTTGGGGGAAAGTCCAAATTTCATTGCCAAACGAAGAATACAAGGATGAAAATTTGCTGTTTTTGTTTTTTGGAGATATTTTTCACAGGCAACCTTCGTTTCAGCATATAAAGAGGTGATATCCAATGGGGTATCTTCTTGGGCTAATCCAGCTCGATGAATCCCATAATTACTACAAGTTGAGGCAAAAATAAATCGCTCGATTCTCTTCTTTCGACAAGCATCAGCAAGCATCCTAGTAACTTCGTAATTTATCGCTTGGGTTACCTTTGGTTGAAAATTACAAGCTTCCTGGCCTACTAAAGCTGCCAAATGAACCACTGCGTGAATCCCCTCAAGAGATTTCTCAACTAGTCTTTTCTCTCTCAAATCACCCTTAATAAAGTCAAAGTTCTTTTTCCCCCAAACTCCAAGCAGACTCTCGCCACCAAACATTAAGAAGTCAACTACGCGAACCTTAAACCCCTCATTCAGAAGCCTAGGAACCAAAATAGAACCTACGTAACCAGCTCCACCAGTTACAAGAATTTTTTCGTTCTTGGACATAGCCTTCTCCTGACTACAAAAATTTTCTGATTTTGTTAAATAGCCAAAGTTTTTGATTTGGAGTAATTATTGGCATCACCACAGTTATAAAAAGCAGAAAGGTATAAACTCTATCCCATAATGACGCTTGATATAAATCGTAGAACTTTTTTCTTGCCTTAATTGTTTTAAATTCCATTGCTCTTAATCCACCCACTGTCATCGAATCAGAAACAACTCTATACTTAATTAATTTGTCTTTTAGATTGGCAAATTTTGCATGTAAACCTATTCTAAAATACAATTCATAATCTTCAGCAGGATTGTAATAATGGTTATATAGCCCAGAATCAGTCAACACCGCCTTTCTAATTATAACTGCCGGATGACAAAAAGGACTATATCTGAAAATCTTTTTTCTAATTTTTTCGTCTGTCGTGTGATAGCTTCGTTCCCCCGTCACTCTTCCTGACGCATCCGTAATGACCATTGTCCCTCCAGAAACACCTACTTCGGGGTTTGCTTCCATGAACTTAACTTGTTTTTCAAGTCTGTCCGGAAATGAGATATCATCAGCATCCATTCTGGCAATATATTTCCCTTTAGCCACCCTTATGCCTCTGTTTAAAGTCCGGCTTAGTTTTAAGTTCTTATTATTCCTAAAGGCAATTACCCTTTTATCAATCTTACGATATTTATTAATAATCTGCCAAGTTTTATCCGTCGAACAATCATCAATAATGATTAGTTTAAAATTCTCGAAAGTCTGGTTTAAAATACTTTTAATCGCCTCAGAAATGTATTTCTCTGCATTGTAGGCAGGCATAATCACAGAAACCAAAGGATTAGTGTTTCTCATTTCTCTGTCGATAGAAATTAAAATCTTTCTTTCTACTAAAAAATTTCCAAGCCAGCAAAGTGTAATATCTAAACCTATCCCAGTTAGTTAAGCCTTCTTTCAATTTTCGCTCCATCGCGTTTGACACGACCATATTTTTTGGCGATCTCTAAAGTCTTATCTGTCGACCCCCCATGAGCAATGATAATTTCAATTTTGTTTTTTGGATAATCTTGTTCAACTATTGATTTAAGACACTTCCCTAAAACACTAGCAGCGTTTAGTGTAGGAATTAAAACAGAAATGGATGGCAAGTTTTTAGATACCATTAAAACCCTCTAAACTAAAATTACTTAATAAACGATAAATAAAAGAATAAGCCCAAAAGGGAGCAGGAACAGCAAAGCTATCCCAAAGCAAATGACCTAAATAAGAGAGTGAAATTGCCCACTCCAGACCATCAATCTTCAACTTCCTGCCTATTCCCTTGCCCAATAACCAAGAAAGAATAACAAATTCCCAGCCATGGAGGAGAACGTATATTTTACCAGCAGGCTCCATATAGCTACCAACATCAAAAAAGTTTGAAAGATTAACCCCTAAGCCAAAGTAAGAAAAATAATCAAACCAGTGGTCAACATCAATGAAAATTCCGAACACGAAAGACGCGAAAATCAGGCGAAAATCGCGAAAGCGCCAAAAAAGAAAAATGGCAACTAAAGCTGTTAAAACAAGGTGAATTATTTCGTGTCCAAAAAAATTTAAGTGGGCGCTCATTTTAGTTCTCTATCGACATTCTTGTTTTTATTTGCTATATTATTGATAATTCGCCCCGTATGCATGCATACGGGGGCTTTTTTATTCAATACTTCTTTCTCTTCGCAATGATATGCTTTATAGAAACCAAATCTATAAACTCAGGACCAACCAATTTTTTAAGCGAAATGGCTGTAGATCGGGTCTCTCCAATTATCCTTACCTCTCTTCCCTTCTTCATTAGGAACTCAACTAATGGATAAAAATCTCCATCTCCACTAATCAGAATCATCTTGGAGTAATCGGAGACATGTCTCATAGCATCAAATGTTAAATCTACATCACAATTAGCTTTTTGTTCTGGAGGACGGTAGATTTTTTTCTTAAAAACATGGCCACATTTCGGGCACTTACTCTTTCTCTCAATCGGTTTTTTCCTATAAATTCTCAGCTCTTTTAATCTTAAAATATATCCAAATTTTTGGAGTTTATTGAACTTATTCTTCGTTAAAGACTTAACGCCAGCGTAGAAAAATATTTTAGAAGCTTTATAACGTGAGTTGAGATATTTTGAGAGTTTTTGATAATTAATTTCCCATTTCCCGGTTCTCTTAGCCCCATAGATTAAATTGGAAACATCAATAAAAACATAAGTTTTATTAGGCAATTTCTTCTCACTTGACATCTTTGTTTTTGTATTATATAATACAGCCAACACCTAAAGAGAGATTCGTTCGTAGAGTCTCTCTTTTTTTATTTCAACCTCATCTTCTGCCGAAATCAGCTAAATGCCCTAAGACTTTTCTGCCTGCCATTGAAATAAACTTTACATCGTCCAAACTTCTTATACTAATCAACCTTTTAATAATAAACCTTGGATCAAAAGCAACTTTATAAATTTCCTGAACTAACCTCTTCAGTTCGCCATCTTTCATTTTGGTTTTCAAAACAGGCCTACGCATATCATATCTATCCCAATTTAAAGTCTTCAGCCAGTCTTTCTCCTTAGCCTCCCTAAACAGAGCTGTACCTGGATACGGGATTATTAAAGTAGCCTGCAATGTATCGGCATAGCCTTTTTTTAACAGCTCTCTTCCAAGCCTAACAGTTTCCAGAACATCCCTTCTGGTTTCCCATGGAAAACCCAGCATTACTGTGAGATGAGGAGATAATCCAGCTTTTTTTGCTTTCTTACAAGAATCTGTTATTTGCTCTACTTTCAAGTTTTTATTAATCTTGTCCAAAGTTTCCTGATTAGCTGATTCCAAACCAAACAAAAGCATCCTAAAACCTGCTTTTTTCATTAGTTTATAGTCATCAAAACTACAAGCACCAAAACGCATATTACAACTAAAATCAATTTTTTTATTATAGCCCCTTTTTATCATTAGCCTACAGAATTTTCTCAGCTGATCCCCAACAATAAAGGTCCCGGTGTCATCAAACACAGTTTTAACTCCATAGCTGTCTATTAAAAAGCCAATCTCATCAATGAGCAACTCTGGTTTCCTAGCTCTCCAAGTGGGAAAGAGAGTCGTCCAACTACAAAAAGTGCAACCACCTTTTATCCTGTGCCAACAATCCCGCCCGGCCATGATGTAGGTACCGGGAGTTCGTTTATAATTTCCATTCTCATAAGCATAAAGTCTCCACTTAGTCAGTTCCCTATTAATAAAAGGCAACTTATTTAAATCATGATTTAAAAGAAATTTACCAGTGTTTTTAACTTTCTTTCCCTCCCGATAATAAATACCTGGTTCAAGTTTAGAAGTTTGAAGTTTGGAGTTTGGAGTTTGGAGTGAATTACAAAGATTAAGCAATAGAAAATCATAATCTCCGCCGGTTAAAACAAAATCAACTTTGGATTTTTCAAATGATTCCTCGGGCAGGGCAGTAACATGGTCACCAACGAGAACAGTGATCAGTGACCAGTGATCAGTGACCAGTGATTTTAGGTCATTAATAATTTCCCAATGTTTTTTAACCACTGGGGTTTTGGTTTCCATAACAATTAAATCCGGCTTTTCTCTTATTATCTCCTTTAACCATTTTTGATAGCTCCATTTTTCGGCAATACCGTCAAGCCAAACAACATCGTAGCCGGCATTTTTTAATAAAGTTGCCGCATAAGCAGGTACCATCGGATAAATATAAGTCGGATTATGAAAAACCTGATATTGCCGGTTTTGAGATAGCAAGGGTGTCCCTTTAATATCGTCAAATGGGGGATAGGTTATTGCTATTTTCATTTTAGATTTTTTCTTTACTCCTCTTCACTGCGCTTTCTTTCCTGTAATAAAAGGTTGCAGATTCTCTTTTACTCTAATTCTAGTTGATTCCAAGAAACTTCTCCAATTTCCTTCTAACAAATCAGCACAATCCTGAATCAGCTCACTTGCTTTTTGAATGTCTACTTTATCTTTCTCTGGCAGTCCACTTACTTGTCTTGCCCAAATTCTTGCCAAGCCCTCAGCAGAAGTCAAATCCTCGGGTCGATAGAAATTTTTGAAAAGGGTTTCAACCATCACCCTAACTTTAGTCTCATTCTTCTTAAATTCTTCTGCCAATAAATGGCTAATTTCCTTAATGTCGACTTCTCTTAAGATTTTTTGAACCTCCTTCACTAACTCTGGCTCGTTTTGAACCAGCAACCAATCAATTGCTAAACCAACATAGTTATGAAGTCTTATTTTGGCTACTTCTCTACTAACAGAGTTAGCTTCGCTTATTTCTCTTAGTAATTGACTCCGTTTTTCACCCACCAACTGCTCTGATTCTTTGCCAAATTTATCAGCCCCAAATTCAACCCCATAAGACAATAAACCCAAAGCCAAATCTCGCTTCTCAGGATAATTCTTATTAAGATATTCGAGCAATTTCCTTCCACCCTCGTGAAACTCTTTATATTCAAAAACATCATTGGGGATGTAGGGAAGCATTTCCGGCAGAAAGGCTCCAGCAATCAATAGCTGGTTATCACCATCAACAGCGCGAGTGGCAATGTAAGCATGTCCTAAAATCTTCATCTTTTTTTTCGATCTGGATTATTTTATCATAGATTCACGAGGAAGCTCTCAATGAACTGCAAGTCGGTCTTTTTTAGGATTTACGGTTTTTTTCTCATCTTCATCCTGGCAGTCAATATTGGTCGAGGATTTTTATCGTTATGGTTCATTCAAAATGGATTCGGTTTTCCCCAAATAACCCTTTTTTATTTCATTGCTTTCCTTGTTCCCTCACTTATTCTCTTATTCGCTAAAAAATTTTCTACTGCTAGAAGTTTTACTATTGCTTTAATTTCAGAAATTCTTTTGATGTTATCTGTTTTTCATTTTCATCACCCTCTTCAGCTATATTTTGCCGGAGTTTTCGCCGGCGCAACCGTCGTTTTCTTTTACATCACCTACAATACTCTCTATTTTGAAAATACCCCAAAAGATAAAAGAGCTTTTAGTTCCAGCCTTTTTACTCTTGCCGGTCCATTTTTGGGAATTCTTGTTCCTCTTGCCGTAGGTTTTTTCGGACAAAAATGGGGGCTTTCATCAATCTTCTTGGTTGCTGCTTCAATTTATCTAATCAACCTTTATCTCATCAGATTTTTGCCTAAAATTGAAATCGAATGTAATCTTCGCCAAAACTTGATAAAAACCAGTCGAATAAATTTTTTGCTCCTTCTTGAAGGAATTAAAGAATCGGTATATTTTGCCGCCATTCCCATTTTCACCCTCTTTTTTATCAACCAGCCTCTCCCCTATGGCGCTTATTTTAGTTATCTTGCTTTTATTTCCATCGCTGCCACTATGTTTTTTGGGTTCCTTTCTGACAAATTTAAAAAAAGAGCCATCATTCTTTACCCTGTAACCATCATGGTAGCTTTGACCATCATTGCCCTCGGTTTCGCCCAAAGTCTTTCCTGGTGGACAATAATCTCAGGCGCCCTAGGCTTCCTTTTGGTTCTCAATGGTACTTTTGTCACCACTTTAGTCCTGGATCAGGTGTCTGAGGTTAAAGTAGGAATGATCAGTAGAGAATTTTTACTGGGTGTTGGTAGGACAATTGGTATGGCTATTGTCTTTGCCTCTCTCGCCTTATTTAATTCACCAAAACTAGCTCTAATTCTTATTGGTTCACTATATCTTCTCTTCCCTCTAACTGTCTATGTCAAGAAAATTTATCAAAAAGGATTATTGTCTTAATTTTGGGGAGAAAAATCCTTTGATAAACAAAACTCCATAAACAAGATGGGTAACAAAAATCGAAGGCACTATCAATAAGGCAAGTCTGAGATTTCTTTCTTTAAGATAAACTTCGGCAACTGTAATCAAGAGTAATAGGAGGTAAACAAAAACTGAAAATAAATATAAAAGAAAAAGAGGAATTGAAATTATACAAAGCTGAAAAATCTCCAGGACAAAGATTAAAAGCGGTCCCCCAAAAAGTCCCAAAACAAAAATCGTCGGCATAAAATAACCAATTCGGAAAGAAGTCTCCGGTAAAATCCTAGCAAAATGACCTCGATGAATGGCATAGCGAGAGATTTGTTTTAAATGGGGTCCAAAAACTTCTCGACGATGATGATAAACAAGAACTTTTGGGTCATAAATAATTTTCTTTTTCAATTTTTTGGTTAAAAGCAGACATAAGCGCGTGTCCTCGCCTGGCCAGAAATGGGAATCAAATCCGCCAACTTTGACAAAGTCTCTTTTTCTCACTAAAAAATTAACGGTTGGGTAGTCGTCGATTTCTTTTCTAGGATAAATTGCACAACGATAAGTCCCTGCCCCACTGCTCCCCAACCAAGTCGACCAAACATATCCCGAGGCTTTTTGACGGAGATTATTATGCGGCGGGGTTAAACTGGGTCCACAAACAGCAGCAATTGGCTGGTGACTAGTGGCTGGTGGTTGGTGACTGGTGAAAATTTTAACCGCATTTTTCAGCCAATTTTTGTCAGGATAGGAGTCATCATCTAAAAAAGCGAGAATTTCACCCTTTGCTTTTCTAGCGCCGATATCTCTTTTATCCGCTGGTCCGGTTTTTGGATAAGTAGGGATAATTCTGGTTTGGGGAAATCTTTCTTTTGTTTTCTTATCAGGGAGGATGATAATCTCGAAGTTTTTATAAGTCTGTTTTAGAATCGCGGGAATCGTTTCTTGACGAAGATAATCATTTATTTTTTTAACAGGAATAATGATAGAAACCTTAGGAGTCATTAAAATTAGCTAATATCGGCTTTAAAATTTAAATCCGGATCATGGCGCCATTTCCGTTTATTATGACCGTCGTAATAGCGAAGAATTTTGAGGCGGTAAAAAACTGCCAAAGTATCTACAAGCATACCCCAAATTGTCCCAGTCCCTATGCTGGAATATTTTAGTCTTCTGGCATCCATTTCTACCGGACCATCATGAATTTTTTCAAATCCCAACCTCTTGGCTACTGACAACATCTCAATATCAAAAGCAAAATTTTTCACTAAAAGACGCGGCAAAACCTTTTCCAGAGCTTTCCTTTTGAAAATCTTCAAACCTCGCTGGCTATCAGTAATCCGCAATCCAAAAAGCCATTTAGTCAGGACATGATACCCCCAACTTAAAATTTTCCTTTTCAGGGGATACCCATAAACTTTAGAAGCTGAGTGGCGAATGGAGCCAACGATAATATCGGAACCATACCAAATCATATGTTCCAAGAGTATCGATAAACCATTGGGGTCAATATCCATTCCGGCATCAATAAAGGCAATTAGATCCCCTTTTGTTTTTGCCATCCCGTATCGGACTGCATGTCCTTTACCTTTATTTTCCTTGTAGCCAATGACCTTTAGTTTTTTAGATTTAACCTTCTTAGCATTTTCATAAGTTTTATCTACTCTTCCATCAATTACACAAATAATTTCATAATCATAACGAATCTGCTTGAGGACTTCCTCAATCCGCTGAAGGTCTTTTTTAATTGTCTTTTCCTGCTTATAGGCGGGAACGATAACTGAAAGTAGGTGCTTTTTTGGTTTTGTTATCACTATAAATATAATATACCAAAAGGCTGATGAGGAGCAAGCTTAGAATAGAAATTGAGACCCAAACTATTTGAGATAAGCTTTGGTGGAAAAGAAAAATCAAAATAACTTGGGCAGCAGCAGCAATAACTGGTAAGACAACCACTTTAACTTTTTTTACCGAAAGATAAAAGTTTACTAACAGAGAAGAAAGTGAATACAGACTTAAGAATATAGCGAAAAGAAAGAGATAAGGTGAAGCCGAAAGATATTGGCGGCCATAAAGGATATTAATCATTAACTTGGGAAAAAGAAAATAAATTCCACTAATCCCCAAACAAGTAAGCAAAACCAAACCCAGGCTTAAACTGAGAAGATTAATGTATTTTTTCCCGTTAGCGTGTCGCTCAGAAACCATCGGGAACATTACCATAATTATCGGGCTTGAGGCAAAGAAAATGATTTTGCCTAAAGTCGCTAAAGCGGCATAAAAGCCCGCTTCCTGAGCTGGTAAAAAATGTCTTACCAATACAATGTCAGTCGTATAAAGCGAGGTAAAAGCAAGAGTGGAAAAAAACACTGGAACAGCATATCTAACAATCTCCTGGCTGTTTATCGTTTTCTTTCTTTCTTTCTTTCTTTCAAATAAACGCCTAACAAAAAAAGCTGTCAATAAATAGCCAATCAGCGCACTTACTAAAAAGGCTAAAACTGCACCTAAAACTTTCCATCCCAAATAAACTAATAAAACAGCTATTCCAAGTTTTAAGACGACTTGAACTGCTCCTGAAATTGACATTAAACCGAAACGAAGGAATCCCTGAAGGGTAGTAACGTTAACCATAAAATAGACTCCAACTAAGCTCGATGTTATTATTAACAGCAAAGGTAAAATCGATTTAAGATGAAGAAATGAGGCAATTAATGGAGAGATTATTATTAATAACAGAAACCCAGCTAAACTAAAAATTACTAACTTTTTATTTAACCAAGAATAAAAATAAAAAATTGTCCCAAAATCCTTTTTCCCTCGTAAGGCAGAGACATATTTAACTACTACCAAACTTAAACTATTAACGGGAATGCTGATTAGATAACTGAAGGAAATCAACGAAGCAAGAATGCCATAATCAATGGGTCCCAACATCCGCCCCATCAAAAGATGATAAAGATAGTTGCCAAAATTGGCAAACATATTACCGGCAAATAAAATAGCACTACCAGCAATCAGCTGATTTTCGATTAATTTCAGTAATTTTAGTTTAAGAGGGTTCATTTAAAAAAGAGTTACTAAGCCAGCCAGTATCCTCGAGTGAAAAATAATAGAGAAATAATTAATAGTGGAATAGCGATGAGCGGATACAAGATTCTCACCCACCTATATTTCTCTGCCCAAATAGCAAGAAGAATAAAGCCAGGAAAAAGAACCAGGGCATAGCGAGGTAAAGAGGAAAAAGTGCCAGTCAGAGTAGGGGTGATATAAGCTAAAGCCATAAAAGTAACATAAGGATACCAGCGCCGAAGCCAGGCAAAGAGACTTAGAACTAAAAAGGCAGTGCCACTGAAAAATTCCAAAATAACAACAAAGTAAGTAGGAGTTAACTTTTCACAGGTCACGAGCATCTTTAGGTAACGCCAAAAAACTTGATAAAGAAGTACTAATTTAGTCGCTGTTCTCCCGGCCCCAAAATAAGGTTGGACGTGAAGAAACAAAAGTGGATCCTGGAATTTGGTAGCTAAATAGGACATATAACCAATTAATCCCAAAGGGATAAATAAAAGCGGGATTAAAGTGATCGGTGATCGGTGAGTGGTGGTCGGTTTTTTTCTGGTCGCTGGTGGCTGGTGGCTGGTAGCTCCTTGCTGCCACCATTCAACAAGCAAGGCTGGAAAGAGAAAAACTCCTGGCAAACGAGTTGATGTCGCTAACAAGCCGAAAATACCTGCTAGCCACCAGTGTTTGGTTCTGGCAAAATAAAAACTGGCGAGAACGAGCATTAGGAACAATGACTCGGTATAAACGGCGGCAAAGTAAAAAGCCGTCGGGAAAATTAGCAAATAGACAACTGCTCTTTTGGCTATACTTTTTTGATAGTCCAGTCTGATCAATTTATAGAAAATTAATAGAGCAAAAAATAAACTAACGGTTGAGACAAACAAACCGGCCACCAAATCACGACCATAAAAAAAGGGGGTTAGAGCCTTGATTAACTTCGGATAAAGAGGAAAAAAGGCCTGCTGATAAATTCCATATCCCTTTCGGGCAATATCCAAATAATGAATTCCATCAAAATTAGCTCGACTCCAAAGCCAACGGGGGCTAACCACTTGCTTCTCGGTATAAAGATATTCCATAGTGGTGGGAAAATACTGTTCGCCAAGAACAATTAGACCACCAATCAATACTTGCCAGATGACAAAAACTGACAGAATAAAAGGAAGAGTTTTTTTACTACACCGGCTGCAAGGCGACACTAGTCGCCGCAGTCCCGCACTAGAACGGTGCGGGATAGCACAGCCCCGTACGAAAACTCTCTCAGCTTTAGCGCTGGAGGCGTTTTCATTTTTTCGTAATAATTTCCTGATATACTTTGTAAGTTTCATTGGCTACCTTTTCCCAACTAAATTTTTTCGCTTGCTTTAATCCCTTTTCTATTAAATCCTCTCTTAAATCTTCGTCTTCAATGACAACTGTCAAACCATTAGCAATATCATTTATATCATAAGGGTCAACGAAAACTGCTGCCTTGCCTGCGATTTCCGGCAAACTCGCCTTTTTGCTCGTTACTACTGGAGTTCCGCAAGCCATCGCTTCGAGAACCGGCAAGCCAAAGCCTTCGTAAAATGACGGCTGACAATAAACGGTGGCTAAATTATAAAGGACGACTAAATCTTTATCGGGAACAAAACCAGTGAGGATGATTGATGATTTGCAGTAATCCTGCAACCAAACTAAATCGCGGTTTTCAGGATGGCTTCGGTCAATTTTTCTCTCAACTGCCTGTTTGCCGACAATAACTAAGGGTATTTTTGCTTTCTCGCAAGCCTTGACCAGGCCGCGAATATTTTTATTGTAATTAACGTCACCGACGTATAAAACAAACTTACTGGGAAGATGATATTTTTGTTTTACAGTAACCAGTGATTGGTGACTAGTAATCGGTTTAAAAATATCAGCCGCCGCCAAATAAACAACATGAATTTTTTCTTTTGAATAATCTAAATATTTAGTGATGTCTTTTTTAGAGTTTTTAGAATCGGTAATGACACCACTCGCTGTTCTTAGAGCCAGCTTTTGGGCTCTAAATTTCAACTTACCCTTTATTCCAGGCGGATAATGTTCTGGAAAAACTAGCGGCGTAGTGTCGTGAATGGTGACTACCGTCTTTTTCTTTCTCATTAAAGGTAAAGTCATAAAAAACAAATCAAAATAAGAATAATGAATTAAGTCGCAATCTTGAGGAATTTCTCCTTCTTCCACTAAAACCAACTCAAAATCAGCCCTTTTGAAAGACTGCAAAGCCTTAACAAGATTCTTAGTATAGGCGCCAATGCCCCGAAATTGATGGGCTGACTTTAATGGAGAAATATCAATGGCAACTTTCATAATTCTATTTTTACTTTCTTACTAAGTATCGCCAGTAGGCCCTAGGAAATCTTAGGGCAGAGAAAAAAGAAAAAACAATTCCTTGAAAGCTATCAAGAATTCCTTTATGCCTAATAAGAGTTAACAAGAACCAATGAATAGGTTTTATCAAGGAATAATTTAGGAACTGAATTGGATTTTTACCTAATCGGGCTTCTTTAAACTCAGCTGTGATTAAATCAATATACTTACTGTTCCTTTCAAGATATCTTTTAAATGTCGGGTCAGCTAGATGAATAAGGTCATTCTGCAACCAGCCTATCCTGCCATTAATTACAATCTGTTCATGAACACTTTTGCACGGAAAATATGCTTTGCCATTCTTGACTAGACGAATGACCCCATCAGGATAAACACCGCCATAGCGAAGGTATTTACCCAAAAAGTAATTTAAGCGGGGCATAAAAAATCCAGCATATTCTCCGCTGTCTTTACCAATTTTCCCATCTCTTTTTTCTATTATCCTTTGATGCCTTTGAAACAAATTCTTATTTGGAAGCGTTTCTTGATATTTCTTGATTTTCCTTTCACTTAAGGAAACAATCATTTTAATCTCCTCAGCTAATTTCTTTGTCACCCTCTCATCAGCATCCAATTGGAGAATCCACTCTCCCTTACAAGCATCAAGGGCTTTTTGTTTATTAATGTGAAAGATAGGTGGATTATCAGTCACCATTACTTTGGCGCCGTGTTTTTTAGCGATGGCAACCGTATCATCTTCAGAAGAACCATCAACCACAACAATCTCATCCGCTAAATCTTTCACTGACTCCAAACAGGAGCCAATATTTTCTTCCTCGTTATAGGTGGCTAGGGCTACAGAAATAGTTTTTTTCTTCATTTAATCCCCATCTTCTTTGTTTCAACTTTTTCTGGCAGCATGAACTTAACCGAGTCATCAGCGGTAATGCCCTTTTCATCCGCTAAAACTAAATTAATAGCATGAACAATAACTAAATGGGCGGTTTGAATTTTTGATGAAGATGGACCCTCGGGTTTGGAATTACTTTTAATAATGTATTCCGCCTGTTTTCCTAAGGGGGTATCAATATTCTCGGTAATAGCAACGGTAATTGCTTTTTTCTTTCTCGCCTGTCTTAAGGTCTCGTAAACAAAGCCTGTCCCTCCGCTAGCAGAGACACTAATAACCACATCTCCTTTATTAACTACAAAATTAATATAACGAGAAAGTCCGGCTTCTTCTTCAGCAGTACCCTTAGCAAAACTCACTGGTTGGGCCTCAGCTAAATCATTAGTAAAAGCCAAAATAGGCAAACCTGTCTCTAAACCTTGACCCGCCATTTCTTTAGCCACCAAAGCCGAGGCGCCCGCCCCTGTAACAATAATTTTTTTGCCTTTTTTAATTTGCCGATCGATCATCTTGATTACCTTAATAATCCCTTCCTCGCTAGTGTGATAAGTTTCGGCTAAACCTTTTTGCTCCTCATCAAACACTCGCTTTATCTTATCCTCTATTGTTTTACAGCCTTCAAAATCAATGGAAACCATCATCGGTTTGTTAATATCAATTAGCTGGCCAACACTATCGATCAAAATTAGGTCCTTATAAGAAGTTTTGGTGAATTCCAGAGTCGTTCCCGGCAAATCACCAACTTTATAGGCAGTCCCACAGAGATAGTTAATCAAGCTCGTTTTACCAGCATTGAAAACTCCGAGAACAATTACTCTGTCTTTGTTAAAAAAGTCATCTATTTTTCTTTTTAACTTCAAAAGGTTCTTTCTGGTCTTTAAAGAAATTGGCAAAACATTGTCTTTCAATTCTTTCTCTATCTTAAGGTAAGAATTATTCCTCACCCTGTCATTCTTGTTTCCAACTACAAAGTACTTCAACCCCTTTTCTTGACAAGCATCAATAAAGGCTTTGATGGTATTAATTTGGGGGTCGACTAAATTGGCTATCACAATCGCCCCAGAGGGTCTAGCTTGTAAAAATGGTGCCGAAATTTTTTTGGTTACTCTCATGTTTTAACAATTTGAAAGGCGATGCTTCCATCTTTAAAATAAATTTCTTTAGTTATCTTCGGTGGGGGTGGGATTTTTCCTTCCTCTATTAACCTTCGGGTTTTTTCATCGATTGTTAGTTCTGGAATTTCTTTATCAGTTCCAATAATAAGAACATTCTTCTGCTTTTTCAGTTCTTCAAAATTAATTGATGCAAAATGATATTTATCAAAATCACGAACCGTTGAAAAACCAAATTTATCTCGAGGAGTCAACTTGACCTCTTGCTGAAATTGTTCTGGAGGATATTTCAGATAAAAAAGAAATAAAATGTAGGGTTGATCATACTTATCAGTGACGTAAATCCGTTCGTACTTCCCTTCGACTTCTTGAACATAACTAACTAATTGATCAAAGCCATATTCCCAAGCATCTGGGTAAGTTTTAGGATAGTGAACATAGTATTGATGTAAATAATAAGTCGTACTCCAAAGAAGAACAACAGCAACCAGTAACCAGTAACTAGTAACCAGTGGTTTCTTTGCTTTCGTCTTAACCCATAACCAGCTTTGATAAAAACCATAAGCGCTAATGATAATTAAAGGGATAACCATCATTAAAGACCGAAGAGCATGGGGAGTTTGGAAAGTCATTGCTGCCGCCACTGGCGCCACTGCTAACCAAAGAAAAACCACTAACCAATTTTTTGGCTGCTTTTTAAGAAGAAAATAAATCCCTAAAACAACGAGAAGAATATCAAATAAATACATCTGTCCCATGTCGGGAACACGACTTCTCTCGATTACATCGCCTGTTATGAATAAATATTCTCCCTGAAGATGGTCGAACCAGTTTTTGGCAAAAGCAATTGAATAACCAATGAACCGATTGTGAATTAAGCGTACTGGTAAAGCCATTGTATCTCCATGATGACCTCGTAGTTCATTAATTCTCCATAATGGTCCCGTGTCTGCCAGTAATCCCACTCCCGCAAACCGCGAAATCCCTGCTGGACCAAAGAAACTAATGATCAAAGGAATTAGAATTATGAACCCCACGATTCCACTAATTAATACCCATTGGCGATTTTTTCGTTGGAAAAGCCTCTTACGATAAAGAAAAATTAATCCTAAGCCCAAAAGTGGAACAATTATCCGCGCGCTATGGTAGGTATAAAAAGATAAACCATAAAACAAAACAGAGAAGACAAAAAATCTTGGCTTCTCTAATCCCTTGAAAAATAGCCAGCTACCCAAAAGAATAAGGCAAGTAGCCGCGTTTGTTTCCCATCCTCCGCGGGAAAAATGTAGATGCCAAGGGGAAATGGCTAAGAAAAACGCTGATAACAACCCCCAAACTTCGTTTTTAAACAACTCTTTAACCAATAAATAAATCAACCAAACGCTGAGAGTTCCCAAAATCGCTGATGGCAATCTAACCGCCAGAACATTAAGTCCTAAAATCTTGACCAAGGGAAGAACAAGATAAAAATAAAGTCCAGGCTTGTAATCGCCAAATGACTTGAAATGTATCGGCCACGAATTACCATGCTCATCCTTTCCAGTCAAAATCAGAGAATAAGCGTTATAGCCAATTGCTGCCTCATCGGCATTAAGACCAGCAGGGTAACTGCTAAGACCCCATAATCGTAAGATTGAGGCGAGTAATAAGATTAACCCCAAGCAAAAAATTTTAAATTTCATAATGTTTCTACCACCCGATAAGCTACTTTGCCGTCAAGAAAATGTATTGTTTTTAAAACTTTTGCTCCGGGTGTTCGGGCAATATCATCAAGCGGCAGCTCGAACTCGTCACCAATAAAAAGATAGTTTTGGCGATTTCTGTCTTCTGGCCAATAAATATTTCTGAATTCGATGTTATCAACATTCTCAACTAAACCAACATCACCCCAAGGGTCTTCTTTTAAATAGGCTTGAGGCTGATAATCTTTAGGCGGATATTTGGTGTAAAAAAGATAAAAGATATACGGCTGACCATATTCTTGAGTTACCACTACTTTCTTATACTTTTCTTTCCCCTCTTCAATTATATTGGCTACCTCTTCCATGCCATAATTCCAACCCGCAGAGTTTTTCTTGGGAAAATGAATATAGTAAAGATCAAAATAAAGGGTCAAACAAAATAGATAACCACAGACAATCAAAAAAACTCCGATTAACGAAAACCGCTTAAATCTTTTCTTAAGCCATAAGTAAAAAACACATATTCCCATGGCAGTAAAAATTATTAAAGGAATGACCATCCAATATGACCTTAATCCATGAACAGCATCCCGGGTGACAGCCGCAGGGACCGGGCCAGTAATTAGCCACCAAAAGAAAAGGTTCTTTTCTCGGCTTTTTTCTTTTGCCAAAGCATATCCTATTCCAACAATAAGAAAAGGGATTTCAATATAATACATCATTCCCATATAAGGAGCGCTATGTCTAGGCGACTGCCAGTCACCTTCAAAAAAGAGAAATTTTCCCGTAAAGTGATTAAAGTAGCGATCGGCAATCCAGCGCATCTTGTTTAAAGCCTCATTGTGGAAAAGATAAAAACTCAAATTGGGAAACGTTTCTTCCTGAGAGATAATTTCTGCCACTTCTTCCTCAGACCTCGTATAAGAAAAAAGACTTGTCACTCTGGCTCTTCTCGCACTGCCTTTAAACGAAAGCAATAAAGGAAACAGGAGGAAAATAAGCAAGAGCAATCCAATTATCTTTTTCTTCTTTGGTAAACTCAGTAAATTTTGCCAAAAAATTGCTAATGCCCCACCCAGAAGAACAATTAAGAACACCTTCGCTCCGTGATAAATGTTCATGGAAACCGCAAAAAAGAAAAAGGTGAGCAAGAAAAATTTGAGTGCTTTTGTTTGAATGGCTTTTAAAAAGAAAATAATCCCTAAAACAATGGTGAAAAGAGCTAAATTAACTTCCCAAGCCCCTCGAGAAAAATTAATGTTCCAAGGCGAAATCGCTAAAAGTAAAGAAGAAAGATAAGGAAGATAGGTAAACTCTTTTCTTTTGGCAAAAAGCATCTTAGTTAAGAAGAATATGGCTATTACTGTGCCAACACCAGCTAAAGCAGAGGGAAACCTAATGGCAAATTTTGTTAAACCAAAAATAGCTACCGAGGGAATGATATAGTAAAAAAAGAATCCAGGTTTGTCATCGCCAAAAGACTTAAAAGTAAGGGGTAGTAACTTTCCATATTCGTCTTTGCCGGTTTTCAAAATTGAATAAGCGTTATAGCCTACGGCTGGCTCATCCCAAGTTATTCCAACAGGATATTCGCCAAGCTTATAGACTCTTAAAGAAAATGCCAAAATGGCAATCAAAATCAGTGGCCAATATTTTTTTAGAAATTCTTTCATTTTGAGCCTGCGAAAAACAAGCTTTGCTTATCTTTCTAAAATCTCAAAAGCCGAACTACCATCAAGAAAATCAATTGTTTTTATTTTACTCCATCCCTCCGGATAATTCCCAGGGCTAGTAATCAGCAAACTCCTGGCTCCTGACTCCTGGCTCCTGACTCCTGAAATTTCCCAGTCATTAACAAAGACAAACTTATCAAAAGAATCAACCCAATACCAATCGGTCTTAAAATAACGGATTAAATAAGGATCGCTGCGATATTTTTCGGGATCCCATTTCAAATAAAAAAGCAAAAATTCATGGGGTTCACCATACTTCTTGGTAATGAAAATTTTATCGTAGTCATTGTAGTGAGACTGAATGTAATTAGCCACTTCTTTATAGCCATATTGCCAAGACCATGAGTAGTCTTGGCGATAGGAGCCGAAATAGGCGTTTAAATAACTAAAAAACGAAATGAAAATTGTTAAAAGAAAAGCAACTAACAAAATTTGCCCTGTTTTTTTTCTTTTTTGAATGAAAAGAGTCAGCTGAAAAACGCCAAGAGCGCTTAAAATCTGAGGCAAAGGAAGGATGGTCGAAGCTCTGATAACATGACTCCCTCCGCGAGTCAACGCCGCTGGGATTGGCGCCAGAAGAAGCCAAAGTAAAACCGCCTGGGCAAATTTTTTCTTTTTAATCAATACCCAAAAGACTAAAAAGCCAAGCCCGAGGTAGAAAAAAGGCATCTCAACCGGATATAAAACCCCCCTTCCTGGAACACTGAACTGATACTGAGTTCCTCCCTTGAAAAAAAGAAACCGAGGAGAAAAATAGCCAAGATAATTAATAAAGAAATGGGTTAAAAAATATGTTGGTCGATTATAAACTAAACGAGTTAAAAATTCGGGTAGATTTGATTGAAGCCGGTCCTCAATAATCTGATTAATTGCCCCTTCATCAATAATTGAAACCCAGTGGGCTCTGGCTCGGCCCTCAGAGCCTAGGAGAATAGGTACTAGGGGAACAAAAAAGACTAAAAGCAAAAGGATCGCTACTATCAGATAAATCCTTTTCTTTTGCCACCATCTTTTCCATTCATCTTGATAAAGAAAAGCTAAGGCAACAATTAACAAGGGAACGAAAATCCGAGCATTATGATAAGAATAAACTGAAATTCCTAACGCCAAAGCCGCCAAGGGTAAAAAGAACGCTCTTTTCTTTCGATGAAAGAAAAGAGCCATTCCTGTGGTAATAAAAAATAAACTAACGTTTGACTGAACCACAAATCTCGAAGGAAACAAAGTCCAGGGGCTAATTGCCACCAGCAAAGCCGCAAGAAGACTAATTCCAACACTAAATCCTATCCCCTGAGCAAGAAAAAAACAAGCAAGGATGGTTAAAGCCCCCATAAAAGCATGTGGAGCCCGAATTCCAAACTCGTTTAAACCAAATAACGAAATGCTAGGAATAGTAATGTAAAGATTAACTGGCAAGGGATAATCACCGTAGGCACGAAAATTAGCCAGGGGCATAAATTGACCCCACTCATCCTTACCGTTTTTCAAAATTGAATAAGCGTTATAGCCGTGACTGACTTCATCCCAATTTAAAGCCGGGGGCATGGTGGCTAAATTGAAAAACCTTAAGATTAAACCTAAAAAGAAGATTAAAATAATCAGAGTGAAATGAATTTTTCTCTTAGCCATTTTGCCACTTCAAATCACTAAACTTAAACTAAAAGTCAAAAACAAAAGGAACAAATAAGAAATGATAAAGCCCTTATCAGTAAATAATCTAGAAGTAAAATCTTTAATCGTTTCTCTAATCACATTCTTTTTCGAGCCGGGATAATAATAACTAACAAAGCGTAGTTCACCAACAGCACTTTTATCATTAAGAATCATCTCTCCTTCTGAATAGACATCTTTGGGGGAATGAAAAATTTCGACTGCGTCGAATACGGTTGAAGAAGGCGACTCAAGGTAAAAATAATAACTTTTTCCCGCTGAGTCCGAAATTGGCTCAAACTGAAATCTCACTGAGCCTGGATCGCCGACATTAAGACCACTGATTTGGATTTCTCTTAAATCACGGTCAGTACCCATCTCCCTTAGGTGAAAAACAATTGGTTGTTCATTTTTTAACATCGCATTTCTTAAATCAAGAACAATAATATTCAAATTATCTTTATTAGCAACAAAAGTCTGTCCTACTTTCCTATCCTCATAAATTTGATAAAGGTAATCACCACTTGTCTGGGCAATATCAACTCTTTTCCTTATCCCAAAAACAGAAAATAATAAAACAACCAACAATGCTGTTACCAAAATAAGAATAACTTTTAGCCAGACTTTCTTATTCATTTTTCTTCAGGCTTTGCCAGCCTATCCAAAAAGCCGCTCCTGCTAAAACGCTATGTCCAAGGCTCTGAATTAGGAAAGGATCAATGATTTTTCTGTCTCTTAGTAATTCAAAAAAACTCGGTACCCCAAGAAAGCTTGGATTAACTGGAACCAATAAACCAAAAAGCTGAGCACGATCATTAAACAGAAAGACAACCCCTAAAAAGGCAAAATAGAAAACAAGCTGAGGAAAAAGAAGTGAAGGTTTTTTGACTAAAATAATCGTTAGAGGAGGCAAAATCCAGATTATCCATTGCGGATGGAAGTGGCTCAGGGAAAAAACCAACAGAAAGATTGCCAGAAAGAAAGGAATAATTCTTTCCCTTTCTGATGAAAAATGATGAAAAGCCAAAAAGAAAAGAAAGGTTAAAGCAGTCATAAAAATGATTAAATTTTCTCCAAAACCCAAAGGGATGCTAGCTAGAAATAGCCGTTGGCTCAATCCCGAAAAAAGAACTGATTGGCGAAAAGCCATTGAATTTAAGAAAGGCAAGATACTAATCACATAAGGAATGATGCCTAGAATAAAAATCATCAATCTCTCTCTTGTTTTTTTGCTTCCCAGGATAACCAAAAATGGCAAAAGCAATAAAGGATAGGTTTTGAAAGCAGCTGCCACCCCTAGGGTTAATCCTCCAAGTTTTTTTCTATCTCTCAAAACTAAAAGGACAGCTAGTAAGACAAGAAGTGAGGGTAAAATATCAAAATGGCTAAGTCCATAAATGGCATAAAGAACAACTGGATTAAAGAGCCAAAATAAAAAGACTCTCTGTTTTTGCTTTTTCTCCTTAAAGAATTGGGTCAAAACAAAAGCCGTCACGATATCTAAGATGAGATAGGGTATTTTGAGGACAAAAAGATAATGAAAAATTCGGGGATTAAAAATTCGCTCTGGTCCCCAATCAAAAATCCAGTTAACAAAACCACTGCCTAAAAAGGGACGAAGTAAAATCTGGATTGATCCGAATAAGAAATAAACTAAAGGAGGGTAATTAAAAGTATCAGTATAAGGAAGGCTTTGGATGTTACCAGCCAGATATTGATAAATATTAAACACTCTTTGAGAGAGAAAGTAGAAATGAAAATGGTGGCTTTTTATATCGGGGTGAAAAAGAAACGGCATTAATAAAAATCGAATAAAAAGAGCCATCAAAAGCACTTGACCATAAAAAGATTTTAAGAATTTTTTCATCCTTTCCATTGAATTATTACCCTTCTTATATTGTATAATACTCGAAGAGAATTTTCGAGGTGTAAAACACCGCTGAATAATACTCGAAGAGGATTATCGAGGCACGAAGTGCCGCTGTATAATAAACCATGATGAAAGGAAAATTGGGCCGGTTAATAATCCTAGGAATTTTGGTTGCTCTATGTCTTGGCAATTTTATTCTCGGTATTAAGCTTAATTATCCACCTTATGAAAACGAGCTGGTCACTCTAATTAACACCAGATTAACATTTAACAATTTGGGATTGGATCAACAATCCCGAGCAACAATTCTCAATAATATTTTAGGTGAAGAGCAATATTTTTCTGAAAAAATTTTCCCCTTAAGAAGCTGGCTTCAAGCTTTGGGCGGGACTAAAGGCATTTTTAACCTGAGGTTGGTCAACTTTATTATTTTTATTATGACCCTTATTCTCTTTTATTTTTTCTTGAAGCAAGTTGGATGGACATCACCAATCACCCTTTTTCCCCTTATTTCAATTACAATCTCTCCTCTATCACTTTCTCTCTGGTTATTTAGACCAAAAATTTGTTTAACCATTTTTCTTCTTATTTCTTGGCTACTTATCTGGTCTAGAAAAGAAAGAAAATTCATTCATGACATTTTTTGGGTAATAAATACCCTTCTTCTCTTTTACTCATCGTTTCAAGGATTAATAATTGGCCTTTTACTCTTGACTCCTATAACGCTGTTTAGATTCTACCGAGCCAAAAAATACTCTATTTTTTTGACTTTAGCCATCTTAGTGCTCTTCTTAATAATTCCTATTATTAAAAATCCTCTTTTTAAAAAAAGCTTAACTCAGTCAGCACCTTTTAATGCCGTCAATCCAACTCAAGTCGGGCAGCAAATAACCGAGAGATTTACTCAAGAAGATGGTCTCCAGGTAAGGGTCATTTTTCCTCTTTTGTTCAGAAGAATGGGATACAATAAAATTTTCTTCGCCTATCGAAATTTCACCAAGGAAGTTCTAAATTTTTTTGATCTAGAGACACTCTTTTTCCAAGAAGTTCATCCAATGCAACAAAAATCTGAGGTCACATTTTATTGGCCCGAAATTTTTGTCTTTCTTGTTGGCATTTTTTGGTTTATTAAAAGCGGTTTTGGAAAAAAACAAAAAAATTTACTATTTCTAATTTTTTTGTCATTCATTTTTCATCTTTTTACTCAAAACGACACATTTGCCGGAAGATACGCCTTAACTCTCTTTACTCTGGCTATTGTTATTGGAATAGGTTTTAAACAAATGCCACGAGGCTTATCTTTGATTATTCTTCCTCTTATTATCTGGGCAATTTATATCAACACTTATGATATCCTTAAAAGACCCCTTTTTTGGTATGACAATCGCCCCTATGTCTATGCTCAAGGAATAAAAGCAATTAAGATGATAGAAACAGAATCAGTCTCATACAAAAATATTTATTTAACTTCTCTTGTTGGCAATCCAAAAATTTACTATTTTTACTATTTCTCACCCCAACCTGAACTCTTTCTCAAAGATCCCCTCTTCATTGAAGATAAGGGTAAAATTGTCTATTTTAACAGCTTTGACCTCGTCAGTAATCTTCCTCAAAAAAATTCACTTTATTTTGGCTTTCTGGGAGAGTTCATCGGTCCCAATTCTTTAAACGAATTTTCTGAGCAGGACATCAATAAAATAGAACCAATCGGGCTCAAGATAGAAAAGGTTTGGAAACTCGATAATACAATTGCTTTTCGCTACAGTGATTATTTTGTTCTTGCCTCATTGAAGGAATAAATTAGAAAATGAAAAAAACTCTAAAAATATTATTGGTAATTGGCGGATTATTAAGTATCATCTTGACCTCTCTTTACTTGAGAATCTCCTGGTTGGAAATTTCCCCTCATACGGTTGGTTTCGATGAAGCTGCTTTAGGGTATAACGCCTATTCCCTTTTAAAAACTGGTAAAGATGAACACGGACGAGGCTACTCTATTTCTCTGGCTTCATTTAACGATTACAAGCCCGCCCTTTATGCTTACTTAAGTATGCCTTTCATTAAATATATGGGGTTGAACCAGACCTCAACCAGAATTGTCTCTGGTATAGTTGGTACTGCCACCTTATTGTTTATATTTCTTATTAGCTACAATTTCTTTTCTAGAAATCTACTAATAGCCTTTTTCACCTTATTAATTGCTGCCATTCAACCATGGAATCTCCATTATTCCCGCACTGCCTTTGAGTCTAACTTGTGTACTACTTTTTTTACCGCTGGCGTTCTTTTAATTTTAATTAATCGAGGAATCAAAAGTGAGCTAGCGGCGGTTTTCTTTTTTGTCCTCTCTATGTTTAGTTATCACCAAGCTCGATTAGCCGCACCAATATTCCTCTTGTTTTATCTCCTCATTAAAATTAGCAAAAAAAGAGGGTTTAAATTCTCATTAAATAACTTAATCAAGCTTGTAATTCCATTAATTGTTCTTTTGATTATCACTCTACCTATTTGGCTAAACTTAAAAGAAGGCTTAATTCTTGCCCGCCTAAGGCAAGAAAGCGCCCTAAAGAGACTGTATCCTTATTCTCCACCTGAACTCGTCAATCCCCAAAACATCTGGCTCACGTTTCCCGCCCACCCTCTCTACTATTTGCTGGCGAATTTTGTTGGTCATTTTTTTGCCTACTTTTCACCAATCAACTTAGGTTTAAAACTTTTTCATTGGGTGAGAAACTCTCCTCAAAATATTGCCACCTTCAGCATGATTGGTTGGGGAGAATGTCTCTTTTTTCTTCTTGGTCTCTTCTATTTAATTAAACACTGGCAGAAAAGAAACAACATGATTTTTCTCGCCTGGATAATTAGTGGAATTACCCCAGCGGTCGTTACTTGGAACTGGTTTCATCCCCTAAGAAGTTTAGCTATTTATCCAGCCATAACTATTATTTGTGTGTTGGGAATGGTCATTATTTTTAAACTTATGCCTCGGCCAATGAGGATAATTACTCTCATAGGCTTCACAATTTTATTCTTGATGCAGGCTTCTTATGTCATTAATAATGAATTGGTCTACAATGTTTATGAATCTCACGGCGAATACCAACCTGGAGGATTTAAAGAGGGCGTTCCTGAATTAGCCAAGATCCAAGACGACTATGATAAAGTCATTATTGAAACTCCCCACGCCCAGGGCTATATTTTCTTCCTCTTTTACCAATCTTTTCCCCCAGAAATTCTTCAACAATTTACCAAGAATCGCAAGCTCCCAGGTACTGAAGGCGATCTCAGCTTTAATTTCTATAAATATGAATTCAGAAAGATATATTGGCCAGAAGACAAAAAATTGAGACGGACGATTTTTTGGGGTTCTAATCTAAGCCTACCAATTGATGAGATTTCAAAAGAGCCAGGTGTTAAAATGATAAGGGATTATCATCATGTTGCGGGTAATCCCGCGGCAGTAATGGTTGTCAAAGATTAAAGTGGCTAAAATAAGATTTTTCCGTCCATTGATTCTTTTGTCTGTTATTGTAATTGTTGCTTTTTTACTCAGAACGATTGCTCTTGATAAAAATCCTCCTGAACTTTTTGGTGATGAACTTGATGTTGGTTATCAAGCCTTTTCCCTGCTGAAAACCGCCCATGACTATAAGGGTCATTTTTTGCCAACTTATCTCCAAAGTTTTGCTGAGTGGCGAACACCATTTTTAATGTACGTCACCGCGCCTTTTGTTGCCATTTTTGGTCTCAATGAATGGGGGGTAAGATTGCCTAGCGCTGTTTTTGGTTCCCTGACTATTGTTTTACTCTATTTTCTTGTTCTCCATTTGAGCAAGAATGAAAAACTTTCTTTGCTTTCTGCTTTCTTTTTAACTATTTCTCCCTGGCATATACAATACAGCCGGGCGGCTTTTGAAGTAGCTTTAATGCTCTTTTTAATAGTTGGTGGCCTTTTGGCTTTTTTTCAAGCAGGACAAAAAGGGAGTTTTAAGATGGGTGTCTTGGCTGGAGTTCTTTTTGCCTTATCTCTTTATTCTTACAACACCGCTAATGTTTTTGTTCCATTAATGATGATATTCACCACATTTTGTTTCTTCTCCTTTAAAAAACAAAAGAAGAAGATAATGGCTGTTTGGTTTATATTTATAATCATAATTATTCCCCTGATTTACAATATCGTCTTTGGCCATGCCGCTACTCGCTATAGTCAATTTTCTATTTTCAATGATCAAGAAACTGTCAGAAGAATTAATTCAATGAGGTCTTACCCAGGTACTAACCCCATCTTGGAACAAGTCTTTCACAATAAACCAATCGAATGGTCTAAAAAAATAATTCAAAACTACGCTACCGCCTTCTCCCCTCAATTTCTCTTTATTCATGGCGATGTCACCTTCCGCCATTCTCTTCATGAGATAGGTCAGATTCTTTGGTTCCAACTACCTTTGATTTTGTTAGGACTCTACTGGGTTGTTAAAAATTTCCGTCTTAAACAAAATCTTTTTTGGCTAAGCTGGCTTCTAATTGCCCCAATTCCTGCCAGTTTAACTATCGATGGAGGTTATCATGCAAGTCGACTAATCTTAATGGTTGTCCCTCTTTCTGTCTTATCAGCTTACGGAGGATTGTTAATTATTGAAAAGTTAATTAGTTTTAGGAAGAAATCAAGTGTATTATTTGGACTTCTCTTAATTCCAATTCTCTTTATTCCTTTGATGGAATTTCTCCATTACCAGCATTATTATTGGAAACATTATCCCATTGACTCCTGGCGCTGGTGGCATTACGGTTACAAAGAGGCAATGACTTCCTTAATCTCCCTGGAGAAAGATTTCAATCAAGTTCTCATTGAAACAACTTATGAACCTGCTCTAATTAGATATATTTTTTGGAAAAAGTACGACCCTCAAAAAATCTATCATTTGGATGACCAATTAAAAGAAAATGCAGTTGAAGGGCTAACTGGCTTTTGTCTTGACGAAAAAGTCTGTTTTGTTAATTTAAGGGGGGACCTCCGAAAAGAGCAAGTAAAAGGTAATACCCTTTACCTTATTTCTCAAGAGAAAAACATTCCTGGCGACTGGGATTGGTCCGAAAGCCCTCCTGACTGGGTTGAAGTCATCAAAACAATAAAAAATCCCTGGGGAGACCCAATCTTTTACTTGGTCACCGGCGTTTGAAAAATCTTCGCCATTTTTGCCCCAGCCAAATAATTGAAGTTAATAGATAATATTTGACTAAACTATTATATTTTTTGCTGCTCTCCACTAGCCATTGATGGGTAATTTCGGGCATTTCTCTACCCGCCGCTCCATGGTGGTGGAAAACCTTAGCCGAAGGTAAATAATAAACATTAAGCCCTGCTTTTTTAGCCCGGCGGCAATAATCTAAATCCTCAAAATAGAAAAAATATTTCTCATCAAATAAACCAACGTCTTTGATAACTTTTTTAGGAATAAGCATCGCCGCTCCCGTAACGGCATCAACTTTAACTGCTTTTTTTGTTTGAGGAAAATATTTTTGGTAACTCCCTTCCTGTCCTAGCCAAAATTCTTTAATGGCTCTGATAAGAGAAGGAAAATGATAAACAGACGGCTGGATGGAACCGTCAAGATTAACTAGTTGCAAGCCAATAATTGCTAGAGGGTGATTTTCGGCAAATTCAACTGCTTCTTTCAAAGTTTCTTTTTGTATCTGGGTGTCGGAATTAAGCAAAAGAATAAATTTCCCTTTCGCTTTTTTGATACCTTTATTAACCGCTCCAGCAAATCCCCAGTTTTGGTCAAGGAAAATAGTTTGAATCGTTCTATTTTTAGCGACTTTCTTGAGATAATTAACACTGCTGTCAGTTGAACCATTATCAACAACAATTATTTCAGTAACCAGTGATCGGTGATCGGTGATCGGTTTTTTTCTGGTTGCTAATGGCTGGTTACTAATCACTGATTCCAGGCATTCTTTTAGTAATTTCTTCGTATTGTAATTAGGAATAATGATTGATAAATCCATTGCTATTGAAATATTTCAAAAATTTTTGCGTCAGAGATTTTACTTTCTTTACGCTCTTTCAAACGCCTTGGTAAAACCAATGGCAATTTAATTAGGGCGGCAAGAAATGGTCGCCAATAGCCAGGCTCAGTTAACAACCTCTTTTTTAACCAAGTTTTGTGCGTAACAATCATTTCAGGAGCAGTAATATTTTTCCAAATAAATAAAAGGTGATTACGCTCGGTAACCAAAACAATGCTTTTTTTAGAAAATCGGGTCTTGATTACTCCCCGGTGTTTATGGCGGACTATTGATCGAGGATCCCAAAGTATTTCAAAACCTCTTTTCCAAGCTCGATAGCAAAGATCAACATCTTCTAGATAAAACGGTTGGTAAAGATAATCAAAGCCTCCCAAGGCTAACCACTTTTCCCGAGAAAAAGCAGACTGTCCTCCTGAGGCCCAAAAGGCAGAGGATTTTTTCTTTAATCTTTTTTTCCTCACGAGTTCAACTGCCCCATTTTTAAAAACAGCCCAACCAGGACCACTATCAACCTCTCCACAACCAACCGCAAAAACCTTAGTATCCAAAAAATCTTCAAGAATAGGCTCTAAAAAGCCTCTTTGAGGGACAACATCAGTATTTAAAAGAACAACTATTTCTCCTTTGGCTAAGTTCACTCCATGATTGCAAGTGGCTGCAAATCCCCTATTTTTCCTATGAACAGCAAGTCTTACTTGGGAATATGTTTTTTTAATAAAGTTAACACTCCTATCAGTTGAGGCATCATCAACAACGATTACTTCAGCATCATCGACAGCATCTAATACCCGAGGTAAATTTTTTCGGAGAAGTTTTTCTCCATTCCAATTAGGAATAATGATACTAGATCTATTTTTATTCATCTTTTTGTATTCTAACAAAAAATAGCTTTCGATACGCTGGAGAAAAATTAAAAAACCTCAAAATGGGAATTAAAAAAAGAGTGTATCGATACAAGCGGCAAAGGAATTTATTCTCACTAAAACCTAAAATTAGTAAAGAAATTAGAAGAAAAACATTGGTGTTATTGTGAATTTTAATTTCTGCCTTTTTGTTCCGAACAGACAGCTCGTCCACAAGCCATTTCTCTAATTCTTTTTTTTTCGGCAGTCCGTAGCTCAAATGCTCAGTTAAAAAGGCTAACTTGTCTTTATGTGTTCGAGAATAATACCAATCTAAAAATTTGTCAGCCAGACTAGCCCAAAAGCCAGAAGGAGTTCCAATAATAACGCCCTTCCGAGAAACTCGAAACATCTCTTTAATTGCTAGTTTTCTTTTTCTAGCCGACAAATGCTCTAAAGCATCGATGCTTAAGACAAAGTGAAAAGCATTATCTTTAAAAGGAAGTTTTTCCGCCTTTGAGCGAACAGGATTAAGTAAACGGTGGGTCTTCTTATCAAAAACAATATCAACTCCCGTCACTTTCTCTCTAAGATAAGGACAAATACCAAATGAACCTGAACCTATTTCTAAAATCGAATCTTTTTTTGCCTTCTCTCGTTCCAAGAAAGACACCACAGGCAAATAGCGAAGAGCAATAGTAATGTCCCAATCTTTAAACTTAGAGGGAAATTTTAAAATCATTCTACTAACCTCTTGTTTCGGCTGGAAAGAGGACGGTAAACTTCACGCCTTTTTTTCTTTGAACACTTGCATCACTAAAACTAAAGCCGTAGCTGTAAATAAAGAGCGAAGAAAACTCTTAAAAGTAAAAATATTAGTTAATCCGGATAACAGACTTGTCAAAGGAATCGCCCGAGCGAGCGAGGGAGCAAGAGGGACAAACAAACCAAGATGAAGAGATGATTCAAAAAAGAGCAGAATGACAAAATAACATGATAGCAAAATTGCAATATGGTAAAAATATTTTTTGCCGTTTTCAACTATTAGCCAAACTAAGAAAGGAGTTATCCAAAGAAACCACTGAGGATGATAATGAGTGACGGAAAAGAAAAGAAGCATTAAAACCAATCCCAACTGCCAAAGTGCTTGTTTTTCTTCAGTCAATCGAGTCGCCAAAAACAACAAAAGGAAATAGCCCATGGCAAAAACAGAAAGATACTCAGCCCCTGATAAAGGCAATTTCATATAGAGCATTTTCTCTGTTTGACCCGCCAAAAGAGCTGATTGGCGAAACATGGGTGAAAAAAGAAGATAAGGAGCGATTATTGCCAAATAAGGAACTATGCCAATCACTAATAGTTTTAGTCTCTGCCAAAATCGTTTGTTTAAAACCAAAACAAAGATGGGTAAAAAAAGCAAAGGAAACAGCTTGAAGGCGCCACCAATACCGAGCATTAAAACCGAAAGAGATTTCTTGTTTCTAAGAGCAAAAAATAATGCGGCGACTATCATCAAAGTGGGAAAAATATCAATTTGACCCATAGCAAAAGTAGCATAAAGAGTTAAAGGATTAACCATCCAAAGTTTAAAAGCAGTTTCCCCTTTTTTCTTAGCAAAAATTTGGTAAAGCAAGAAAGCCAAAAGAAAATCAAAAAGGAGATAAGGCAACTTTAATAAAAACAGGGTCTTAAACAAGGTTACCATGCGGTAAGTAGCTCCCATATCTAAAAGGAAAAGATTATTAAAAGAAAAATCATATAAAGGACCGAAGAAAAACATAAAAACCCCAGGAATTAAATAAGCCAAGGGGGGATAAATGAACAAATCTGGTCCATAGATTCTGACCAATAAATTACCAGGGTCTAATCGAGAAAGATGGTCATAAAAGGTTAACCATTCCCCTTTTTGGGAAATTAGATAGGCTCCTAAATCAATCGCGCGAATATCCGGATGAACTGTAAAAGGCATTAAAATCAGCCTTAAAGCCAAGCCGATTAAAATCCATTTGAGAAAAAACTTTTTCACCTGGTTAGTTCCTTTATTTCTTGGCAAAAATGTGCTTGAGAAAAATCTTGGGCTCTTTTTTGAGCTGCTTGAGCTAATCTCTCTCTTAATTTTTCGTCTTTAATAACTTTTAAAGTCTGCTTAATTAACTCTTTTTGGCTATTCCATAATAACCCATTTTGATTATGATTAACAATTTCCGGCTGTCCGCCTTTGTTAATCACTACCGGCACGCAGCCGGCAGCCATCGCTTCCACCGTCACGATCCCAAACTGCTCGACTCTTTCTGGCTTCTGGTTTTCATCAACGCCAAAACCAGCTGCTGTCCAAAAAATTTTTGCTTGGGCATAAAGCTTTTTTAATTCAGAAAATGGGGAATTTTCAATGATTTTCACTGGCAAGTTTTTTGCTTTCTTTTTTAATTTGTCAAACGCCTCATCCTTACCCACATCAGTTCCCCCAGCCAAGATTAATTGCCAGTCCTTTAATTCTTCACTCATTTGCCTAAAAACATCAATTAAAACATCTTGTCTTTTAGACTGCATTAGTCTGGAAAACCTGCCCACGGAAAGAATGATATTTTTCTTTTCACCAGGCTTAAACTCCTTAACCGCTACCGGTGGATAAATCACTTTACTCTTAACTCCATATTCTTTGTCAATGAATTTCTTGGTAAAACGAGAATTACAAATAACAGCATCAATCTTTCTTAGCTTAATTCTATTTAAAGGCTTCTTTCCCCCAACGTCATGGAAGGGGACTTGGAAGTGAAGAAGATTCTTTTTGGCAAAAAGAAAGGGAATACTCCCATCGGACAAAAAGAAAAGCAAATCATATCTTTTCATTAACTGTTGTTTTTTAAAGAATTTTTCTTTAAAAATATTGGGAACAAACTTAATTTTTCTTAAATCAATCCCCAGTCTCTCTTCCAACCTCTTCCCCATTCCCCTATCATCCCAAAAAACTTCCACCTGCCAGCCTTTTTTAGCTAGGCAATAAGCGACGGTCATACTGTAGCGTTCACCGCCACCAAGGGTATCTAAATAGGGATCAAAAATTCCTGCTTTCATCTGAAGCTATTTTATGTCAAATCTATAAACATTCCAAATAGAATTTTTTATTTGCCACTCTTTAGTTGCGCTCATATTTCTAATCCGGTCTAGCTCGTAGGCAGGATCTTTGCGGATTGTTGCTTCATCACTACTACTAACCACGTATAAACACTCGTTATCGCGATAGTTGTCTTCCGGCAGTAAATTTATTCCTTTTAAAAAAAGAAGATCCCGATAGCGTTTCCCTTTCGTGTTTAGATCCGGACTAGCCACGACCACCAAATTGCAGTTTCGACTCTCAATATCACTACTAATAGTCATCACTATTTTCCTAGTAGCGGCAATATTAGTACTCCAATCGTTTTTAAGAAGTTCCGATATCGATGGCTTAATACTAAAAACAAAAAATAAAAGGATGATTAATTTTTGAAAACAACTATGATGGACGCTCTTCTTACAATAAAAAAGCCAAATAACCAAAAAAACCACGCCTGATAAAAAATAATGTTGATACACTTCTCCACCAATTAGAGACAAGCCAATAAACAGAAAAAACAAAGGTAGAAGAAGCAAGTTTTTGACCAATCTTTCTTTTAAAAAAAATAATAGTAGGAGAATCAACATCAACCAACTAATCAATCTTTCCTGAAAAAAATAAAACAAGAATTGATAAGGAAGGCTGATGCTTCTTAAGAAGAATGTTTTCATACTAAAAGCTCCCTGAGATAAAGATAAGGGGCTAAAATAAATCATTCTTGTGATAAAAAGTCCGGGTGGATGGGTTAAATCAAAAACCAAAAATGGTGCCAGTCCGACGCTTACACCTGTTAAAAAAATTAAAAAATAGCACCACTTCTTTTGGCGAGGAGAAGTCAAAAATACAAAAACACTGAACCCGGCTAAAGCAAAGACGGCATACCAATGATTATGAACTGCAAGGGATTGCAAAAAACCAGAAAAAAATAACCAGATTCCGCGTTTACTTTTAAGAAAAACAGAAAAATATACAAAAAGAGATAGGATTTGCCAAAACGGGACCAAATTTGGATTCCAAGCCCAGCGTCCGGCTTGGAGAAACGGGAAAATGAAACTTAAAAACAAAATACTTCCTACTAAATTCCAGCCAAATTTTTTCCATAAAATCACCGCCAGGAGAAAAATGGAAACAAGACTATAAAAAGCCGCGCCAATTACAGGACCAATGGGATCAAATTGAAACAGAAGAGCAAAGGGAAGAAACATATAGTATGTTAATGAACCATAAACATTTATCTTATCCTGCGAAATTGGCCCGATTAAGGTAACTTTTTTCTCTTTAAAAATCTCATGCATCCTCACTAAGTCACCAGATTCATCCCAAATAAAGCGAGCCGAGGTGTCCAGGAAAAGAGTTCTTGTCAAAACACAGAGAATAATCGTCACTAGTAGAAGTAAAATTCTTCTTTGTTTTTTCTTTAAAAAAGCCCTCATTTCTCCTTTTTGACTTGCATTTCCCAGAGTTGCATGTAAATAATCATCGTGTGGAAAGCCTGATAAATTGATTCGATCCAACCTTCAGTTCCATCACGAAATCCTTGCTTTTTTATAAGCCTATCGAACAAGGTCGTTGCTCCCATCCGCAAAATTCGCCACCAGGTAACTGGCGGATGATTAGCTTCATGTAAAAGCTTTGCTTCTATCTTTGACCATCTTATTGACTTTTCAAGCATGGGCTCAATTGATTTTGGCTGAAGATGAATCATCGGCTCCTTCAAATGACCCAATTCGCCCTCAAAAACTGGCTCCTCGTGCAGCTCTCCTCTCCATCTTTTCAATTTATCTCGTTTATAAAGTCGCTTAACATAACCCGGCCACCAACCTCCCCAACGAAGTTCTTTGCCTAAAAGGAAGTTTCTCCTCGGAATGGCAAAAGCCGTGTATTGCGTATTAGGCATTGTCTCTTGAATTTCCTTCCGCAATTCTGGTGTTATCCTTTCATCGGCATCAACATAGAGTATCCATTCTCCTTTTGCTTCTCTTAATCCCCTATTTCTCCATTGAGAGTAAGCTAATCCTTTAAAAGGAAGATTAATAGATTTAGTGGCATATTGCTTGGCAATTTGGGAGGTTTTGTCGGTCGAGCCGGTATCGATATATATTATTTCATCCGCCAGCTGGCGGACTGATTCTAGACAGTCCTTAATCATCTTTTCTTCATTTTTAGCAATAATAATGACACTAAGCTTCATAACTCCCCTTGCCAAATCGATTAATTAAAAAATCCCGAAAAGCAATTTTTTGCCAAGGACGACCGACAATCAAGCGACTCAAGCCCCATTTGAACAAAGCAATTTTCGCCCTCAAAGGAGCAAATTTCATCCCAAACAAAAGCCTATTCCTGGCCATATAGTAATCATGTAAAGGACCACCGACTTCACTAGAACCAGCATTAAAATGCCACATTCTTGCTTGGGGAACAAACAATAATTTCCAACCCGCTTTTTTGGCTCTAACAGAAATATCATCATCTTCATAATAAAGAAAATATCTTTCGTCAAAGAAACCAATCTCATCCAAAACTTCTCGCTTGATAAACATGCCGCAGCCAGAAACATAATCAGTTTCTTCGATCTGGTCATACTGTCCTTTATCAACCTCATTAACGCCTCGGCCAGTGCCAATTACGTTTGGCCAATCTATTTCGCCACCAGCATTCCAAAAGACTTTTCCTCGCTCGGATTTTTTATAGCGGTCGCGATGATATTCATAACCAGGAGCAAAATAAATTTTGGGTCCCAAAATGCCTGCCCCTTTTTTCTCCTCTGCCACTTTAGTCAATTGAACCAGAACATCTGAAGCTAGCGTCGTATCATTGTTAATCAAGAAGATATAATCCGCTTTATCTTTAAGCGCTCTTTTGATTCCAAAATTGTTTCCCCCAACAAATCCAAGATTTTTCCCAGTTTCGAGAAAAACAAAGTTTTTAAATTTTCTCTTAAGCTCATCTAAATTCTCTTGAGGATTATTGTTAACAACAATTATTTCTATCTTAAAATTATCAGTTTGAAGTTTTTTAACCGATTCTAAACATTGCCCAGTAAAATCTTTCCCTTTGTAATGAAGAATAATCAAAGCAATTTTTTTCATTAACTTATTTTGCGCTTAATTCTTAGTTGAAGTTTTTTCAGAGGGTTTTTTAGTTCTTTTATGGCGGTGGTCGTCCACCAATAAGCCATCTCTTTACCTAATTGCTGCATTTCCGCAATAAAGTCTTGTAAAGGCAATTCTTGGGTCTTGAAGCCTTGTTTTTCCCAAACCTTGAGGTATAAAACAAATTCAGAAAAAGCTTGAAGTAATGCTAAAACCAAACCATGAAGACCATCCTTATACCCCTCGCCAGCAAAAAAGCGGCTTAAAAACTCACCAGTCGGTTTTTTAATCAAATCCTGCCATTGAAATTGATATTTCTCATCAATTAATTCCTGAAGTTGAATATCCGTATAACGATTAAGCCGCTCCAAGTATTGAGAAATTGATTCGTAATGATAGTGAATAATGGCATTCGCTTTTTTTGCTTCCAAGTCTTTCCCTTCACCCTTAGTCAAAGGAACACTATGGATCTTATCTGACCAAGCAACCGAGCCTTTTCTAAAAAAACGAACAATCAGGTCTGGCCACCAGCGAGAGTATTTCATCCATTTGCCAAAAATAATATTTTTCCTTGGCAAACGGAAAAAATTAGGTCCTTTAGGATTTTTAGCTAATTTTTTCAGAATCTTGGCTAATGACAAAGGAATCTCTTCATCAGTATCAAGAACTAAAACCCAATCACTCGTTGCCTTAGAGATAGCAAAATTCCTGGCTGGTTCAACATAGCGGGTATAGCGGTGGGTAAAGGTCTTGGCACCATCTTTTTTAGCCAGAGTAACAGTTTTGTCAGTCGATTCCATGTCCACGACGACAACCTCGTCCGCCCATTTGACTGAGTCAAGACAGCGCTTGATATTCTTTTCTTCGTTTCTTGTATTAATAACAACCGAAATTGCCATCGCTCTATCTAAATGATACCACGAACCTGGTAAATTCTCGCTTCACCATTATCAAAAATTTTGTCTACTCCCAATTCATCTTCAGGTAATAAAAACCTTTGTCTATCAGTCAAATAAATATAGCCAATTTGATTGTTAAGCAGAAATCCTCGCGCCCAAATTTTATCTTCGGAAATAAAAAACTTCAATTCATCCCCACCTCTTTGCTTAATATCATAGCCAGAGATAAGCAGATTCATTTCATCTTCTAAAAATGTTTGTTTCCCGGAAAAAGCAGAAACGTAAGCGGTTGTTTCATACACATATAAAGGAATTGGTGTCTGTTTAAATCTTTCCTTTTCAAAAGGATTATAAAAAAAGGTTAAGACAGTAGCTTCCTTCTGTTTTTTCAAAAAATCTAGTGCTTCCAGTTCGCCTTTTGACAAAGCAGTTGGCGGTGGCCAACCTAAATAGCCCTTGAGAGTAGAAAAACTAGTAGGAATAGTCAATAAAATAATTATTCCTAGTAAAATCCATTTATAGTTCTTTTTAATTTTCATCATTTTTGATAAAGCCACTGCGGCATAGAAATTGGCAAAAAAGAGAAAATAATAGAAAAATTGAATCGTATTCCAAGCGGTTCCTTTTTGGACAAAAACCAGAGGAATTAACAAACCCACCGCTCCCCCAATTAGAATAAAAGCATCAAGATCAGTAAAATCTTTTTTAATATTTTTTTCAATCAAAGTCTTCAAGCCAATAACTCTCGTTCCTAAATTGCCAAGTAAAAAAATTCCCAAGGTACCAAGTTCAAGAGCAAATAGCCTCGGCCCAAACTTGCCTTCAATTAAAGTGTACCTTGCTAAAGCTAATCTCTGCAGATAAAACCGATCCGAAGATTCAATCATTGTATGAATAAACCAAAGAGGTTCAAAAACCAGTAAAGAAGCCGCTTTTTTGTTGATGAGAAAAAAAGTTGCCAAAGAGGTAACTAAGGCAACCAAAAACACCCCCAGATATTGTTTTTTGTTTTGCCATAATTTAAAGAGAGCAAAAACTAACAAGGCGGGTAAGGCAATAATGCCGGCATAAACTTTAATATCAATCAACATCCCAAAAAGTAAACCAAGACCGATAATTTTCCAGCGGTTCCAATTCTTTACTCGTAATAACAAGTACATTCCCGCCAATAAAACCACTAAAGAAAAAGCAAAAGGAGGATTTACTAAAGTAGAAATTGATTGCATTGACCAAAACAGAGATTCACCCCCCAATTCGCCGGTGCGCCATAATGTGACTAGAAAACCAAAAGAACCAGCAAAATAATTAAAAAAGGCAAGCCAAAAACCAGTCCAAAAATCTTTTTGCCAATAATAACCAACCAAAAACGATAACCAGCCGATTCCTAAAGCCAAAAAGAAAGGAAAAATTTGAAAATAGAGATGGCGAATAGGAATGAAGGTTAATTTATTAACAATAGCTATAACTAAATCATAAAAATAATGGTAGTTAGTTAATTCAAAGCTAGCCAAAGTTGGATGAGGAGGAGGAAAACCTTTCAAAACCTGATTAGCTAAAGCCAAATGCCAAACTCCATCATGACCATTTGGGCCCCAAAAACCCATGCCAAAATCATAAATCAAACCACTCCGGAACATAGTTATTCCTTGGGCTAAGACACCAAAGGAAAGTAAAATAGTTAGAAAAATTTTATGCTTTCTTTTTAAGGGCATGGATAACTTTCTTGCTGTCAGCAATAAATTGCTGACCTATCATCAGATAAATTATCCCAAAATAAACTAGACCGCCCAAAACGGTCAAACCAATAATCCCAAGAATATTCTTGGCTAACCAAGGAGTTAAGATAAAAATCAAAATTCCCATTACCAAACTAGCCATTATTGGCTTGATAATGGAAGCAATAAACCTAAATTCAATGTATTGCTTCGTTATCCAAATCGCTATTACTGAACTAAAACCAACTATCGCTGAGGCGGCTGCTACTCCATTAAAACCGAATTTGATGGCTAATAAAGGAAAGAAAATCCAAGTAAGAATTGTCCACATAACCATTAATTTGAAAACTGTTTTGATTTTTCCGATAGCGGTCAAAGCATTAGTCAAGGGAGTCGTCACTGCTCCCCAAAGACTATTGATGGCATAAAGATATAAAGCTAGAAGAGCAATTTCCCACTTGCTGTACCGGGGAAGAATCAGTACTAAAGGCCGTGCGATCAAACAAAGACCAATTATCATTGGAAAAACAAGCAAAGTAATAAAAAACAAAGTTTTTTCTATTGCTTGACTGAGTTCTTTTTTTTGCTCCTGCATTCGGGCATAGGCAGGAAAGGTCACCTTAATCACCGCATCCATAATAAAGCGAAGGGGCATTTGGGCCCATTTTTGCGCCCAACCAAGAATCCCCACTCCCGTAGCACCAATAATTTTCCAAAGAAAAACATTCATTAAGCGGTCTTTAATCACTGCCAAAAAAGTATTAGCTTGATATGGAACACCAAAGCGAAGCAGATGTTTTAAGGAATCTTTTTCAAAAGCAAACCCAATCTTCCAAGGCGAAAGAAGATAAATTAGAATCACTCCGGCAATCCCTCTTGCCAGAACCGCCCAAGCATAGCTGACAACGCCAAAGCCCTGCCAAGCTAAAAGAACAGCCAAACCATAAAAAAGTAGGCTTTCAATAATTTCCACGATTACTAAAAGGTCGAATCGCAATTTTCTCTCTAAAAGGACAGAAGGAATTGTTTTTAAGGAAGCCAGAAAAAAACCAGCAGCTAAAGCCCAAAGTAGCCAAATTCCTGGTTGGCTGATGTTATAAAAATTGCGCAACCAGGGAGTGAGAACAAAAACCAAAACTATCAAAGTCAAAACTAGAGCTTGTTGAATAGTAAAAGTGCTTCGAATATCCGCAAGTTTCGGTTTTTCTTTTTTTTGAATTAAAGCGGCGGCTAAGCCAATATCGGAAAAATAACCCAAAATAGCAATCAATTCAGAGACGGCAAAAAACAAGCCAATTTCCGCTGTGCCAAGGAAGACAGTTAAAAGAAAGAAGCCAAAAAAAGAAATAATTTGAAGAAAAAAAGTCCGCCCTGTTAGAGCAACTACCCCTTTAACTGCCCGTCCTTTAACCGTTTCCAAATCAATTTCCAAAGCGCTTTCCGGCATGCCTTCAACCATTTCTTCCATGCCCTAATTTTATCACAATTACCCCAGATTTATCTCTCTCGCCTTTCTTGCCAAAAAATAGCTAAAATCAATAGAGAAAAACTAAAAAGACTAATCGCATTGGCTGTTTTTCTTAGAGGGGTATTTCTCAGCCAAGCAGTAACGGTTCGCTTATTCAGAGGAACTTGTACCTGAATAACCCCAGTTTCTGGATTAACTTGGTAATCAATTTTGTCTAAATCGGCAAAAACTTCCCATTGGGGAAAATCAAAAATAGGCACTTCTACCATTGGGTTTTGGTCGCCAATTGTTTCAATGGTGAAACGCCAGAAATTTGACCTTTTTCTAAATTGACTCACTTTTGCCTCGCCTTCAATTACTCGCGGTTCTTCAGGTGCCAGTTCTCGAGGATATTCTTTCATTCCTTTGGGCACATAATCATTGAGAGTAGTCATTGATTGTCTCCGCCATTCTTCTCCAGAGAGTTTTGTTTGGTCAGTCATTTGAAAATCATATTTTTCTGGATGAAAATAACCCCAATTAAGCACCGCCACCAAAAAAACCAAAATTAAACTTAATAACATTTGTCGTCGCCTATTTTTCAAGAAAACAAACAGTCCACCAGCTAAAAATGAGCTGGCTAATATGGCAATCGCTAAAAACCGCCAAGGAAACTGAACAAAGGACAAAAGAGGTAGTGCTTTCCAGATAAAGACTGACTTAGCGTGAGCCATAAAAACAGCCAAACCAAAAAGAGCAAGAAAAAAGGCAAACGTCCAAAGAAATTTTCTTTTTTTACGTAAGAAAAAATAGACAAAAACACCGCCGGCAATAATCACCACCCACCAATGAAGCCAACCAATTTGGAAAGAGAGGTCATCATCAGGACCCGGTTTTGAAGGACCAAAACCCCAGTGCCGAGAGATAAAGAGCTGTTTGACAGTGGCAAAATGTTGGTGGAAATTGTAATAACCAGCGGTGTGTTGTTCTAGGGTTACCAAAGATTTTTCAAAAAAAGCGGGTAAAACAAAGAAAGCTGCCAAACCAATTGCCCATACAAAAACAACACCCAAAGGAATCACTTTTCTCCATTTTTTGGTTTGAAAAATCCAATAAATCCCCCAAATAAAAGCAATAGGAGTAAAAAGCAAAGCCATAACATTGTGGGAAAGAAACAAGAAAGTTAAAGAAAAAAGGCTAGCCAAAAACAAAGAAAACTTGGAAGTTTTAATTAATTTATAAATGCTCCAAAGGATTAAAGGAAAAAAGACCACTGCCCAGGATTCAGTCATGGCACCCCTAACATAAACATCTACTGCATGATACGGCGCTAAAACATAAAATGCGCTAGCAACCATTCCTGCCCACTTGCCAAAAAACTCTTTAACCAACAAATACATAAAAATTCCTGATAAAAGAAAGGTTAAGAAGAAAAGAATTTTAACAATATCAACAAAGCTCAAACTCAGTAAGCGAAAAATCATCCCTAAGTAATAGGGAAAAACAGGGTGATAGTTAAACAAAGGGTGTCCGTAACCAGCTCCCATATCAGGAATCCAACGACAAGGGATTTGTCCGTCCTGGAAGCATTTCTCCATTTCATAAAGACGCATTACTTGAACATCATCGTGCATAGAGAAATAACCAGGTCTTAATAAAGCCTGACCAGCTAAAATAGCAATAATAATTACTAATATAAATGGAATTAAGTTTTTTACTCTATCTAGACTTTCTTTTTTCATTGATTAACCACCCGCCAACGAATATTAAACTAGAAACAGTAAGCAAATCACCCAATATTCTTATTGGCGTTCTTTTCAACTTAACATAAAAATCATGCTCTCCTTGATCAATATCAAAAGTGATTAAGCCCAAATCATTTTGATAATCAATTGGGGCTTTCTTGTCATCAATTTTCAACTCAAAATTAGGAAAGTAAAACAAAGGTAAACGAATCCTGGCTTGCTGAGAAAGAGTCCTAATTTTTCCCTTTTGCCAATCTGTTCCCTTTTCAAAGTGGATGACTTCGGCTTCTCCGGCTATTATCTCTGGTCCCTCAGGTGCTTTTTTACCAGGAGGAGCTTTGGCAAAAACGGGTAAGTAATCGAAAATACTTGCCGTTATCTGTTTTTGCCATTCCTCTCCCGAAAGTTTATCTTGGTCAGAAATATCAAACCAGTCCGCTGGTCTAAAGTAGTTAACATTTAGCATCATTACTCCGAGAATCATTAAAACACTGACTAACAAAACATATTTTCTTAAATAGGAAACTACTGCCCCTGCCGCAAGGGAAAAGGCAAAAAGAACGATGGTTAAAAATCTCCAAGGGAACTGGAGATAAGCCAAGAGAGCAATTTTTTTCCAAATAAAAGTTGACCGTTGATGGGCAAGAAAAGCGCTGAATAAACCAATGGCAATCAAAAATACAAGTACTAAAAACGAAAATCTCTCTTTCCTCGCTTTTCCTAAACCAATCATTAAAGCAATTAAGGCAAATAGCCAATGGAAAACGCCCACCGCAAAAGTAAAATCATCATTAGGACCAAACTCGCTTGAACCATACCCCCAGTGAGTGGAAAAAAATAATTGCCGAATGGAAGCAAAGTGGGCTAAATAATTAAAGTAACCAACAATCATTGACTCAACATGGACAAGGTTTTTTTCAAAAACAGCCGGAAGGATAAAAAACCCAGCTAGACATACGCTTAAGACTGCCCCTAAAAATAACTGAGGTAATATTTCCCATCTTCGGTAATACCAAAGTAAAAAAAGCCCCCAAGCTACGGCAATGGGAGTAAAAATTAAGGAAGTAATATTGTGTGTCAAAAGTAAACCAGCATAACTCAGCCCTAAGAAAATAAGATACTTCGTTTTCTTTTGACGAACGAATTCAAGGATCGCCCAAAAAATCAAAGGCAGAAAAATCAAAGCCGTAAACTCCCCGACTGCCCCTCGGCTATAAACATCAGTCGCCCGGTAAGGGGCATAAACATAAAAAATTGCCGCAATCAGTCCGCCAAAATCTCCCCATAAAGATCTCGCTAATAAAAACATGGCTAAGCCTGAAAAAATAAAACTCAAAATAAACTCAATCTTGATTGAAGCTAAGATGGAAAAACCTAAGAGATGAAAGGCTTCCATTAAATAATAAACTAAAGGAGGGTAATAAATGTATAAAGGGTATCCATAACCATAGCCCAAATCAGGTACCCAACGACACGGTATTTGACCATCTCGAACACATTTATCCATTCCTAAAACCCTGATTGGTTGCATATCATCATGCATCGGAAAATAGCCAGGCTTTAATAAAGATTTATAAGAAAAAAAGGTTAAGATGATAACCAGAGAAATAAAAAGAAGCAGCTTTAACTTTTTCATCTTTTCCACCAAAATTCCCTGTCTAACTCAAAGAATAACAGCTGGTCTTGTTCGCCTTCTGGAGTAAGTGCTTTGGGATACTCTCCAACTAATTTCAATCCATAAGCCTCCGGCGGTATCTGTAGACGGCTTTGATTAACCACCAGATAAACATCATTATCAACAAGCGAATTAACCAAACTGGAATGAACTCCAGTAATCGGATAACCCACCCCAATCACAGTCACATTGGGAACTTTTTCCAAATAAATCTGTAAACCATCAGGGAGGGTCCCAAAAGAGCCTTCAGTTCCCACCAAAACATTCTTTTCTTTTGCTTTTTCCTTAATAAAATCAGCAATTTCTCTAATCCCTTGCCCCGCCGTCCACTCCTCAAGATAACCAGAGCGCATCCTTCTTGGCAACGGTGCTTTTTCGGGCTCGGTTAATAATAAATAATTATAGTAAAGCGAAGGAATGATGATTAACAGAATTAATAAGGCAAGGAGATTAGTTTTGATTTTTAATTTTTTAACCATTACTGAGAAAAAATAGGCAGCGATAATGAGAAGGGGCCAAATAGTAAAAAGAATATAGCGGGGAGTAAAAACCTTAGCAAAAACTGATTGAACCAACAAGGGCACGGCGCTAACTGAAAACAGCCAACTGGCCTGACGCCAATTTTCTCTTTTCAACCACATCCAAACCAAACCAGCCACGGCTAATAATAAAACTGGCCAAGTCAACAAATTGGGCAACCATTGAGCCAAATCAAATAAATGGGGTTTAAGTGGATCAAAAGGATGGGAAAGAATCCATTCAAAAGAGAAAACGTAATCTTTGTTCCGAATAGCAATCATCTGAAAATTTGGACCTAAACGAAGCAAGTTATAAATCCCAAAAGCAAAAACATAAACTACTCCCCAGAGAATAACTATCTTTCCCAGATTTAGTAAGTGTTTTTTCTGAACAAAACGGCGTCGGCTAGGAAAAGGGTAAAATAGAAAAGTCGTTGGCAATAAAATTGCGTAAAAAAGCGCTGGTGATTTAGTGATTAATGCCGCGCCCAATATCATCCCAGTAATCATGGCTAAATCAAGGCGTAAATTTTTTATTAATAATAAGCCAAAATAAAAAAACCAGATCCCAAACATTGCCAGTAAAGAGTCAACCAAAGCCATCCGGTCGAAAAAAACAAAAAAGGGAACAACAGCATAAAACAAGGAAGTAATTAAAGAGGTTTTTTTATCTTTAAACAACTCATAGCTCAGTAAAAAGATACCAATCAGCGATCCCAAGCCAGCCAAAACTGATAAAAATCTGCCAGTAAAAAGAGGGTTTTTAATCACTCCTAAAGCAAACATTAACATCCACATAAAAAAGGGCTGTTTACCGTCAGAAAGAGGCAAAAAACGCAAAGTCGGCTCGGCTTTCATTACTTGAGACCAACGAATATAAATGGCTTCATCAGCAAAAATAGGAAGAATGGTGAGATTAATCAGCCTCAATAAAAAGAAAACAATAAGAATCCCAATCCCGAAAATAATTGTCCATTTCCATTCTCGAAAAAATTTCTTAATCATACTTACCTCTCCAGTCATTAATTTTAACCCGCAAGATCTCTAAAAGCATCTCTTTAGATTCTTTGATAAAGCTTCTTTGTTTTCCTACGGCAACGTCTCTGTCTTCCCAGGCTACTGGCACCTCTTTGATTTTATAACCCAATTTTTCCGCCACATAAAGCATTTCTACATCCCAGGCTCCCACTCGCCAACCTTTGGCTTCTCTTGTTTGTTTAAATATTTGCATTTTTTTAAAAATCTCTTTGCCTGCTTTTTGACCAAAAACTTTGAAACCACATTGAGTATCAATGATATTTCGGAGTAAAAGTGTTCTTCTAAAAAAGCGAAAACCCCAAGAAATGATTTTTCGGTACCAGGGAAAGTGCCTCCTTTCCTTACCTCGCGAGCCAATAACCACGTCAAATCCTTTTTTGAACCAAGGCAGTAACTTTTCTATCTCAGAGGCTGGGGCTGACTGGTCCATATCAGTAAACAAAACAATCTCTCCTTTAGCTTTCGTTAGACCAGATTTAATCGCAAAGGGCTTACCCGCATGCTTATTTCTTAATAATTTAAAACGAGAATGATATTTAACGTATTTCTCAACTATTTTTAAACTAGCATCAGTGGAACCATCATCAGAAACAATCACCTCACTGGCGTAGTCTTGTTTCTTAAGATAATTTTCTATTTCTTCCAAAACCCCTCGTTTGAGGTTTCTTTCCTCATTGAACATTGGGATGATAACTGAAAGATAGGGTTTCATTTAATTATCCTCAATCTTTTCCTTATCGGCTATGGATTAAACGATAAACTTCCACTCCTTCTAATTCCCACTTTTGCTCAATTTTTGACCAGCCAAAGTTGGCTATTTCTGCTGCAGGAGCTGTTGTCGGCTGACAGGGAAGTTTCTCGCAAATAACGAATAATTGTTCTGTGATCGTCTCTTCGGCGCGCAACGGCTCGATATCAGTGGGCGGAGTTCTCCATCTCTCCATAAAATAAGCATAGGCAGCTGGATAATTTCTTTCGGCAATCAATCCGAGATTAAATGGTTTTTCTTTAGCCTCATCAATAATAAAGCGGGCAATTTTCTGGGTTCGGCCTAACTGATTATTAGGCTTATTTTTCAACGGACATTTTTGAAAAGAAAGAAAAACTAAGAAACACAAAGCAAGAATGACAATCACCTTTCCATAGACTCTTTTTTCCCAAACTTGAGAAAGCACCCAACCCACTAAAAGGAAGGGAGCGGGAAAGAAGAAACCAAAATAATGGTCATAAATATGCTGTTTGTAATTGCCTAAGCCGAATAAACCGATTGTTAGCCAAACCAAAATCAAAATCAATTCCCGATTATCCTGCCAGATTTTTTGCCAATTTAGTTTTTTGTAATAACGCTCCGTACTGAAACCAGCTAATCCCAAAATCATTAGCAGCGCCAGCCAACTTCCATAGGTTTCGTTTTTACCGGCTATTAATCTCGTAGACACTTGAGAAACTAAATCCCAAAGATTAGGAATGGCTTTGTAAACTTTCAAATTAACAGTGGTTTGGCGAACAGTAAAAAAGGTTTTAAAAGCTTGGAAATTAATGAAATTATGACGCAAATCAAACCAAACCATGGGTGCTATTGTAAGGATACTAAAGATAAGAATACAGTAGATTGTGTATCGTATTAGTGATTTAAGCCTTGATTTTTTCTTAAAAACATTTTTGAAAGCCAAAAGCCAAAAAATTGAGACTGTTGGAATTAAAAGCAAGCCCAAATAATGGGATTGAAGAGCAAAAGAAAGAGCAATACCGACAATGGGAATCCACCAATATTTTTTCTTAACCCAAAATTGATAAATACCATAAATGGTTAAAAGAGCAAAGAAAGGCATAATATTGGGATTCCAAGAAGAACGAGAATAAATAATCACTACTGGGGCAAGAGCATAAAGAAAAGCAGCTATTAAACCAGCTTGTTTATCAAACCACTCTCGTCCCACCCACCAAACAAATCCGACCGTTACCACACCTAGAAACGCCACCATTGCTGACGGCCCAACGGGTGATAAACCAAACAACAAAAACCAGGGTAAAGCAAAATAATAATACAAAGGCCCCAAATACATATTGCCAATTGAAGTCACCGGTCCGATTAAAACAAACTTCCCTTTTCTTATCATCCTTAGCCAAACCAAAGCATCTCGCCCTTCATCGCCTAAAAAAGTCATGTATTCAGGCAAACGATAAAAACGGAGGAAAGCAGCCACAAAAAGAACTAAAGACAAAAGAATAACCTCAGTCCGATTGGCTTCTATAAACTCGGTTACTTTCTTTTTTATCTCTTTCATCTCTTTTTCAATTTTCGGTAAAAACGTAAAAGATCAACATAGCCACTAAGAGCGACTTTTAGAGTGATGCCCGTCGCTTGGCCAGCTTTTCGCGGGTAGTGATGAACTCCAACCTGGCTAATCTTAAATCCCTCTTTTTTAGCTTTAACTAAAAGCTCGGTAGTGATAAACGGTCCCCGCTCAGCTTCGAGCCGAGGAATTTTATCAATTACTTTTTTACTAATAAGCTTAAATCCGCAGTCAATATCCCTAGCTCTAAGTCCAAAAAGAAGAAAAACAGGCAACTCCCAAAGAATTTTTGAAATTAAAATCCGATAAAAAGGTTCCGCCCTTTTAAGATAATAGCCAATCACCAAATCTGCTTTAGACTGGTGTTGTTCTTTAATAAATTTTGTGATTTCGGAAAAGTCAAATTGACCATCGGCGTCGGTGAAAGCAATCAATTCATATCGAGCATTGTAAACGCCACTTTTAATGGTTGCGCCATAGCCTCGATTTGGGGTATGGGTAATCATCTTGATTCGTGGTTCTTTTTTGATTAATTCCTCAACAATCTCGCCGGTCTTATCAGTTGAGCCATCATCAATAACAATAATCTCCCATTTCTTAGCTACCTTAGGAAGGATTTTAATGGCTTTAGTTACCGTTGTTTTAATATTGTCTTCTTCGTTGTAAGCCGGAAAGAAAACCGAAAGCTCCTTCACCTTCTCCATAATTTTCCTTTCAGTTAAATTATAGCAGAAGGAGGATATTTTGTGCTATGATGATAGTGATGAAGGCAATTCAAAAATCCTGGCGAGATCTCCTGATTATCTGCCTTGTTTCCTTGGGCGCCACCGCCCTCATTTGGTTACCTTTTTTTCTTAGATTAACGAGTTTTTGGAAAATTTCTTTACCAGCTGAAGGCATGGCAACAATAATGAAGAACTTTGATGGACTTTATTATGTTGTTATTGCCAAATCTCTTTATAATCCCGAAATTATCAAAAATCTTGTCCCCTTTAATTTGCCAGCGATTTATTATGCCGCTCATTTTCCTCTTTATCCTTTACTAATTAAAATTGGTGGATTGGTCGTTAACCACACTTGGTCTATGCTTTCGATTAGTGTGATTGCTTCTTTGCTTTCAGCTATTGTTTTTTATCTTTTTCTCAAAGAGTTTAAACTCTCCAAGGACCCACTATGGCTAACAATCATTTATCTTCTCTTCCCCGCCCGCTGGTTAATTGTTCGCTCAGTTGGCTCACCTGAGTCTTTGTTTATGCTCTTTTTACTAACTTCCTTTTATTATTTTAAAAAGAAAAACTACTTGTTCGCCGGTGGCTTTGGGGCTTTAGCCCAACTAACCAAACCCCCTGGTATTCTTCTTTTTGTTGCCTATGCTATTTATCTTTTTTGGCAAGAATCTAAGGAAACTTGGTTTACTCGTTTAGCCCAAGTATTTCGTTTATCTCGTCCAACTTGGCTAGCTCAATTAACTAAAAAGGTTTATCCTCTCCTTTTAATCCCCTTAGCCTCAATAGGCGTCTGCCTATACTATTTATATATATACGGCGATTTCTTTGCCTATTTCCATTCTGGCGACAATATCCACCTTTTTTGGCCTCCACTTCAAGTTTTTAATGCCGCTGCTGCTTGGGTAGGAACTTATTGGCTTGAAGAAGTAATTTATGTTTATCTTTTGGGGATTTTGGGAGTGATTTATTTATTCAAACAGAAACGCTATGATTTAGGAATTTTTGCCGCTATCTTTTATTACACCATTCTTTTCATTTCTCATCGCGATATCAGTCGCTACAGTTTACCCATGCTGCCTTTTATTTTAATTGCTTTTGATAAATTCTTGGTCAGGAAAGAATTCAAAATTGCTTTTGCCGTCATCCTCTTGCCGATTTACCTTTATGCTATTAACTTCATTGCCGGGAATACTTTAGCAATAGCTGACTGGGCGCCTTTTCTTTAGCCCGTTCAACGGGCTGTAAGTGCGTTTAACGCACTAGCCAGCCCTTTCCTGAAACCAGCCGAAGAGTTTTGATTTTCTGGTTTTCCAAATAAAAGTGGTGTACATGAAAAAGTTATAGGGCAAGACAAGGAAGCCGATGGCGAAAATCAATAGAATTTGTCGCCACTGGTCGCCAAAGAAAGCTGTACCAACCCAAACAACAATAGTTTGAATAATTAAAGCACCTAAGGAAGTAAAATTGAATT
>Ga0180732_1000265_pt1 | contig 49235 bp, 42 predicted proteins | sample KR11_01MetaG_FD_148674 | JGI IMG/M metagenome (GOLD analysis project Ga0180732, IMG submission 148674) | Groundwater microbial communities from the Olkiluoto Island deep subsurface site, Finland - KR11_0.1 MetaG | ecosystem: Environmental > Aquatic > Deep subsurface > Groundwater | place... | reverse complement strand
GAATATATTCAATAAAACAGTGTAACCAAAGTCAGCCTGTTGTCCATCGTCAGGCTATAGAATTAGCTGACTATACAATATCTAAACTGCAGCAGCTCGATGACACGGGTTATTCCGGGCATATGAGTTTTATACTATACCTGCTGGATAAATCCGGATTTAGAAAAGCATATTTAGGAGGAAAATTTAATCCTGGGAAAATTATGAATTTCGGAAAAAGCCACGGAATTATTATTAATCGATCTGTTAAACCAAAATCGCTTTCTTTCAACAATAATCTTGGGCTTTCACACCTCTTATAATTATTATCCCAACCTGCTTTTAGCCGTTTGGCTCTGCTTCTCGCTTTCTGAGAGCTTGAAATTTAATTCTTTTTCGTATAGACTTTATTTTTATATTATAGGTTGCCCCTTTAACTGAATCAAAAGAATCAAAATCGGAAGAGTGCTGACATGAATCTGAAAGTACTACTGGTACGACCACATGTTTTTTTGCCGACTTCGCAGTGGCTTCAGTCGATGTTGCGACTGGAGCCCTATGCCCAGGAACTCATTGCCGGTGCCATTTACCCCCCGCATGATGTGAGGATCTGTGACTTGGCGGTTGAAGATAAACCGATTGATGCATTCCGGCGTGTCTTGCAGGAATATCAGCCTAACTTGGTCGGTTTCGGCGGTTTCTCCAGTCAGTTCCGTACGAATCGCGAACTGGCGGCAATTACCAAAGAACTTCTGCCGAATGCTATAACGTGTCTGGGAGGGGTCCATGCTTCCAGCATGCCGACCGACTGCAAGTACCCGGATCTCTTAGACCTCATCGTTCGTGGCGACGGTGTGTCCGCCATGAAGGTTGTGATTGCTGCTATAGAGAAGAATGAGTCGCTACCGGAGTCTGATTGGATTCTGCCTACGGCGTCGCCGAACTTCGACAAGCTGGCAGTGAGGTCGCCGCCGGCGCTGCATTTGGATGGCATCAACACCAAACCGCGCCGCGATCTGGTCGATATATCGAAGTACTTCTGCATCTGCTACGGCCAACCTGGCGAGAAGATAGACACCTTATTTCCTGAGATCGCCTGTGTGCGTACCAGCGTTGGCTGTCCAAACCGTTGCAGCTTCTGCGTGGTCCACTTCCTGGCCCAAGGCAAGTACCTCCAGCGTAACGTCGAGGATGTGGTCGAAGAGATTGCCTCCCTACCGCAGAAGTATATATACTTCGTTGATGACGAGACTTTTATCAATACCAAGCGGATGCAGCAGATGGCTGAGATGCTGCTCGAACGCGGTATCAAGAAGAGGTACATCTCCTGGGCCCGTAGCGACACGGTGTGTAAACATCCGGAGCTGTTCGTTCTGTGGAAGAAAGCCGGCTTGGAGCTTGTCTACATCGGGTTCGAATCACTGGAGGATGAGAATCTCAACGCCTACAATAAAAAGGCGACGGCGTCCCAGAACAGGGAAGCCCGTGAAATCCTGCGGAAATTGAATCTCAACATTCATGCCGCCCTGATGGTGAATCCGGATTTCGAGGAGAAAGACTTTTTGACCGTCCAACGAGCGATCAAAGAAATGGCGCCGGCTGAATTCGCGTTCACTGTCTACTCACCGCCGCCTGGCACACAGGAGTTCGAGGAATCCCGAGACAAATTCATCTGCGACGACCCCTGTCTTTACTACGATTGCCTGCACACGATCCTCCCAACCAAACTTCCATTGAAGAAGTTTTATCGCTACTTCAGCATCCTTTACGCATTGGGTGCAGCAAAGATCCCGGCGAAGGTCAACAAGGTGAAGCTGCCGCTGCGCGACCACATCAAGTTCGTGCTGGGCGGCATGAAATTCGGCTGGCAGATGCACCGGATGTACCGTGAATACGATCGGAAGTACTGGTGATCGGAAGTCGGATGAATAGAGGCTTCAGTGTCAAAGAGGGGGTATTTTAAGGTTAGCGCTAATTGGGCAAAAGGGGGCGTTTTTCAAAGATCTCTATGAGTCATTATCTTCCTTGATAAGTGCTTTTGCTATTTTAATATCGTAAGCACTGTTTGGATCAAAGTCTTTGCCTTTATACATGTTTGCAGCCTGTTTGATTGCATCGTAAGGCACCCATTTGTGATCTGTCCAGAGATCAGGGTCGTCTGAATTCCAGAGCCTGAAATATATATTGCCTTCTGATCCACTCACATACATATGGACCTTTTTATTTTGAGGGAAAGGATAATAATATAGTCCCTTTTCGTCTTTCATTGATTTTGCTTCCTTAATTTTAAATTTAACAGAGAATAAAAACGTGCTTTCCTATACCACTGTCTTTTTACAGGGGCAATACTGAATTTGTTATGAGCGTTGTTCCTATTCCCCATATATATGCACTTCCTCGTATTTAAATATTCCAAGGATACTGAATATCTCAAGATCAGCAAAATAGACCTTATTCAGTCCATGCTTTTTTGCTATAACTCCAATAGCATTGGAGTTAAATTCAGCATTAAACCAACGTATGGCTACCTTTATAACCTTTCCATTAGATTGTAAGTTTGTGGTGGGTGTGTTGTCTAAATTTATTGTCAAAGGAATTCTAACAAATTTAAAAACACGCCCATTCAGAGAATCGCTGCCCATCCTTGTAAAGGTTAAGCACCCTGCAAGAATAAAAAGGGACAGAAGAAAGCATACAAAGACAATAAGTCTTTTGCTTGACACTATTATTTCTCCTCTGCCATGTCAATCGCCGTAAACTATAACGCGCCATCTGGTATATAAGCCAAACAAAACTTGTACTGTATGCTGGTCTGCGTGCTTCAGGACAGTGATGTCACCATTTTGGGCAGCAGCAGCATAGCTGGCATCTCCCCAGGCGACAAGCCATAAAAGGCTGTAAGCAGTAGCTACACCCTTCTTTGAGCCCAAATCAGTTCTATTAAGATCTGTATCAAAGGGAGCCTTAATATTGCCATATACGGCGCAACCACTGACAGTAAAAATAATTACAAGCACAATGGCAGGTAATATTTTAGACTTCAAATCAACCTCCTTTGATATAGGTATATTATTTTTTATTAAACAGTGGTAGTTCCCAGATTAGAGGATCGCCAGTTGAAGTTACTATGACAGGATGTTTAGCCACCCCGAGTACGCGCAGGGTTTCCTCCGGCATAGCAGAAGTCATATATGCCCTTAGTTCACCTAATGTAATATCGTTGTCTTTCGGGCCAGAACTTTCATAACCGTCGGCGGCTCCACCAAATGCTTTTAGGAGGCAGTGTGTAAATGCTCCGTTTTTCCATGATTTTCCTTCAATCGCCTTACGGTCAGTATCAGCGCCAACCATAAATACCCAGCCTTTTGGGATGTTTTGTTCTTTCTTGACCTTTTCGATGTATGGCCTTACTGCCAGACCTCTTTCCCCGCGGGTAATTAATTTGCCTGCGTGACACGTGTCAGCCAGTACAATTACATTCCGAACTTGCCGCTCCTCCAGGAAGTCACGGACGCGGTCCATCCGCAATCCTGTCGAGGGTATGTTTATGTCTGTGTCGTAACAGGCGAAGTAGACTTTCTCAGGATCTTCCGGATCAGGATAGCCGTGTCCTGCCCAAAAAAGGAGGACAATGTCATTGTGCCCCGCCTTAGTAAGCCAGGATTCGAGGGCAATTCCGATGTTTCGACTCGAAGCTTCATCATTGACCATGAGTCTGATATTGTTGTTAGACCATCCATTCTGTTTCAGTATGTTGGCAACAGCAATTGCATCGTCATCGGCGTAGAGAAGGTTGTTAAATCCTCGGGACTCGCTGGCGTATTTATACTCTGAAATGCCGACTATGACAGCAAAGCGTCTGCCTATAGGAGCCGAAGTAATAGCGGTAGTTTGCGAAATGGGGAGCTGGGTCTCAATTCTGTGCTTGACAAGCTCAGTTTTTTCACCTTGTGTAGGATGTGTCCTGGCATAAATTACCACTTTTTCTCTCAATAGGTCCCAATTTATCTCATTTACGAATTCAGTTGCCGCACCTTTAAGATGACTTTCAGTATTAACATATGACTGTTCCAGCTTTTCTTCCGACGTTCCCCATCCACTCGCACTAACTTCTGATTTGAATATGGGCAATTGCTTGCGCTGGAGACAGAGGGAATCCTCATAATGCTTGGGCACAACACTTATACTCCATTCAAAGTCCGCGTATTCCTTGACTATTCCCGGAATTGACAATGCTATTATCCCGAGCGGAGCAGCAATAATTGATATTGTCGCTGGCCAGCCTATAGCAAGCAGAAAGTTGTTCCGGCGAGTTTTATGTTCCGGCGACTTGCAGAACGACTGTAACAAATAATCATAATTGATCTTGGAAAGCTTATCAAACCGGTTGACCGGGAAAAACTCAAGCCCCGAGTTACTGGCGGCGGTGTTTAAATGTGTCGCAAGATCCTCTGATATAGAATTAGCTCGTTTAAGATGGACTGTATTTGTCCCGCCGGCGAATGACGTTCTTATAGCCACTCTGATAGGCCGGTTTACCTCAGGCGCTGCCTGGAAATTCGAAGTGGGAATATTCAAAAGTGGTTTGTTGACTACTGTTGCACATCCTGCCAGCATAAGAATGAAAGCTATGGATAGAACGTGATTTATTCTGGTCCAAAAACCGCCCCTTTTAACTTTATGGGATCCGTTCATATTCTTCATCCGATTTCTCCATCGTGCAGACAGTTGAGGATAATAAAAATGGACTGGCGCTTCATGACACGCCAGTCCAAGAGATGTTGTTATTGTTTCTTCCAACGGATTGCAGTACCTGTAAGTTTTGTTGTAGCCCGTTTCCAGAAGCCCATTAGAACACTTTGTTCGCGGGTATCTGCCTTGACATTGATTACATCGTCAGCGCCAGCTGCACGAGCTTTCTCAAACAATTTACCATAACCATTGTCACCAGTGCCGAAAAGACCAAGAACGCTTGTACTTGAAGTTGAGGCTGTTACGGTTTCAATTATTTCAAAATCATCCGTATCCAACGTTATATGAGTAATGCTATTAATGAAACAAGGATAAGTTATATCGCCCACAAGTACCCCATGACCCACACCACCGGGAATCGCCTTGCCGTCGCCGCCTCCTGGAGCGGTCCGGAAACTGGCACATCCGCCAAGTAGCATTAGAGCACTCACACAGACCAACACACACACACATTTGTAAATTTTCATCGCTAATCCCTTTCTTGTTTATGTTCATTCAGACAAAATTTTGATTTAAACTCTAACAAAAGGTTTAGTTAAGACCTCAATAAGCATCACCTCACTTTATTTGAAAAATCTACCCCCTGAAAATGTGCCCTGAAACTAATGCATAATCTTAAATTTAAATTATCTCAAATGGTTAATCCTGTCAACGTAAAAGTGGACGTGACGTAAGGCTGTAGTTGAAACTTTTAGGGGTTAAATCAAAACCCAAATAGCGCTTATAAAGCAAGAGAAATATTGAACAACATGTTGAAAAAAATTAAGTGCGGTATTATAAAAAAAATAGTAAATCTATAATCGGAAGCAGAACGATTAAAAATGACGAGACTTAATCCAAAAAATATTCTTCTGGTCCATCCGCTGGGCTACCAAAAGGAAGCTGCCGGCAGGGATATTTCCAGGCTGGCAAACATAGTCCCTCCTCTTGGGTTGGCAAGTATCGTCTCCTATCTGGGAAGAGAGGGTATTAATGCGGATATTATTGACTGCTATGCCAGGCCAGACTCAGACTATCTCATACGTGATTATTTGCTGACAGAAAAACCATCCTTTATCGGCCTGAGCTGTACAACTTCCAGCTTTCTTGACGGTATCCGCATTGCAGCGCTGGCCAGGAGTCTTTTGTCTGACATAAAGATTGTATTCGGCGGTCCCCATGTTTCAGCCCTTAAGGATAGAATACTTGAAAAATTTACAGTAATTGATTTTGTTGTGGTCGGTGAAGGTGAGCAGACCCTTACTGAGCTTATTGAGAAAGGTAATGAAGAAGCTCATTCAGTGCAGGGATTAGTTTACCGTGATGCGAATGGAGAGATTTGTTTTACTGGTTACAGAAGTAAGGCAATCGACCTTGATACTCTTCCATTTCCTGCTTATGAGAAGCTTGCAGGATATCCTGATGTATATAAACTGCTCATTTTCAACTATCCCAAGGCTCCAAACTCAAGCTGCATATCAAGCCGCGGTTGCCCATATTCCTGCAGTTATTGTGACAGGTCGGTGTTCCGCCGCAGTTTCCGGTATAACTCGGCAGAGTATATGTATGAGCATCTAAGATATCTTAAAAAGCATTTCGGTATATGTCATGTTATTTTTTATGACGATCAGTTTACTTTCAACCGTCAGAGAATTGAAGATTTTACTAGGATGTTACTTGATCGGCCGCTGGGAATGACTTTTAACTGCGTTGTCAGGGCAGAACATATAGATTTAGAACTTCTTCGCCTGTTGAAAGCATCTGGCTGCTGGATGATTAGTCTTGGTATCGAAACAGGCGATGAGGATCTTCTGGCACAACACCGTCGAAATGTGAATTTGAACCTTTTGGCAGAAAAGATACGTTTGATAAAAAAGGTGGGGATACGTACTAAGGGGCTTTTGATGATAGGATTGCCGGGTGAGACAGAGGACAGCATCAAAAAGACAATGAAGTATGTCTTTTCGCTTCCTATAGACGATATCAATCTGGCAAAGTTTACTCCTTTTCCCGGGTCGCCGGTTTACGAAAATATACATAAGCTTGGAGAATTTAATGAAGACTGGGAAAAAATGGACTGCATGCACTTTCAGTTTATTCCAAAGGGGATGACCAGGGTGCAGTTGGAAGAACTCTTCCAGCTATTTTATAAAACTCATTTTTTGCGTCCCAAAGTCCTTTGGAATTATACAACAATGCTGTGGCATTCTCCTGACAGTTGGTTGCGTTTTATTCTAAACATTGCAGATTTTCTCAGTTTTGCTAAAAGCAACAAACGGTTGGGATGTACCTGAAAACAAATTTATCAAATTAATTGCTTTACTGCCAACGCTTGAGTTTGCCGCTCGCTGTTTTATCCAGCCTTGATACAAAGTGAAATTCCTTTGGGACCTTGTACGGTGCTAAGTTCTTGTAACAGTATTTGCGAATTTCATCTATATCAAAATCAGTCTTAATATTATTTTTAAGAACAATTTTTGCACAGGGCAGTTCACCGTAGTGAGGATGTAACGTTCCGTAAACTAAAGATTCCCTGATGTCAGGATGCTGATTGAGAACAGATTCTACTTCATAAGGGAAGATTTTCATTCCCGTGAAATTTATAACACTTTTCTCTCTTCCGGCAATATAAAGAAACCTTTCACTATCAAGCCTTCCCAGATCACCGGTTTTGAACCATCCATCGGACATTAAATCACATCTTCTAAGCCATGGCGAAAAATATGCGTCAAACATTCCTTTGCCTTTTATGTAAACTTCGCCAATTCCATTTTTATCTGGGTTCGCGATTTTAACTTCATAGTCAGGTAGAATTTTTCCAACCGAGCCCCTTTTTTCAGTATTGCGGGAAGAATTAATAAATGGCAGCCCAACTTCGATAATGCCGTATGCTTCTACAAGCTCTAATCCGAATTTACTATAAAAGTCACGAGCCACATAATCAGGCAGTTTCATTGCAGTTGATATGGCAAGGCGTATATTTGTAAACAGTTCAGGTTTAAACATTTCGGATTTAGTAAGTATATTGTAGTGAAATGGAGAGGCATATATAAACGTTCCTCTTTGCATGGTAAGTCCTTCCAGCAATGACTCAGGGAACAACCCGCCGCCGCAAAGAACTATTGTAGCTCCTCGACGGAGAAAAAGCAGAATTGTTACAACAAAATGAAAACTCATAGATAGAACCCATATTATAACGTCTCCTGATGTAATTTTCAGTGCCTTATCTGCAGCGTCTGTTCTACTTACAATGGCTTCATGGGAGAGCAAAACGCCCTTGCTTGTGCCAGTAGTTCCAGATGAAAACCTGATGAAGGCTGGATTCATTTTATAATAATCAGCAGGAAGTTCTTCCTTTGCTTTTCTTTTATATAGAAAAAAAACTTTTTCAAAAAAGCTGCCGGTAAAAATACGGTCAGAGTTGTCGCGAAAATATACTGCCCTATCAAAGATCAGAAAATTAATATCAATTCTTTCAAGAACCGGTTTTAATTCGTCCAGAGAAAGAGAGGCAGATACAGGTACAATAACAGCCTGTAAAGAAAGTACGGCCAGGCTGACAACAATGTAATCAATACTGTCACCGCACAAAAATGCTACCCGATGGGCGGGTCTGATCCCAAGACTTTTCAATTCGGCTGAAGCGGAATTTACAGCATCAAAAAGCTTGCTGTATGAAAACTTTCTGTCTCCATCAATAACAGCCGTTTTCTCCAGGCAGCCATTTGTCTCATTTTTTATTGTGGTAACAATATTCATTATTAACTATTGCAAACCTAATTTGGGGCGATTTCAAAGTATTTTCTGTCAAATCTTTTGTTCTATATCACCAGTGCGCAGCTCCATAGCCGGCCCTTTCACCCAAAGAAATACAGGTCCCCATGACTCTGGTTGACCCCAGTGCTTCAGCGGTAACCGATATACAGCGACCGGCGCAGTAAAGGTTTGAAATATCTTTTGAGATCAAACATCGCAAGGGAATTTCGTAATTATCACCTGGGCCGAGATATCGATATCTAACCCCTTTTTGCTGATCCCACAGCTCAATAGGCCAGGCGCTTTTTACTATCCCGTCAGGAAATTTTCGTGCATTAATGACATCATTTGCAGTTAGAGTATATTTTCCATAGAGACGGGGACCTTCGCGATCAACGACTTCAGGTGACATTTCTACTATGTAAGACTTATTGAATACGGGCAAAACTCTGGCTAAATAGGTGTGTACTAACAGGGCGTCCTTTTTGGCCTGCTTTTCTCTTTCCATTATTCCTGCTGGAGGTATATTGAGTTTGCAGTATCCTTCATCTTCATCATCTCCGGCTGTAAATGTTGTGTACTTAAGGTAAAAGGGCATTTTTTTTTGTTCTACAGCCTTAGCTAAATAATATGGCACTTTCACTGCCGGAATATCGTCAACATCCTTCAAGCCTTTTACCCGGAATGTATAACCAGAGAGCTGGCGCTGGTCAGGAGGAGTTGTTCTATACCGTGCACCACTCAGTTTAATAATAACTCCGTCACCACTGCAGTCTATAACTACGCGCGGAATAATATCGAATTTTTTATTCAAGTTTTGGATGGTTACAGATACAATAGTATTATTTTCTGTTTTGGCTGAGACAGCCCTGGTATCGTAATAAATGTCCAGTTGTTTTTCCTTTTCACTCAATGAGCGGAGAACCGACATGAAGTTGCTTGTAGCAAAAGGCAGAACAGATACCTTTCCCATGCGCAGCGGGATTTTTTCGGGGGCAAGCTCTTGCAGCATGAAACATATTTCCGACGCAATTCCTTTGTTGAGAATTTTATCAGGCACATCTTCCGTATTGGCATATAATCCGCAGATAAAACGATGCAAGCCTGTTATTCCTGTTCCTCCTGGGAAACTGTTTTTTTCTATTAGAACTGTACTTGCGCCTTCGCGTGCAGCTTTGATAGAGGCAGCTATCCCCGCAACACCGCCACCGACGACGAGCACTTCGCACTCTATTTTTTTATACTTCATTTCGCACCAAGTCTGGATTGCAGTCTATGCATAAGCTCATTTGCCTCTTCATCACTCAATATGCCTTCTAAAAAGGAAAGGACGGCATTCAATTTATTTTGAGACCGGTGAAAAAAGATACCTATACCCGGCGGGACCGGAACCCGCGGCATGTGAAGAATGTTCAATATCTTTTTACCCATGAAGTTTGAAGATCTATAAGCGCTTTCGCCAACGTATGAGAATGAGAATGAAGCAATTTGGCCTTTTAAATACAGTCGCATAATATTACTTAGAATCGGTAAAGGCAAAATTCGCATTAATAAGCTTGCTTCTTGAAAATTGCTGGGCAGCTCTGATTTGACCTGGTCATAAAGCTGTTGTTTGATCGATTTGATAAGAACAGGGAAATGATCGGCTTCATCAGGGCGGACTATAAAAAATAAAAAAGAAACATGGTTAAAGAATACTTCTTGTTGAACCTTATCTGTCGGGCGCATATCAATGGAAACAGGTACTACATAATCCCCTGACTTGATGTTTTTCTTAGTAAATAGTTTATGCATAATACATATCGCACTTGCAAGAACATATGGCATGAGCATTAAATAGCCGGCCTCCTTATAAGCATTTTCGAGTATTAAATCGGTTTGATATTTGTCGAAGGGAATAACTTTAAACCTGAATCCAAGATTATTAAGCGATGCTGGCAGAGGAAGAACACGCGGGGGAGCATTTTTACCCATTTTTAAGAATGCACGGTTTGCCTGTTGACCTGCAATGAATTTTCTTCGCCAATTACAGAGATGTGCGGATTCTGCAGGAACAATAATGTCTTTGTTGAAAAATGTGTTATTCTTATTTTCCCACTCATTCTGAAGCATTTCAAGGAATGCCTCAGCGCCAAGAGCGTCAAACAAACGATGATCAAAAGTCATAGCCACATAAGTTTTATTTTCAGCATATATAAGATGAAAAAATAAATGCTCATGATCGCCGATAAACTTCAGGTTGGCTATTCGTTCTAAAATAGAAAAGATATTGGCTTCACTGTAAATATTATCAAGGTAAGAAATTTTAAGTGGTAATGGTTGGCGTTGCTTTGTAAAGGATATCTTCCAGTATGGAGCAAGGTTGTAATCCCTGGACGGCCTGCCGTGCAAAACAGGGTGCTTTTTTATTAAACTTCCAAGGCAATTTCTAAAATCATCTTCTGATGGAGATCCGTCCAATTCGAGAATAATCTGGGATGTATTCCCGGTGCCGGTCGCCTTTTTGGTAATATAATCAAGCGCATGAATAATCCAGTCTATTCCTGTTAAATAGCGTTTTTTTCCGGGAAAAGTAATTATACCCATCCTTTGTAAAAGAAAATGCTATAATTAGAATTGCTGGAATTTATAGGCTTTGAGATAATGATTTTGGGAAGGCTAGAGGGAGGAAGGCGTACTCGTCGTACGTCGACGACCGATAACGCACCCAAAATCATTATCTCAAAGCCTATAGCCCGTATAGCTGATAGATGATGCCAGGGAATGAATCGTCCTGAAATCTTCCCTGGTCAACCCTGATTCCATTAACTTAATATTAAATGTTTTTTCTATAAACACAAGGAGTTCTACAAAGCTCAAGGAATCAACTCCCATTTCATGAAGGGGTACATCCTTTATAACCGTTGATGGATCAACAGATAAGATTGTTGCGATTTCCTGAGCCAATATATTTTCGATCTCTTTTAAACTCTTTTTCAAAATATTATACGTCTCCGCTAACTGATTCAACTTTCTTTCGTTTCATCCCAGGAAGAACCGGCTCTATTCGTTCAATTTTATAGACCTTGTCATTTTTAAAATGCACATCTACCATTTCAAAGCGAGAATGCCAGTAATGCCACACATCGCTTGAGAGAAGGGGTGTCTTGTGGCTTGGTGGATATCCATATGCCATTAGGACTGCAACTTTACTCATGCCGTGAGAAATGGTGCCGTTATTGACACATTCTTTTTCTTTTTCAGTGAGGTTGTGCAAATAGCCTTCTTGTCCTAATATATCTTTCTCGGAAAAATAACGGTCAAACAGTTCCTTAAGTTTGATTATACAATGTTTCCGTTGTTGAACAATGGTAAAGGTCAGCGATGTATCTACTGGTACAAACTGTATTTTTCTGTTCCCAACGCTAATTATTTTGACTTTTGTTCCAATCGGCAGTTTAGGGCCCTTATGATAATTTGTTGATGGAATTTTATCAGGACTTTCATACCAGATGTTTACGCTGGTATAGTAAATTTTGTTAGCCAGTGTGTTTTCTGTTTTTGTTTCCGAATTCTCTGCCAGTACGGTCGAAGAAATTAATAGACAAGCATAAAAAGAGATAACAAGAAAATACAGTAAATATTTTGTTATATACCTCATCTAACCCTCCTTTACTGAAACCTAATATTTTATCATCGTATGAGTTTAATAATATCTGTTTTATTTGCGCAATTTTTTCTAATGCAGCAGATTTGTTTGATCTCTGCCGATTCTGTTTTTGTAATTAAATTCAGGTCATATGGATTATCCTGAACCGGGCATGCATATCTAATCTGTTTCTTTAGCATAAGCGCGCTTACAGTGCAATGGAAGGCGCTTATTATTTTCATACTTCCAAATATTGGCGAATATCCTCCGGCAAAAACATCAACAGGAGCTGTATTTTGATATGAAGTTTCATCTCCTGCCATACCATCAGCTTCTATAATATTTATATCAGATTTTTCTATAGTGTCGCAATTGGTTATATAGGCAGGTATAATTTCGCAATATTTATTCTGACAGTTTTCTAAGGTTGTCATAAAAAATACGCTTCCTTCTCCTGGGACAGATGATGGTGAAGCTGAAAAGTTAAAAGGTCTAATTTTCCCGTCATTGGCAATTCGCAATTTCTGGTTACAGATATATTCCATAACATTACCGCATACATCAACACAGCCGATTAAAACGTATTTGCAACGTTTTTCAGTAAGCCACGCTTTAGCAAGAATAAGAGACTGATGAATCGGTGAAGCAAACTGAGTAATTGTAACAGTTGGTCCCCGGATATTCAACAAAGATGAAATATATGATGCTGCAGCATTATGAACTGAATGCGAAAAAGTTGTCGGAGAGACACTACCATCACCATAATCTATAATATCATCAAGAAAACGGAAGGTTGTTACATGAGGCCCGAAGGCTGTTGCGAGAATAATTCCGACTTCTGATTCTTTGTGGTTAATTTGAATGCCGCTGTCAATTACTGCATCACGTGCAGCCATCACTGCCATTTTGCTGAATTTGTCTGCTCTGCGTATTTTTTTTAATATAGTTATATCATTAATAGTTTCCTTTTTAACGCGGTATGCTGGGTAAAAAACATTTTGATCATTACTATGCGACTTTGTTTGAGATGGTGCGATCCAGCCTTGCCGCAATGCGATGTCGAGGCTGTCAATTCCGCGCCCTCTTGTAGAAATTATTCCTATGCCCGCAATATTCATGTAATATGCCCTTAAAAACGGTTCAGGGTTCAGGTTGGTTGCCTTGATCTTTGGAAATAACAATAGAGGCATTATTTCCGCCGAAAGCCAGCGATGTAGATACAGCAAAACTACCATTTATTTGTGTTTGCTCTGTAATGGGTCTAACAGGTATATTCTCATCCTGTTGAACAAAACCTGCGCTGGCAGGTATCCAGCCTTCTCTCAGTGCAGTGGCTGTGAATGCCGCTTCCAAACCTCCTGCGGCGCCAAGAGTATGGCCTGTATAACCTTTTGTTGAAAGAAATTTTATTTGCTGCCCAAAAATTTTTTCAAGCATAATTCCTTCAACCTTATCATTATCATGAGTTGCAGTGCCGTGAGCATTCACAAAGCATACATCTTGTGGAGTAATATTTGCATCAGCGAGGGATTTGCGCAATGCTGACTCCAGTCCTGAACCGTCAGGACGAGGGGCTGTGAGATGGTATGCATCTGCCGCCGCTCCATATCCTGCAAGACGCAATACTGACTTTTTACCTCTAAGGCGTGAGAATTCTTCTGTTTCAAGAATCAGAATACCTGCTCCCTCCCCTAAATTCAGACCCGATCGGTCTCTGTCAAAAGGGCTGCATAAAAATTTACTTAAAATACCAAGTGCCCCAAAACCGCATAGGGGGACCCTGTTCAATTCATCTGCTCCACCAGCAATGGCAATATCGCATACACCGTTTCTTAACCATGACAGAGCTACTCCTATTGCGTCAGCACCGGACGAGCAGGCGTTGACCACAGTGATTGATGGACCAGATGCTTTTATTGATCGAGCTACAGCTTCGGCGAGGTTGCCTTTAAGAAAGCGGTCAACGGCGGCCATGTCTGCTGCTCCTGTATTCCGGTATGTTCGGTAAAAATCAATGTCATTCAACTGGCTTGCCACACTGGTTCCAAGACATACCCCGGTTTTAATGCCGGAAAAGTCCTTTTGCAGGCCGGCATCATGTAAAGCTTCTTTTAGTGCAGACATGGCGAGAGATAGGGTGCGCATTTCATTTTTTTGCTTATTAATCAGCGGGCTTTTTACCTCAAAAACCGGATATGGTAAAAAAGTGTCGAACAAACTAACCGTGCCGGCATTTCTTCTCATAAGCTGAAATGATTCAAGATGCTCTGTTATATTTCTTCCGGCAGCAGAGATTCCGCCGATTCCTGTGATGAATATTTTCATCTCTCTCTAATCCTGAACCCATAAACGCTTACATATTTTCATATACGTAATTCGCCAGCGTATCAATCGAATAGAATATTTTTTGGCCTTCCTTCATATCTTTGACTTCTATGCCGAAGTTACGCTGAAGAAGCACAACAATTTCAACTGCATCGAGAGAATCCAGGCCCAGTCCTTCTCCAAACAAAATTTCATCATCTTTAATTTCTTCCGGTTTTATACCTTCTAATGAAAGATTTTCTACCAGCAGTTCTTTTAACTTTTTTCGTATTTCAGGCAATTCCATTTCTTTCTGGTCTTCCATCGACATCTCCTTAATAAAACTATACTATTTACTCCATACGTCATGAAACAGAAAACATTGGTATGGATACTTTTTAACAAATGCTTCAATTATTTCTACGTAATTCTGAACCCACTGATGGAGCTGTTGGCGCTTATTATATTTTCCATCATAGCGTGGATATATTACATTTGATACATCAACAATATACTTATGGGTTGAAACCTTATTTGACAGCAAAACTACTACAGGAGATTCAACTGCGGCGGCGACAGCAAAACCGCTGAAAGGGAACCATGCTTTTTCACCTAAAAATGTGACTTCAACTGATTTAGCCCCGTATCTTCTGTCTCCCATGATAGATACAATATGGCCTTTTTTCAAAACATCCATTATTTCTACTATACCACCAAGATATTGTTCCGGAGAAATAATTTTTATATTATCCTGTTCTTTGTCAATATTTAGCGAGCTTTGTACTGCTATATTGTCTTCAGGGCGCATAAGAAGATATACTGTTCTTCCTACTTTTTTTAAGGTGGTTAAGGCGATTTGCCAGCTACCTACATGTGATGTTAACAAGATTATTCCTTGTTTATTATTCCGGAGCAGGGCTATCAACTCATTGTATCCATTAAGTTGAATATCAAATCTTGTATGCCCGGAAACAGACGCATATCTGTCAATAAGTTGCTTTCCCTGACTAATAAACAGACGGCAAACATGCAATAGCCTTATTAAACAACCGCAATCGGGAAATCTTTTATTTATATATGACAGAGCAGCAGAAACCGCAGGCCGGTCAAAAAGCAAATAATAAAGGCAGACAATATACAAAAAGCCATATGTTTTGCGTAGCCCGAATAATTTCAGGAGAGCTTTAAAAAACCAGAAGCCGAATTTATTTCCTCTTTTCCTGGTATTTATATTTTGTGACCGTTCAATTGGTTCCATGATTGCTACCCGTACTAATTTTCTTGCCGAAATATTTGCGCAGCACTAAATACAATTATACCTATTAATAATGCAGCTATTGGTGCAACAATCAAGGAACCCAGTAACCACTCTATAAGTCTTGACGGAAGCTGGCCGAAAACTGTATTCAGGTTCACATCTGTCAGCCAGCGGCCGTTTCGCATATAATAGCCCAGCTCAATGCAAATTAGTGGAACAAAAGGCGGCATGCATAAGTGTTGTATATTCAGCGCCATTATTTTATTCAGATGCAGGCGCGTTGCAACATAGGCAATTACTAAGGTATGTATTGATATAAGAGGCAGTACTGCAAAAAAGGTCCCAACTGCGGCTGACATGGCCAATCCGCCGGGGCTTGCGTTTTCTTTCAGTAATTTTTTTAACAATTTTACAGGATGACGTATTAAACTGAAGTCAACCTGATTTTTAGGGGCTGCAACAACTTTTCGGTGCGGAAACGGTAAAAGACGCCTTCCAACCAGTCTGGTATGCATATATGAAATACGGAAATTATCTAAAAATGGTTTAAAACTTGAAATTCGCATATGAGGTTCAGGATACCAGACGTCAATTTCAACAGTTTTTAAATACAGTCCGGCCCAAACCATTTTAGCAAGAACTTCAGCCTCAAAATCGTAATGCGAACCTTTCATATTCAACTGTAAAAGATGTTTTACCGGGTAAGCTCGAAATCCACTCTGGCAATCATTGATGGATGCACCTGTTTCCACTCTGAGCCAGAAATTTGCGAGCTTTCTTCCAAACCGGCTTGAATCTGGAATGTTTTTTCCATTAAATTTTCTGCACCCGATAATTACAGATGTTTCATCATCTTGAAGCAAAGGTATGAATTTTTCTAAATCACGGGGATAGTGCTGGCCATCCGCATCAATAGTAATCATAAAACGACCGCCATTGGCTTCAACATGCCTTAAAGCAGTAAGAATAGCCTGTCCCTTTCCTTTGTTTTTATTATGCTTCAGCACCTCAATATCGCTACCGGAAAATAATGCTGAAATATCCGTATCAGTACTACCGTCATCAACAACAACCACTTTTTGCAAATATGAACGGCAACCTAAAACAACATCTTTAACAGTATTTTTATTGTTAAATACCGGAATAATACACCAGATGTGTTCAGTTGAAAATGAGCTGTCCTGTTTCATATTGCTTTCTTGTTTGCCGTTTTAGCATCCTTTGGGATAAGCATATCCCACAAGGATCCAGAGTACCCAAGTTTATGAAGAAATTGCAAACTGCTCTCCAGCGCATCCGGCGGGAAAATACAATGCCTTATCCCTTTAAAAGCATCATTTAATGTATTTTCAAGCCACTGTTTATCTATTCCAGGCGCAATATAATATACGGGCTCAAGCAATTCCTGCTCAGGCGAAATAATGCCTTGCTTAATTGCAGTCCTGGCAAGAGCGGTATCAGGAAGAATACGTATGCCCATAAAAATAAATGAAACAGTTTTTTTCAGGTTTATTATATTATGTATTCCTTCCATAACAGTTTCTCGTGTTTCCCCTGGGCAGCCAAACATGTAATAATGCGCCGTAGCGACACCATTGCGAATAAAAATGTCGTTACATTTGATAATATCATTGAATTGAAATGATTTGCCCAGTTTCTTCAGTGTGATGTTTGATGCAGCATCAGCTCCAATTTCCGCAGCTTTAAGGCCGGTTTGTTTCATGAGCTTTACATGTTCGTCATCAAGGCCTTCAGGCTTGAAAAAAGCCGTCCATGGAATAAATATGCCGCGCCTTTTCATCTCATTGACTACATCAAGATAGCGGCCATTGTCATCATTAAATACAGAATCAGTAAAGAATATATATTTGACCTTGTGTTTATTCATTAGGGTATGAATATCATTAACAACCTCTATAGGATCCCTGCAACGAATAGTTGAACCTTCAAGGACAGGATAAGAACAATACACGCATTTATGAGTACAGCCGCGTTTTGTCTGGACAGAAGCTATATTGCCGCTTTTCAGGTAAAATTTCATAATGCGGGAATCATAAAATGCTGAAGGGATTTCATTCCCGCTCAGCTTTAATGAGGTTTTGATACACCTATGCTCCGGATATTTTCCCTGCCTGGCATTATTAACAAACTCGACCATTAATGTTTCGCCTTCTCCTACGATCCCGTAATCAGCGCCAAGTTCGCGCAGAATCACCTCCGGCATAATAGAGAAGCCTGAACCACCGATAACAACCTTTGCATCTGTTTCCTGCCGTATTTTCTCAACTATATTCCTGACGGCATCAATATATCTCTGTTCATTTAGCAGATTTACATTGTCGATGTTTCGTATTGATATGCCGATAATATCCGGATTAATTTGTTTAATTTCATATCCGAGCTTTTCGAGAGAGCAGTTGCTTTCAAGGAAATCGAATTGATATGCATCGTATCCGGCGTTTTTCAGCGCTGCAGCAACCATACTTAATCCAAGAGGATATGCAGGATAAGGGGTGCTTGCAATATTGGAAGAAATTAACAAGATTTTCATAAATTTAGATTCTACCCTTTTTGCCGTTCGCCGGCCATGAGCGATTTGAATTCAGGCTGATATTTTTATATGTTTCGTCATTTTTTTCTTTTTCAATAACCTTAAGATACAGCTTCGCCATTTTTATCTCTTTACAGCAATCAGCATAGAATGCTTCCCAGGCATACTCATACATTTTTTGCAGTGAGTCCACGCTCATTTTTTTTGGTTTAAAAACAACTTCTCCTGCAGTGTAACGTTTCCAGTCATTGTGAATTATTCTGTTTTCCTTTTCCAATTGCATTCTGACAGGAGAATGGGGAAAGGGCGTAAGGATAGTGAACTCTGCAAGATCCAGATCTATTTCCAGAAGAAAATCCACCAGTCGTTTAATATAATCTTCGTCATGATCATCTAATCCCAAAATAACGGTACCCTCTACTCCGATGCCGCGATCTTTTAGCCGCTTTATCTTCTTGCGGATATGATCAGAAGTGTCCACAATAGCCTGATATACATACCAGCAGCCTGCTTCTACAGCGAGGTCAAGTATTTCATCATCGTCCTTTATGGGGTGAGATATCCATTTCTTTTTTAAAGGCGCAATAGATTTAAACAGCAGTTTTTCCCATTCATCGTCCTGGGCAAGGGAGTTATCAACAAAAAACAGACGGTTATTATTAATACTTTCCAGTTCTTTTATTACTGCTTTAATGGGGCGAGGTCTGAACTTGCGTCCTCCTAAATATGGGGTGCAGCATGGGAAGCAGTTGAATCGGCAGCCGCGTGAAGCATGGACAAGATCAACCATTTGAACTCCACGAAAATTATATAGCTCGCGTTTTAGAATACTGCGCTTCGCAGTTCCAACTAATGATATGTCTGGAAAATTCTGATGAAAGTTGTAAGTCTTTTTTAAACGGCCTTTCTTAAAATCTTCAATAACGGCATCAAAACGTCCTTCTGCTTCACCAAAAAAAACAGCATCAGCATGCTTCATGGTTTCTTCTGCATGCAGCATTGTCGCAATGCCGCCGAATACAACCATTTTCCCGTGAGTTCTGTACCAGTCGGCAATATCCCAGGCACGTGGTATCTGACATGTCAGCATAACTGAAATGGCGATTAAATCAGCCTCTTCATATAAGTTGAGTTCTTCTACGTTTTCATCGCAAAAAGAAATTTCGACATCATCTTTTATTGTAGCAGCAAAAACAACCGGCCCGTGAGGCGGCAGATTAAATGCAGGCTGATTTTTTAATTTTGGCCATTTCGGGTATATCAGCTTGATTTTCACATTTTAACCTTTCTTTTTAACATTTCTATCATTTCATCGAAATCAGATATCTTTTCGGTAATGTCAAGTATGTCTTCAAGGAATAGCGTTTGCATATTTGAAGCATCATTTTTTTTATCCAGAACAAAACAGACAGCTTTTTCCTCACTTGCCTCAACTGCAATCATTTTTGATGTTTCTTCACGGAGGATCATTTTGCCGGCAAAACGCAGCATCGACGGTATTTGATTAACCTGAAACTTAACATATAGCAGAGGTCCTTGGAATCCAAAATAAATTGCGGCTTCAGCCATGGGAGTTGAGGGCAGGGTATATATAAAAAGATTTCCTCTTGCCATTATACGGCCGCTTGCCACATAATCCTTAAAATAGGAAAGGTTGGATTTAATGCATCCGTTATCATTTGTTCCGAGAACTCCAATATCATTTTTAGTACTATTAGAATATGTTATCCCAGCGTCATTTAAGGCAAGGGCGATGGAACAGCATGTCATCTTTGAGCTGTCGTCAAACCTGCCAAAATTTTTAATCGGATATCTTAATACTGATTCTTGCAGCAAACGAGAATGTAACGATTTTAATTCATTATAATTACCTTGCAGTTTTTTTAATATACTGCCGTACTCAGTTGGTTTAATCCAGCCTATCCCTCTAATGATAATCATAATTCATGGTTCAAGGTTCAAGGTTCAGGGTTCACGGTTGGTCGCCTTGCGCTTTTCATATATCTTAGATCTCGCGTGGCATGGCTCTCTAACCTTGAACCGTGAACCGTGGAACTTTGGACCTGAGTAGTTACCATTTTTTTAGCACCACAGCACAGTTAACCCCGCCAAATCCAGAGTTTGTCGAAATTGTTACCGAACCATCGAGAGTTAAAGGCTCAGAAGAAACCCATCCTGAAGCCTCGTTATCAATATTGCACAGGTTTACGGTAGGTGGAACAATCTTTTTATTTAAGGACTCAAATGCTATGATTATTTCCAAGAGACCGGCTGCTCCCAGTGTATGGCCTGTTCCGCCTTTAATAGAATATACAGGGACTTTATGGTTTCCAAAAACAGCTCTCAATGCCTTAATTTCCATAGAATCGTTATATATGGTTCCTGTGCCGTGGGCTGAAAAGCAGCCGATATTTTTTTCTGAGACATTTGCGGATTTAAGTGCTTTGCGTATAGCCATGGCAAGTCCACTTCCATCCCGTGATGGGCCTGTCATATGATTTGCGTCATTTGTCAATCCCCATCCAGCAATTTCTCCAATTACAGGTCTGTTTTCTCTTAATGCTCTTGATTCGCTCATCAACAATAAAAATCCGGATGCTTCACCAAGGCTCAAACCATTCCTGTCCCTGTCAAAGGGTTTGGCCATATCTTTATCAAGTGCCATTAAAGAAGAAAATCCTGCAAAAACGAATTCACTTACACTATCGCATGCAACAACTATCACACAATCTCTTTCATTGCTGATGATCATTCCGGCAGCCTGAGCCACAGCAATACTTGATGAGGCGCATGCTGCTGAAATAACAATACCGGGGCTATTAAGCCTACACAAAAGCAATATTTTTTTAAGCAATTTATCCGGGCGGCTACCTGCAGCATCAGTACCCCCAGTCAGAACATGTCTTTCCAGTTTATCAATTTCACCGGTCGTAGTCGCCAAAATCAGAAATGCATCTTCAGGGATTGAAGAAATGTTTTTTTGCAGCAGTGGTTTAAGCATTCCCATGATGAGTGACTCATCCTGTCCGTACGTCAGGCCTGGAACAACAGCAGCAGTTTGCGTAAGAAAAGATTCTGTGGGAAATCTGTCAAAACGCTTTATTGCTGTTTTTTCTGATAACAACCCATTCCAGCATGAATCTATCCCCCAGCCATAAGGAGTTACGATGTCACATGCAACTACAACTGCTTTTGTTCCTGTCATGCAAATTCTCCAGCTTTCCATCTCCGACGGCATTTTTCCAGAATTTTTGGAGAGGCAATCAGCACATCGCTGCTAACTTCGTCAATAAACATCTGTACGGTATAACCGGAGGCAGCGATATCACCGCCCTCTTTAATTAGTGAGTATTCGGTATTTAGCCTGGCGCCTTCATTCCATATTAATGATGCCTTTATGGTGAACTCTTCATCCAAAAAAAGAGGTTTAAAATGGTCTATATGGAGCTGTACAATCGGTGCCCTCAGTTGAGCTTCATAGAAATCTTTATACGAAAGACCATAACGTCTTCCGAGTTCAGCAGACCCTTCTTCAAAATATTCGGGATATCTGCCATGCCAGACGATACCCATTACATCTGCTTCACTGAATTTTACCCGCCTTTTAATATAAACTGTCAGCGGGCCAGGCATTCCTGCACTGCTTCCAAAATAGGCGTCCTTTTTACGTCGCACATTCATTGATTCACTAAATTATTATCGTAACCGTTCAGGGATGCGAAACTTGAGTAACTTTTTTCGTAAGTGTTCACGGAACATTGAAATTAGAAATTGGAAATTTGACAAACTCGTAAAAAGTCGAAAAATACCATTTCCCGTCATTCCGGCGAAAGCCGGAATCCAGTATTTTCAAGTAGTTGCAGATCATCTGGACTCCGGTTTTCACCGGAGTGACGACTTTTTACGATTCCATCAAATTTGGCCTTCATGCTTTTGTACTGTTCTTCCCAATTTCTATTTTCCAATTTCAAGTTTCAAGTTTCAAGCCGTGAACGGCTACCTTTTTTCTTTGATATTTGATAAGAACTCGCTTTTTGTGGGGGGAGTATAGGAAAAAGTGGCGTTGTGTGTCAAGGAAAAAGGGGTCACAATATATGGCGGTTTGGAGTTATGTTGACTTCCCTGCCATGACATGTAATCGTATATTTCATGCTGGACAGTAAGCCATAATGGGCAGTCGTTAGTCCAGAGAAAAATGAAAGGCATGTTTTAGTAAAATGAGAATAACGAATGTCGAATGTCGAATGTCGAATTATGAAGTTCAATAAAGTTTTTCATTACTTCGACATTTTATATTCCTTATTCGATATTCTGCGGTTTAAAACAAAATACGCTTAAGTCAACAACATTGGTGGTTCAGAGTTCACCGTTCAGGGTTATTTTTCTTTCGTTAACCTTGCTCGATGGACGGTTCAGATTTCGGTAACCCCTGAACCCTGAACCCTGAACCCGTGAACGGTTAATGATTATGATTAAACGTCTACATAAAAGTGTTGGTGTGTATATTGATATGGGCAATCAGTTTCTCAAGAATATTTCACCAGAATGGATGTGGAAATCGGGACATTATAGTGGTAGTTCACTCAGAATCGGGATACCTCGAATGTTCTTCTACTATATATACCCCGATCTGTGGGAGACCTTTTTTGGTGAGCTGGGAATGGAGCCGGTAGTTTCCAGGCCTTCAACGAGAAAAACAGTTGAGAAAGCCTCTCAGATATCAGAGACAGAACACTGTCTGCCCAATAAACTGTTTGATGCGCACCTTGCCGAGGTTGTCGGCAAAGTCGACATGGTATTTGTGCCCCGAGTCCTTTCAACCATTAAAAACCATCTCTCCTGCCCAAAGTTTGGTCCGCTACCTGATGCGGCAAGGGCGGATATCGCCCGTGGGACGGAAGTTTTGTCAATTGACATTGACGAAAACAAGCGTCCTTTATCCAAGACCTTGCTGCTCCTCGGTAAAAAGTTAAATATACAAAAGAGTAAAACCCTTTCCGCCATAAAAAGTGCATTCATCGCCATGGAATCCGCGAATAAAAAGATGGTCCTGCTCAATAAAAAGAAAGGAAAACCACGTTTTTTACTTGTAGGACACCCCTATGTCATTCATGACAATTTTATCGCGGGACCGATTCTAAGTAAGTTGGAAAGCATGGGCGTAGAGGTTGAACTGATATCTTTCGCGGATGACACCCCGGCAAAGAGTTATATCCTGTGGAGCACAGCCAATAAAATTTATCATAAGCTCAATACTCTCTCCAGTGAAGATTATGATGGGGTGATTCAACTTACGGTATTTAATTGCGGGTGTGATTCAATGATGATTGATACTTATCGACAACTTGTTAAAGATAAAAACGTCCCATACATGTATCTGATGGTAGATGAACATTTGGCGCAGTCCGGTATAGATACAAGGGTAGAGGCCTTTATAGATTCTTTGAGGTGGCGGGGATGACTTATATGGCAATCCCCAACATAGGCAACTACACAATAGCGCTTGCTACAGCCGTAGAATCTCTCGGTATTAAAGCATGGGCTTCGACCGCAACCACGCCTGAAGCCCTGAAGCTGGGCATAGCCGCTGCGCCGGAAACAGTTTGTCTGCCTCTAAAGGCCCACCTGGGTCACTTCATTGAAGCGGATCGGGCAGGCGTTGAGTACGCATTTATGGTCAACAGTGTCGGCACCTGCAGGCTCAGATACTATCGCCATATGATAGAGCACATTCTCAAAGATCTGGGTTTGAAAATAAAGATCTTTGGTCTTGGCTTCGATGGATTTAAACCGCCTATCGTAAGGCATTTTGATCCCGGACCGATAACTTTCCTGAAACCCTTATTCCATACTGCACTCAAGATTAAAGTTATTGATAAACTGGAGGTGGCGGCCTGGCGGACCAGGGCAATTGAAATTACACACGGGGACACAACGCTGCTCATGAATAAGTTGCTCGTGGAACTCAGTGAGTCCAAAACCATGGCCCGGACCAGGGCTATCCGTAAAAAGGTTGCCGGCTGCTTCGCTGAAATTCCAGTTGATAAAGAGAAAAAGCCGCTCAAGGTCGGACTTGTCGGCGAAATATCTTTTCTTAGGGATAAGTGCCTGAATAAAAATATTGAATATATCCTGGGAAGCCAGGGGATTGAGCTGAGAAACTTTTTTTTGCTTGGGGAAGAGTTAAAGAATATAACACGAATAGTGTTTCTGAACCAAAACAAAAGAAAGTATCTATCCAAAGTCGCGGACCGGTATTTACAATGTACGGTTGGCGGACATGCCCTGGATTCTGTTGCTCACTCGATCCATTGCGCAGATGAGGGCTATGATGGTATGATTCATCTTTGTCCCTCCGGATGCATGCCAGAAGTAAGTGTACGGCCGATCCTCAAGCGCGTCAGTAAAGATAAGGATATTCCCATACTGGAAATGTCATATGACGAGCATACCTGCGATGTCGGAATTTCTACACGCCTGGAGGCTTTTGCCGATGTCCTTATGGAAAGAAGAAAAAAACAGCCCGCTCGCCCATCGCGTGGAGAGGGCAATTGATAGGTAAATAAATGAACAACTCCTGTTATCTGGGCATCGATGTCGGTTCCATCAGTACAAATTGTGTAATAATTACGCCGGAAGGTGAAGTGCTTTTCGAAATATATAAGCGGGGGGAAGGCAACCCGATTAAATCGGTGCAGCAGTGCCTTGCGCAACTTACGGAAAAATTGCCTGACAGGTTTAGCATCAAAGGCGTATGCACTACAGGAAGCGGCAGAATACTTGCCGGAGCGGTAGTCGGCGCTGATGTGATTAAAAACGAAATTTCCGCGCATGCCCGTGCGGCGATACAGCTCTATCCTGCTGTGCGGACTATATGCGAAATCGGCGGACAGGACAGCAAAGTAACAATTCTCAGGGATGGAGCAATTGTAGATTTTTCAATGAACCTGGTTTGTGCCGCAGGCACGGGAAGCTTTCTTGATTCACAGGCAAGACGATTGAATATCACTATTGAGGAACTGAGCAGCAGGGCAATGATGTCGGAAAACCCCACTAACATAGCCGGGCGCTGCACTGTATTTGCAGAGTCCGACATGATTCACAAACAACAGCTCGGTCATGAACAGAAAGACATAACCATGGGACTGTGTAATGCGCTCGTGAGAAACTATCTTTCCAATGTGTGCAACGGGAAGGAGATTAAACCTCCCATCGTATTTCAGGGCGGTGTAAGCGCGAACAAGGGAATATGCCGCGCTTTCAAAGATGCGCTTCAGTGCGATATCATTATTCCCCCTTACAATATGGTCATGGGGGCCTATGGGGCCGCGATTATCGCTTCAACATCCTGTATAGAAAAGACAAAATTTCGAGGGAAAGAAGTATCTGCGCATCACATTATTACAAAGGGTTTTGAATGCGGCGATTGTCCGAATTATTGTGAAATAATCGAGGTCCTCGATGAAGATGAACTAATTGGCAGGACCGGCGGACGGTGTGGAAAATGGGAGGGAAGGACGGAACCAAGAGAAGCCCTCAAAGGGACCGGCCCGAGGGGTAGTGTTATGGAACATCAAACATGCAGGCAGGTGGGCAATGTACCTGACCTTATTCAAATAGGTGTTTCCAAAAAATATAGACTTTCAGATAAATAATTTCACTGCGTTATCAGTCAAAATCCTCGACGACGTACACATCAGCACGACTTACTCAGATTTTTCCTTCTAGCCTTGTGAAATGAATTATCTGAAAGTCTATAGGTCACTTAGGTATTACAATTTTCCATCCATCAGATCCCGTAGTTCCTTGTAAGCAATTTCGTCAATTTCTCTTAAAATAAGCAGGGAAGTATTTGTCCCTGCCTTGACCGCAACGGGCAAGCCACCACCATATTCGGACCAATGCCCTCCTAACAACAGGTTTTTGACCGGGGTCCTGTAATGCGCAATTTTACTTTTTATGTTCTTTTTAGTTGGTCGCGCTCCCATTGTACTCCCATAACGGTTGCCTGTGTAACGCCAATAAGTTATTGGTGTCGCGATATCCATGACCTCTATGTGCTTCCCCAGTTCCGGGGCCAGGGTCTTCTCAACCCTGCCGATAAGAATATTGGCGTATTCCCTCTTGAACGCATTGTATGTTGAGCCGCGTTCCAGACCATTCCCTGTTTTCCAGTTGTCCTTGTAATCAAATTTGGCGTGACAAAAAATGGTAAGTGTGCCTTTGCCCTTGGGCGCAAGTGTGGAATCCCGTGATGAAGAAGACAGGATGCACAGATTGACTTTATGCGGATTCCCACTGACCCGATCCAGCTTTGGGACATTGTCTCTTGAAAGGGAAATCATTTCTTCATTGAAACCCAGGTCTGCTGCCTCGCAGTCTAAACCTATGTTGATCGTTACTGCCGATTCGTAAAGATCGGCATCGTGGAGACGCTTTCGTAAGTTCAACGGAATCAATTCCTTCGGGAGCATTTTCTCATAAAGGGTTTCCACGTCACAGGCTGCCAGAACGAAACGTGAGCATATCGTCCTTCCGTTCTTCAGGCAAACCCCCACTGCCCTATCGTTATCCACCAGCACTTTTTCCACACGATGTTTCAGCAATACTTTTGATCCTGATGATTCAATCAGTTTATTCAACCATATTGGGAAAGCTCTGCTTCCTCCCACGGGAGGTGCCTGGTAATCTTTCGAGTAGGCCCACCCTATTGGTATCAGGACCCCCAGCATTTCTTCCTCGGAGAAAAAAATTCTTTTAATATTACTGTTTTTGAAGTAACGGTAAAGCCCCTTTTCGACAGGGACCCCTATGTGCCTGAACATAGGAAGGGCCCAGTATCCCATCTTTAAACCGTAGATTCCAAGTTCCGGCAGGGACATGGTTTCCCTGGTCCGCATAAGGTTAGTATAAAGACGCAGACGGTCTCCAAGTATCTTGCCGCATGCAAAAAGTTTGCATATACCTTTTGCAGCATCCGGAAAATCCTTGATCAATTGGTCCCTGAGATCATCAGGGTTGTTTGTCAGTAAATAATCAAATGAATCCCCTTTAATGCGGCGAATACGTGTGAGGGCCTTGCATTTTGGAAAGCCGGCATCGAGGTAGTTAAATATTCTATAGATGAATCCATCCTCGCCGCACTGGTTCAGCCAGTGAATAGCGGAGTCGAATTTGAAACCTTTGCGCTCAAAACCGGCGATGCAGCCGCCCACGCTGGACCCAGCTTCAACCACCACCACATGAAGACCTGCCTTGGACAACAGGGCCGCCGCCGTCAGGCCTGATATGCCGGCCCCAATTACTACAACATCACATTGTGTTTGTATTTCAGTGGGCATTTAAGCGACCTCGCCTTAATAATTTTTCCAACCAACTTGCGGGTACCGGGGCAAAAGGGTGTTGTGTGTGACCTTGACTGCAATTTTGCGCCGACCCGGCAGGCATTCACAAAATATGCTTTAAAAAATAGGGGGCTACTTTTGGCTCTTAATGGGAATCCCCAAGGGTCAAAAGTAGACCCCATGCCTTGACCTGAACTGGGGCTCTTCCGGATTTCCAGACAAAAGATCTTTTTCAAACCGTTTTTGGAAATCAACGTGGCTAATTCTTCCGAAAGGTGCAAACACCCTCATTTGGGGAAGTATTGTCTCAGGACCGTAACCAAGAGGATTTAATCTAATAGGCTCAAATAGTTCTTCTTTTTCGTAGCGATCATTCACCAATTTCCAAAGACCTGTCAGCATAACAACATGCTTATCTGCTTTATAAAATTTTGAATCGTTATAAATAGAAAGCCTAAACTGATAAAAAGGATAATAGACTTTTTCTCTGTCATCTCCTTTATTTGATTTTATTACGAATGGCTTTTCCTGACGGAAATCGATTTTTATTTCAGGAGAAAAGAGCCGTTGTCTAATGTATTCGTTGCCAGTCGCACCGAGCATAAAACCAACTAAAATAGCTAATAATTGGTATTCCTTAAGAAAGTTCAAAATTTCTTTAAAATATTCCATTCTAAGCCTCAAAATTGGAAATATTTTTAGATGTGAAGACAGCTTACAATAAATTAACAAAAAACAGCTTCTCAAACTGTAAATTTCAACAAATTGATCTGGTGACGTTAAATTATTTTATATGTCCAACCACCACTTGTCCTTCCGCATCACCTCGCTTTACAGGATTTTGAGCGCCATTTGTCTCTTTACGCACTTGACTTTTTAAATATAATGAAAGCTCATCAATATTAATTTCATTATCATTATTATAATCTGCATCTCCTTTTAAGCCTTTTAAGAGATAATATGTAAAAATTCCATGTTTGAATTTTTCTGATTCTTGACTTACTTCATTAGCATTACTGGAAGTTAAAATAATCCTTCCTTTTCCTGCAGTTAACCTATTTAAAAAGGCATCCGATAGTATTGCACGGCTACCTTTAGCAAGAACTGTACGGCCACCACTAGCTCCGCTAAAACAGCTGTCAGCAAAAAATACAACTCGTTCCGCTCCTATCCGATTAAATATATCTGCTATCTCATCCATTCTGATAGCCGTCCCAAACAACCTTTTGGGATCTGCATTATGAGGAAGTATATATTTAGTTATTCCATCACCATCTTTACTTCGTGGATCTTTATCTGGAGCACCATGACCAGCATAGAAAATAAAAACAGTATCTTCCGGCTTATAAGCCTTCTTATATAATTCATCACCAAGAATAGTTCTAATTTCTGTCGCAGTTGCTTGTTCATCATAAAGTTCCATTAAATGATTGTCATCAAGACCCATATAATGACGCAGATAATTTGCATATTCCTTAGCGTCTTTTTGGGCGTAATTTAAACTCGGTACATTTTGATATCGGTCAATACCTATTACAACCCCCCATATTTCACCCCGTTCTGATTCACGAAATATTGTGATTGATTCTGTACTTGATACGTTTTCAATATCATAAGCCTTGATAACGATATGATTACTACCTGTTTGGAGAGGAATTTCTATTTCAAGAGGAATTTTTTTGGAATCATTATTAGTTTTTCCGATAATTTTTACTGCTCTCATCGGATTCACGTTTAAGCGCTGACCATTAACAGCAATTTCTATATTTGCTATACCTCTATCATCAACAATTGTCCCAACAAGCATTTCAGATTCTGAAGCTACCTTCCAATTATTTTTGGGAGATGCAATAGCAATTACAGGAGGAGCATTATAGCTTGAGTTATATGTGGGCGTTATTGTTGTAGGTGGCTTTTCCCCAGCTACAGTAATAACTTCCGCCTGTTCTTCAGCTACATTAAGAGACAAATAAATATCCTTAGATGAAAATTCTTTTTGATCAATTTTAAATTTAATAGGCAATTCACCTATGCTTGTGCGTCTCTGAAGAATAAATGAAAATCTTTTTGGTTCGCTTTCTTTACCGGAGGAGATTCTTCCAATATTTACAGTCTTACTACCAGTTAAAGCTATTCCTTCTTTATTAATATCCATATTGAGAAACACATCTTCAGCATCAAGATTCCCAATATTCCTAACTTTAACTATTAGATCCACTGATTCACCTTGTTCAATAATACCATTACTGTTTGAATCAAGAATTTGATGGATGATATTAAAATCCGGTAAAACCAATTTTACCGGCAGGTTAATATAGTCCGTTAGACCTGAAAAATCTTTTTGGTTGAATTGCACCTTAATATCAACAGAATCTTTTTGTAATGTACGAGGAACCTTAAATGAAAATCGAGAAGGAACGTATTTTGAGTTTGCAGCAATACGATCTATGTTCATGTTTGATGAGGAAAATATTAGATCTTCTGATTGGACATCAATTTTAACGTTTTTTGCATCCATATCTCCTTTATTAGAAGGAATAATCTCAATTTCTGCTTCTTCTCCATTTTCAATAAATCCGTTGTTGTTTCTATCTAAAATTTTATAACTATAAGCTAATATAGGTTGATTGGTTTTTGTATTAATAGCAAAAAGCTTTCTCGCTTCAGAAACACCACGGATATCAGATGCAGTTATACTTATTTCTATGTCGCCACCAGAATAACTCCTGGGAATATGAAATGACAGTTTTTCAGCAATCGTTTGATTAGGCATTATTTGTGGAATTTCAATATTGTTTTGTTTAATATCAATTCCACTGTTGATAGATTGAATAGATAAATTTACTCTAACAGCTTTGCCGACCCCATTATTTTTGATAAATGGTATGATTTCTATAGTTTCGCCGTTTTCTGGGATGCCGTTACCATTTCCACTTGCAAGACCTGTATTGCCATCATTGATTTTGTAACTGGAAATTACAATTTCTGGTCTATCCAACTTCGATGTAGATACCTTCAAAGTATACTTTTTTGAATCATAACCCCGTTTTTCAGTACAAACAATCCAAAATGAAATGGTTCCACCATTTAAATCTTTGTGAGCTATTATATTAACCCTTGCCTTTTTGGATTCTCCAGGTCGAATATCCCCGATTGGAATCATATTGGGGAATCGTATATTTTCATAATCAGATTCAAGATTCACTTTTACGTCAAATGCTGTACCTTTTCCTTCATTTTTAACAGTCAACATAATAGTTGATTCCTCACCGCTATCAATAGTATTGTTCGGAATAATAGAGGTGGCATCGGTGTAATTTATAGTGGCCATCAATGAACAAGGCTCTTCACGCTGTTGCTTCACAGCTTGAACATATTGATTTAATGAAGAAGAACGTTTCAATTTATCGATGATTGCAGAGGAAATTCTAGCTGAAGCAAGTCTTACGGCAAGCATAAATGCTTCACGACTATTATCATGACCCTTACCTGATCCAACAACGGTACCTAAATCTATCACTTCCCCGTCAGGGTGTATACATTCATATTGGACTGATAGAGTAGTAGTAACATCATACCAATTTCGATAGAAATCTTTACTAATTTTGTGGTCCCATTTATAGTCGTACTTTACTTCTGAGATTCGAAAAAGAATCTTAAAATAATTATCTTGATCTGTTCGAAATCCTTTCGGAACGACAAACATTCTTTTCAAACCAATTTTTAAAGATTTTTCAACCCATTTACCCACCTCGATTTTTGCATATCCAGTATAAGTTCGAGAATCAAAGGTTTTGTATTTAAAATCAAATTCCTTAGTAAACGATATATCGGAGTTTTGGTCTATATAGGCATAGATAGGTATTCGTTCACTTTTATCTACATCAGGAAGCTCGGATTTATAAACACTATAATCCACAGCATCAAATACTAATCCGCATCCACATAAACATCTAAGGCCGAAGAAAAAGATTAACAGTAATCCTGCCTGTATAAATTTGGGCTGATTATATTCATTCATAATCCACTCCTAAACCACTCAAAATGTAGTGCATTTTTTAGATCAGTCTGCTTGTTACTTGTATAGCAGCTATCTCCATTTTTTACACCGCTGTATATTTTATTTTCAAAAAATACGAAAATTAACAATTTGTGGAGAGTTATAAGGAGTCGTCAGGTTTAACTTCAGTCGCGGTGTCATGGAAACATGGGAAGAATTTAACAAGTTCATATTTAAGTATGCCTTTATTTTTATCTTCCTCTATAGATTTTGTTGTCGCCCTTCGTGATTCTTGAAAAACATTATCCTTTAATGCGAATAAGTAGGTTGTTGTACTATATTTATAAACCATAACTGCTCTGCCATTATCTAAATCTTCTACATAATGAGGTCTGCCCAATTCTTTTAAAATCATTTTTTCGGTATCCACATTGGGCGTATAAACTGCATGCATAGGATGTTTTTTCTTAAAACTTGGTATAGCGCCTACAGCCACTAACCCATCAGCCACTCCTAAAGCTATTTGACCTGCGCACCCACTTAAAAAAATTACACAAACAAGCAATATCGCTGTATTTATTTTTTTCACAATACACCTCCCCCTTTTTATTTTACAGGTTAGTTAAATAGGCTTACAAGGAGTATTTTTTGGGGTGATAAAATGGGTATTTAGAAAACCTACCTTGTCAATTTACGGAAGAAAACTTAAATGAAGCACCGTTTTCTATCAAGCCTATATGAAACTATAGATATCTTGCCAAGATCGACTACGGGGAGAAAAACCCCCAACTACCCGATTAGAGCAAAATGTAAATAACTTGTAATATCTTCTGTTTTCTTTATATTTCTTGTATTTTATAATTACTTATGATCATTATTTCTTATGGTTTCTATTTTCTTTTTCTTTCGTCTCTTCTTTTCATTTACGTTCGCTCCAAACCTATATCCAATATAAATGGCTGCTTGGTTATAGGTTATATAATTCTCCATATTTGGTCCGCAGATAGCGGATATACGGCTCAATTGTCAAGGATTTGCCAGTGACGCGCTGGATGAGTTCCATAGTTGTATATTTGCGCCCGTGCCGGTAGATATGTTCTTTCAACCAATTATGGAGTGCGCTGAATTCGCCGTGTGCGATTTCGTCCAGGATTTCTGGGTGCTCGCGTAACGCCGCCTCATAAAATTGCACGCTCAGGATATTCCCGATGGTATAACTTTGAAATTGACCTCCGATGACGCCGTCGAACCAATGCACATCTTGCAACACCCCATCCCGGTTATCCGGCGGTGTGATGCCAAAGTCGGCTTTGAAACGTTCACGGTAGGCTTCCGGCAGATCGCGTACCGCCAAAGTGCCTTCCAGTAGTTGGAGTTCGAAATCGAATCGCAAAATGACATGCAAGTCGTAACTCATTTCATCTGCGTCAATTCTTATCAAGGATGGCTGCACCTTATTGATCGCCCGGTAGAATGTTTCTAAAGATGTTGAGTTGAGTTGCTCCTGGAAGATTGCCTGTAATTTGGGGTAATAGTAGTTCCAAAAATAACGACTCCGCCCGATGACATTTTCCCACAGCCGCGCCTGACTTTCTGTTACACTGGCTGATGCGGAGTCAGCTAAAGGGGTTCCTTCAAAATCAGGATACAGTCCCTGATCATATAAGGCATGACCCATTTCATGCAGGGTATCCAAAAAAGTTTGACTCAAATCATTTTCTTGCACTCGCGTCGTCATGCGGACATCGCCGATTGAAATGAGGCTTTCAAATGGATGCGGCGAGAGATCTTGACGCCCGCGCTCGAAATCGAATCCGATATTTTTGATAACCTCTCTCACAAATGATAGCTGTGCTGCTGTGGGGAATGTTCGATACAAACAGGAATTATCTGGAAGGGGTTGTTCCCTGATGTCTTTAATCATCGGCACAAGTTGTCGGCGTAATTCCGCAAAAAATGGGCGGATGGCCGCAACGGTCATGCCTGTGTCCTTAAAGTCAATCAGCGGATCGGCGATAAGGGCATAGTCAGGAAAAAAATGGGCGTATTCACGACTCAGTGAAAGCGTTTTTTCGAGATAGGGCTGCACAGCCGCAAAGTCATTTGCCGGACGAGCCAATGTCCATACCTGATATGATTTTGAAAGATGGGCTGAAAGCCGTGCTTTGAAAGCTGGCGGAACCTTGACGGCTTTTTCATACAGACGGCGCGTTACACGAAGCAAACCGGCTTCATCGGAATCATACGGCAAGTTTATCTGATAAGATTGTAAGTCATCTAAAAGTTTACCAATGATGGGGGCTGTCAGTTTTTCATGCGCCAGTTGTGCTTGAACCGCTAACTGCCGTGAACGAGCCACCGCCCCTCCATTCGGCAGATACACCTGTTGATCCCAAACCAGCAACATCATAACTGCTTCAATGGATTTAATTTCAGAGAGATGCTTTTTTAGTTCATGAAACAACGGATTTTCCATTAGCATTATTTCTTTCTGACTTTGTTAAAATCTCCTGTACTTTCACAACTTCATGCTCTATTTTCAAATCCTGAAACGTCTCGAGTGCCTTTTGCAGCAACATCTCTGCCTCTTCTATTTTGCCTTGCTGGCATAGAGCCTCAGCAAAATGATATTGAGCCTTTGAAGCATTATAACGATTCCCAACCTGCTCAAAGAGAGCGATTGCTCGTTGGAAATGTTGTGCAGCCAACATCCAATCTTGACGAGCTGTTTCCACTTGTCCAAGCACATCACATGCATTACCAACCTCAAATGGACTTTTTCTTCTTTCGCTTTCGATTAAACTCTTGTGGGCATACTGATATGAACAATTTAGATCATTGAGAGCAAGATATGCTCGCGCGATATCAGCATCTATAAATGTGATATCCCATCGTGCACCACATTGGTCAGCTAATATTCTTGCCTCTTTTAGCTCTTGCAATGCTTCAGGGAATTTTTCCAGAGATAAAAGTAGTGCTCCTTTGACAGCTTTTGCATAATGCAAATCGTCTATGTCACCTATTTGGGAGGTGATTTTAATAGCCTTTGAAATTAATGCTAATCCTTCCTCAAATTTTCCCAAAACATTACAGTCACCTGCCAAATTTGCTGAATATCCTGCTGCCAAGCCTATCTCACCAATTTTTTCTAACAATGCTATTGATCTTTCATAATTCACCCTGGCTTCCTCAAACCGGTTTAAATAGCCAAAAGCTATAGCTAATATGTTATAGATGCGGGCAACAACAAACTCTAAAATATGGTTTTGTGGTAATTTTGCAGCATCCTCCAATAGGGGGGGGATATATTCGAGAACAACATCATATCTATCTAATATATTTTGTGCTACTGCATATAGCCATCCTAACTTGATATGCAATACATCAATGGGAATAGTGGCTGCGTTTGCAGCAAGGATTTCTTGACCTTTTTCGATAAAGTCAATCATTTCTTCAATACGACCTTCTCCCTCGCAGGTATCCGCTAACTCAGCATAAAATTCCGCAATTTGTTCTGGCTTCGCCTGGATTTCCTGTGCCAGATTTAGAGCGGTACGATAGCGTTGATCAGCCTGAGGATATTTGCCGACTTTATAATAGCCGTCGCCGGAGAGGTCTAACAGATCAAGCCGCAGCTGATGCGTTTCGGTATCCGGCGGGATGGTATCCAGCAATGTGAGACCAAGGTCGCACAAATCTTCAGCATCAGTCCAGGCATTGCGGGATTGTTCGAACTGCGCTGCCATGAAGGCATATTGAGCTGCTTTTTGGGGCTGATGGGCGATGCGAAAATGTGCGGTCAGTTGTCCGGCGATCTGGTAAAGATTCTGACTATACAGTGTTTCCAGATGTTCGCCGATGGCGTGATGCAGAAAACGCTTTTTGCCTGCACTCAATTGCTCGTAAATGTAATCCCGGTAAAAGCGTTGTGTGAAACGGTAAATGTCCAGCACAACAGCTCCTAATTTTTTGGTTTCCTGCTCTTGAATGAAATGATGCCGTTGTTCCAGAGCTTCAAGATGATCATACAAATCATATTCAGGACATTGGCTCAAAGCGGCCAGCACCTGCACAGTAAACTCTTCCCCTTCCACCGCCGCAAATGTTAACATCTTCCGCAATTCATCATGTAGCAGCCGCAAGCGTTGTTCTAAGACCACCTGGATATTCGAAGGGATTTCGACATCAAGTTTCCCGCGTTGAGCAATCTTCCAGATCAATTCTCCTTCAGACATGGTGGTTGTCGTAATAACACTGGTTGCCTGCCAGAGGTCGCATAACAAAGTAAGGAACAGCGGATGCCCCTGTGTTTTCTCCACGACCTGTTCAATGAATTCTTCCGGGAACGTATGATACGGATAGCGCCGTGCGAAGTAGGCCGCGACATCGATGCCGTGGCACACTTCGACCAGGCTACCAAACTCGTAACGCAGGGTGCGGGCGCGCAACTCATTGAACATAGGTGTCGTTGAATCAGCGTCTTTAGCTTCGGTTCGATAGGTAAACACAAATAGGATTGCCCGCTCCGGCAAATAGCGTGTCAGATGTGTCAGCAGTTCCAACGATGACGCATCCGCCCATTGCAGGGCATCCAGAAAGGCGATCATCGGCTGTTTTTTAGCAAGATCCCGCAACATATTTGTGAACTGGATAAATATGCTTTCCTGTTTATAACTGGTCTTCCCTGCTAACTTTTTCCCTTCCTGAAATGTTTTGATGATGTTTGAGGGGATATTGAAAGTAAAGACGTCAATCCAAGCCGGGGCAACATTTTTCACGAATTCCATCCATTTGTCCGAGCTGAACCGCAGCTGCTGCTCAAAGCTTCCCAATAACGCGACAAACGGCGCAAGGCCGCTTAATTCGGTTTCCGTTGCGCAAACGCCTCTGCCGATCAGTACCTCCGGCTGTTCTTGTGCCACCCGTTCAAGGAAATGATCCACCAATGCAGTTTTGCCCACCCCAAAATCTCCTTCGATAAACACAAACTTAGGCTTTTTCTCTGTAATGACTTTGGCAAGTGCCTGCTGTAAGGTATGCAATTCTGTTTCACGCCCGACAAACGGTATAGAGTAAGGTTCTATTAAATTGTCAGATTTTGTACTATGCTTCTTTTGGGCTGGAGTTTTTTTGAACATCTATGCATATGCTCCTATACTGTATTGAGATTACTCTGATTCTATTCAGCCTTGTTATTTTGCTTTTCTTTTTTACCTTTAAGGCCTTCAAGGCAAAACTCAAGCACCCTGTCACCACCTTAATATATCGTCTTAATTTCCCAGACCTTGTTTTCGGCATCCAGCTTTTTCAGTGATAGTTTGTTATTATTTTTGTCAATCTCTTCGGATTTTCTGGCTTTCTCTCCTTCAATAGTCGCTATTTCATTCTGAGCATTTCTAATATTTTCTTCAGCTTCTTTGTTTTCTTTTGATAAAGTGAAAATTCCTTTTAAGTTATTTGATTCGTAAAAATAATCTTGAATAAATTTTTAATTATATACCAGAATTTCCTCATTGTTCAATCCTTCAATATAACGTTCTGAAAATTCTGTATCCAAGTTGTCGTAAAATGGGTCATTAGATCGCCTACCTGTTTAATTTACGGAAGAAAGGTTAAATGAAACGCCGTGTTCTATTAAGCCTATATGAAACTATAGATATCTTACCACAATCTGCAATTTCAAGAAAGTATAGATTACACCTACTAATCAAAACCTCACTCGAAACAAAAACTGTTGATTTGCATATCAAACTCTCCTCAAGGCAACACGCAAAAATGATTGGTGGTGGAAAAATACATAACGGGGCGTGGTTGAGCAGCAATCTATGCTTGTCTGATTCAAACCGTTTTGATCAACCGTGAACCGTGAACTGTTAACCGTTAAAAGTTACTTTTAAATGCAGTTTTGCTATTTTCTTGCCGTTACTGCTTATATAAGTGTGTATCTCGGATTCTTCGTTATTTCCTTTTGTCTCAGTGCACTCAAAAATTAATTCTTCTCCGCAGGAAACCGGTGAAAAAAACTTCGCCAGAACAATTTCTTTTAATCTTACATTTTTTTTACGCCATTCCTGCAAAATAATTAAAACCGCCTGTATTTTACAAAAACCCGGCAGAACGGGTTTTTCAGAGAAGTGACCCTGAAAACCTATGAACTCTTCAGGAAAAAGAAAACGGGCAGATACATTATTACTGTCTTTTTCAGTTATATCAGACAGGTACTGTTTGATTTCCTGCATAATTATATTCATGCCCGGATCTCCAATAATCGAACAACAAGATTATATTCATATTGATAATGGTTAATAATAATACCGGCCGGATAAAGTTTTTCATTCACCTTTTGGTATTCATAATAAAAAACACTCCAGACCCTCCTGTTATTTTCATAATAGTTTTTTTCGATCAAAACTTTATCAGCACCAGCAAAGACATATTCCATGGTACCTGATACCTTTGGCTGCCTGAAAATGATTGTATGTTTTTTCTTAAAAACATCAGCGTCCGCTGCGGGTATGCAGTCAAAATAAGCCTTTTTGATGTTGTCGGCTACTGTGTTTGCAAAATCTCTGTGACGTGTAAATTCTTCAATGGCGAATCTGCAATCAACTCTATCTTTTTCCATTGATAATTCAAAAAGAGTGCAGCCTCCTATTGGATTTATTCCAACCACTGTAAAAGATTTATTTTTAATGTCCGCAGCGATATAACCGATAGCAGAAGGAATGGAATGTCGTTTGTACATAAATTCGATAGTGGTTACGAGCTGGAATTCGGACGGCAGGGAACCGGCAAATTGTTGACGCACATCTGCCGGATCGAATAATTCAACTGGCACAAGCGCTGTTTTTTGAAAGGGGATACTAACGCAGCCGGTTAAGCAAAGGATATACAGCCCTGCTGCTATATACTTTAATATTAATAATTGAGCTTTATGCCCAATTCTCCTTAATTTGTATTCTTTAGCCATAATCTATAAAATGATGGGATGACAATTATTGAAGCTATATATCCAAATAAAACACCTGAAACTATCGTCGCTCCGATTGAAAATAATACCGGATGGTTAGCAAACAACAATACTCCTGCCCCTATAAGTGTCGTAATTGCCGAAAGCGTCACAGCCATACGTGTCCCTGTTTTCAAGCTGCGACGGCATGTATAAACCATAAAGATCCCATAGTCAATGCAGAGACCTGAAACAACCATAGCTGCAATTAGGCTGGGCGCATTTAGAGACAAATCGAAAAACGGAATAGTACCCATGACCGCTGTTATGCCAGTTATAACCGGAATCAGGGCAAGAGCCGTCATTTTTATATCTTTCAGCAACAGGCAGGTTAACAAAAATATCATTATAGCAGCGATCCCCGATAATAAAATTATTTCCGAGGACACGGATTTAGACAGCAGACTTGAAAGAGCTTTTCTGGAGACCAAAAATGTTTCCGGATAATTACCGGATATCGTTGCCATTGCATTTACATATTTATCTTCATCTGGAAAGAAAGACATCACTTGTATGCGGTCATCCTTTTCCATTACAAAACGTTCTTTTAATTTTTTGTAAAGTTTAATTTTTTCCGGTTCATCTTCAACAACTGTACCTGTATAGAGATTATCAAAAAATGGAGAAAACGCATTTTCAGAAAAATTATAATCACTTCCATACGTTGTGATAAGCTCCCTCAGCTTTTCTTCTTTTCCCTGCTTCCAAAATTCCTTCCATCTATCAACATTAGCCTTGCGAGTTTGTTTTGATGGCCAAATCGCAGCAAGGCTTGAAAAATTATCTTCTCCAACCACTGTCTTTGCTTCCCTGTAAATTTTTTCATTAACATTGAGCGCTTCTTCCAAACTTTTCCCTTGCACAACAAAAACTGCTGGATTGGTTTTATTCACCCATATGCTTTGAAATTTTTGTTCTGCTTTAATTATTTCTATTTCACTGCCGTCAAACTGACTGATTTCGCTGTTAAATGAAATTTGTTTGGACAGTATCAGAGCTGTAATCATAAAAATTGCCCAGCATAATACTATGAATTTATCATGTGTTTTTGGTTCTTTTAAGGGGCTCTGATTTAGATGTTCGCCATATTTTTTTACAGTATGTTTTAATCTATTATATTTCCCTTTAATTATAAAATGAGGCAAAATAAACAGAGAACATGCAAGGCACAAAATAATACTGAGAATAGAAAAAAACGCCAGTTGATGATATCCTTGAACGCTGGAGAAGAAAAATGAGGCGAAAACGCTTATGGTTGTTAATGCTCCTATTATCAATGGTTTTACAATACTGTTAACCGCTTCCTGCCCGCTGTCTCCAATCCGTACCGCTGTATAAACGTGAATTCCATAATCAACAGCAATACCTGCAATAACGGCTCCCATTCCGATAATAAAATAGGACAGCTTGTTAAGGATTAAGTTTGATATATTGATGGAAACAATAACAGATGCAAGTGGTATTAGAAAAATTATAATTGCACCGAAGTCTCTGAAAACGAGTATGAATAATAGAATAAATGCTGCTGAGGCGATAATCAGCGTCAACCGAATGTCGCGTTTTATTACATCTTCATTACTGACCGTGTGAAGATGTCCGGCAATGATATCTGCTGTAATAAAGTCCGGCAGGATATTTAGACGATCATTTAAATAGGATATCAACTTTCGGGAGCCGAATCCATCTGTGAGATTTACCGGAGTGTCAAGAATAAGCATGGCATGTTTTCTGTCCTTGCTTATAAAATAACCATTCTCAACAGTTACTTCATAGCCGACAGAAGAATAGATTTTTTGCAGCGAACGCAGAATGTTTGAGTATATCCCAAGTGGATCAGATCGAATAAAAGGAATTATAAGTGTGCTTGCCGGGGTTAAAAATTGCCTGTAATTATTTTGTAAACTTTCTTTTACTCCTGAAGGATTTATTTGTTTTTCAATCAGTAATAAATTTTGTTTGTCGATAAGTTGAGGAGCATACTTCAGGAGTTCGAGCATTTCTTCCACTAGATTGTTTTCAGAAATTCCGCTTATAACATCAGTAACAAGAGGCGGGCCAAGAGATTCCTTTAGCTTTTTGACAGCATCAATAAGATTTTTTGTCGTATATTCGGAAGATGTTAGGCCAAGAGAGAGAATGACTTTATCCGAAAGATTGGATTCGCGCAGGAAACGGATGCTGCGGTAAACCTCATCATTTCCGGGAAGCATCAGTTCGATATTATTATCAAAACTAATTGATTTGAGTCCGATAACTGCTGCGATAATTATAGCTGCTGCCAGAACGGCGACCAGCCATTTGCTTCGCTGAATACTGCCATATAAACGAAAAAAATAATCATCGAACACGCGGTTGAACCTCCCAAGCCGCGGCTTCAAGAGGAGTATTTAACTGCGTATTGACGAATGTAAGGAGTGTGCTGTTACTGCTCTTTTCTTTGATATATATCTGGTGAATATAACGTTCATCATCCCTGAAAATAACTGTTACGCTTTCAATGACATTGCTGACTATTGTATTTTTTTTAGGAATAAATTTAAGGGAAACAGGGTTTCTTTTAAGTATAATTATGTTGTAATCTTCTGTCATTGAGGTGTATTTGCCTGAAAACCAGTCTTTCATTTGTGAAATTGCAATCTGAAATGCAGGATTTTTAGAAAGAGATATTTTCTGAATTTTTTTCGTGTTTTCATCCCATTGAGATAGAATGTCGCCTTTTATAACCATGGAATAGCTTAAAGGCTCTATAATATGCCAGGCAAACAGTTCAGGTTTTTGAAGAAATATCATTCCTTTCAGTATGATTTTTTTTTTAAATACAGCGAGTTCTTTTTCCTGAACAAACTCGGTTTTTAGTGTACGTATTTCAGATGTTTTATCTTCCAGTCTGTGAAGGACTTCGTATAAATCCGGAGCAAGGTTTTTATGTGTTTTAATGCCGGATGTTTCAGCATAACAATAGTTAGCTGGAATAAATAAAAACAGGATGAGTAATATAAGGGCTCTTTGCATTCATATATTCCTTCCATTTTAATTCCCGGTACCAGTAGCTTTTTCTTTGTTTGTTTCAGAATTATGCCAGACTTTTATTTCTCCTTGCGCAAGCACCTCTTCATCCCTGGAAATTGTTCCTCTTATTACACCAAAATCGCCATACCGCGCATATTTGTAAACAGATATTGTCAATTTGTCTCCAACCCTCGATTTTTTTAGAATTTTGAAATTTTTTGCACCCAACAGGAACCCTTCCGGCGCTGACTCTGATATACCTATCTGCTTAAAGCCGTTGAGAGCCGCTATCGATTGTGCCATCATTTCAAGATAAATAGCATCATCAACAATGCCGTCTTCTCCAACAAACAGCATATCTTTTTGTATTGTTACTGATACATCTGCATATCTTTCAGCTACCCTGTCCAGTGTATCAATAACTTTCATCGGGGATTTTTGGGGAATAATTTCATCAACTGCGACAGGCAAATGAACAATTTCCTCCTGCCGGTCAATGTTTTTCCAGCACAAAGGATCTGAAGCAAGATAATCGCCGGTTAATTGATATGCAGCTCCCCGACAGCCATAACAATACTCAGCTTTTTCACAGGTCCTGCAGGGTCCCTTTATTGTATTGAGATGATTTTTTAAATTACAGAGGACCTCGCTGTCTTTTATAATATTTCTGAGCTGTTGGTTACGAATATTGCCTATCGGTATGCCAACTCCAACACAAGGCATAACATTGCCTGTTGATGTAACAAGACAGGAAAACTGGTGACGCAGACATCTGTTCCCAACCAGTGGAGGTTGGGGATCCCAGTCCTGACCATACTCAGCGCGATCAATCTCTGAAATGCTGGTGAAAATATCATAGAGTTCTTTTGGGCTAACATATAACCATTCGTTATGTTTCGCATTTTCTTGAGGCGTAATAATTTCGAAATAGGGGGCTATCTTCTGATCTCTAAGCCACTGCCACATTGTTTCCAGTTCATTAATATTATGCCGACAGATAATCGTACTGACAGCGAGGAACTTTTCTTCCGAAGGATATCCCACCTTTTTTAAATTATGTAGAGCTTGTTGAATAAGTGTAAAAGCGCCCTTTTTCCCAGCAAGTGTATCCTGAATATTTTCATTAAATGAATTCATTTTTAAAACAACACGTACGTTGTTATCATATAATTGCTTTGCAAATTCTTCATTAATCATGGTCCCATTTGTAAATATTTCTACTTCTAAATTCTGTTTTCTGATAAACTGTATTATATCCAGGAAGTCTGGATATAATGTCGGTTCACCTCCAAGAATAATAATTTTCCTTGCTCCCATGTCTTTTGCCTGAAGGATGACATTGCATATTTCTTCTCTGGAAAGTTCATTCTCAGGATATGAATTATGCGGCACATAACAGTAAGGACAGCGAAAATTGCAATGCAGGCTTAATTCAATCTCCATTGAAAGAAGCCTTCCGTTTTTAACAGCGTCTTCAATCTGTTCAATTGGGAATTCAAAATTAGGGATTCTGCTATGGCAGCTAGCCATTATATATATCTCCTGTTTGGTCTAATGGAAATCATGCTTTCTATTACACTATTTTGATTTTGGAATGTGGATTTATTCGATTTTGGATTTTAGATTTCGGAATTCGGATTTAAGGTATTCTATTTATTTTATAAAAAATGGTTGAGCGAAGAGATACAACAAATCCGCATTCCGCATTCCGCATTCCGCAATCCTTAGCCTATCTCCTGTCTATGAAACGAACAGGTTTTCTCGACTCCGGAGTGTATACCTGCTGCGCTATTTTTTCTTTACTGGTAATTACAACTGTCGGCTTAACTCTTAGTTTTGCCTGAAGTTTATTCTGTATTATTTTGCTATCACAAGAATTTTCTTTCACGCTAACATATATATTTATGTTATCGGACAAATCGGTTTCACTGGATACTATAATATAATAATCGTCAATGCCATTAATTTCTTCCAGAGCTGAATATATCGACTGTGGATATACAGTGGTGCCGCGAACTTTCATCATTTGTTTTTTTCTTCCCAGAATAGCTCCAAGCCTTGATGAATATCGTCCACAGGAACATTGATCGGCAATTAAAAAGCTTATGTCGCCGGTTTTAAAACGCAATAGAGGCATCCCTTCCACAGCCAGCGGTGTAACAATGACTTCACCTACATGACCCGGGGGAAGTACTTTGCCGTTTTCATCGATAATTTCTACAACAGCCAAATCAGAATGGAGATGTCCTCCTTCTTGAGCAGTACATTCACAGAATGTTGTAACTGTTTCTGTTGATGCATAAGTTGAAAATGCTTTTGCCTGCCATATCTCTTCTAAATCCTGGCCGATTTTTAGTTGTTCAAGATTATGATTTCGTAAAGGTTCGCCTATACATACAAGCTTGGAAACAGCGGTTTTTACTGGATCTATTTTATTATTTTGAAGGTATAATCCTAATTTTTTCAGGAAGGTAGGTACACCGACAATTACTGTGGGATTCATCCTTAAAATAATATCTTTCTGGTTTTCCAGAGTATTTAGACCATTTCTTATTGCTGTTGCACCGAGACTGCGTACGCCAAGGAAATAAGCAAGTCCTGCAACAAAACATCGGTCAATAGTGCAGGTTAGCAGCACTATATCTTCTGCGGTAATTCCGCATCCGGCAAATGACTTTTTTTCGTTATATGCGAGGCGGTTTAAATCATAATCCGTATACATTATGCGTGTTGGGCAGCCTGTTGTTCCGGATGATAAAACAACATCAACAATCTTTAAAGGCGAAACAGCACAAAAATCGTTATTATATTTTTCAAGATCAGATTTGTCGGTAATTGGGAGTTCACAAAGTTGTTCAAGTGTTATGCGTTCAAAGTCGATACATGAATCTTTTAGAATCCTCTGATAATACGGTGAATGCTTGCCGCAATAAACAAGATGATCGCGAAGTCTTTTTTCTTGAAGTTTTCTTATGATGTGAGGTTCGGAAAACTCTATATCCATGTATTGTTTTAATTCCATCACTCTTTCCTGTCCATTACGGCTACCTCTTCGGATATAATATTTCGTACCATGTTCTTTAATTTAAAAGGTTTAAGATCTTTAAATTCTTCCCATTTTATTGCCGGCAATTTATGTATTTTTATCTTTCCCGGTCTGAGTAAAAAAGAACCTCGTGGAGGGATATTTTCGTTACCGCTAATACATACCGGCACAATCGGACACTTAGCTTCAATGGCAACGCGAAAGATCGAACCATGAAACTGGCCCATCGATTTGCCTCCTGATCGAGTTCCTTCCGGAAATACAATAATGGAAACTCCCTGCCTCAGTAACTTAACCGCTTGTTTTGAAAATTGCTTAAAAGGTATCTCATTAATACTTAAATAGCCGGCCCAGCGAGCATAAATGCCCAAAACAGGTAATCGAAAAGGCCAGATATTTACAACCTGAATACATTCATACGGAAGGCAGGCCATTAAAAAAGGATCTGTGGCAGATCTGTGATTACAAACGAAAATATAAGGCCCCTGCCCAGGTTTTTTTTCATAATCTTTATAATATATCCTGATTGATGAAAAAGGAAGTACTTTTATAGCCACCATTCCATACCAGCTTATTGCTCGGCGAAACCACTTCATAGTATTACGATGAGACATAAATAATGAAAAATATGCAACAAGGAGAGTTAGTGCAGGGATAGCAATAGCCGAGTACAGAAAAAATAAAAAGTAAAACGCAATATTGAAAAAGATCAGCTTTAAGCCTTTAATGCTCTTCATTTTTCAAACTTAGAATAAACCTGTAAATATCCTCCAGAGTTCTAATCTCCCTGACTCGCTCATCGTTACGAATTTTCACGCCGAACTTTTGCTGAAGAGCAACAATTAGATCAACAATATCCAGGCTGTCCAGCCCCAGGTCTTCAAATATATTCATTTTTGGCTGAAGTTTTTCTGTTTCTATCTCAAAGGACTCTTCAAAAACCTGGTTTGTCATTGTAATTATTTCGTTTTCTGTGATTTCGTGTTTCATAATTTTTTACATACCAGTACAGAATTTATACCACCGAATGCAAAACAATTTTTAACCATAATTGAAATATCTTTAGAAACAGCTTCCATTACATGATTGATACCCTGGCAGTCAGGACTAACGTTGTCTAAGTTCAGCGTAGGATATATTATTCCTTTCTCCATCATTGCAAGCGATACAATCAATTCCAGTGACCCTGATGCGCCCAGAGTGTGCCCTATATATCCCTTTAGGCTGCTTACAGGCATTGAATCGCCTAAAACTTCCTTTATTGCTTTTGCTTCTTCTCTGTCTCCTTGTATGGTTGCTGTTGCATGGGCATTAATATAATCAACCTCTTTAGGAGAAACGTTTGCACTTGCCAGGGCTTCTCTGAGACATAAGGCTATCGAATTTTTGTCAGGCTGGCTTACATGCACACCACTTCCACAAGTATGATATCCTATAATTTCTGCGTATATTTTTGCATTTCGTCTTAAGGCGCGTTCGTATTCTTCAATTACTAATATTCCGCTTCCTTCGCCGCAGACCAGTCCATCGCGGTCTCTGTCAAAAGGCCGGGGCGTTTTATGTGGTTTGTCGTTATAGTTTGCTGATGTTGCGAAAAGAACATCAAAAGAGCCTGTAACCGTAGGATGAAGTTCTTCCGCACCACCGCAGGCAACAGCATCCTGCTTGCCCAGCCTTATTAAGTCATAGCCCACATTGATTGCTTGTAATGCTGATGCACAGGCTGCTGAGGTCGCAATAACACAACCTGTAATGCCCAAACACTGTGATACATTCATGGCCGCCGTATGTGAAACACACTGAAAAAACTTCATCGATGGAAGCTTAGTCAAATCTTTTTGCGGCAACATAATTTCAAATACTTCATTGAGACTTTCGGCGCTTCCCATTGTTGAGCCGATAATACAGCCAATCCGGCCTGAAGTTAATTCTTCATGTTTTATACCCGCGTCTGCTAAAGCCTGTTCTGTCGCCTGCAAAGCAAAAATACTCATTCTGCCCATTGATCGTCTATTTTTGCGCGGTATGGCTTTTTCGTTTATTAATTTCGCTGGTGCACCGACAAGACTGCGGAGGCCGGTATATTGATCCCATCCTTCCATATAATGGACAGCGCTTTTTTTCTCCTCAATTCCTTTGACAAGCGAAGAAACATCATTTCCCATAGCCGATACGGCGCCGACACCTGATATGACAACTCTTTTCAACTGTCTAATTCCCGCCCAATAAAATGATTGTAATCGTCTTTGCCGATTACAGCACGTCCCACAATAAAAGATGACATCATTGCGCCTACAAGACCCGGCAATACGGAACTCTGACCGGCAGCATAAACATTTCGCAGGGGAAGCTTACCAAAAAGATTAAACTGTCCAATTTTTTGTTTGACTCCATAAGCCGAACCATGAGGCGAATGCAGATAATCCCTGAATGTTAATATAGATGCAGCCGTGACTACTTTAAATGAATTACTATATTCCGGATAAGTATTGATAACGCGTTTACTTATAGTATTAATGCGTTCTTGCTTGTATTTCATATAGCCGTTTGGGCGTTTCCCGGGTTTTGAATCTCTCCAGGCCTCAACATGTTCCGGGAAAGAAACTTCAAGGGCATTCAACACCCTGTATGATTTTCCCTTAGCTGTTTCTAAGTTTTTCATTATGACTAGCGCAGGCGGGCCAGGATTATATGGGTCTATTAATAAGTTAATGTCGGCTGTTGGGAATAGGGAAAGGATTGTTGGCTCAAACGAATCAAAAGCCTTATCTGATTCCACAATTCCGTATACAGAGAAGAAACCTGCTGATGGTTCAAAAGACTTAACTCGTTCTATAAAAGCCTTGGTCAAATGTTTCTGCGGAAGGATCTTTAAGATTTCTTGAGGATGAATTGTAAAAATACAGTGTTTACAGGAAATTTCATCTCCATTGTTCAAAACGAAGCGTCCAACACGATCATTCTTTATATCAATACATTTCCTGATAAAGCTACTGCACATAACATCGATATCAAATTCTGCAAAACGTTCTTTGAAGGCTTTGATAAAGGCATCTCCGCCGTCTTTAACACGAGACATGGACTTATACAGGTCGTAACTGACACGACTGTGGTTTGCAAACGAAATTTCTGCAGGCTTAACTCCGTGGCACATGCAGAAACCAGACAGCAATCCTTTGAGCAGACGATTGTCAGTTAAGTTGTTCAGGACTTTATCAAGGCTTATATAATCCTCATCTATAACATTCGGAGAAAGAGTGATGTTACGCAAATCCATTGAAACGGTCTTGGAACAGACATCCCTCACCATATCAAAATAACGGTCAATAGCGGTTGTTTCTGATGGGAAATAATCCTTAAATTTTGAAATAATTGCCTGGTAACCGACCGGCAGGTCAAATACAGCCTGTTCTTTTTCGAAAACAAAACGGTTATTTTTACCCTGTGCAATATAAATCGGCCTGATATAATCATGGATCCCAAGAACGGTCAGCATATCGTGAAGAATTCCGTTCTTATAAAATCCACCGGTAAAATGAAAACCCGTATCAAAAGGAACCCCTTTTCTGTAGAACCGTGTGAGCGATCCGCCGATATGTGTATTTTTTTCAAGAAGCAGAACAGAATGACCGTTCATGCCAAGCAAAAGAGCAAGCGTTAATCCGCTAATACCGCTTCCCACAACTATATCATCATACTTTTTCAATTTATATGGTCAGCCCTCCGTTAATACCGATAACCTGACCGTGAATATACATATTTTCTTCGCTGCATAAAAAATTTACAACCGATGCAACATCTTCAGGACATCCAAATCTATTAAGTGGAATAAGAGGCAGAATTTTTTCTTTTGAGAGATCTTCGGTCATATCTGTTTCAATCACTCCTGGAGCAACTACATTAACAATAATATTTCTCTTTCCAACTTCCCTTGCCAATGCTTTTGCAGCACCAATCAGCCCTGCTTTTGATGCAGAGTAGTTTACCTGACCAGCTTGACCGATTTGGCCTGAAGTGGAAGAAACTACAATGATTCGTCCCTGTTTTTCACGAAGCATTGGAAATAATATGGCATGCATGACATTGTAAAATCCATCAAGATTTACAGAAAGAACTGAATCCCATTCTTCCTTTGTCATCCACATCATAAGGTTATCACGGGCTATGCCTGCATTATATACCACTATATCAGGTGGACACTCATCTGCTTTTTTTTCTAAGGCTGTCTCTGTTTCTTTATAATCAGAGACATCAAATGAAAGAGTTTGGCAGGATCTCCCTGTTTTTTCTATTTCTTTCTTTGTTTTATCAGCAGCATCGTGATTACTTCGATATGTGAGCCAAATATTAAAGCCAGACTTGGCAAGACGTATTGCGATTGCTTTTCCGATTCCTCGACTTCCGCCGACAACTAATGCAATTTTTTCATTACTGGATTTATTTTCCATCCCTTTATTTTTAGAATCCTTAGTTATTTAAGATAGAGAAATTATCACTACTGTCCGGTTTAAACTTTCAGAGTATCAATTAAGTGTTTGAAACTATATGACATATTGACAAAATTAAAAGGGATCGATTTGAATTTGCCCTAAACCTGGTTTTATGGTTCTTTTGCAGAAA